>Ga0307445_10000376_pt1 | contig 23561 bp, 17 predicted proteins | sample SalMarSW160330MG_FD_202147 | JGI IMG/M metagenome (GOLD analysis project Ga0307445, IMG submission 202147) | Salt marsh sediment microbial communities from the Plum Island Ecosystem LTER, Massachusetts, United States - SW1603-30 | ecosystem: Environmental > Aquatic > Marine > Intertidal zone >... | reverse complement strand
AGCTCGGCGGGGAGATCCGGTGCGCCGTGCTCGAGGGCGATGTCGCCACCGAGCGCGACGCGGAGAGAATCCGGGCGCTCGGAGTGCCAGCCCACCAGATTCTCACCGGCGGCGCCTGCCACCTCGACGCGCGGCTGGTCCAGGCGGGCCTGGAAGCGGGCCGCATCCCGGAAGTCGACGTCCTGTTCATCGAGAACGTGGGCAACCTCATCTGCCCGACCTCCTACGACCTCGGGGAAGACTTCAAGGTTGTCCTGCTGTCGGTGACGGAGGGCGACGACAAGCCGTTCAAGTACCCGGCGATCTTCGCCCGTGCCGAAGTTGCGGTGATCAGCAAGGCGGACCTGTTGCCGCACGTGCCGTTCGATCTCGCCGCGGTCCGCGAGCAGATCGCGACCCTCAACCCGACGGGAACGATCCTGCTGACCTCCTCCGTCAGCGGCGAAGGGATGGACGCCTGGTGCGACCTGCTGCGGGCGCGGCTGGCGGCCAAGAGGGGGGCGCCGGCGTGAGTGACGGCGGGACGACCCGGATGCGGGTGCGGTGCCGCGGCACCGTACAGGGGGTCGGGTTCCGACCCGCGGTCCACCGCCTGGCGTCGTCTCTCGGCCTCGGCGGCTGGGTGACCAACGACTCGCAGGGGGCGACGATCGAGATCGAGGGGGAGGGAACGAGGGTCGCCGCGTTCGTGGACCGCTTGTCGGCGGAGCTGCCGCCGTTGGCGCGGCTCGACGGGCTCGCCGCCGAGCCCTGTGCGACGCAGGGCGAGGTCGGCTTCACGGTGCGACGGTCCGCTCTCGGCCGACGGGACGGGGCGCTGGTGCCGCCCGACGCGGCCCTCTGCGCCGACTGCCGGCGCGACATGGAGGCACCGCAAGACCGCCGCTACCACTACCCCTTCACCACCTGCACCAACTGCGGCCCGCGTTTCTCTCTGGTTCACGAGCTCCCGTACGACCGCGAGCGTACCTCGATGGGTTGCTTTCCGCTGTGCGCCACTTGCCAGATCGAGTACGACGACCCGGGCGACCGTCGCTACCATGCGGAGCCGGTGGCGTGCCCAATGTGCGGCCCGCAGCTGTGGCTCGTGGGGACCGACGGGGAGCCGGTGCCCGTCATGGCGGACCCCGTCACGCACGTCCGATCCGAGTTGCTGGCGGGCTGGATCGTGGCGATCAAGGGGCTCGGCGGCTTCCAGCTCGCCTGCCGCGCCGACTCGGCGGAGGTGGTCGGCCGCCTGCGCCGCCGCAAGCGGAGGCAGGGCAAGCCGCTTGCGATCATGGTCCGTGACCTCGAAGTGGCACGTCGCCTGGTCCACCTTGACGACGAGGGTGAGGCGCTTCTGCTGTCGCCGCGCTCGCCGATCGTACTGGCGCCGAGGCGGCGGCCGTCTCGGGTCGCGGAGGAGGTCGCTCCGGGGCTCGACGACCTCGGCGTCATGCTGCCAACCACGCCGCTGCACGTCGAGCTGCTACGCGACCCGCGTCTGCCGCCGCTGGTGATGACATCGGGGAACCTGTCGGAGGAACCACTGTGCCGGACCAACCGGGAGGCGGTCGAGCGGCTGGCAGGGGTCGCGGACCTCTTCCTGCTCCACGACCGCGACGTGGTGCGGCGGATCGACGACTCCGTGGTGCGGACTTCGCCGTGCGGGCCGGTGATGGTGCGGCGGGCCCGCGGCTGGGTGCCGGAGCCGCTGCCGCTGCCGGTGGCGGCGCCGCTGCCGGTAGTCGCCACCGGCGGTCACCTGCAGGTGACTGCCTGCGTGACGGTCGGCGAGCAGGCGTTCCCCTCGCAGCACGTTGGCGACCTCGACTCGGTCGCAGCGCGCGCGTTCCTCAGCGAGGTGATCGAGGGGCTGCTCTCATTCCTGCAGGCGGAGCCGGGCTTGATCGCTGCCGACCTGCACCCCGACTATGCCAGCGGCTGGCTGGCGCTGGAGTTGGGCCAGCGCTGGGGCGCCGAGGTGGTCGGCGTGCAGCATCACCTGGCCCACGCCGCCGCGGTGCTGGCGGAGAACGGCTGCTTCCCTGGCCCCGGAGAGACGTGCTTCGCCCTCGCGCTGGACGGCACAGGCTGGGGCGGGGACGGCACGGCCTGGGGCGGCGAGTGGCTCGAGGTTGCCGGAGACCTGCGCTGTCGCCGGCTCGCCTCCCTCGAGCCTCTGCCACTGGTCGGCGGCGAGGCCGCCGTGCGGGAGCCGTGGAGGGTCGCCGTGGCCGCCCTGGAGCGCGCCGGTGAGGCGGACTTGATCGCGCAGACACCGCTCTGGCCTCTGGTGAACGGTGACCGTCTGCGGGATGTGCTGAGGCTCTGCAAGGGTGGGGACTGGCCGCTGGCGACCGGAGCTGGGAGGGTGTTCGAGGCCGCCGGTGCGTTGCTCGGGGTAGCGCTCGAGAACCGGTGGGAGGGTGAGGCGGCGGCGCGCCTCGAGGCGCTGGCGACGACCTCGTCGGCTCCGCCGGAGGAGTGGGCGGAGGTGGCGGGAGACAACGGAGCTGCAGTCCTGCCGTCATCGAGGCTGCTCGCCGCCGTGGCGCGGCGGGTGGCGGCGGGCGAAGGCCCGGCAGAGGTTGCGGCCGGCTTCCACGCTACCTTCAGCCGGCTGGCGGTGGACCTCACCGTCGGCCTGGGCCTGCCAGCTGGCGCCGTCGTCGCCCTCGGCGGCGGCTGCTTCGTCAACAGGATCCTGAGTGCGCGGCTGGCGCCGGGATTGAGAGGTGAGGGGTTCCAGGTGGTCGAGGCGCGGGCCGCTCCTCCCGGGGACGGCGGCCTCTCGTACGGCCAGGCGGTCGTCGCCGCGGTGGCCGCCGCGCGTGGCGTGCGGCCTTTCCTGGTCTGAGGTGGCGGTGCCATATACTCGATCGAACGATGTCCTGACGCCGGCAGCACCGAGGGGAGTGGCCACCGCTGGTGCGCCGCGGTCTACCGGCGAATACAGGGGGTGGTAGAAGATGTGTCTGGCGATTCCGATGGTCCTGGTGGAGCGGAGCGAGTTCGACGGTGTCGTCGAGCTGGACGGCGTCCGCCGCACCGTGTCTCTGATGCTCCTGCCCGACGCCCGCAAGGGCGAGCAGCTGCTGATCCACGCCGGCTACGCGATCGGACGGCTGGACGCCGACGAGGCAGCGGAGACGCTGGCGCTGCTGCGAGAGTATGCGGACGCAGTAGTGGGGCTGTGAGCGACTCGGCTCAGTACTCCGACCCGCGGGCTCTGGCCGGCCTCATCGGCCAGTTGCGCGAGGTCGCAGGCGGCCTTGACCACAGGCTGACCTTCATGGAGGTCTGCGGCACCCACACCCACAGCGTCGCCAAGGCCGGCCTGCGGCGGATGATGCCGCCGTCTGTCAGGCTCATCTCCGGGCCCGGGTGCCCGGTTTGTGTGACCCCTGTGGACTACCTCGACCGCGCGCTGGCGCTGGCCGCTCTGCCGGACACCGTCGTTTGCACGTTCGGCGACCTGATGCGGGTGCCGTCGAGCACCGGCTCGCTCGAGCAGGCGAGGGCCGAGGGCGCGCGGGTGGAGGTTGTCTACTCGCCGCGTGACGCGCTCGAGCTGGCCCGCCGGCGGCCGCAGAGCCGGGTCGTGTTCCTGGCGGTCGGATTCGAGACCACCGCGCCCACGATCGCGGCCGCAGTCGCCGAGGCGGAGGCGGATGGCGTCACGAACTTCCTCCTCCTACCGGGCAACAAGACCATGCCGCAGGTGATGCGGGTACTGGTCGACGATCCGCAGCTCGAGGTCCACGGCTTCCTGCTGCCGGGGCACGTCTCGGTCATCACCGGCTGGAGGATGTTCGGCTTCCTGGCCGAGGAGTTCGGCATTCCTGGTGTCGTGACCGGCTTCATGCCGACCGACGTGGTGCAGGGCGTCCTCGCCCTCGCTCGGCAGGTGGCCCAGGGTCACGCGACGATCGCCAACCAGTACGGACGGGCGGTGACTACGGCCGGCAACCTGCAGGCCCATCGGCTCGTCGAGCGCTTCTTCGAGCCCGCGGACTCGGCGTGGCGGGGGTTCGGGGTCGTGCCCGGATCCGGCCTCGGGCTGCGAGCGGCGTGGGCGCACCGGGACGCATCGTCGATCCGGGTCGACCTGCCCGCCCCGCGCGAGCCCGCCGGCTGCCGGTGCGGCGAGGTCCTGCGCGGCGTCGTCGACCCGCCGGAGTGCCCGCTGTTCGCGAACGGCTGCGATCCCGAGCTGCCGGTCGGCGCCTGTATGGTCTCTTCCGAGGGGACCTGCAGCGCCTGGTACCGGCACGAGAGATGGCTGGAGGCCGGCACGTGAAGCCGCCGCAGCGCGTGCTGCTCGCCCACGGCGGAGGCGGCCGCCTGACCCGGCAGCTGGTCGAGGAGGTCTTCCTGCCGGCGCTCGACAACCCGATCCTGGCGACGCTCACGGATGCCGCCGTGCTGCCGGAGCTGCCGGCGGGGCGGCCGGCGCTGACGACCGACGCCTTCGTCGTCGACCCGCCGATCTTCGCCGGCGGCGACCTCGGCTACCTCAGCATCTGCGGCACCGTCAACGACCTCGCCATGGTCGGGGCGAGGCCGCTGTGGCTGACGTGGGCGCTGATCCTCGAGGAGGGGGTCGATGGCGGTCTGGTCGCCGCCTGCACCGAGGGTGCAGCGCGCGCTGCGGCCGAGGCCGGGGTCACCGTGGTTGCTGGAGACACCAAGGTGGTGCCGCGCGGCAAGGGCGATCGGCTGTTCGCAGTGACCGCCGGGCTGGGCGTGGTGCCGCCGGGGCGCATTCTCAAAGACGACCGGATCCGGCCCGACGACGTCGTCATCGTGTCAGGGCCGATCGGCGATCACGGCGCCACGGTGATGGCCCACCGTCACGGTCTCGATGCGCCGGGCCTGGTCTCCGACTGCAGGCCGCTGTCCGGGCTGGTGGAGGCGCTGTGTGACAGCGGCGCCGCGGTGCGCGCGCTGCACGATCCCACACGGGGGGGCGTGGTGACTGTCTGCCACGAGGTGGCCGGCAGGTGCGGGCTGCGGGTGCGTCTGGTCGAGGCGGCTCTCCCCGTCAGGCCCGCCGTGGCGGCGGTCTGTGACCTGCTGGGCCTCGAGGCGTTGTCGCTGGCCTGTGAGGGGCGCTTGCTCGCCTGGATCGACGGCAGCCACGCCGAGCTGGCGCTGGCCGCGATGCGGGCGCACCCGGATGGCGCGGGGGCGGTCGTGATTGGTCGCATGGAGCAGCTGCCGGCCGGAGAGCCGCCGGTGCTGCTGGAGACGGCGGTCGGCGGCGAGCGGCCGCTCGACCTCCTCTCCGGTCACGAGCTGCCGAGGATCTGCTGATGCTGTGGGCCCACCTTCCCTGGAGCCTGCTCGTCGCCGCCCTCGGCATCGGCGTGACCCACACCCTGCTCGGCCCCGATCACTACCTGCCGTTCATCATGCTGGCCCGAGCGCGGGGGTGGAGCCGCTGGCGCACCATCGTCATCACTGCCGTCTGTGGGGTCGGTCATGTCGGCTCCTCGGTGCTGCTTGGTACGCTGGGTATCGCCTTCGGGTTCGCCATAGGCCATCTCGAGCTGACGGAGTCCGGCCGCGGCAACGTCGCGGCGTGGGCGATGGTGGCATTCGGCGCCGCCTACGCGTTGTGGGGTGCCCGACACGCGTTGCGCAGGCGGAGAGAGCTCGAGCCGCACAGCCACGACGGCGGTGTCCACATCCACAGCCACGGCCTCCACCCACACCACCACGACCATGCCCAGGTCGGCGCCAACACGACGTTCTGGACGCTCTTCATCATCTTCGTCCTCGGCCCGTGTGAGCCGTTGATTCCGCTGTTCGCGCTGCCGGCGAGCCGTGGCCAGTGGGGGGCGGCGGTGCTCACCGCCGTGGTCTTCGGCATCGCGACCCTGGTGTGCATGATCGCCGTCACCATGGCGGCGCGAGAGGGAATGCAGATGCTGCGCCTGGGTGCTCTCGAGCGCTGGGCCCACGTCGCCGCCGGGAGCATCATCGCCGTCGCCGGCCTGTCGGTCATCTACCTGGGACTCTAGAGGCCCGGCTGGGAGCCCCGATTCGGCTGCACCGGCGCTCCGTCGGTCGGAGCCAAGCGCGAGCGGATAGTCCCCGCCGCCCGCGGCGGGATGGCCGCTCGCCTCCTTCTGTCCTGTTCCCGCCCCACCGCGGGACCGTTCTTGGGGCGAGACCCCAGCCCGCCCAACCGGTGAATAGGTGTAGGAGGCGGCTCGAGCGGGCTGCGGCGGTTGCTACGGAGTCGCTCCTGCCTACTCGTTGGCTCGCGACCGCCGGAACTGCGAGACGTCTAGGTGCGGGAACACCCAGACGGCCGCCGGAGCTGCAGGGTCACGTCGGGGAAATCGGTGGGGAGTCGATTGAGACCAGCTCCTCCAGCAAGCGGCGGGTGGGCCAGATCAGGGCCATCGCAACCAGGGATGCGGCGGCGAAGACCGCACACCACCAGAGGCTCCCGGACAGCAGGGTGAGCACGAGGCCGAAGATGGCGGTGCTCTCCCGGAGTGCCAGGCTGACGAGAAGGGTCTGGCGGTACCCCTTGAGAATCTCGTCGGGGTCGGCGGGAGCGGTGCGCGCGCGCAGCTGCCCGAGCTGCATGCGGTACAGGACCTCAGCGGCCACGAGCATCATGACCGCGACCACGGCCAGCACCGGCGGCAGCAGCGAGGGCATGGCCGTGCCAGCCGGCATCGCCCGCGCGCTTTGGGAGACGAGCACAGCTGCGATGACGAGGTAGATCAGCACCGAGGTCATCATTGCCGTCGCGAGCACGATGGCGACGCTGACAGCTCTCGTGATCGAGCCCTGGAGATCCTCTTCAGGCATGGCTCCTCCTTGTTGCGGGGCTCCGAGTCGCTTTAAGTTGCCGGGTATCGTATCAGGTTCACACATTCTTGAACTCCCCGGGGTCGGTCCACGTATCATGGGGGTGATGATCGGGACGAGGTGGCGGCAGACACTGGTGCTGCTTGTGCCGGGGATATTGGCATTCCTCCTGGCCGGGCTGTCGATTGCCGACATGTTCCTGCCCAAGCCGTACGACGGTGTGGTGCTGGAGGCGGATGCTCCCGGGCGGCTGGTCGTGCGTCAGGTGGTGGCCGGCTCGGGTGCCGATACTGCCGGCATTCGGCCGGGGGACGTGATCGTCGGCATCGACCGCGACGTCCTCGATTCGCCCGCCAACGCGGCGGAGATCCTCAACCGGCATAGCATCGGCGACCGGGTTCCCTACCTGGTGCGGTCCCGGGGACAGCTCCGCGAGGTCCCCGTGCAGATGGGGAGGCGGCGCATCGGCGGCACCATGTACCTGGTGGCCTGCCTGCTGGGATTCAGCTTCTTCTTCGTCGGCCTGTTCGTTCTCATCCGTCAGCCGCGGTTGCCGGCGACCCGCGTCTTCTTCATGATGTGCGTCCTGTTCCTGCTCTTCCTGGTGTGCCGACTGCGCCCGGCCTCGTACTCGTGGGTCGACAGCTTCGTCCTCACCACCGGCACCCTGGCGCTGCTGTTCCTACCGGCGACCTTTCTCCACTTCTTCATGATCTTTCCGCGCCCGATCTGGGAGTGGCGGCACGACCCGCTCGCGCTCACTGCAGGCGCCTTCGCCCGGAAGGGACTGCTGCTGCCGCTGCTCTATCTCCTGCCTGCCGCCGTCTACATCGGCGCCGTGACGCGGGCCCACATGCAGAATACGGAGCTGGCCCTGATCAGCGGAGCGCCGGCCGCCAACTGGTGGGTGATGGTCGTCTACATGCTGTTCGGGCTGGGGGCGCTCGCGATCAGCTCCCGCTGGCTGCCCGACCAACGCCAGAGGCGAGGCGCGGGCCTCGTGTTTCTCGGCACTGTCTTCGGCGTGGTGCCGTTCTTGGTGCTGTCCGTCGCCTTTCCTTCCTTCCTGAACACGGAGCGGTTTCTCTTCTACGGCGTGATTCCCCTGGTTCTGGTCCCTCTGACGTTTGCCTACGCGATCATCCGTTTTCAGCTGCTGGACATTCGCGTGATCCTGCGCAAGAGCCTCATGTACACCATCACCACGGCGCTGGTGACGGCGGCCTACGCGCTCGGGATCGCATCCTTCAACTGGCTGTTCCGGGGTACGCAGCTGGCGGCGGCGCCGTACTTTCCCCTCGTCTTCGCGCTGGCCATCGTGCTGCTGTTTGAGCCCCTGCGCCACCGCCTCCAGGAGCCGGTGAACAAGTTCTTCTTCCGCGAGCGCTCACGGCTGCAGCTCGCCATGGAGGAGATGGGTGAGGCGTTCACGGCCCAGGTCGATCTCACCCTGGTCGTGCGAGAGCTGGTGAGCCGGCTGCCGGAGCTGCTCGGGCTGCGGTTCGCGGCCCTCTACCTCCAGCGGTCGTCCGACCTGGAACGGGTCGCCGGTCCCTCCGCGCTTCCCGAGCGGTTGCCGGAGATGCCGTTGCTGAACGACTTCTTGGCCAGGCGCGGTGGTCTCGTCCGCGTCGAGCAGCTGGCGCCACTCGAGATGCTGTCACCGGAAGTGGAGTCGCTGAGCCGGCGCCTTGGCGAGTCGGGGGTCGAGGTGATCGGAACCCTGACCTCGCCGCGCAGGTTCCTCGGCCTGGTCCTGCTGTCTGGTACCGCTGGCCAGATCACGCTGGAGTGGGAGGACCTGAGGCTGGTACGTGGCCTCTTCCAGCAGGCATCGATCGCCCTCGAAACCGGTACCCTGCTCGAGGAACGCACGCGACAGGCCGAGCTCGAGCGGGAGCTCAAGATCGCGGCGCAGATCCAGGCATCGTTGCTGCCACGGCAGCTCGAGGTGGCGACGGGGTGGCGGGTGGCGGCGGCCTGCCAGCCGGCTCGAGAGGTGGGTGGGGACTTCTACACGCAGCTTCCGGGCTTGCACGGCGGCGCTCGGGCCCTGGTGTACGGGGACGTATCGGGGAAGTCGATCCCCGGAGCTCTCCTGATGATGGCAGCCCACGAGGTGCTGCACGCGCTGGCGATTGCCCACCCGGATCCGGCGGAGCTCTTCGACCTTGCGAACCAGCGGCTGCACACCCTCCGGCACAGCAGCAATGTGTTGAGCCGGGGCAGCTTCGTGGCGCTCGGCTACCTTGCCTGCGCTCCGGAGGGAGGCTCTTTGCGGTACTCGGTCGCCGGCCAGCCACCGCCGCTGAAGCGGCACGCCGACGGCCGCGTGGAGGAGCTGGCGATGCCGCGGCACCGGATCCCGCTCGGCGCCTTCCCGCAGGGCGGTTACCGAGTACTGGAGACTCCGATGGAGAAGGGGGACGTAGTGCTGGCCTACTCGGACGGCGTGCTCGAATCGATGTCCCCGTCGGGGGAGTTTTTCGGCGTGGAGCGCCTGATCCGGGTGCTCGAGACCTGCTCCGACGTGCCGGACGAGATCGTGCCGCGGGTACTGGAGGCGGTGAGCTCGTTCGCGGAGGGCGGAGCCCCCTACGACGACATCACTGTGCTGGCGGTCTCCTGCTGCTCGTCGGCTGGAGGATGTGAGGTCGGGAATGAAACCTGTTCCGTGGAAGATACGTAAATCCTGTGAGTGAGTCTGCAGGGCGTGGCGATGACGGCTGTAGCCAACGTGCCGAGTACTGAAGCAGGAGTCGAGGTTGGTAACGTGAGAGGCCCGGCCGGGCCTCGAGGAGAGCTCGAATCATGAAGAAGTGGATCCCGCTCATTGCAGTGGTGGTTGTTGTGGCGGCCTTGGGCGTGTGGCGTCTGGCTGCCGGCAACCGCCCTGAGTGGACGACGTCGTCGCCGCAGGCGCTGGCCGAGTTCCAGGCCGCGATGGACGACTCGATGAAGATGTACACGGGCGAGGCCCAGAGGCACTTCGAGAAGGCGGTGCAGCTCGACCCCGACTTCATGATGGCCAGGCTCGAGCTGCTCCTGACCGGCAAGCAGATGGGCAAAGACAGGAAGGCCGAGATCAAGGCCTTGGTGGAGAACGCAGATCTGGATCGCCTCAACCCGAGAGAGAGATTCATCTTCGAGCGGGTCAAGGCTGCCATCGAGGATCGCGGATCGGACGCAGACAAGATCCTGGACGACTACCTGGCCAAGCACCCCGAGGATCCGTATGCGCTCTTCGAGAAGGCCAGCGTCCTGTGGCATACGGGGAAGCTCGATGCGGCGAAGAAGCTCTTCCAGCGCCTGATCAAGGTGGCTCCGAACTGGGTCCTGGCGTACAACAGCCTCGGGTACATCGCGATGCAGCAGGAGGAGTTCGAGAAGTCGGAGGAGAACTTCACGACCTACCGCTTCATCGCTCCGGATCAGGCCAACCCTCACGACTCCCTTGGCGAACTGCTCAACCTGACCGGCCGCTATGCCGAGGCGGAGCAGGAGCTCGACGCCGCACTGAAGACGAAGCCGGACTTCTGCGCCTCCTACAACCATCTCGCGTGGACCCATCTCCTCGACGGTCGGCCGGAGGCGGCGGAGCAGGATCTCAAGCAACTGTCAGAGCAGGAGGGGTGCAGCGCTTACCTCACGGAAACTGCCTGTATGGTCAGGCTCTGGGAGCCGATGCGGCAGCACCAGTGGAGCCAGGTTCTCGAGGCTGCCAAGCAGGAGGGCTGTATCAAGGACGGCAAGATGGGATCAGGGCCGGGCGGGCTCTACGTCTTCATCGCGGCCGCCATGCTCGGCGACAACGAGCTCTGTGACCAGTTGGAAGCCCCCCTGAAGGAGGCGATTGCCAAGGCGGGGACGTCGGGGTCGGGGTACCGGGAGGCGGTGCTGAACCACCTGCAGGGTGTTCGGGCCGCCGCGGCTGGGCGGTACTCCAAGGCGGCCGGGCTGCTGCGCAAAGCCGACGAGGGGCTCACCTTTGCCGGGAGCGCAGACGGGCTGTTCAAGCTGTACAACCAGGCGTGCCTGGCCGAGGTGCTGCAGAAGGCCGGCGACGCGTCCGGCGCAGTGGCCGTGATCCGTCAGATACGCCGGGTCAACCCGGCCATGGCGCAGGACTTCGAGTCCGGCCGCTGGCGCCCCCTGGGGGTTTAACCCACATCATTCAGACGCAATCCGCTGCGACCAGCAATTCACCAGCCATCACCGTGCTCTTCGTGTTTTCCTCCTACCGACGTGAAGCTTGCGGCCACCCCCGCCCGGGACATCCCTGCGGCTCACTCGCAGCGCTGAAACCTCCGAGACAGTAGTCTCGTAACTGCGGGTAGCAAGCCATCAACCATGATCGAGACGATCGGGTTGGAGCCCACGGCAAGAGCCGGTTTGGTGGCGGCGGGAGAGCACAGGCGATGAAGAAGTGGATCCTCATGGCCGTTGTCGTGGCGGTGACGGCGGGCGTCAGCGGATGGCGCCTGCTCGCGGGCCACCGCCCCGAGTGGACGACCTCGTCGCCGCAGGCCCTGGCGGAGTTTCAGGCGGGGATGGAGGAGCGGAACAAACTCTACATGGCCGAGGCCAGGCAGCACTTCGAGAAGGCGTTGGAGCTCGATCCGGACTTTGCGATGGCCAAGCTGCAGCTCGCACTTGACAACTCGAATGGCGACGAGAAGAGCCGTGACAGGATCAAGGCGGTGGTCGATGCGGCCGATCTGGATCGCCTGACGCCACGCGAGAGGTTCTTCTTCGAGCGCGCGCAGGCCGCGCTCGAGAACCGTCGCGAGGACATCCCCAAGCTCCTCGACCGGTTCCTGGAGCAGGATCCTGAGGACCCTTACGCGCTCCACTCGAAGGCGCTGGCCCTGTGGTTCGGAGGTGCCCCGGATGAGGCCAGACACGTGTATCAGCGCCTGGCCAAGGTGGCCCCGAACTGGGTCTTGGCTTACAACGGGCTCGCGTACATCGAGATGCAACAGGGCAGCTTCGAGAAGGCCGAGGAGTCGTTCCTCACCTACCGGTTCATCGCCCCGGATCAGGCGAACCCCCATGATTCGCTGGGCGAGCTGCTTATCCTGACCGGCCGCTACGACGAGGCGGAGAGCGAGCTCGAAGCGGCTGTTACCACGAAGCCCGACTTCTGCGCCGCGTACCAGCACCTGGTGCTAACGCACCTGCTGCAGCGGCGACCCACAGCGGCCGCCGATGACGTCCGGAGGGCGTCGGAGCAGCAGGAGTGTACAGACTTCACCACGCCGTTCACATGCATGGTCTCGCTGTGGGAGCCGGCCGCCGGTCATCGCTGGAAGGAGCTTCTCGAGACCGCCGAGCGTGAGGGCTGCCTGAGAGACGGGTACCCGCGTGATGCCGTGCTCCTCGAGGTCTACCGTGCCGCCGCGATGCTCGGTGACAACGAGCTGTGCGACCGGATCGAGAGCCGGGTCGAGGAGTGGATCGACAAGGGGCGGCAGGAGGCCGTACCGACGTTGGCTGCTCTGCTGGCCCACTTGCGAGGCGTTCGCGCAGCGTCTGCCGGCCGCCTCAAAGCCGCGGCCAGGCTCCTGCGCGAGGCGGACGACGGGCTGACCTATCGGCAAAGCCTCGATGGAATCCGCAAGCTCCTGAACAGAGTGTGCCTGGCCGAGGTCCTGCAGAAGGCCGGGGACAGCCAGGGCGCGGTTGCAACGCTACGCGAGGTGCGGCGCGTCAACCCGGCCCTGGCTCAGGAGTTCGAGTCCGGCCGCTGGCGCCCACTCGGGCTGTAGGTCTACCCTATACAGACATCTGGACGCTCGGCGAGCTGACGAACGAACCACCGGGACGTGAGAAACGCCGAGAGAGACAAGGACGCCTGCCTGGAGGACACGGCGCAGCGGCAGGGCCCCGGGTACGGGCCGCAGAGAGTGCTTCCGGAAGACACCACACCGGCTGGAACGTGGATTGCACGGCTTCCGGGCAGCAACGGCGCCTGGAGGGTAGCGCGTTCGCATGAAGACCGGGAGACCTACTGTGCTTGGCGGAGAGCACACTTCGCGAGCGGCCGCGGGAGCGGCCCACGGCTGCCGTTCTCCCGAACAGGAGACCTTGGAGCAGGAGCTGGCATGAAGACGTTGACCTCTCGAATCGTCCGGGCCTCAGCCGTCATGCTGGCGCTCGGCCTGTCGATGCCGGTTCGGCAGGCCGGCGCGGCCACGCTGACACCAACGTCCACTCCGGTTCCGGGTGCGCCGTCCGGCGTCTTCTCCGGGTCGGTGCAGGTGACCGGCGTGTCCGTGCTGATCCGTGCCACCGACGCCGACGGACGTCCGGTGACCGATCTCCGTTCGGATGAGGTCGAGGTTCGAGAGGATGGAGTCCGTGCCGACTCTGTGAGCATCGAGCCGCTGGCGCCGAGGGCGGTGGCTGCAACCCCTGAGGCCTCCGCTTCGGCGGCTCCGACCCCGGTGGCGGCCCAGGAGAAGACAGGCGCCGCGGCTGGGCCCGCGCGGGTGACGGTCTACGTGCAGGCCGATCTCCTCAACCGTGATCAGCTCACGTGGGCAATCAAGGGGCTGAGGAACGAGGCCGGCAAGCTGGTCGTCCTGGGTCCGGTCGACCTGGTCGTTGCCGATCCCGAGCCGACCATGGTGGCCAACGGAAGCCGTACCCGGGAAGATCTCGAGCGGGCGGTGGAGCGACTGAAGAAGCACGTCCACCTGTACAGCGCGATCGAACGCATCCGCCGCGATTTCCGGCGTGACGCGGTCGGCGCGAGCACCGGTATCGTCCGTCACCTGGCCCTGACCTCGACCGCCGAGGAGCTGCGCCGCATGGGTGCCGAGGCCGACCAGCTGCGGTCCTGGAACAGAGGCGAGGGAAGGGGAGGGGGCCGCATCCTGGTGCTCGTGTCGGGCGGGTTCGAGCTCGACCCGTGGGCCTACTACAGCCAGTTCCTGGATTCGCAGAGCCAGGACCGCTCGGCGACCGAGGACCAGCGGGTCCAGCTGGCCAGCCAATGGGAGCAGGTCAGCCAGGAGCTGGCCGGCAACGGCTGGACCGTCCTCGGGTTCAGCGGCGGCCTGCCGGGAATGGACTCGATGACGGCGGCCGAGACCAGCGGCCACGAGGCGTTCTCCAGCTTCACTGGCGGAAGCGGTACGTCCCCTGCCGGAGCGACGCTCGCGGATCAGGGCACCACCGCGAGCTTCGCCCTGGATCCACTCGGACAGGCGGCGCGCGACTCGGGCGGCGCCGTGGCAACTTCGCCGACCAGGTTGGCAACGGATCTGACCCGGATGCAGTCCGCCTACGTCCTTTCCTACACGATGAGCCGGCCGCCGGACAGCGAGGCCCACCGCCTGCAGATTGACATCAGCCGGCCGGGGGTGAGCGTGCGGGCGCCGGTGGTGGTGCGGCTGGCCTCGCACCATGGCAGTGACCGGGCACGGGCGCTCGCCCTGCTGACGGGCCATGGCAGTTCCGGCGAGGTGCCGCTCGAGGTCGTGGTGAAAGACGTCACCGGCTCCCACCGGCGGGGGTACAGCGGGAGGCTGCTAGTGACCGGCCATCTGGCCGAGGTGCTGCCGCTGCTCCTGAGCTCGAAGGCGCCGGCGATGGAGGTCACGGTGGCCGTCGACACCGGGAGCGGGGAGCCGTTCGTGTCCCAGGGCCAGCCGATGCCGTTGCGGCTGGCGGACCGCCAGGGAACGTGGGTCTACGAGTCGCCGATCCAGTGGCCGGCCGATGCCAGGGCGATCTCCGTCGTCGTGACCGAGACGACCACCGACACCTGGGGCGGCGCGGTGGCCAAGCTGCGGTAGGTGGCGGTCGCTCGCTAATCGGCCTGGTCGAGGGCGCGCCTGAGGTTTGGGAAACCGGCCAGCCACAGGCCGCCGTCGATGGTCCAGCAGTCACCGCTGACGTAGGGGTGGCGGTCGCCGGCGAGGTCGGCGGCGAGTACGGCAACCTCCTCGACCGACGCCAGCCGCCCGAGCGGGACGTGCCGCGCCAACCGCTTCTGCACCGACGGGTCGGCGTAGCCCAGGTTGCGGGCGGCGTTCTCGGTCACCATGATGCCGGGCGCGAGGGCGTTGACGCGGATCCCGAACGGGCCCCACTCCTGCGCCAGCGACCGGGTCATGGCGAGCACGCCGCCCTTGGCGGACGCCGAATGGACGACGCCGGACGCGCCCGTCCACGCATAGGTGGCGATGATGTTCAGGATCGCGCCGCCGCGGTCCTGCATGCGCCGCCCCACCTCCTGCGAGCAGTTCCAGGTGCCGTCGAGGACGATGCCGCGGACCGCTTCCCAGCCGCCGGCGGAGAGGTCCTCCGCACGGATGACGAAGTTCCCTGCCGCGTTGTTGACGAGCGCCTCGATGTGGCCGAACTGCTCCTCGGCGCGGTCGCACAGGTGGGCGACCGCGGCCCGGTCCCGGACGTCGCATGCCACCGCCTCCGCCTGGGCGCCCTCGGCGCGCAACGCCTCGGCGGCGCCGGTCAGGCGGTCGTGGCTGCGACTGGCGAGAACAACGGGGTAGTCGCGGCTTGCGAGCTCACGGGCGATGGCGAACCCGAGGCCACTGCCGCCGCCGGTGATGATGGCTGCTCCGTGTGGGGGGCGGCGGGCGACGTCGAGCTCGAGCGTGCGGGGCATGACGTCCTCTGCAGGATCGTGGGGGCGGGCAGTGTTGGTCTCTGGCCGAGCTTTCATCGCGATCATCGTACCTCATCAACGCAGGCACGATGAGCGGTTTGTTCTGTCTCCTCAGTCGGTGCAGTCGAACCCGGCCGGTGGCATCTGTGTTGGCACGGCAAGCAGGAACTCGGCGTCCCCGGTCCCGTCGGGGTTGCCGTCGACCTTGGACACGTAGGCCGTGAAGTAGGTGATGACGTCTGCGGCGCAGGGATCCGGTGTAATGTCAGACGGATCGAGCCACAGCTCCACCGTGATCGGTCCCTGTACCTTGCCGATTCCGAGCTGGGAGAACAGCCACTGCCTTCCGGATGCCGTGAGAATATCTGCGCTTCCCTCCTTGAGCACAGCGGCGCCGGCGCCGAGGAACCGGTAGTGCACGGTGATCGGATTGAGAGAGATATTGAAGATTCCGAGGCTCGAGCGGAATCGGTCGTCGTTGCGGGCACCTGTGATGTAGGAGGGGGTCGTGGACCCATTCCAAAGTAGCTCGTTGGCGGGAACGGTCTGGCCGTAGGTCCCCGCGGTGCTGCCGGTGTTGTAGGTGCGGCTGGTGACGAGGAGGTCGCACTGGCCTGGGTTGGAAGGGAAGAAGTCCTTCTCGCAGTTGATGTTCAGTGCGCCCTTTGAGTTGGAGGTGATGTCGAACTTGGTTTGCAGGACATCCTCGATGAGCAAAGTCTGGCGGGCGGTGAGCGTCAGGGTGACGGGGAAGGTGAAGTCCCAGTCGTTGGTATGGTCGAACGGAAAGTACACGAGACCGACCTGCACGGTGTCGTTCCTGAGGTTGTGAATGGCGACATCGCTCACCCAGTAAGTAGGTGGTGTGCCGGTCCCCGAGGTGTGGGCCACGACAGGGATGATGAACGAGTCGCTGATCATCTGAGCCGGGGCCGACGGGGCGATAAGCGCGGCCGCCGCCAATACGGCGCACAAAGACAACGTCCCTTTCATTCTAGTCTCCTTCCCAGGTTATAGGCACTTCCTGACACGAATGTGGTCCCAAGGCCAGGAGCTGTCAACGGGTCCCGTACTCGCGGTGCCTGCGCATGATCCGGCACATGGCAGGAGAGCCGGTGTGGACGCGCGCCGTCGCCTCTGTTGGGGGGCTCGGTCGCCGGCGGCCCGCCTCTTGGAGGGCGGTAGAATGAGGAGTGCACGTCATTGTCACAGGGGGGGGGCCGGCCGGTTGCTTTGCGGCGCTCCGCTTGCGCCAGGGGCGACCCACCTGGCGAGTGACGGTGGTCGAGCGCCGCGGTTCCGAGGCGGGCTCGCCCCGCGGCTGTGCCTTCTGTGCCGGTGTGCTGTCGGCGGAAGTGACATCGGGCCTTGAGGAGCTCGGCCTCCGGCTTCCCGAGGAGACGATTCTGAGCCGGTTGCGGGGGATCAGGTGGTTCCTCCCGGAAGGCGATCCCGTCGTCTACCGGCCGCCGGGCGAGATGCTGCCAACCGTTTCGCGCGGAGGCCTAAGAGGCGTTCCCTCGTTCGACCACTGGCTGCAGGAGCAGGTGGTTGCGGCCGGGGCCGAGCTCCGCCGGGCCTGGGTGACCCGGGTCGACTGGGCGGACCCCGGCTGGCGGGTCGAGCTGGAAGGCGGCGAGACGCTCGTTGGCGATCGGGCGATCCTGGCGCATGGGCTCAATGGCAAGAGCGTTGGCGGGCGGTGGGCACAGACTGTGCGCTACGCTCCACCGCGGACAGCGCGCGCCGTTCAGGCGGAGGTGACCCTCGACCCGGCGGTGCCGGAAGACGAGGTCCTGGTCTTCACTGGCTTCCATCCCGGCGTCGACTTTATCGGCGTGACTCCGAAGGGGGAAGGGCGCGCTACGCTCACCGGCATCGGACGAAACGCGGTGCGGTTGGCCGCTCGGACGCTGCTGGAGACGCCACCTCTGAGCACGTATGTCAAGCCGGCCTGCTCGTTGGAATGCTCGTGCCGCCCGCGATATGTGGAGACGGGAGGCTGGGTCGCCGCGGCTCATGGCCTGCTCGTGGCCGGCGACCTGCTCGCCAGCCGCTTCTACAAGAACGGGATCGGATCGGCGTACTACACGGGAACCACCGCCGCGGAAGCGGTCATGGAAAACTACGGCCAGCGCTACCTGGACCGGGTCTCCCGCCGGTTCAACATGGACAACCGGGTGGCGCGGGCGCTGTTTTGGGCATGCGGCCAGATCTCTCGCCGGCCCGTTCTCCACCGAAAGCTGCGACGTTCCCGCCTCGACCGCCGTCTTGGTCCCATGGCCTGGGCGATATTCCAGGGCACCGAGCCCTATGCGAGGATTGCCCGCAGGGCGGTGATTGGAGGGTGGAAGTGACCGGCTCGCGGGGGGTTCAGCGTGGGCGTCTCGACACCGATCTCGGGAGACCGGTGGGCGCCGGGTCCGCCATAGCGGTCATCGGTGGGGGTCCCGGCGGTTGTGCCGCCGCCCTCGGGTTGCGCCGGCTCGCTCCGGAGGCCGAGGTTCTGCTCTTCGAGTATAAACACTTCGGCGAGCACTACAACCAGTGCATGGGGGTGCTTAGCCCGCCGTTCGACCGGGTCCTTGCGGAGGCGACCGGTCTGTCGCTGCCGTCCGAGCTGGTCAAGGGCAGCGTGGACACGTACGTTCTGCACGGCAGCACGAGTTCCCTGCCGCTACATGACGAGGTGAGTGCGGAGGCGTCGCACGTGGTCCGCCGCAGCGAGTTTGACAGCTGGCTCTTCGGCAGGGTCGCGGAATCCGGGGTCGAGCTGCACGCCGAGCGCGTGACCCACCTCGAGTTCCGGCCGCAAGACGCCGTCGTCTACACCGACGGAGGGACCTACTCGGTCGATGCCGTGGTCGGCGCCTTCGGCCTGGACTCGACGCTCAGGAGGACGTTGCGGGTGAACTCTGCGTACCGTCCGCCGGCGCGGGTGGACACCATCGTCACGGTCTTTCCCGTCAAGCCGGGAGGGGAGAGCTTCGACGGCCGGGAGATTCACACCTTCCTGCCCGGACTTCCCAATGTCGAGTTCGCCGCGGTGGTTCCCAAGGGTGACCATCTCAGCGTTGTCGTTGCTGGCCGCAATGTGGGTGTTCGGCTGCTCAGGCAAGTGCTCGAGCTGTCGCAGGTCCAGGCCGTGCTGCCGGCCGACTTCGTGCTCGAGACGGCGTTCCGGGGAGGATTTCCAACCCGGCCCGCACGGCCACTGTGCGGAGATCGCTGGGTCGTCGTTGGAGACGCCTCCGGGCTCTTGCGACCGTTCAAGGGTAAGGGAATCAACCAGGCGATCCGGAGCGGCGGTCTGGCGGCCTACTGCCTGGCCACCGGCGGCGTAGGGCGGGAGGCATTCCGGCCCCTTGCAGAGACCTTCCGGGACGTCATCTCGGATCAGCCATGGGGTTTGGCGGCGCGGCTTGCGGTTCGTGCCATCGGCAGGACCATCGGCTGGGACCCGTTCATCGCTGCGGCCAGGGATGATCCGGGGCTCCGGAGCGCCCTCTTCGATGCGGTCTCCGGCCGGTCGACTTTTCGTTCGATCCTAGGGCGATTGCTGTTCACGCCGCGGCTGTGGTCCGCCTGCCTCACCGCTCCTGTTCATGGCCGCCTGGCTTGGCGGAACTGAGGTACAGCCAGATATCCTTGATGTCCTGGCTCCGGAACTGCGGCCACGCCAGTGCCTGCACCTCCATCCAGTGCCTCATCTGCGGGACATGGTTCCACATCGCCGTCACCAGTGCGACCGGACTGCCGAGCTCGGCCAGCTTGTCCACGGGGGGCCCGGGAGCCAGCCCGGTCCCGGCAACCGAGTGACACTGGGCGCACCCGCGTTGTGCGAAGAGTGAGCGACCGCGCTCGGCGTTGCCGCCGGTGGTGCCCGTGAAACCGACGAAGTAGATGTAGCCGAGGACGTCCGCCATATCCTGGCTCTGGAAGCGTGGCAGCGAAATGCCCTGGTCGGCCATCTCCCGTTCCATCGCGAAGGCGTGGTTCCACAGGGAGCCCGCCATCGCCCCCAGGTGCTTCCGCCGCGACGCCGCGAGCAGCGACGGTCCCGCGTTGCCACCGTCCAAACCGGTCCCATGACAGCGGATGCACTGCTTGCTGCGGTACAGCTGCCTGCCGTGCTCGGGGTCCGGAGGCTTCAGGTAGCGGAGGTTGGTCGAGGCGTGAGCGCCCCAGCGGCGGATGGCCGCCTGAATGTCAACCATGTCCCGATCCTGGAACACCGGCATCCGGACGCCTCGCTGCCGCTGCGCCGACCGCATCGTCGAACCCGTGTTCCACATCGCCTGTGCCAGGGGGACGGGGTTGGTCCACTCGGCGAAGCGGTCCAGCGGCCTGCCGAGACTGCCGCCGCGGCCGCCGAGTCGGTGGCAGTCGAGGCAGTGCTTGTCCTCGAGGAGACGGCGGCCGGACTCGGGGTTGCCGGGTTCGTCGAGCAGGTTGAGGGCGTAGAGGTAGGACAGGAAGGCCTCCATCTCGTCCGGTGCGAAGCTCGGCCATGGCAGACCTTGCCGGTTGACCCGGTCCAGCATCTTGGGTGAGTGGTTCCAGAAGAAGCCCGCCAGCTCGAAGATGTCGGATGCGAGCGCGCTGCGACCCAGGTCCGGACCCTGTGCCGAACCGACGCCCCACACCGAATGGCAGCGGTCGCAGTGCTTGGCGACGAAGATCTCGTGCCCGAGAGTTGGTTGCAGCTTGGCCAGGACGGTCGGCGTGCCGGCGAGCGTGGGCGTGGCGATGAGCAGCCCCAGACCGCAGATCGGGCCGATGATCGCAGTCAGAAGCCGCCGAGCCCCGTGGGCCGGGCCGAGCCGGCACCTCTCAATCACGGTTGTACCTCCTTCGGCAGGTAGGTCCCAATCCGGTCCGCAACCTCGGCCTCGGAGGTCGCCAGTCCCTCTTCGACTTCCCAGATCGAGACCATTGGGAACAGCTTGGCCGCCACCAGGTAGACGGTGATGAAGCCGGACAGCGTGCCGAGGGCAATTCCCCATTCGAACAGCGACGGCGCATAGGAGGCGTGCCCGATCGCCTCGAGCCGTGGGTTGACCCCGGTGACGACCACGATGTTGTACCGTTCCAGCCACATGCCAATGACGACGGCGACCCCGGCAATGGCACAGCCGCCCGGTGTCCGTGTGCGGCGGCGGACCATCAGCACGAAGGGAATGACGAAGCACGTCGCTACCATGGCCCAGAAAGGTACCGCGAAGGCGCCCGTGAACTTGTCCCAGAAGGAGCGCATTTCGGCCACCTCATGCCCGTAGAAGGCGGTCAGGTACTCGGCTCCCGTGAAGTACAACCAGAGGCAGGTCATGACCAGGAAGAGCCGACCCAGGTACTCGAAGTGGATGTCGCGCAGGTAGTGCTCAAGATGAAAGTTCTTACGAATCAGAAACATAGAGATAAACAGTGCAGCGATGCCCGAGTAGATGGCCCCGACGACGAAGTACGGACCGAAGATCGTGGAGTGCCAGCCGGGGCGCAGGGTAAGGGCGAAAATGAAACCGATGATGGTGTGGACGCTGATGGCCACTGGGATGACTGCGATTGCCATCCTGCCGATGACGCTCTCGAGGCGGTGGCGGAGGCGGCGGGCCCGCTCGCTGTCGTCGTCCGGGTTGGGGAAGCCGAGCGCGAGCACTCGGTACAGGCCGGGCCACTTGATACCGCTGTCCCGGATGATCGCCAGGTCGGGCAGCATCGGCAGGTAGAGGTAGACCGTCGAGGCGGTGAAGTAAACGGTAATCGACACCACGTCCCATAACAATGGCGAGCGCATGTGGGCGAAGAACAGGATGTTCAGCATGCGATCCGGACGCCCGAGGTCAATGATCGGTTGGATCGCACCGAAACCGAGGACCAGCACGGTAATGAACTCCGCGGAGCGAGTTATCGCCCGCCGCCACTCAGCCTGTGAGACCCGCAGGATTGCCGAGATCAGCGTACCGGCATGGCTGATGCCGATGAAGAAGACGAAGTCGATGATGTAGATTCCCCAGTACACCGGGTTATGAAGGCTGGTGACGCCGAGGCCCTGTCGGTACTGAACGACGTAGCATGCAATGCCGACGACGGTCCCCGCGAAGGCGGCCGCCAGCGCCAGCCAGTACGTGGCAGTGGTCACGACCAGTGGTCGCAGCAGGTCGCGACGGATCGGGGGGAGCGACTCCAGGCGTTGTTCAACGCTGCTCATCATTTCCCCTTGCGCAGGTAGATGACCTTCGGCTGCGTGCCCAGATCCTCCATCAGTCGAAACGCTCGTGGATCCTGTGCCGCGCGGTGGACCTCGTGGAGCGGGTTGTCGAGGTCGCCGAAGGTGATGGCGCGTGTCGGGCATACCTCGCTGCAGGCTGGTTGGTAATCGGACTCCCTGACCTGATCGCGGCCCTCGAAGGCCGCCTGGTCCCGGGCGAGCTGCAGGCGATGGTGGCAGAACGTGCACTTCTCGATCACGCCTTTGTACCTCACTGCCACATCCGGGTTGAGCATCTCCTCCATCGGTTGAGGCCACTGGGGACGCTGCCAGTTGAAGTACTTGACGCCGTACGGACAGGCGTTGGCGCAGTATCGGCAGCCGATGCACCGGCCGTAGAGCTGGCCCACGATCCCGGTTTCCGCCGACAGGTAGGTCGCGTGGACCGGACAGACGCGGGTGCAAGGGGGGTTGTCGCATTGCATGCAGGGACGGGGAAGGTAGCTCACCTCGACATCCGGCATCTCGCCCTCGGACTGGACCAGGATCTTCATCCACGATTTGGTGCGACCTTGCGCCGCTTCCTCCGGTGTGGACGGTGGAATGTTGTTCTCCTGGGCACACGCTGTCTCGCAGGCGCCGCATCCCGTGCAACGCTCGAGATCGATGACCATGCCGTAGCGGGCCCTATCCACGATCCACCTCGAGATCGACCGGTACACCACCGACGATCCTGGTCGGGAGTTTCCCATGCAGCTGCAGTGGGATGAGATGCGCGACAGGCCGCATGTCGTCGCCGCCGAAAAACGACGGTCCGGGACGGTGGCCGAAGCCCAGCGGCAAGCTGACGACTCCGGGCATCAAACCCGGCAGAACGGCTGCGTGCACCCGAAGCTCCTCGCCGGCCCCACCCGGAACGCGGACCCGCACGAGATCTCCATCCGTAACGCCCAGCTCCCGAGCCGTCACCGGGTTGATCCCGGCCCAGCAATGCCAAGACTGCCCCTCGACCAGACCCGCGGTGCGCAGTGTCCACGGCACGGTGAGGGCAAGATCGGGATCGCGCGCCACCTCGAGATGAGGAGTTGCCACCAGCCGCGGCGGCTCTTCCGGAGGCGCCAGGTGTGCGTTGCCGAGCGCTTCGGGAAGCAGATCCACAAGCGCGTCTCGAGTTCCAACGCACTGGCTCCAGTTGGGAGTGCCGGTGTTGAGGTCGGCCCAGCCACCGCCCTCGGCCAGCTTCTTGATCCCGAAGCCTTCACTGTTGCCGAACCACCAGCCTCGCTCCTCCATGGCAGCGACCTGCTCGAGGCGCTCGAGGTCACCCAGCATTGCGCCGCGATTGAGCCCGGCCAGACCCGCTGCCCGGTGACCCAGGATCTCGGTGTAGCTGGCGGCCGGGAGCTCGACGCCGAGGTCGGCTGCTGCCTCCACGATCACCTCGCCCACTGCGCGGGCCTCGCCGCGCGGCTGCACGGCTGGTGCTTTCAGCAGGTAGGCGTCGAAGGGAACCCCCGGGGGCTGGGCGCAGTCGCCCCACTCCTCCAGATGCATGGCTGCCGGAAGCTGCCAATGACAGCGTACGGCGGATTCGTCGGCAAACAGGGAAAACGTGAAGCGCTGGCTGGCCTTCGCGAAGAAGCGGCCCACCGCGGAGCCGTCGCTGAAGGTAAACAGCGGGTTGGCGAGGTCGAGGATCAGTACCGCGGGCTCGACCGCATCGCCGCTTGCCACACGGCGCAACCACAGGCCGAGGGGCTGTGCCGCAGCACTCTTCCCCGGAAGGTCATTCAGCGGCAACGGAGGACGGATGACCAGACCTCCCGGCGTCGCAATTGACCCGGAAAGCGCGTTGAGAACCAACGCTGCCCAGCCTGCCACATGGCCGTTCGCCGTCCA
>Ga0307445_10000374_pt1 | contig 23596 bp, 18 predicted proteins | sample SalMarSW160330MG_FD_202147 | JGI IMG/M metagenome (GOLD analysis project Ga0307445, IMG submission 202147) | Salt marsh sediment microbial communities from the Plum Island Ecosystem LTER, Massachusetts, United States - SW1603-30 | ecosystem: Environmental > Aquatic > Marine > Intertidal zone >... | reverse complement strand
GGGACTCATTGCTGAACACGATCTGCCGGTCCTGGTTAAGGATGGTAGCGACGTAAGGCAATGCCCCGATCAGTTCGCTCAGATAGCTGAGGGAGCTGAGTTCCCGGTAATCCCGGATTATCTGGTCCCTTGATGCCCGCCGGTAGGATGCATAATGGGTGTTCACGCTTTCTTTTCTTTCCGGACAAGTCCCCTCAGCAGAAGGAAACTTCCAAGTAATACCAGGGCTATGATGAAGAGCAGCCGTCCGATGGTAAACAGGATATGATCCGTGCTGATCCAGCCAAAACTGGCGTATATGAGTCCCCCGAAAATCGCCAGCCAGCCTATGAAGCGCGGAAGATGACCGGTGCTTGCGATCAGGAGTCCCAGGATCATCGAACTGAGCCCGGCCAGGGTATAGGCAGCCAGCTGCAGGTTGGTCTTGCTCACCATGATCTTGTATGCAATGCCTGCCATGATGTCGGTTTCTTCACCGGCCGATTTCAGGTAATCCGTTACCAGGAAGATGAGGTCATGGCCGTTTATGGAAAAGTTGATATAGAGGATACCCGTGGTACTGATCAGGAAAGCGGCCAGGTAGGCGGATGATCTGCCGTATGGCAGGAAACTCATCAGGAGGAGCGGTCCCAGCATGAGGATCAGGATGGAATTCACAAACCAGATCCAGGTGTTCAGACGAAGCCTTGTCATGTTTTCACCGAGGTAGGAAAGGTCCTCGTGGATGTTAACGAACTCCGGATGGATGTCAAGACTGGTAAAAATACCTGCCACCACCAAAAAGGAAATCAGCAGGGCCACGGTCCCTGCCAGCCTTTCCACTCCTCTCTTCTTATCCGGTAGTCCCGCAATCATTTCTGCTCCCTGATGAATACCCTGGAATTGGAACTGAAGGTGTAATCCGACGGTTCAAGAATATCCGGGGCAGTGAGAACTTTCTGATTCTCGTTCGAAGTGGCTTTCCCGGTGACCAGTATTCCCACCTTGCCTTGCAGGTCAATATGCCCTTTCTCGTCCGGGTACATGATGTCACCCGCCAGCAGCCATTGTCTGAATTCTTTCTGCTGCCAGTTGTCGTAGGGCTTTTTATGGCTCAGGAGGTTCATGGCAAAACGCATGCTTGCAAATTTCCAGAGCCGGTTTTCAAGATCCCTGGAATCTTTCATGATGGCTTTCATCTTTGAAGTGCTCATCCAGAGCACGGTCACCGGGGACTCCGCCGAAACGGTTGCAGTTCTTGGAAGTCCCGTCAGGACAGCCATCTCACCTATAATGCTTCCCGGACCGAGGATATCGATCACCACCCCTTTTAAGGTAATTTTAACCTGTCCCCTGACCACCACGAAAAGGCCGTCGCCAGGGCCGTTTTCCTTGACCAGGGTGGCATCTACAGCATAAACGCGATTCTGGAAATCATTGACCACGCGGCTGAAGGTTTTTTCTTCGAGCCCGACAAGCCAGGAAATATCCCGCAGCAATTCGATCGGCTTGGGTATTTCCAACGAAGGTGGGCTGTCCATGAGGATTTTCATCCGCTCTTCGATGCCGGAGATGATCTTGGCGGCTTCACCGGAGTCGATCCGCCCCTTGTTCAGCAATCTTTCCACCATTCGCTTTTCATAGTTCAGTACGGAGCGGATGGCCTGCCGGGTTGCGATGGCATTATAGATCTCGGGGTATGAATTCCGGAGGTTACGCAGGAAGGTCAGCCCGTGTATTTTATTCTCATTGATCTCCGCTTCGATCAGGGCTACGTTTTCCTCATCTATGGTTTCGTCCCCCTCATCCTGTGCGATCAGCATATTTTCAATGAGTTTCAGGTTTTCTTCCTGGGCATGCACAAATCCGCGTGCGGAATCGTAACTGGTTGCCAGGCGTTCAAAGAAGAAATGCTGGCTCAGCCTGCCGACGATGGGCATGGATTGAAGTCTGCCCAGTATTTTAGGGGTTTTCCATTCCTGCTCAAGGTCCTTGCGCTTGGAGAGGGATACCAGTCCTCCTTCATCCATGATCTCGTTAATGGCATCCGAGAGCCTTCGGACGGCGGTCGAGCCCAGCATGCCTTCCCGGAACTGGTTCCAGTAACTGCTCTTCTCGCGCTCGAGAATTCTTCTGCGTGTCTCGGCAATCTGTGAATCAAGCTGCAGTCCCTCCTCATTTTCAACTTCCGGTTTTTCCGGAAGGAAGGTCCTGACAATGTCCCAGTTGGCCCGGTTGAGGTAGCGGTCCTGCTTGAACTTCTCGATTGAATTCTCCGTGGACTGTCTCAGGTAACTTTTGGCAGAATGCATCATTAATGCCTTGGCCGGGGCGATACGGGTCAGACCCAGTCCGTTCACAACATATTTGATGGTGGTGGCATTGACCAGGGAGAAAAGGGTTACGAGTCCCGCTGTAAGAAACAGAAAATCGTCCCGGATTTCCTGGGCGATGCTGGCATCGGCGGCCACGATCAGGGCCAGTGCGAGCCCGATGGCACCGCGCAGTGCACCGTACCAGAGCACGATGGCATCTTTGACGGGCAGCCCGTAGCCGGCCCTCCGCATGACCGGATAGAGCACGGCGATCATGACGGCACGGACAATGTGCACCCCGATGTAGATGATGAACAGCTTCAGGATGTCATCGGCCGTAAACTGGGAGTTGTTGGCGATGACCACCCCGACGATGACGAAGATCAGCGTATTTGCGATAAAGGCGGCCAGTTCCCAGAATTCATGGAGGAAGTGTTCCACCTCGGGACTGATGCGTGTCCTTCCGACCCCTGCCATCATCAGGCCAAGGGCTACAAGTCCCAGCACACCCGAAACATGCAGGAAGTGTTCGGCAACAAAAAACGTCAGGTAAGCCGCAGCAACAATCACCGTGATCTCGATCAGGGCATCGTTGAAGACTTTTTTTACCCAGCGGATGGTCAGCCAGCCGAAGAATATCCCTACGGCAGCCCCTCCGAGCGATACCCTGACGAACTCCAGAAGCGGAGAGGTTTCCGCACCGCTGCCTGCTATGGACGCAAGCACCACCATGAAGATCACGATTGCAGTTCCGTCGTTAAGCAGGGATTCCCCTTCAATCAGGGTCCCCAGTTTCTTGCTGGCACCAAGCTCCTTCAGCAGGGCAACCACAGCTACCGGGTCCGTCGCGCTCACCACGGCTCCGAACAGCAGCGCAAGGGACCAGCCCCAACCGGTAAAACCCAGCCCGGATACCTTCATGATCATTATGAGGGCGGCCGTCAGCAACAGGGCGATGATGATGCCCGGGACGGCGAGCATGAACGAATTGGTGAAGGTCTTTCTGAAGGTGTGTACATCCATGGCAAAAGCGGCCTCGAAGATCAGGGTGGGCAGAAAGATGTACAGGATGAGGTGGGGGTCAATTTTCCCCGCCCAGTCGAGGGACTGTCCCAGGAAACCCACGTTCAGGCTGAGTGAACCCAGGTGCCAGACACCGAACCAGCCAAGCCGGTTAGCGGCTCCCAGTCCCAGTCCGATGATCAGCAAAGAAACGGTGAAAGGAAGGGGACTCCTGCGGAGCCAGTGACGCGTTCCGGCGCCAATCACCAGGGCTATGATCACAAACAGGAGCGGGTACATATTGCTCTGATGGCTACCTTCTGCATGGTCCCCGCTTTTCGTATGGTCCCCGCCTTCCGGATGGGTATCCGTTTCCCCTGAAACGGTACCGGACACAACCTGCTGATGACTGGTATCCGCGGGGGTAACATGGTCCCCCTGTCCGGCCGGGAAAGCCATAACAGCAGGCGGAAATAAAAAGGGAACGGCAGACAGGAACAGGCATATAAGGGTTAATCGCACGCTTCTATTCATGTAAGGGAAGTGTTTTCATTTGCAAACGGTGTACAATTTACAAAATATTCATTTCGGTACGTTATATGTACAGACATCTTAAATATTTGGGGCCTCAATTTTTTTTATATTTTTGTTGCAGAATTTCCGGCCATGCATAAGCTACTGTATATTGCCCTGATTTTCAATTTTTTATCAATTTGCCTTGCGGCACAGGAAACCCAGCAGGTTGAAGCTGAATCCCCCCTGTTCGGCCAGCTGTTCGGTCCGGTCGCCGGGGAAGGCAGGGTCCATATCATACAGGAACCAAAACTTGACGAGATCCTCCTCACCTTTATGGAGCAGAACCGGAAGATGGGCGGCATTCCCTGCTACTGGATCAGGATATACTCGGGATCCTCGAATAATGCCAGGGAAGAAGCCTATGAGACCAAGGCAAAGTTCCTCAGGAAATACGAAGGCATACGGAACGACGTGATCTACGATGATCCGAATTTCAAGGTATACATAGGGGGATACCGCAGCAAATCCGAAACTCTTAAACTGCTTAACACGATAAAAAGAGATTTTCCGACCGCTTTCATAGTCTATGATGTGATCGACTTTCCGGAAAAATGAGCGAGCTGATCAAACATGAGTGTGGGATTGCACTGATCCGGTTACTGCAACCGCTGGAATACTACCAATACAAGTACGGGACCTGGAAATACGGCCTGAACAAAATGTACCTTCTGATGGAAAAGCAGCATAACAGGGGACAGGATGGGGCCGGCGTGGCTTGCATAAATTTCGATACTCCCCCCGGCGTCCAGTTCATATCACGCCACCGGTCTGCCAACGATGCTGCCATCAACGAGGTATTCAGAAAGATTTCCTCGGAATTTAAAAAACCTGAACGCAAGCACCCTGACCGTTTCAAGGATGCCAACTGGGCGAAGCTGAATCTTTCCTTCGCAGGGGAACTTTACCTGGGACACCTGCGGTACGGCACCTACGGCAAGAATAATCTCGACAGCGTTCATCCCGTCATGCGTCAAAACAACTGGAAATCCAGGAACCTGGTACTTGCAGGCAATTTCAACCTGACCAATGTCGATGAGCTGTTCCATATCCTGATCGACCTCGGCCAGCACCCGAATGACTTCTCTGACACCGTAACCATACTTGAAAAGATCGGCCATTTCCTTGACCAGGAAAACCAGCAGCTTTTTGAAAAGTTCAAGCAGGAGGGCCAACCGAATATCCGGATCTCGGATCTTATCGGCGAACACCTGGATGTCGCAAGAATACTGGCCGAGGCAAGTAAACGCTGGGACGGGGGACATATGATCGCGGGCATGATCGGGCACGGGGATGCCTTTGCCTACAGGGATCCCTGGGGGATCCGCCCCGGGTTCTTTTACCGGGATGACGAGATTGTCGTGGTCGCCTCCGAACGCCCGGTCATCCAGACCGTGATGAACGTTCAGGCGGAACAGGTCCACGAGATCGAGCCCGGCCATGCCCTGATCATCAAGAGGAACGGAAAGGTGTCGATGGACATGATCCGTGAACCACAGGAGAAACGTTCCTGTTCCTTCGAACGGATCTATTTTTCCCGGGGCAGTGACCAGGATATTTACACAGAACGGAAAAAACTGGGCAATCTGCTCACTCCCGCTATCCTGAAGGCAATTGAAAATGACATTGCCGGGACGGTATTTTCCTACATACCGAATACGGCCGAAACAGCCTTTTACGGCATGATACGGGGGGTCGAGGATTACATGATCGCAGAAAAAACCAGGATCCTGGTTAAGAAAGCCTGTGAGTTCTCCCCGGAAGAGATTGAAGAGCTCATCAGCCGTCGGCCAAGGGTCGAAAAGATCGCTGTAAAGGACGTCAAATTACGCACCTTTATTGCCCAGGATTCGGGCAGGGACGACCTGGTGGGACATGTCTACGATATTACTTACGGGACCGTAAGAAGGGGACTGGACAACCTGGTGGTGATCGACGACAGTATTGTTAGAGGCACCACCCTCAGAGAAAGTATTCTGAAGATACTGGACCGCCTGGGACCCAGGCAGATCTTCATCGTGTCGTCTTCCCCGCAGATCCGCTACCCCGACTGTTACGGGATCGATATGGCAAAACTGGGCGATTTTGTGGCCTTTCAGGCAGCCATTGCTCTGCTTAAGGAAAACGGCATGGAAGGGGTGATTAACGAAGTTTACAACGGGGCGGTGGCCGACGAAGAAAAATCCCGCGAGGAGGTCATCAACCATGTTAAAAAAATCTACGAACCCTTTACCTATGAACAGATCTCGGATAAGATCGGGGAGCTCCTGACCTCCAAAAAGATCAATGCCCGGGTGAAAATTGTCTACCAGACGGTGGAAAACCTGCATAAGGCATGCCCGGATCATCTGGGGGACTGGTACTTCACCGGCAATTACCCGACTCCCGGGGGGAATGTGGTGGCCAACCGCTCCTTTATCAATTACATCAAGGGCTGGAACGTAAGGGCCTATTAGGATCGGGGTTCAGGACTTCCCCCTTCTTAGTCTTCGTATCCTGGCAATCAGCCTGAATATCTGGTACTTGCTCTGGGGAATGTAACTGGCGATGTGCCTTTCCACTTTCTGCTTGTACACATCGTTAATGTTGATCATCATGGCCGTTTCCTCCACATCCCCGAAGGCCGGGTTGATCACCGTGCCGAAGGTTCGCATGGAGGGCGAAAGGTTCATGTAGGCATTGATAAGCGGCGGGATATTTTCTCCGAATGCCCTTATGCTCTGGGAAAGGATCTTATAGTCTTCCATGTAATCCTTTCCGGTAAAGATCTTTTCCATTTCCTCCCTGTCCATCTTGGTATCCAGGGGCACGATCGGCGTGACCAGGTTATCATTATCAGGGAAATGTTTTTCAAGAAAATAAAGGATGAGATTACGGGCCCTGTTGTTATAATTGGGGTACATGGTCACCTTCCCGAAGAAAAATATCTTGGTCGGATAATCGATAACCAGCGTTCCCAGTCCGTCCCACAGGTTATCGAGGGCATACAGGCCCTTGCTGTGGAGGCTGGTGGACTGGTAGGCGGGCTGAACGAATGACCTTCCCAGTTCAATGATGTTGGGCAGGAAATCATTCCTGAATTTATCGGAAAAATTAAAAAGCTGCTCGGTCGCCAGGGTAACCTTGGTACACTCCTTGCCCGTCTTGTTCATTTCACAGAGATGAAAACGGTATCCTCCCAGGATCTCTTCCTTTTCGGGATCCCAGACGATCAGCTGCTTGTAGGGATCCTCCATGGTGTCGAAATCATCGATATCGACCGATTTCCCCGTTCCCCCTCCGGCTGCCCTGAAGGTCAGCTCCCTGAGCCTGCCAATTTCCTGCATCAGGTTGGGTGAGTCATGGGCGGTGAAGATGTAGAGTTCATTGTCCGCCTTGTTGGTGATGCGAATGAACTTGTCCATGGTCAGTTCCTTTTCAAGGTCCTGTCTCGGGATCGCACGAATGATAGGTTTCATGGGAGAAGGTCTGGTTTTGGCAAAGTTAAGAATTATTCTGCACCGAGTAAGGATGCTTTCTCTTCCAGGGGGAGCCGGTAAACGAGATCCCTGACCTGCGCGGCCCATTCCTTCGGCTTGAAAGTCCTGTCAAAAGTTGTATAGGGGATGGGTTTCCCTATAGTAAAGGTGAAGGTCTTGTTCCTGTGCCGGTAAGATTCGTCGGGAAGGAAGAACATTTCAAGGTTCCATTTGATGCGGAGGAATTTACGGACGTTGGCAATCCGGTAGAAGCGATTGGTGTTATGCCCGCTAACGTGAATGGGAATCACATCCCGCTGGTATTGCACTGCTTTGACGATGAAACTTTTCTGCCATTCAAGATCCTGGATCACCCCTTTGATCTTCCTGGAAACATAACCGGAAGGAAACGAAAGGATCTGGGCATCGGAACGGTAGGTATCCTCGATCAGCCGCACGTTTTCCCTTGCCTGTCCCCCGTGCTTGTTAACCGGTATGAAGAATTCCTCCAGGTTCCTGATGTTCATCAGGATGTCGTTCACCAGGACGATCACTTTCGGGTAATGCCGGCGCAGCAGGTAGATCAGCATATTGCCGTCAAACCCCCCGAGGGGGTGGTTGGAAACAAACAGGAAGCGTCCCTTCTCCGACAGGTTCGCTTCTCCCTTTATGTTCATGGTAACATTGAATTCCTGGAAGGCCCCTTCGATGAATTCGAGTCCCCCTTTATGCCCATGCCTCTCCAGGAATCCGTTTATGAAATCCTGGTGGAGGATACGTTCCAGGTAACGGTATACAAATCCCGGGATTATCCTGGACATCCGGGGATTCTTGTCACGAAAGATCTTACGGATGTCAATTCTGGGGACCGGTAATGTTTCCGTAAAATCAGCCATTTGGATCTTATTTTCCAGAATCAGGCCTTTATAAGGGCGATGCAAAGTACGAAAAAATAGATAAAAAAAAGCAGCGGCAGAGGCAGGGGGAACCGCTGTGAACTTCCAAATATCAGAAATACAAGCAGATAAGATTATGGATTGAAAGTTTTTAACAAAGTGTCAAAAAATGGGGGAAAGTGGTGGAATGTGGGATTTTTTGTATTATTTTTACAAAATGTCCGGAAAACGCAGGAATGATAACGTTTATAGGAGAATATAGTTGCAGGGTGGATGCGAAGGGAAGGATCATGCTTCCATCTGCATTTAAAAAGCAATTGCCGGCAGGTGCCCAGGAGAAATTCGTGGTGAAGCGCGATGTCTTCGAAAATTGCCTTGTGATGTACCCGGTGGAGGAATGGGAACGGCAGAACAGGATCATAAGGAAAAACACCAATCCCTACAATAAGGAACACAGCCGTTTCCTCAGGATGTTCTACCAGGGAACGGCCGAGCTGATGTTGGATTCCAACAGCCGTTTCCTCATTCCGAAACGATTGATGGATTTTGCCGGCATCGAAAAAGAGGCGGTCCTGGCAGGGCAGTACGGGAAAATCGAGATCTGGGCCGAGAAGCTGTACGGGAAGGTCAGTGAAGCAGTACCGGATTTTGCATCCCTTGCGGAAAAGATCCTGGGCGGTGCCATTAATGACCTGGAGAACGAATAGATGTATCATCGTCCTGTTTTACTGGAGGAAAGCCTGGATGGCCTGAACATTCAGAAAGGTGGGACCTATGTGGATTTCACCTTCGGGGGAGGGGGCCACTCGGCGGGCATCCTGGAAAAGCTGGGAAAGGGGAGGCTGATTGCATTCGACCAGGACCCGGATGCTCTGAGGAATGCCATAAAAGATAAACGCCTGCTTTTAATAAGGGGCAATTTCAGATATGTCAAAAATTATTTGCGTTTCCACGGCATTACATCCATAGACGGCGCCCTTGCGGACCTGGGGGTTTCATCACATCAGTTTGATGTGCCTGAAAGGGGTTTCTCCTTCCGCCACGAATCCGGGATCGATATGAGAATGAATCCGGAAGCCGGCCGTACCGCGGCAGACATCCTGAATGAGTACACGGAGGGCCGGCTCAGGGAAATATTCCGGACCTACGGGGAGGTGAACAATGCTGGAAGGCTCGCATCGGCCATCTGTTCATTCCGCAGGAAGGAAAGGCTGGAAACGACGGGACAGTTGGTGGAGGCGATGGGGGACTGCATACCGGAGAGGCATCCGCAAAAGTACCTGGCCAGGGTTTTCCAGGCCCTGAGGATCGAAGTGAACGGGGAAATGGAATCGCTCGAAGAAATGCTGAGGGATACGGCCGGGTTCATGCACAGCGGATCAAGGTTCGTGATCATAACATATCATTCACTGGAGGACCGGATGGTGAAGCATTATTTCAGGACGGGGAACGCGGAGGGAACGGTGAAGAAGGACTTTTACGGGAACGTGGAAAGTCCCTTCAGGCCGGTCAACCGTAACGTCATCATTCCCGGCTCCGAGGAGATGGCAGAAAATCCCAGGGCCAGGAGTGCAAAACTCAGGATCGCTGAAAGAATTGGCATTCAATAAGATAGTAAAAGAAGATGGGGGATAGGAAAGGAAACATAGAGTTTGTCGACCAGAAGATCGAACAGAAGGAGATCCGCCGCGGGTCGATATGGGACGTGTTCGACGGATCGGTGCTCACCCGTGACCGGGTGGTAAAGCAGCTTCCCTTTGTATTGTTCATCACTTTCCTGATCATCATCTACATCGGCAACCGCTATCATGCAGAAAGGCTGATTCGGCAAACCATGGAATTGCAGACAGAACTGAAGGAACTCCGTGCACAGGCCATATCAACCGCCTCGGAACTCGAATTCATCAGCCGGCAGAGCCAGGTTGCCAGGCTGGTGGAGAGCAAGGAACTGGGACTTCAGGAAGCCGTCGATCCCCCCATAAAAATAAGCGTTCCCAAAAGCAGGAGAAGGAATGAAGACCATTAAGCAAATCATCGTTGGCCGGGTGATCGGTTTGTACCTGGGACTTTTCCTCCTGGCCCTGCTGATCGTGGGAAGGATCCTGCAGTTGCAGTTCCTGCAGGGAGAGGAGCTCAGGCAGAAAGCCGAAGAGCTAACGCTGAAGTACATCACCATTGATCCCAATCGCGGCGATATCTATGCGACAGGGGGAGGACGGCTCCTCGCCACTTCGGTCCCCTATTACGAGATCCGCATGGACCTCAACAGCAACGCTCTTGATGAGAAGGTTTTCCGTTCCGGCATCGATTCGCTCAGCCTCTGCCTTTCCGGGATGTTCCGGGATAAGTCCCCGGCCGCATGGAAACGCGAGCTCGTTCAGGCCCGCAGGGAAGGGAAAAGGTATCACCTGATACGCCGGCAGGTCAGCTACCAGCAGCTCCAGGAAATGAAAAGCTTTCCGGTTTTCCGGCTGGGCAGGTATAAGGGGGGACTGATCTACATCCAGAGCAACCGGCGTGTCCATCCTCACCAGATGCTGGCCGCCCGGACTATCGGCTACCTGAGCAAGAGCGAAAGCGGGAATGTGGTGGGCATCGAAGGTGCCTACGATCATTACCTCTCCGGCGTGCAGGGAGTCCGGCTGATGCAGAAAACAGCCGGGAACCTCTGGATCCCCATGCAGGATGCCAACGAGGTGGATCCCAAGAACGGCTACGATGTGGTCACTACCATCGACGTCGATATCCAGGACGTTGCGGAGAACGCCCTGCTGAAACAATTGTCAAAGCACAGAGCCCACCACGGCTGTGCCGTGCTGATGGAGGTCAGGACCGGCGCGATCAAGGCCATTGCCAATCTGACGCTCGATGAGCAGGGAGGCTACACCGAATCTTACAATTATGCCATTGCGGAAAGCACGGAACCCGGTTCCACCTTTAAGCTGGCATCACTGATGGCCGCCATGGAGGATGGGTACGTACAACCCGAAGATACCATTGATACCGGGAAGGGATCAGTCAGGTATTACGACAAGGTGATCCGGGATACGAAACCGGGAGGTTACGGCAGGATCTCGGTAAGGGAGGCTTTCGAGGTTTCCTCCAATGTGGCCATGGCAAAGATCATCTACGGGAATTACAGGGGAAAAGAGGAGGCCTTCGTAGAACGACTCTGCAGGATGCACCTGAACGAACCGCTGGGCCTCGAGATCCGGGGTGAGGGGGAGCCCCTGATCAGGTACCCGGGCGATCCCTACTGGTCCGGGATTACCCTGCCCATGATGGCACACGGTTATGAAGTAAGGATGACCCCCCTGCAGGTGCTTGCCTTTTACAATGCGGTCGCCAACGACGGCTGCATGGTGAGGCCCCGGATCGTGGAATGCATCCATTATTACGGCAGGAATATCAGGGAATTTGAACCCGAGATCATCGATCCTTCGATCTGTTCAAGGCAGACGCTTGAAAAGATGAAATCCATGCTGGAAGGGGTGGTGGAAAACGGTACGGCCAAAAACCTGAGCAACGAAAATTTCAGGATCGCGGGGAAGACCGGGACCGCGCAAATCGCTTACGAGAAATACGGTTACAAGGTTGATTCCAGGGCGAGTTACCAGGCTTCCTTTGTCGGGTATTTCCCTGCCGAAAACCCGAGGTATTCCTGCATCGTGGTGGTGAACTCCCCCACCAGCGACGTGTATTACGGGAACCTTGTAGCGGGACCCGTATTCCGGGAAATTGCGAATAAGATTTATGCCACCAGCCTTGACCTGCAGGAGAGCCTGAACCTGGCAGAAGGCAGGGGGACTTCCTCCCGGAAGGATAAGGGAACCCCCCGGGGAACGCCTCTGATTGCCGGAAAGGAAACCACGCGGGGCGCGGTTGTTTCCCGGGGCTCAGGTTCTACCCGGGGCTCAAATGCTTCCAATGGTGCGGAAACGGCTGCCGGGGAACCGGTCCCCGATGTCATTCCCTATTCCAAGAACGGTTACCGGAAAGACCTGGAAACAGTCTTCAGGGAGCTCGGGATCCCGGTGGAGGGAGAAAATCAGCGGGATTGGGTCTTGACCACCAAAATGGACGATCACATCCGGCTGGATCCCCTGAGCATCCAGCAGAACCTTGTCCCCAATGTGAAGGGAATGGGCGTAACGGACGCCGTTTACCTGCTGGAAAATGCTGGATTGAAGGTGGTTGTTCTGGGCCGCGGGAAAGTGGTGGAACAATCCCTCCCTCCGGGGACACGCATCCAGAGGAGACAGAAAATAGTATTGACCATGAGTTTCAGCTGAGTTTGAAACGACTGAATGACATACTGCAACAGGTAAAAACGGTACGGTGGAACGGTCCCCCGAACCCTCCTATCAGATCCCTCTGCTTTGATTCCAGGACCGCAGCGGAAGGATCCGCCTTTTTTGCCGTACCCGGAACCCTCACAGATGGCCATGCGTACATCGATGCGGCCCTCAAGGCCGGGTCGGTCGCCGTAATATGCGAACGGGTCCCCGTTCATACGGACCCGGGTGTCAGCTATGTCCAGGTCGAAGATTCCGCCCTCGCCCTTGGCCTTGCGGCGGACGCTTATTTCGGCCATCCCTCGCGGAAGCTGAAGGTCATCGGCGTTACGGGAACGAACGGTAAAACGACCGTCGCCACCCTGCTCCACCACCTCTTCAGCGAGTCCGGCCATCCCTCCGGCCTCCTGTCGACAGTCAGGAACCTGGTCGGTTACACGGAAAGCGCGGCGACCCATACCACCCCCGATCCCCTCCGGATAAACGCCCTCCTGGCTGAAATGCTGGAGGCAGGATGCAGGTATTGCTTCATGGAGGTCAGTTCGCATGCCATCCACCAGAGACGGGTAAGGGGACTGAATTTTGCCGGGGGGATATTCACGAACATTACCCATGAACACCTGGATTATCACCGCACCTTCAAGGAATACATAGCGGCCAAAAAGGCCTTTTTCGATGCACTTCCCCCGGAGGCATTTGCCCTGGTGAACCGCGATGACCGGAACGGACCGGTCATGGTGCAGAACTGCCGGGCAGCAGTGAAAACGTTCGGATTACTGGGACCTGCTGACTTCAAGGGAAAGATTCTGGAAAGCCACCTGGACGGAATGCAGATGGTGATCGAAGGAAGAGAGGTGTGGACCCGCCTGGTGGGGGATTTCAATGCCAGCAACCTGCTGGCGATCTACGGGTGTGCCGTGCTGTGCGGGCTGGACCAGGAAGAGGTACTGACTGTCCTGAGCCGGCTGTCTCCCGTCAGGGGGCGCTTCGAAACCCTCCGCTTCACCGGCGGGGTAACAGCCATCGTTGATTATGCCCATACGCCGGATGCGCTAAAAAATGTCATGAGTACCATTGCGCGGTTCTGTGCCGGGAATGCCCGGCTTATCACGGTTGTCGGGGCAGGGGGGAACCGGGATAAAGCCAAGCGCCCGCTGATGGGACAGGTGGCCGCGGAGTTCAGCCAGAAACTGATACTCACTTCCGATAATCCCAGGAATGAAAAGCCTGAAGACATCATCCGGCAGATGATCGAAGGCATCCCTGCAGAGAAAAGGAAGGGGGTTCTTTCGATCACGGACCGGAGGGAAGCCATTAAGACAGCTGTAATGCTGGCCTCGGGCGGAGACATCATACTTGTGGCGGGCAAGGGACATGAAAATTACCAGGAGATCGGGGGGAAACGCTACCCGTTCGATGATATGGAAGTGCTCCGGGAATATCTTATAACGAACTGAGACATCATGCTGATCTACCTGTTTGAATATTTGGACCGCCTGGGATTTCCGGGAGCAGGAGTGTTCCAGTACATCTCCTTCCGCTCTGCCTCGGCGGTCATCACCTCCCTGATCATCTCCATGCTGTTCGGGAAAAGGATCATCAATTACCTGAGGAAGAAACAGATCGGGGAGTCGATACGTGACCTGGGACTCGAAGGCCAGATGACCAAGCAGGGAACCCCGACCATGGGCGGGATCATCATCCTGGCTTCCATCCTGATCCCCGTATTCCTTTTCGGCGACCTGGGAAACACCTATGTGCAGCTCATGATCGTGACCACCCTGTGGCTTGGCCTGGTCGGTTTCGCTGACGATTACATCAAGGTCTTTAAAAAGAATAAAAAGGGACTGACCGGCAGGTTCAAGATCCTCGGCCAGGTGGTGCTGGGGATTTTTGTGGGACTGACCCTTTACCTCGACAACGATGTGATCGTCAGGGAAAAAGTCCTGCTTGAAAACGGTAAACCGAGGATGGAGATCATCCAGGAGGAAGGCGGTACGGAGGCAAGCAGCCGGTACGTTACCCGCGATCTAAAATCGACCAAGACAACCATTCCCTTTGTCAAGAATAATGAATTCGATTATGCCTACCTGATCGGCTTCCTGGGCGACAGGGCGAAAAAATGGGCCTGGCTGGTCCTGATCGTTGCCGTGATCGTGATCATCACCGCGGTATCGAACGGGGCGAACATGACAGACGGGCTGGACGGGCTTGCCACCGGCACCTCGGCCATCATGGGGGTGACCCTGGGAGTACTTGCCTACGTTTCCGGGAACATCCTGTATGCGGATTACCTGAACATAATGTACATACCCTTTGCAGGTGAGCTGGTGATCTATATGAGCGCGTTCATCGGGGCCATGATCGGTTTTCTCTGGTACAATTCCTATCCCGCCCAGGTATTCATGGGCGATACCGGCAGCCTGTCCATCGGGGGCATCATCGCGGTGTATGCGATCGTGATCCGCAAGGAGCTGCTGATTCCCATACTGTGCGGAATATTCCTGATGGAAAGCCTCTCGGTGCTCATGCAGGTCAGTTATTTCAAATATACCCGGAAGCGGTTCGGGGAAGGAAGGAGGATCTTTTTAATGGCACCGCTTCATCATCATTACCAGATGAAAGGATACCCCGAGCCCAAGATCGTCACTCGTTTCTGGATCGTGGGTATCATGCTGGCAGTAATAACCGTAGTCACATTAAAAATCAGATAACAACAACCCTAATTCTCACTATGCTTATGACAAACAGAATCGTAATTCTCGGTGGAGGCGAAAGTGGAACAGGCTCGGCAGTTCTGGCAAAAAAGCAGGGATACGAGGTTTTCCTCTCCGACCATGCGACCATCAAGGACAAATACAGGGAAATGCTTTATAACTACGATATTCCCTGGGAAGAGAAAAAACATACCGAAAAACTGATCCTGGATGCGGAGGAGATCATTAAAAGTCCCGGGATCCCGGAACGCTCACCCATCGTCCAGGCCATTCGCAAACACGACATCCGGATCATATCGGAGATCGAATTTGCAGGCAGGCATACCATGGCCAAAAAGATCTGCATTACGGGCAGCAACGGTAAAACCACCACGACTTCCCTGATCCACCATATGCTGAAGAAAGCGGGACTGAATGCCGGCATTGCAGGGAACGTGGGCAAAAGTTTCGCCCTTCAGGTTGCAGAGGAAAATTATGATTACTACGTCCTGGAACTGAGCAGCTTCCAGCTCGACGGCATGTACGAATTCAAGGCTGATATTGCCATCCTGCTGAACATAACGCCGGATCATCTGGACTGGTACGCAGGCAACATGCAGGACTACGTCGAATCAAAGTTCAGGATCACACAGAACCTTTCCGAGGATGAGTTCTTTGTATTTTGTTCGGACGACGAGATCACCGTCAGGGAGCTGGAAAGGATCGTTTTGAAGGCCAAGGAGCTTCCTTTTGCCATGAGGAAGAAGGAAAAGGAGGTGGCATACATCGATGAGGATGACAACCTCCGGGTCGACTACGGGGACAGTCCCTTCAGCATGCCTGTGAGGGACCTCGCACTGCCGGGGAAACATAACCGGTACAACAGCATGGCGGCAGGCATTACGGGGAAAGTGCTGAACATCCGCAAGGAACTTATCCGTGAAAGCCTGATGGATTTCCAGGGCGTGGAACACCGCCTGGAGAAGGTCCTTCGCGTACACGGGATCCAATTCGTCAACGACAGCAAGGCCACCAACGTCAATTCATGCTGGTATGCCCTGGAAAGCATGACCACCCCGGTGATCTGGATCGCAGGAGGGGTGGACAAGGGAAACGATTATTCCGAACTGAAGGACCTGGCAGAGGACAAGGTAAAGGCCCTGGTGTGCCTGGGCAAGGACAATTCGAAACTGCACAAAGCTTTTGAGAAACGGGTGCAGACCATTATCGATGCCTTGAGCATGGACGAAGCGGTCAGTAAGGCTTATTACCTGGCCACCAAGGGAGATACCGTCCTTCTTTCGCCCGCCTGTGCCAGTTTTGACCTGTTTGAAAACTATGAGGACCGCGGCTGGCAGTTCAAGGACGCGGTAGGAAAATTATAAATGGTACAGATTAAAAAATACCTTGGGGGTGACCGGATCATTTGGGCGGTGATCATCGTTCTGTCCCTGTATTCCCTTCTGGCGGTCTACAGCACCGCCGGGATACTGGTTTACAGGCACCCGGGAAGCAGTCCCGCGTACTTCATCCTCCGCCACTCCATGTTTCTGGCGGCAGGGCTCCTGCTGATCTATTTTACCCACCTTGTCCCTTACCGGTATTTTTCACGCCTGTCCCAGTTAATGGTTGTCATTGCCATCCCCCTGCTTGTCATCACCCTGTTCTTCGGGAAGAACATCAACGAGGCAAACCGCTGGCTTGAACTTCCCCTCATCGGACTGACGTTCCAGACCTCCGACTTTGCCAAGCTTGCCCTTATCATGTACCTGGCCAGGCTGCTCTCACAGCGCCAGGATGAGATCGGGGATTTTTACCGCTCATTCCTGCCCATGATCATTCCCGTAGGCATCATCTGCCTGCTTATCCTGCCGGAAAACCTTTCCACATCAATGATCCTGCTTGCCACATGCGTCATCCTTATGTACATCGGCCGGATCAACACCCGTCACCTGCTTCTGCTTATCATGGGCGGGATGATCGTGATCGGCTCATACGCCGGAATCTCCCTGCTGGTGGACAGGGAAGGAAGGGTAAGCACATGGAAGAACCGGATCGAATCCTACCTGGAAGGTGGAACGGAGAATTACCAGGTGGAACAGGCCAAAATTGCGATCGCCAGGGGAGGATTGCTGGGCAGGTTCCCGGGCAACAGTACACAGCGGAACTTCCTGCCCCATTCGTATTCCGATTTTATTTATGCCGTCATTATCGAAGAATACGGTCTCCTGCTCGGGGGGATCCCTATCCTTCTGATGTACCTGATCCTGTTGTACCGGGCCGGAGTGATGGTCCGGAAAAGTACCCGGACCTTTCCTGCCTTCCTGGCCATCGGACTGACCCTGGGACTGGTGTTCCAGGCCATGGTTCATATGGCCGTCTCGGTTAACCTGCTTCCCGTAACCGGACAACCCCTGCCCCTGGTCAGCATGGGGGGAACCTCCCTGATCCTGACCAGCCTGTCGCTGGGCATGATCCTGAGCGTAAGCAGGGGGATAAAGGAGCAGCGCATGCAGGCGGAGGCAGCAGCGCAAAGTGAAAATGGTTTAAACGATCGCTGATGCAGCAGAAGGCGGCACATAAAAAGATCATCATCAGCGGTGGAGGCACCGGGGGACATGTATTCCCGGCCATTGCCATCGCCGATGCCCTGTGCCTCGAGCTCAGGGATCCGGAGATCCTTTTTGTCGGGGCAAAAGGAAGGATGGAAATGGAAAAGGTCCCCGAGGCCGGTTACCGCATCGTAGGATTGCCTGTTGAAGGATTCCGCCGCAAACTTTCCCTTGCAAACCTCAGGGTGATCGTGAAGCTGGTATCCAGCCTGAATATGGCCGGTAAAATAATACGCGAATTCTCCCCCGACGCGGTCGTGGGCGTTGGCGGATACGTAAGCGGACCGGTACTGCGTAAAGCTGCCGGGATGGGAATACCAACCCTGATCCAGGAACAGAATTCCTTTGCCGGTGTAACCAACCGCCTGCTGGCCAAAAAAGTCCGGAAGATCTGCGTGGCTTACGAAGGGATGGAGAAATACTTCCCGGCCGGGAAACTGGTCCTGGCCGGAAACCCGGTGCGGCGGGAAATCAGGGAACTGGCCGGGAAGGGAGACTGCAGTGAGGCGAGGGCGGCCCTGGGGATCGATCCCGCCGCGACTGTCCTGCTGGTCCTGGGCGGTAGCCTGGGGGCACGCAGCATTAACCGGGCGGTTGCAGGGGGACTGAAACTGATCATCGATTCAGGCATTACGCTTATCTGGCAGTGCGGGAAATATTATTTTGAGGAAGCCAGGCAGTCGCTGCGGGGAATCCCCTCTGGCAGGATCATCCTGAAGGATTTCATCAGCCGCATGGACCAGGCCTACCTGGCGGCGGATGCCATCATTGCCAGGGCCGGTGCCATAACCATCTCGGAACTCTGCCATGTCGGCAAACCGGTCATCCTGGTGCCTTCCCCGAATGTCGCGGAAGACCACCAGACAAAAAACGCAGAGGCCCTGGCCATCCGCTCCGCGGCAATTCTCATCCCGGATCCTGAAGCTTCGGAAAGGATGATACCAGAAGCCCTGGAACTGCTTGGCGATAGGTCCAGGATGAACAAATTATCAGGGAATATATCCGGTCTGGCTATCGATGATTCAGCCGGCCGGATCGCCAGGGAGGTAATTGAAATCATGAGCACATGAACCTGGAAGAAATACATAGGGTTGGCAATATCTATATGATCGGGATCGGCGGCATCGGCATGAGCGCACTGGCCAGGTACTTCCTGGCGCAGGGCAAGAAGGTGGCAGGGTATGACCGGGTATCCACGCGGCTTACGGACGATCTTGCCAGGGAGGGCTCGGACATTCATTTTACGGCGGACCTTACCTACATTAAGGAGAGTTTTCCAGATCCGGGCAACCTGCTCGTGATCTACACGCCGGCCGTGCCGCCGGATCACCTGGAACTGCAATACTTCAGGAAGGGAGGGTACCGGATCATGAAAAGGGCCGAAATGCTCGGAATACTGAGCAGGGACAAAGACTGCATCGCCGTTGCCGGCACCCATGGGAAAACCACCATCTCGACCATGATCGCGCACCTGCTGAAAGTGGCAGAAATACCCTGTAACGCTTTCCTGGGAGGTATTTCGAAAAATTACATGAGCAATGCCATTCTTTCGGACGAGGGGAAATGGATGGTGCTTGAAGCGGATGAATACGACCGCTCCTTCCTGCACCTGTTCCCCCGCCTGGCCGTGGTATCCTCCTGTGATCCCGACCACCTGGATATATACGGCACGAGGGAAAGGATGGAAGAGGCTTTCTGTGAATTCATCAGCCATATCCGGCCGGGGGGCCGGCTGGTTCATCACAGGAAATTAAGCCTGTCATGCCTGAAGTCCCCGGGTCCGGGGTTACAATCCTACGACCTGGAGGGTCCGGCTTACTGCCACGCAGGGAATATCCGGACCACCGGGGGACGTTACCGTTTTGATGCGGTTGCCGGGGAAAAGGTCATAGGGGACATGGAACTGGGCATCCCGGGACTCATCAACATTGAAAATGCTCTGGCTGCCATCTGCATCGGGAAACTCCTGGATATCGGTGATGACCGGATTCGTGAGGCACTTGCCACCTTCAGGGGCGTAAAACGGCGTTTTGACGTGAAGATCCAGCGCGACGACCTCGTTTACATCGATGATTATGCCCATCATCCGAAAGAACTTGAAGCATGCATCCGCTCGGTCAGGGAAAATTACCCGGGAAGGAAGATCACCGGCGTTTTTCAGCCCCACCTGTACAGCAGGACCCGTGATTTCGCCCAAGGGTTCGCAGAAAGCCTTTCCGCCCTGGATGAACTGATCCTGCTTTCGATCTATCCGGCAAGGGAAGAGCCCATAGAGGGTGTGACCTCGGCCATAATCTTTGACCGGGTCAGGCTGAAAAAGAAGGTCCGGATCGGGAAGGAACAGCTTATGGAGGTCCTGTCCGGGAAAAAACCCGAATTGCTCCTTACACTCGGAGCCGGCGATATCGACCAGTTCGTGGAACCAATCGTGAACCTGTATAAAAAGGAAAAAACAACTTGAAGACCCTTGTCAAAATACTGATGTTGTTGTTCATCGGCGCCTATATGATCGTCGTACTGGGATTTGCAGGGAAACAATACGAAGGTGTGCTATGCAGGGGTTTGGACGTCGTGGTGCGGGACAGCCTGGAAAGGGGACTGGTAACTGCCGGGGATATAAGAAACAGGGTACGCCTGGAGCATCCCGGGATTGCGGGGATGCCCATAACACAGGTGGATGCCGGGAACATCGAGGAAAACCTGAATCGTATCCCGGCCATCTCAAATGCCCAGGTGTATACCGATATCAAGGGCCGGCTGATCATAGAGATCACACAGCGCACACCCGTTGCAAGGATCGAAGACAGGGATCATAACCAGTATTACCTGGATGAAAAGGGTTATGTCATTCCGGTCGGCCTGAACTATACGCCACATCTTCTGCATATAAACGGGGAGATCCCCGCAAAGTTCAGGAAAGAGAAGAATATCTTAAAGGCGGAAAACAGGGAAGGCTCCGGCAATCTCATGCCTGACCTGCTGAAACTGTCACTTTACATCGATTCTGATCCTTTCTGGAGATCACAGATCGTACAGGTCTATGTAAACCGCAACGGGGAATTTGAACTGGTGCCAAGGGTGGGTGCACAGATCATCCTTTTCGGGAACGGGGAACAGATGGAGACCAAGTTCTTCAAGCTGAAAACCCTTTACCGGGAAGGTTTCAGCCACACCGGCTGGAATCAGTACGAGATCATCAACCTTAAATACGATAAACAAGTAATCTGTACTAAACGATAACATCATGGCAAATAAGGAACATCTTCTGGCGGCGGTCGATATCGGTACTACCAAGATCGTTGCCATTGTCGGCAAACAAACCGAGAACAGGAAACTCGAGATCCTGGGTATGAGCAAAACCGCTTCGAAAGGAGTAAAGCGGGGAGTTGTGCTGAATATTGAGGAAACGGTGAGTGCGATCAACACCACGGTAAGCGAGGTGAAAAAGCAAACGGGCATTAACTTCAGGGATGTGTTCGTGGGGATTGCGGGACAGCACATCAAAAGCGTGCGAAACCGGGGTTATTTCAACCGCGATTCCTACGACGACGAGATCACCAGGCATGACATACAGCGCCTGATCGATGATATGTACAAGATCCCGATCGATGCGGGCGAAGAGATCATCCATGTGCTTCCCCAGAATTTCATCGTCGACAATGAAACCGGGGTTAAAAATCCGGTTGGAATGTCAGGTAAAAGGCTGGAGGGAAATTTTCACATTGTGATCGGACAGATCGCATCGGCAAAAAATATCTCAAAATGCATAAACCGGGTCGGCCTGAACGTCGAGGAACTGATACTGGAACCTCTGGCCTCATCCGAGGCGGTCCTGACGGAGGATGAAAAAGAAGCCGGTGTGGCCCTGGTTGACATCGGGGGCGGGACTACCGACATCGCGGTTTTTTATGACGACATCATCCGCCATACGGCGGTTATCCCATTCGGAGGCAACGTCGTTACCAAGGATATCAAGGAGGGATGTTCCATCCTTGGCAGGCAGGCGGAATCCCTTAAGGTGACCTTCGGTTCGGCTTTGGGGGACCTGGCACAGGAAGACAAGATTGTTACCATACCGGGGATCAGCGGTCGTGATCCCAAGGAAATATCCTTCAAGAGCCTGGCCTACATCATACAATCCAGAATGGAAGAGATCATCGATGCCGCAATGTTTGAGATCGAGAATTCCGGGGTACTTGACAAACTTTCCGCCGGGATCGTTTTCACCGGTGGAGGGGCTTTGCTGAGGCACCTGCCGCAGCTGGTCAAGTTCAGAACGGGACTGGATGTGAGGATCGGTTACCCGGTTGAGCAACTGGCGACCGAAAGCATCGAAGAGGTTAACCAGCCCATGTATTCGACGAGTGTGGGATTGCTGCTCAAGGGATATGAGAACAAGAGGAGGCAAACCCTCGGGGAAACAGATGAAACACCACGGGAGAAAGAGGCCGGGGAACAGAAAAAGGAGGAAGTTGCGGCCAAGCCAAAGGTAAGCCTGTTCACCAGCCTGAAAGAGAAGATCAATGACATTTTCGAGGAAAACGATACCTCGATGTAAAAAATGCCTCGATTTAAACGTAGGAACCAAAATGCAATATCATGGCGGAAGAATTGATAAATTTTGAACTGCCGGTGAACCAGTCCAGCATCATAAAGGTGATCGGGATCGGGGGTGGAGGCAGCAATGCTGTTAACCATATGTGGAAACAGGGGATCAAGGATGTCGATTTCATTGTTTGCAATACGGATGCACAGGCACTGTCCAATTCTCCTGTCCCGGTCCGGATACAGATCGGGGAATCCCTGACCGAGGGACGCGGGGCCGGGAGCAAGCCGGAGATCGGCAGGCAGGCAGCCATTGAGAACCTGCAGGATATCAAAGAGATACTGGAAGGCAACACCAAAATGGTCTTTCTGACCGCGGGAATGGGTGGCGGTACCGGTACCGGGGCGGCACCGGTAATTGCGAAAGCGACCAAGGAAATGGGACTTCTGACGGTCGCCATTGTGACCATTCCATTTCGCTTTGAAGGCCAGCTGAGGATCAACCAGGCCATCGAGGGGATCAAACAGTTGAAGGAATACGTGGATTCCCTCCTTGTGATCAATAATGAGAAACTCAGGGAGATCTACGGTGACCTTAAACTGTCCGAGGCTTTTGCAAAGGCCGACGATGTGCTGGCCATCGCTGCAAAGGGCATTGCCGAGATCATAACGGTACACGGTTACATCAATGTTGACTTTGCGGATGTGGAGACGGTCATGAAGGACAGTGGCGTAGCCATTCTGGGTACCGGCCTGGCTTCCGGGGAGGACCGTGCGGGCAGGGCCATGGAAGCGGCACTGGCTTCTCCACTGCTGAACAATAACGACATCACGGGGGCGGATAATATTTTGCTCAATATTACTTCGGGGGAGAATGAGCTCAGCATGGATGAAATCGGAGAGATCACCGACTTTATCAGTCATTCCGCAGCTAAGAATGCCCATATCATCTGGGGTACAGGCCAGGATAAACGCCTGGGCGAGCAGATCTCCGTTACGATCATTGCCACCGGGTTCGAAGCTCACAGCATTCCTGAATTGTACATCAGGAAACCGAAAGCAGACAGGGTAAAACTGTCCGAACCCTCCGAGGTCAAAAAGGCCGACCTGCAAAGCCGGGAAGAGAAACCCGAAGGTGAACCCTTCGAGCGTTCAAACGTTCAGCGAACCTTTGAATTTGATATCCAGGGTGAAAACCGTCAGCTGGAGTTCTTTGTGAGCGATG
>Ga0307445_10000372_pt1 | contig 23694 bp, 21 predicted proteins | sample SalMarSW160330MG_FD_202147 | JGI IMG/M metagenome (GOLD analysis project Ga0307445, IMG submission 202147) | Salt marsh sediment microbial communities from the Plum Island Ecosystem LTER, Massachusetts, United States - SW1603-30 | ecosystem: Environmental > Aquatic > Marine > Intertidal zone >... | reverse complement strand
TTCCCGCCCGCGCCGGACCCAAGGTCCAGCCGATGACCGGCCGGCCGCGCGCTTTCATCCATCCATATAAACGGTCGTTTGAAAGGTAACGCGGGTTGGCTTCCAGGATCAGGATCTCCGGATCCGCCGCCGCAATCCACTCGCGCCATCCGTGTTGCCATAAAAACGAAAAACGTCCGAACCCGAGTCTTCGGTTCTCCGCGCGGGTCCACCGGGCTGCATGGAGTTCCGCCGCCTGGGGAATTCCCTCGCCTGGGTATGGTTCTCCGGCGAAGACGGAAAGCGTCCCGGGCAGCGACCCGGCCAGTGAATCGAAAAAGGCCGCCCGGTACATCGGCAGGACGCGCTGCTCAAGCGCTACTCTGTCCGGTAATTCCGCGTTCATCATCTACGCGCTCAACGCTTCCAGGTACGACTGGGCAATCCGCCGGATATCGAATTTGCGCTCCGCGATCCCGCGGGCGCGGTGTGAGTATTCCTGCCAGCGACCGAGCACCCGGCGCCCTGCTTCTCCGAGTTCTTCCAGGTTGCGGGGAACTGCGAGAGTCCACGGATCGCCGTCATACTTCGTCACTTCCCCGCCGTCTCCGACCAACTCGCCCACGCTGCCCGTATCGAACCCGATTACCGGCAATCCGGCGGCGAGTGATTCGATGACCGCATTCGGGCAGGAGGGATTCAGGTCCAGCGTAAGGAAGAGCGCGGCGGATTCCTGCCGCGCCCGCACCTCCGCCCGCGGGCGCAGGCCGGGCGTTTCAGGGGGCGGTGCGAACCGTCCCCATTCGCGCTCCCACGCCGGCGTGATGCGGGTGTAGATGCTCAAACGCTTAAGCCTATGCGTCTGAATGAACAGGCGCTGCGCCGCGCGCAAAATCTCCCGGGCCGGAGTGTGAAAATCCAGGTTGGCTTCCGCCGCCAGCAGCGTGCCATCGTGATCCTTCCGCTCCCGCGGATATTCATCGAGCGCCACGCCATTGTAGATCACCCGTGCCGCGGCCGCGCCTTTTCCAAATTTGCGCTCCCACAAGCCGCGCGCAAATTCACTCTGGTAGACGATGCGATCCGCGAGACGCGAACGGATCACCCGCAGCTGCCAGTTCCAGAGTACGCTGCGGAGCGTATGCCGGACCGAACGCGGACTGACCCGGTACAACCAGTTGATCCCGTCCAGCCGCTGGATGACCCGGATGCGGTCTCGCCGGCATCCCGCGAGCGCCGGGAGATCCTTCGTCCCGGCGAACACCAGCGCGGCATCGAGCGGCCGTTCGCGCGGGTCAAACGTCGTCTCGATGCCCAGGCGTCCGAATTCCGTCTGCAGCCTCGCCTGAAACGACGCCGGCCCGCCGCCCCCGACCCGCGGAGTCAGACAAACGCGCATCACCTACCGGGCCGGGCCGATCTTCTTCGGCCGGATGAGGAATACCGAAAGCACGAAGGCGGCAACCGTAATTACACCGATGATACCGATGGACGGAAGCGCCGGAAAATCCATCATGGCATAGTCCCGCAGGATGTACCATACCGTGAGGGAAACGGTCGCGGTCGCGAAGGGAATCACGATTCGCATAAACCACGGATCCTTCTGCTCCTGCTGGGAGATCCAGGCCCAGGCGGCCAGCAGCGCCATCGGTGCGATGGCGAACAACCGGTAGCGTGGGTTATCCCACTCGTCTCCGAACGCCCGGTAGGAACCGACCAGCGCGACAACCCAGAAGATCACCATAAGGATCGTTTCCGGTTTGCGCGAGAGGAACCCGCGCAGGCTTTTCAAAGTTCCGTACAGGAGGAGAGGTAGAACGGCGTACCAGCCAAGGCTGCGATAGATATTCAACAACTGCCAAAAGAAGCCGCCTCCCGTAGACGTATTCCGGTAGCCGATTGCTGCGGGAAGCGCCGGCCGGATCAGACCGTACACGGCGGAGAGGATGAATGCCGGTCCTTTTTCCATGGTCAGCAGTACCGTCTGAAAGAAGTCTCCCCCGCCGGCGGCTTTCAATTTATCGAACTCATCCCACGCCATGCTGTATAGGAAGCGGTATTGTTTGAAAAGAGGATCCCAATCGGCCGGGATGATATCGAATGCGGAAAGTACCCGGATCACGACCAGCACAACCGCTATTGCCCCCACGCCGATCCACAGAATCCGTCCGATCCGCTGCCTCGGATCGGAAAGCCACAGGGCAAATACCACGCCGCATAACACGCCGAGGATCGAAAACTGGAATCCCACAAAAAAGCCGAGGATGATCATGCTCACGAGCAGGATAACCGCAGGGCGCCGGCCCGGCAGGCCGGGATCGCCCGCGGCGGGTTCAACATTCCGGATGACGCCCGCCAAGGCCAGCAACGCCATGCTGAAGATCAGGGTGATGTACCCCATTTGCTGGTGGGAGGATCCGATCATCACGGCTTCGGGGTAAACCGCTGCGATCAGCGCCGCCGCCTTGGCCACGCCCGGAGAGAAGAATCCCCTGCCCAGGCGGTAAACGGCGATGACGGTGAGAGAAGTAAACACCGAGGCGAACAAGCCCAGTAAGAGAGTCCGTTCCATATCCGGGCTGAGCAGCCGGAAGACCACCACGCCGATCGTCGTGATGCCGCCGGTGTTATCGCCCGGCCCGCGATGAAACGTATCGATCAGGGAATTCCCGAGTTGGGCGGCATTCCAGGCGGTATCGACCGCATTGACCGCATCCCGCTGAACCAGGCCCTGTAGATTCCGGTTTGAGGAGTACCCCCACAGCAGCATCGCGATCGGTGCGAGGATCAGGAAAGCCAGCCGCGCTCCCAGCGCCCACCAGGCGCACTTGCGCGCGAACGCCCCCCCTTCGCCCGCGAGGAAAAGACGGTTGCATAATTCGATCAATCCGAATCCCAATACCATTGGTAAGACAATCACCAGAAAATTGGGCCAGAAGACATTCGCATACCACCACGGATCGCCTCCCAAAGCGGCGCCCTGCGAAGCGGCGAGCGCGACGGCGCTACCCAGGGCGGCGCCGATCAGGATGAGGATTTTCCATTGGATCTTCATAGGCTCTCCTCCAGGATATCGGCGATCCGCGGGGCTGCGCGTCCATCGCCGTATGGTTGAATGGCTTTCGACATGCGATCGTATTCCTTCCGGTCGTCCAGCAGCCTGGACGTCTCCGCCACGATCCGCCCGGTATCCGAACCGACCAGCCGGACGGTTCCGGCACGGACGCCTTCCGGTCGCTCGGTCACTTCGCGAAATACCAGCACAGGCTTTCCCAATCCCGGCGCCTCTTCCTGTAAACCTCCGGAATCGGTCAGGACGATTTCACACCGCTTCAATAGGTGCACCATCGGCAGGTATTCGAGCGGGGGCAGCAGGGAAATATTATCAATTTTCCCAAGCATTTTCCGGACGGGCTTCTCCACGTTCGGGTTCATATGCACCGGATAAATCAACTGAACTTCGCCGGCATACCGCTGCGCCAGCACCCGCAACGCTTCGCATATCCTTTCCAGCGGTGCGCCGAAATTTTCCCTGCGGTGGGCGGTAACAAGTACCCAGCGGTGTTGCGGCGGGATGCCCGCCAGAAGGCTTTGGGATACATCGAACGGCCGGTCGGCGGCGAAATGCAGCGCGTCGATGACCGTATTACCGGTCACATGCACAGAATCCCCCGGTACGCCCTCCAGCAGCAGGTTCTGCCGGGCTTCCGCGGTCGGTGCGAAGTGAATATCCGCGACAACGCCGGCCACACGTCGGTTTATTTCTTCCGGGAAAGGCTGGTATTTTTGGCCGCTGCGCAGACCTGCTTCCACGTGTCCAATCCGGATTTGATGGTAGAAACCGACCAATCCGGCGGTCAGGACGGTCGTCGTATCTCCCTGCACCAAAACCCAATCCGGCGCCTCCTGCCGTACGACCGTGTCCAATCCGGTGATAGCCGCCGCGGTTAGCTGCGCCAGAGTTTGATTGTCTCGCATCAGATTGAGATCGTGGTTGGGGCGGATTTCAAACAGGCGCAGGACCGGGTCCAGCATTTCCCGATGCTGGGCGGTAACGCATACCCGGGGTGTGAATTTATCTCCACGCCGGGCAAGCTCACGGATCACCGGCGCCATCTTAATCGCTTCCGGCCGAGTTCCGATGATGAACAGGACTTTACTGCGTTTCATAAGGCGGTGCCGCCCTGCAACCTTCCGTGCCTGTCCCCCAATTGAATGAAAGTGAATCCGCCCGCTTCCCATTGTGCGCTGTCCCATGCGTGCAGGCAATCGACCACAAGGGGTACCGTCATCCGCCGGCTGAAAACTTTCGGTTTAAGTGCGCGGAATTCCTTGTGTCCGACCAGAAGGAGCAGCGCATCGGCTTTGTCCGCGGCTTCCTCGGGAGTTACGGCCCGTTTACCGGGCAGTGTTTCCGCCGGGGCAAGCGGATCGAAGCAGGAGACAACCGCACCGCGCCGTTCCAGCAGGCGGACGATCTCGAGCGATGGACTTTCCCGGATGTCATCCACATCCGCTTTATAGGTCAGGCCCAATACGGCGATTTTCCGGCCGGAAAGGTTTCCGACGGCCGATTCGAGATACCGTACGACATACTCCGGCTGGGAATCATTGACCTCGCGGGCCGCGCGGATCAGGGGCGTCAGTTCCGGCGCGGATTCGACGAGGAACCATGGATCAACGCTGATGCAATGACCGCCGACGCCCGGCCCCGGATTGAGAATTTCCACCCGCGGATGGCGATTCGCGATAGCGATCGCCTCCCATACGTTGACGCCGTAGCGCTCCGCCAGCCGCAGGAGTTCATTGGCCAGGGCGATATTGACGTCGCGGTAAGTATTTTCCATTAATTTGACGGTTTCCGCGGTTGTGGCATCCGTCAGGATGATCTCACCGCGGACAAACATCCCGTACAGGTCGCGGCCGGCCTCCGCCGAAGGCTTGTCGATCCCCCCAATGACACGCGCGTTTTCGATCAGTTCGCGCAGGATCTGTCCCGGGAGCACACGTTCCGGCGAATACGCCAGCAGGAAATCCTTGCCGGCAGCCAGCCCCGATTGTTCGAGGATCGGCCGGACAATATCCTGTGTGGTGCGCGGCGGCGAGGTGGATTCCAAAACGACCAGATTGCCCTTCCGCAGCACCGGACGGATGGATTCCACCGCGGAAGTGACAAAGGAAAGATCGGCGGTTTTATCCGCGTGGATCGGTGTCGGCACGGCGATGATAAACGCATCGGCTTCCACCGGCTTCGACACAATATCCAGGTTGCCGGATTGGAACGCGCCCGCAACGATGGACCGCAATCCCGGTTCCTGGATGTGCACTCCCCCGTTTCGGAGGGTTTCCACGACGCGCGGATTGACGTCCACACCAACGACTTTTACCCCGTTCGATGCGAAGGTACCGGCAGTGGGCAACCCGATATAACCCAAACCCACGACGCAGATTTTAGTGAACTTCACATTTTCTCCAGATTACCGTGGTTTCCCCTTCCCTCGCACGGCCGGGAAGGATTCTAGCACACGACGAAGCAGTGGAGAAAGGCCCCTCACACCCTCCGGAAAATCATTCCGTCGGAAAAACTCCGGCTTCGCTTGCTCAGGAAGCAAGCCCCAAACCCACCCCTTCCCGCTTTTCGCCTGCCTTTCCCACCGCGATAACCCATCATGAAAATCTCTGAAAAAGCCTGTTTTTCCGACGGCCTGCGCTTGCAAAGCAGAGGCGGCGAAACAGGATTTTTTTACGTTTCCAGACCCTTCACTACCACCGCAAATCCGTCATCCCTTCCTTTGAAGCAAACCCAAGCAGGGATGCTCCGCGGAAAAAAGCGCTCAGGGAGACTACGGACAATTACCTGAGCCTCTTTTTCGGACTCATTTACGATGGGCGATTACAGAAGGGATGAGATAAGGGTTAATAAAGAAAAATGCCGCATGAACACGGCATTTCCTTTGCGGTATATGCTGATAAAAATCAGGCGCGCCCGGCGTGACTCGAACACGCGACCCCTTGCTCCGCAAGCAAGTGCTCTATCCAAACTGAGCTACGAGCGCATAAAGAAACGATGTTTCGTTTTGATGCATGACCGTTCAGGCGGGGAGGCAGGGATTCGAACCCTGGGTAGAGCTTTAAAGGCCCTACAAGCGCTTAGCAGGCGCCCCCGATCGACCAACTCCGGCACCTCCCCAAGGCAATGGCGGAGGGAGAGGGATTCGAACCCCCGGTGAGGTTGCCCCCACAGCTGTTCTCAAGACAGCCGCCTTAAACCGCTCGGCCATCCCTCCTCGACATTGCGGGCAATCCTCGCGAGCGCGCGGATTGTACCACGCGCACAATTAGCCTGTCAAAAATTGGAACCCGTCTTTACAGTGCTTATGAGGGAGTCTTCCCCGGGGTACTTTCCGGCGTGACCTCCGGTGTATTCGCTCCGCCCGGGGTTGGTGTGTTCAAACCGAAATAGTGAACGTACGCCTCGGTCTTCCAATATTCCGGGACGCCTTCCAGTTCCATCAATTCCTTCCATAGCGGTTTAGAGCGGGCGTAATTCTGATACGCTTCATACGACAGCGCCAGCCAACCCATCGCGTCCGCCTTTTCTTCCACGCTGGTCGAAAGATCGACCGCCCGGGTCAGCGTCTTGATCGCCAGGTCGACCCGTCCGGATTCCAGGAGCGCGCAACCGTACGGGAACTGGGTGTAGTACCAATTGGGCGCCTTGTCGGATGCGATCTGCAGATCCGCCACCGCCTTCTTGTATTCGCCGATGATCCGGTAAACCTTTCCGCGGCAGAGCCGCGCTTGGACGGAGTTGATGTTCAGGTCAACCGCGTGCGTGCAGGATTCCACCGCCTGCGGGTACTGACCGGTACCGGTGTAGGCTTCTCCGAGTCGGAGCCATCCGAGGATTTCTTCCGGATTGTAGGTTGTGTAGATGACCAGCGGCGTGACGGCCTGCGAATAGAGCTTTAGCGCATCGTACGCCTCGCCCAGCGCAAGGTAGCCTTCCAGGATGGTCGGGTCGATGATCTGCGCCCGGACAATATTGTCTATTGCGCTATCGGCCTTTCCATTTTGTATCTGCGCCCGCCCCAGGCGGATCAGGACAAACGCATTTTCCGGGGCGATCTGACTTGCGCGTTCCAGATCGGTAAGCGCTTCCGCCCATTTGCCGCGCCTTCCATAGAAAAAAGATCGCTCGATATAGGCGTCAATGTAAAGCGGGTCCCGGTCGATCGCCCGGGTGAGATCCTTGTCATAATCGTTATCGGGGTTGTTCTGCTTGCTCCACATCGCCTTGCCGAAATACGCCGGGGCGTAGTTCGGGTCCAGGGCGATCGCCAGATCGTACTGCTCCAAAGCATCCTTCATCTTCCATTGTATGCGCAAACATTCACCCTTAAGAAAATGCGCCTGCGCCGATCTCGGTTCGATGAAAAGTACCTGGTCAAGATAGGAAAGCGCATCGTCGTACCGTCCTTCGCGGAAGGCTTTTAACGCATCATCGAGCGCGCCGGTCAGCGCTATGGGGGTAAAGCCATAGAGCGCGGTGGGCGTAAGATCCGCACCGACATACGTCGCGAAGGGAATCAGATTGGACGGATTGATGGTGTTTTTAAGGGTTGGAACCGGCTGATAGGTGGTCTCGGCGGTGGGGTTCGAGGTCTCGGAGGCGACAGCCGTCTGCAAAGGCTGCCCGCCGGCGAAGTTCGGTAATTTAATCGCCGCGAGGTCCACCTGTATCAGGGTGATGGCGACAATAATCGAAACAGCTGCGATCCCCAGCACGCTGAGGGCGACGTTTTCCCGGTTCCGCCGGACCTGCCACCAATCCCCCATCGAATTGATTCGTCCAGCGGATTGATGCGGCATCGGTGTCGAACGCTGTTGCCGGATCGGACCCTCGCGATCCGTCCCCAGCGAGATTTGCCCCATCACCCCCAAGCCGAGCCGGGCCAGCGGATGGTTCGGCTGCATTTTGGTGACGGAGCGCAGGCAGTAAACCCCCTCCCGTTCGCTGTCTACAACCGCGCTCATCCAAAGCCAATAATCCGGATTCGCCGAATCCGCCCTCAGTAGGCGGGCCAATAGATCACGCGCACGGACGACCTCTCCGGCGCGTGCCGCTGCCACCGCCTCAGAAAACATCGTATCTTCGGCCATATCTCCAGACTACTATATTCTAGCCCATGCCGGCCGTTCCGGTAAAGTATAATCACCAAAGATTAACCGGATTTTTACCTCGGGACGGTAGATCAACCGATGACTCTGCAAAAAACGTTCCTGTCCATCCTGTTGGGAATTCCATTGCTGGCCGCCTGTTCCTGGAGCGATTGGCAATCCGTGATCGCCCCTGCCCCGACCGCTACGCCCACTGCGACACCCACCGTCACCCCTACGCCCATTCCGCTTGCCGCGCGGGTTAACGGAGAGGGAATCCCCCTTTCGGAATTCGAACACGAAATCGCCCGATTCGAGCAGGCTCAGGATTATCTCGGCAACGATCTGGATGCGCTTGGGGATTACCGGCGGTTCGTCCTGCAATCCATGATCGAAGAACGGGTGGCCGCTCAGGCGGCATCCGCCATGGGCAGGACCATCCTTGATGAGCAAGTTGACTCCGTCCTCGCCGATTCCCTCCAGGCCCGGGGAGGCGATTCTGGATTTGAGGCCTGGTTGGATGAGAACTTCTACACCCGGGAAGAATTCCGTGAAGCCATCCGGCGTCAGTTGCTTGTCCAATCTGCCACCGATGCGATTGCCGCGCAGGTACCCGACACCGCCGAACAGGTACACGCCCGTCATATCCTTGTCGGAAATCTGGATTTGGCGAATTCCCTGCGGGAACAGATCCTTGCCGGAAAGAACTTTGGCGAGTTGGCGTTTGCCTTTTCACAAGATTTCAGTACCAGCGTCCGCGGCGGAGATCTCGGCTGGTTCCCGCGCGGCGTATTAACCGTCACCGAGGTGGAAGAAGCCGCGTTTTCCCTCCCGATTGGCCAAACAAGTCAGGTCATTCAAAGCCGGATCGGTTACCATGTACTCCAGACTTTGGAACGGGAGGCCGCCCGCTCGCTTTCCTCCTCCGCACTCGAAACCCTGCGCCGGCGAGCCGTGGAAGCCTGGCTGGCACAACAAATGCAGACCGCTCAGGTGGAAATATTTATATAATAGAAATGGGTACAGTCCGCGGCGGAGATACTGCCGCATTCGTCCTCGACAACCGGGGGCAGCACCGGACGGAGGCGGGAACCCTTGTCCGGCTGTAATACGCATTCCGGCGAGAATTTTCGGGGAAGGAAATGTATCCGTGAGATACTGGAGGAACCGCGATGAACGATGACCTCCCGTTGGAGAGTTCCGTTTCGGGTCCGGCGCTGAAACCGATCCTGTTTAACATCCTGTCGATCTTTTTTCTCGGGCTTACCTGCTTGTGTCCTGCGTTCTCTCTGATGATCTTCGCCGCACCCGATTCCGGCTTGAACCCCCTGCCCCCGGGCGGGAGATTCTTAGCCACAGCTACTTCGACGTTCACCGAAACCCCGCTCATCGCATTCCCCGTGACATGGACCCCCACGGCCACGCCGGAATGGACCCTGCCGGCCACCCACACGTCGGCCGCAACCTCCGGTCTGACCGATACTCCCGTTTTTAATCCCAACCCTCAGGACACTCCGAAACCATTCTTCCCATTTGTCGTTGAGGGCGGGAATCCCACGTACTCGGCCAGCCCGAATGGATGCGCCTGGCTCGGCGTGGCCGGCGCGGTCTATGACCTCGCGCACAACCCGCTGGACAGCCTTCTCATCCAAATTCAGGGGAAGCTTTCCGGTGAGGTCATTGATATAGAACAGATTACGGGATCGGTCTCCGACGACTTGGATGGTGAGTTTGAAATCCAGCTGGCCGGACAGCCGGCGCTCTCCCTTAATGCGCTTTGGATCCAACTCCTGGACGGGAACCGGAATCCGATTTCAGATAAAATCGTATTCAATACCTATGCCGCATGCGATAAGAATCTGATCACCGTGGTATTCATACAGGTCAATCCCTGACCAGGGAAGGCAATCATGGCTGATACAGCGGAGAGCAAACTCGGAATGCGGAATCGTCCGGAAACGCTGCCAACCGGATTGGCTGCAGCCGCCATCATGGTGTTGACGCTGCTCGCAGGTTGTACCGGCGCGCCATCCGGAACCGCAGAAGTCACTTCCCCCTCTTCACCCGGCGGGAGGGACGCGGCCGTCTCCACTCCGGGTTCGGACGCCATGAGCGTCTATCCGCCGCCCGCCAATGGCGCCGACGCCACCCTCTACCCCAAGGCGGTGCCGCACGCAGCGGGAACGAACGTTGTCTACCTTCCCGCGATCATCAACGAAAAACCGCCGCAATACCCCTTCGAAGTACAGCCAACCGGCGTACTGGCCGTTCAGGGGTTCTTCGGATGCGATTGGATAGGGGTGGCGGGGCAGGTCTTCGATATGAACAGCGCACCGATCCAAAACCTCATCCTGCATATGGAGGGATCCTGGAACGGCAGCGCCGTATCCCGCGAATCGCTTACCGGCAGCGCCAGCCACTACGGACCGGCAGGATACGAGTTTGTCCTCGGCACGCAGACGCTCGACAGCACGCAAACGGTATGGGTCCAGGTGCAGGACGCCACACACAAGCAGCTTTCCGCCCGCGTTTACATTAATACGTACAACGATTGCGGTCGCAACCTGATCCTTGTGAATTTCATCCAGGTCCGGTGAATCTTTCTGCCGCAGAGGCGCAGAGATCGCTGAGGGATGATTGGATTCCTCTGCGTCTTCTGCGTCTTTACGGTGGAAGTTTATTCCTTCATTGATATAATCCTCCCCGTGACTTCACTTACCGACTGGGAATCCTTCATCCACTCCCTACATCCCGATGCGCATTTGCTTCAAATGGCCGCCTGGGCGCGATTAAAATCAGTCTTTGGCTGGCAGGCCGAACCCGTGCGTTCCGGGGATGCCGGCGCGATGGTTCTCTTCCGCCCGCTGCCGCCCGGTTTTTCGATCGCCTACCTCCCGCGCGGGCCCGTTCCGTCGACACTCGCCGCGATGGAAACGCTCCTCCCGCAACTGGATTCCCTATGCCGATCCCGCCGGGCAGCGTTCCTTAAAGTCGAACCGGACATCGCGGACGATCCTTCCACGGCGGACGGCCTCCGCCGGCTGGGTTTCCGCCCCAGCCCGAACACCGTGCAGCCGCCGCGCACGATCCGGGTGGACATCCGCGGTGAGGAGGATGAGATCCTGGCCCGGATGAAGCCCAAGACGCGTTACAACATCCGTCTGGCCGCGCGCCACGGCGTAACCGTGTCGGCATCAGAAGATCTCGCGGCTTTCGAACGATTGATGAACACGACCGGCGCCCGCGATTCCTTTGCGGTCCATTCCGGAAGGTATTATCAACAAGCGTTTGCCGGGTTTTCCCCGCACCGTACCGTCGAATTACTGCTGGCCAGTTTCGAAGGCGAACCGCTTGCCGGGCTGATGGCTTTTGCCCAGGGAAACCGCGCCTGGTATTTGTACGGGGCATCTTCCGATCAGCACCGCGAGGTCATGGCGCCTTATCTCCTGCAGTGGGAAGCCATCCGCTGGGCACGCGCGCTGGGCTGCACTGAATACGACCTGTGGGGAATCCCCGATGCCGACGAGGAGACTCTGGAAAGGCAATTTTCCACCCGGCAGGACGGGCTGTGGGGCGTGTATCGTTTCAAACGGGGATTTGGCGGTCAGCTATGGCGGTCGGTCGGCGCATGGGACCGGGTTTACCACCTGCCCCTTTATCTTCTCTACCGCCTGCTGATTGCCGGCCGCACCGGGAACTTGGGATGAATTCAAACGTTATCACGCATCGCGATGCCTGGGATTCCGCGATTGCCACACTCCCGGGTGCGCATATCCTGCAGGCTTGGGAATGGGGTGAAGGGAAAGCACGCTTCGGATGGACTGTTGCGCGCCGGACTTGGGAAACCGACGGTTCACTCGCGGCAGCCGCTCAGGTCCTGCGCCGGAGTGTTCGCGCCGGTCCTTTTTCAGCGACGCTTTTCTATGTTCCCAAGGGCCCGCTCCTCGATTGGCATTCGGCCCATACCCGCGACGCGGTGCTGGCGGACCTTGAGGCGCTTGCCCGCCGCGAACATGCGATCCAGATAAAAATCGATCCCGACCTTATCCTCGGACGCGGCATTCCCGGTTCGGCAACGGAAAAACAGGACGCACCCGGAGCTGAGGCGGTCCGCGCGCTGGCCGGCCGCGGATGGCGTTTCTCCCCTGAACAGGTTCAATTCGCCAATACCGTCATCCTTGACCTGCAACCCGAAGAGAACGCTCTGCTGGCCGCAATGAAACCGAAGACGCGCTACAACATCCGGTTGGCACAGAAGCACGGCGTCGCCGTCCGCGAAGGCTCGGAACAGGATTTGCCGCTCCTGTACCGGATATATGCCGAGACGGCCGACCGCGATTCATTCGTCATCCGGTCGGAGGAATATTACCGGGATGTCTGGGGCGCGATGATGCGCGCCGACCGGGCCCGGCCGCTGATCGCCGAAGTCGAGGGGTTGCCGGTGGCGGCGCTAATTTTGTTCCATTTCGCCGGGCGTGGATGGTACCTTTTTGGAATGTCGCGCGCTGTGCACCGCGAAAAGATGCCCAATCACCTTCTGCAATGGGAAGCCATGCGCTGGTTAAAGAATCGCGGCTGTTCCACATACGATTTGTGGGGGGCTCCGGACGTTTTTGACGCGTCCGACCCGATGTGGGGCGTGTTTCAATTCAAGACGGGATTCGGCGGAGAAGTGGTCCGATCCGCCGGCGCCTGGGATTTCACATCCTCGCCGCTTCGCTATTCCGCCTATCACCAGATCCTACCGCGGATCCTGGGTTTCACCCGGATCCTCGCCCGCCGCCGGACACGCAAGCTGGCCGGCGGACCGGCCGGTGCGCCATGAACATAGATTCACTTCCGCGCGTCCGCCTGGCCAGCCTGCCGACCCCGGTCGAGGAAATGCCTCGTCTCTCAAAACACATGGGACGCTCAATTTGGATCAAGCGGGACGACCTCACCGGATTGGCGCTCGGCGGAAATAAAACCCGCAAGCTGGAATTCCTGTGTGCGGACGCCCTCCGACGCGGCGCCGATACGCTGATCACAACCGGCGCGCCGCAATCGAACCACTGCCGGCAGACCGCCGCCGCCGCGGCCAAACTCGGCCTGGGATGCATGCTTGTCCTGGCCGGCGATCCGCAGCCCGCCGACAGCGGCAACCTGCTGCTGGATTCACTTGTCGGAGCGGAACTGTCGTGGATGGGGAGTAAAAACAGGGATCGGGCGCTGCAGGAAGCCTTCGCACACGTGCAATCTTCGGGGAAGAACCCCTATCTGATCCCGTACGGCGGATCCAATCCTTTAGGCGCGGCGGCTTACGCGCTCGCCATGCGCGAGTTGCGCGAGCAGGACATCCGGCCGGATTGGATCATTTTTGCCACCTCCTCCGGCGGTACACAGGCCGGGATGGTCCTGGGTGCAAAGTGGTTCGGTTTTACCGGACGTATCCACGGGATCAGCGTCGATTGGAAAACCGCGCCGTTGCGCGCGAAAATTGCGGTGTTGACCGCGGAGACTGTTCGCACACTGGGGGACGTTGAAGCGGTTCCCGAGGACGGGATCCTGATCGACGACCGGTATCTGGGCGCCGGCTACGGCAACGCGGGGGAACCGGAGCGCGAGGCGATTCGCCTGTTCGCGCGCCGGGAGGGAATCCTGTTGGATCCGGTATACACCGCCCGTGCCGCGGGCGGGATGCTCGATATGATCCGCCGGGGCGAGATCGCCGCATCGGAAACGGTCCTCTTCTGGCACACCGGCGGCATTCCCGCCATTTGGGCGTATGCGCGGGAGATGCTCTGATAATCAGACCATGACCCCTGCGTGCGCAATTGTTTGGTCGTCATCCCTGCGTGTACTTAGCAGGGATCCACCGGAAGAACGCCTGTGCATCAAGACCTGTCGGTGCTCGAACGCCGACAAAAGGCCGCTTTTTTTCTTCGATAGACCAGACAGGTCTGGCAGGATCTATTCTATGGATGCCTGCTACGAGCACGCAGGCATGACAATCATATATCCTCCTTGCGAGGTGTGATCCGTTGGATGTCTGCCAGGATCACGCAGGTATGACAATCACTTGGGATTAATAATGCCCACTCACCCCATCACCACCATCTTCTTCGATCTCGACGACACCCTTTACCCGCCGCAACGCGGGGTGTGGGGCGAGATCGCCCGCCGCATCAACCGCTATATGGTGGAGCGCGTGGGAATTGGCGAATCGGAAGTGGACGCTTTGCGCCGGCGGTTTTTTACGGAATATGGCACTACCTGCAACGGGCTGCGCCGAGAGCATGGTGTGCAGCCGGAAGATTTCTACCGGTTTGTCCATGATATTCCGTTGGGCGAGTATCTCGCGCCGGATCCCGTTTTGCGCCGGATGCTGGACGAAATGCCGCAGAGAAAATTTGTTTTTTCCAACGCTGATCGGGCGCACATTCAACGGGTTTTATTCATTCTGAATGTGGCGGACTTTTTCGAGGAGATTATCGACATTTTCGCAACCGGTTTTGCCTGCAAACCCATGGATTCCGCCTACCGGATCGCCATGCAGAAAGCCGGTTCGCCCCCGGCGGAAGGCTGCATTTTGGTGGACGATTTGACGCGCAATCTGGTGCCGGCACGCGGATTGGGCTGGACAACGGTGCTCGTGCACAACCCGGCTCCGGACGGTTCGGCCGACTATCAGATCAAGACGATCTACCAACTTGCCGATGTGCTGTAGGAACACAATATGCAAATCGCATCACGTCAGACGCATCTCCACACAGGCAGAAACCGCAGCATGGACACGGTCCTCCAAGCCGATTACCGTATCCCGTGAATACCGCAAACCTTTGCCTTTATCTTCTCCTCATGGCAACTCAGAGACAACTTCACTCCCAAGGTAATTGTACGCGGATATCGTGGAAAGCAGCTGATTCCGCGGATGAAAGAGAAAAGTCAGGAAAATATTACTTCTAATTCTCCGCGGAATCCGAATAATCCGTGTACTGCGCGTTCGAATGGATTTGGGTTGGGTAGTACCTTCTTATCATTTTTTTATGTAATTTGTGGTAATAATAACCACCGACACGGAAAAAGTGTCCCAAGGAGTCCTGATGATGGAACCGGAATTTACGCAACCCGCGGAACCTCCTCGAAGAACCCTGCGGTGGATTTTTATCGTTGCGGCCGCCGTCTGGCTCGCTCTGTGCCTGAGCGCCACATCCGCCGGGATCGGTTTTCTCGTCGGCCGCACCGGGATCGCCGAAGCGGATGACGCCTTTGGGCCGCTGTACCAGACCTGGGAGATCATCCATTCCAAATATGTCGATCAGCCGGTCGACGACACCCAACTGATTCAGGGCGCGATCGACGGCATGATGCAATCCTTGGGGGATGAGAATTCCACCTACATGGATCCGGCCACGTTCGAATCCGCCTCGAGTTCGCTGGACGGGTATGAAGGGATCGGGGCGAGTGTCGACGTCACCGGGGAGTATTTGAAGATCATCGGGATCTTTGCCGGGTCACCGGCTGAAAAAGCGGGTTTGGAACCCGGAGACGAAATCATCAAGGTTAACGGCGTGGATATGACCGGAAAAAGTCCGGCCGATGCGCGCGATCTGCTTCTTGGCCCGGCGGGGTCCCATGTCCAGTTGAGTGTCCGGCGGCCGGGAGGATCCGAACTGCTGGAATTTGACATCGTGCGGGCGAAGATCGATCCCCCGGTGGTGGAAAGCCGCATGCTGGAGCATGGGATCGCGTACCTGTACCTGAGCATTTTTTCCGAATCGGCGGTGCCCCAGGTTAAGGATGCATTATCCACATTACTGGAGCAGGATCCCACCGCCCTGATTTTGGATCTGCGCGGCAATGTCGGGGGGTACGTGACATCCGCGGTGGATATCGGCACCCAATTTCTAACGAAGGATACGCTTTTATTCTATGAAAAATCCGGAGACGGCAGGGAAACCCGTTACTATGCCAAGGACGGCGGAATGGCCACCGACATTCCAATGATTGTATTGGTGGACGGTCATTCAGCGTCCGCCGCAGAGATCGTCGCCGGCGCGATTCAGGACCACGCGCGCGGAAAACTGGTGGGGATGACCACCTACGGCAAGGGATCCGTCCAGGAATGGATCCCCCTGATGAACAATATGGGGGCGGTTCGTATCACCGTTTCCCTCTGGTACACGCCCAATGGCCGGCAAATCGCCAAACAGGGACTGACCCCCGATGTCGAAGTAGGGTTTACGGAAGAAGAATTCCAGGCCGGGAAAGATCCGCAACTCGATCGTGCCATCGCGCTTCTGCAATAAGGAAAGGAATCTGAGTCATGCCCTTTTTAGTCGATCCAACCTACATGTGTTTTATGCTGCCGGCTATTCTGCTGATGGCATTCGCCCAGTGGCGTGTCAGTCATACCTACTCCAAGTGGGGGAAAACGAGGAATTCCCAAGGCCTCAGCGGATTGGATGCCGCCCGCCGGCTGCTCTCCTCCGGCGGATATATGGGCGCCGAGGTTTCCACGGCGGGCGGGCTGGCGGGCGTCCGCGTGGCGGGAATCGGCGGTCGCCTGACCGACCGCTATGATCCATCCAACAATACGCTTTATCTATCGCAGGAGGTGGCCAATAATCCGTCGGTCGCCTCGATCGCCGTAGCCGCGCATGAAATCGGCCATGCCAGCCAGCAGGCGGAGGGATACCTCCCCCTTCGCCTTCGCAGTCTGCTCGTCCCGGCCGTGAATATCGGTTCCTATTTGGGATGGATTCTGATTTTCGGCGGCTTGATACTGGGGATAACCGGACTTGCCTGGGTGGGGGTGTTGTTCTTCTCGCTCGGCGCGGTATTCGCCCTGGCGACCCTGCCGGTTGAATTCAATGCCAGCCAACGCGCGCGCGCCATGCTTGCCGATAACGGTATGCTGGGCAGCGAGGAAGACAGCCGCGGGGTGAACGAGGTACTTAATGCAGCGGCGATGACATATGTCGCCGGTTTGTTCACAGCAGTGATCCAGTTGTTCTACTTCATCTCGCTGGTGAGCGGCCGGCGGAGAAGCTGATCGGGCCTAGGTCTTGGAATGTTTGATGGCCGCCTCCACCAGACCGCGAAACAGTGGATGGGGCCGGTTCGGCCGCGAAAGAAATTCCGGATGGAACTGGCTGCCGACCATGAATGGATGATCCGCGATTTCGGTGATCTCCACCAAGCGGTTGTCGGGTGAGAGCCCTGAATAAACCAATCCCTTGCTTCCCAACCGTTCACGGTAGGCGTTGTTGAACTCAAACCGGTGGCGGTGGCGTTCCCGGACTTCCTTACGACTCCCATACGCCGCCGCCGCTTTTGTTTTCGGCTGGATCACACAAGGGTAAAGCCCAAGGCGCATTGTGCCGCCCATATCGGTGACGTCGCGCTGCTCGGGCATGAGATCGATTACCGGGTGCGGCGTATTCCGGTCAAATTCCGTCGAATGCGCGGATTCATCACCCAGTATAAAACGCCCAAACTCGACCACCATCACCTGCATCCCAAGGCATAAACCGAGGTAGGGGATTTTCTTTTCGCGGGCGTACCGCGCAGCTTTAATTTTCCCCTCGATCCCGCGCGCGCCAAATCCTCCCGGAACGACGATCCCGTCGGCCTGCCCGATAACATCCCACCCCTTGTCCTTTTCCAAATCGGTTGAATGGACCCACAGGATATCGATGTCATAGCCCAGTGCGACCCCGGCATGCTTAAGCGATTCCCGGACGCTCATATAGGCATCCTTCAACTCGACATATTTCCCTACCAGTGCGATCTTCACCTTAGGCCGCTCGCGGATCAGTTCCCCGACCAGATGCCTCCATTCCGTCCAATTCGGCCGTTTACGGGATTCCAATCCCAGCCGGTCGATGATCAGGTCGGCCACACCGGCTTCCTCGAGCACCAGCGGCGCCTGGTAGATGGTCGGCAGGGTTACCAGTGGGATCACGGCGCGCGGTTCCACGTCGCAAAACAGCGCGATTTTGGATTTTAATTCTTCATCCATCGGCAAATCGGAGCGGGCGACAATCATGTCCGGTTGTATCCCGATCCCGCGGAGCTCGGCGACGGAATGCTGAGTGGGTTTTGTCTTGAGTTCACCCGTCGCCCCGATGTGCGGCAGCCATGTGACGTGGATGAAGAAGGTGTTCCCGCGCCCGACATCCGTGCGCATTTGGCGCAAAGCTTCCAGAAACGGGAGGCTTTCGATGTCGCCAACCGTTCCGCCGACCTCGACCAGAACGATTTCGGCATCCAGATTCTTCGACACCAGCCCGATCCTGTGTTTGATTTCATTGGTGATATGCGGGATAACCTGGATCGTCCCGCCCAGGAAATCCCCATGGCGTTCCTTGGAGATGACTTCGGCGTATACCTGACCGGTGGTTACATTACAGACGCGGCTTTCACTGATATCGATGAACCGCTCGTAATGCCCGAGATCCAGGTCGGTCTCCGCCCCGTCATCGAGTACGTACACTTCACCGTGCTGGTACGGGCTCATCGTCCCGGGATCAACATTGATATACGGGTCAAGCTTCTGCACGGCCACCCGGAAACCGCGTTCCTTAAGCAGCAAGCCGATGGCCGCCGCCGTGACACCTTTACCGACCGAACTGACCACGCCACCGGTGAAGAACACATATCGGGTCATGCAAACCTCCTGGGGGGGATTAAAAAGGCGGTGGGGAGGCAGTTATAGCCTCCCCACCGGTTTTGACAGTCGGGGGTGTTGCCGGGAAGTGTGAGTGTGCTATCCCACCATCTGCGTGAGGTCATCTGCTGCACGGCGAATCTCCAAAAAGACCAACCCAAGCTTGGCGCTTTCCCGCGCCAACACGGTCAGCACGGCCTCCGCACCGACCGCGGTAAGCAGCACATACCCCTTATCCCCATGGATGTACACCTGCGAGAGCGTTCCCCGGCCCAGTTCGCCCGCGATGCGTTCGCCGAGCGAGAGCATGGCGGCCGACATGGCGGAAACCCGGTCTTCCTCGACACTCTGCGGAAGCGAGGAGGCGATGATCAACCCATCGACACTTACTACGGCGGATGCTTCCACATCCGGCGTGCTGGCTTGCATATCCCGCAAGCGGGCTACCATCTGATCGACTCGGGTCTTCTGGACCATTCACCGCCTCTTTCTTTAAAAAGCAGGTAATGGAAAATATCGGATTGATAATACCATATCCGGTGCGCACGGGCAAGCAACACGCGTCTTTTCTTTTGAAAAACATTCTGTCGCGCGCGCCCGCGACCCTGATTCGCTTGACATCCCCCACTCCCTATGCTACATTCTCCGCATTGATTTTCAGTTATGGAGCGGGCAGTGCCTTCCATTGCCGTCGGAAAATTTCTTCCCAACCGGATGCTGTTCCATTTTCACCAGGCTTTGGAAGAAACGGCCGGCCGCACCGCGACGGCGCTGATCTGGAGCGGCGCGCCGCCGCGCCGGGAACGCCTTCCCGCAGTGACGGATGACTTGGAGAAGGCGATCGCGTTCACCTGCTTCTCCGCGCTGTCTGAATCCATCACACAGGAATACGGCGAAAGCGGCGCGCGCGGGATCCTCGAGCGGTGCGGGCGCGCCGCGCTTTTCCAAACCCTGCGTTCGACCGCGGCGATCGTCGGTTTGGAAGGTCCACGGCTTCGACAGCCGGCCGGTTCGGACCGGATTGGTTATGGCTTGGCCTCCATCGCCCGGCTGCTGGAACTCATAAGTGACATGGAATGCACCGTGGATCCCAAGCCGCAGGGATACCGCGTTCACGTTTTCGTTTGCCCGGAATGCACGGGACGCCGGAGCGGCGGGAAAATCTGCCACAGCGTGCGGGGGATGTTACGCGGCGCGCTGGATTGGTTTGGAATCGATCCGACGGTCCCCATAACCGAAGTTGCGTGTAGCGCCGGCGGCGCCGCCGGCTGTGATTTTTCCATTGTGGGTGCTTTCTGAGGATAGACCATGGCGGAAAAACCGCTGCTTTTAATCGTGGAAGACGACCCGGGAACGGCAAGTGTGCTCGAGACGTATTTCCAATCCCAGAAATACCGCACCAAATGCGTTCGCCACGGTGAAGAAGCAGAGCCCCTGGCTCAGGAAACCCATCCAGACATCATTTTGCTCGATATCCGGCTTCCGGGAATCGACGGATTTGAAGTGGCCCACCGGCTGCGCCGGCACCGGCGCACGTCAAAAATCCCCATCTTGATGCTGACCGATATGCAGGAACGCAGCGACCGATTGAAGGGATTGGAGGTCGGCGTTGACGATTACATCGCCAAACCGTTCGACCTTCAGGAAATCGGATTGCGGGTGCGCAATACCATTGAGCGGGCCGGCCGGAAACGGACGACCAATCCGGTGACCGACCTGCCGGAAGGCAAGCCGGTTGAGGAAGGCCTACAGCGCATCCTCCTGCAACCGGAATGGTCGATCGCCACTATTCGGCTTGACGGATTGGATGCTTACCGCGCCGGCCGCGGATTTCCCGCCGCCGACGATATGGTGCACGCGATCGGGCAGTCGCTGCAGAATGCCGCCGCCGCCCAACTTAAGGTGGGCGCCGTGGTCGGGCATCTGACCTTCGATGAATTCGTCATCCTCAGCGATATGCCTTCGCTCTTTGATTTCGCTAAAACCGCCTGCGGCAAACTCAAGGAAACCGCCCAGGCGTTCTACCCCGTCATGGCCAAAGCGGACCCGTCCCAAAAGGCGGCCGAAGTGACGCTCCAATTCCGTTTCCTATCCTCCTCCGACGGCACCTTTGCTTCGCTGGACGCCCTGCAAAATGCGCTCGACCAAACACCCTATAGGACTCTATGACCATTAATTCCCTGGCAATCGTCATTCCAACCTACAACGAAGCCAAGAACATCACCGCCATGGTGGCTGCCCTCCGCGCGCTTCCTTTTTCCGATCTCTCCATCTTCATTGTCGACGATAATTCGCCGGACGGCACCGGGGCACTGGCCGACGAATTGGCGGCGAAACCGGAGAACCGGCTGACCGTCATCCATCGGCCGGGAAAATTCGGCCTCGGAACAGCATACCAGGCCGGATTCCGCGCCGCTATCGCCCGGCGGACCGAAGCAATCGCCCAACTCGATTGCGATTTTTCCCACCCACCGGACGCCTTGATCCGTATGATGGATTTGCTGGATTCATGCGATGTCGTGATCGGCTCACGCTATATTCCGGGCGGCGGGCTGGATAAGCGCTGGGATATCGGCCGCAAACTGCTTTCACGCTGGGCGGTTTTTTACGCCAAGGCCATCCTCGGCCTTAAGGTTCATGATCCCACGGCCGGATTCAAGCTCTGGCGGCGGGACACACTGATCGGAATTAACCTGAACCGGATCCATTCGAACGGATATGTCTTCCTGGTCGAGATGGCCTACCTTACCCAAAAACTCGGGTATCGGGTGTGTGAAATCCCGATCACGTTCGAAGAACGGCAGACTGGGAAATCCAAGATGACCACAGGGGTGAAGATCGAAGCCGCCTGGAGGGTTTGGCAGCTGCGGCTGCGTCATCACCGGCTTCAGCCCAGGGATCGGGCACTCGAGCCGTAAAGGAGAAAGCAGGATGGCCCTGACCGATAAATGTCCGTTTTGCGGTTCCTACAACGACGTCGAAGCCGCGGTATGCTATTTTTGCCATAAGGACCTTCCGGACACCCCCGGCCACAAAAAGAAACGCGGCCCCAAAACCGAACAACCCACATCGATCAAACTGCCCCCTTCCTTCGTCGTGAAAAGAAAATCCCCTCCCGGCTGCCTGATGATCCTCGCGGCAACCTTGGCCGCCGCCAGCCTGTTCGTCATCTTTCAGGCGGTCAACGGCATATACAAACTCATCACCTGGGAGATACCTTTCCCGCCCACCGATGCCGGAAGATACGCCGCCTACTTTCTCCGCGGACTGTTAAGTTATGTCGACCAGCTGCTGCAGTTCCCGATCATCGTTGTCGCGTCGGTGGTGCTGATCTTCATCCTGTGCTATGGCCTTCTAAACTTGAAGCGATGGGCCCGGCTGCTGGCATTGATGATTCTGATGATTCTGCTGGTCGCAACTCTTGCGCTGTTCGGCTCATTCGTAATGCACTTCTACAGCAACTCCGTTAATAACATCAGCTTCATTCTTCTTCTGCTTGGGCTTGGTTTGAATATATACTGGCTGGTGTGGTTCTTTGAACATAAGAAGCTGTTCGAATGACAGCGTACGAGGCCGCCTGTTTCAGGCCCATGGTTCCAAAGGCGGTTGTATGGAACGGAGACGGATGCGGTACTTGGCGAGGAAAGCCTTCACCGCAGGCTGACGTATGCTGACATCCCCATGCCCCTATTGCGGTTCCTATAACGAAGAGTCTGCCGCCGTCTGCTACTTTTGTAAAAAGGAGTTGCAGAAAAGCGACGGACCGTTGCAGCCATCGGCTGCGGCGGTTCCCTCTCCCCGCACGCGCAGCCCGGAGGACCGCCCGGCCGAATACCACCGGCCGGGTTGCGTCACCGTATATGCATTGCTCGTCCTGCTCTCCGGCGTGGCAGGGATTTGTTCCGCGCTGTATCTGCCCTCGATCGTCTCCCACGATCCCATGCTGCTGGCCGGCGAGTATCCGGAAATCCGGGAGCTGGATCCCCAGGCATTATCCTTTTTCACAAGCTTCTTAAAATATTACCTGGTCTTCTTCTTCCTGTATTCCGTCGTATCCCTGCTGGTGGGATGGGGATTATGGACGATGCGGAACTGGGCCCGGATCGTCATTCTCATCATCCAGGGTTTTTCACTGGCGGTCAGCCTGTTTACGCTCTTCTACAGCATCGCCATTTCCAGCGGCAACTTGTTCGTGTGCGGAGTGTATTCGATCTCTCTTATCTTTCCCGCCTGGGTCTTCCTGTGGTTTTTCCTCAACCGCCGGCAATTCCGTTAACGCGAACGTCTCCGTAATCCGGATCCATTCCTCAACCGAAACCGTTTCCGCGCGCCGCGCGGAATCCACTCCGGCGCGTTCCAGTAAGCTTGCGGCCTGCGCGGCCGGCATTCTCAGCCCCGCGGAGAGCGTGTTGCGCAGCATCTTCCGCTTCTGGGAAAAACCGGCGCGGGCAATTCGAAACAGAAGATCGGATGCCTCCCGGCTGCGATGCGTGGAACCTTCGAGATCCACGCATACGATCGCCGATTCAACGTCCGGGACCGGGAAAAAAGACTCGGCGGAAATCGTTCCCGCCAGCGACGGCTTGCCATAATATTGGACGGAAAGCGCCAGCAGACTCAACTTTCCGGGTGCGGCGCAGATGCGGTCGGCGACTTCCTTTTGAACGGTCAGGACAATCCGCCCCGGGCGGGCGGCGGATTCCATCAGATGGCGGATGACCGCCGAGGTTATGTAATACGGGATATTGGCCGCCACCTTGAAGGTGCCGGGAGCGACTCCGCCCACCAGCTGTTCCACCGGCTGGGCCAGAATATCCCCTTGGATGACGGTCACGTTTGGAAAAGGCGCGAGAACGGAATGGAGGATAGGGATCAGGCCCGGATCGATCTCGATCGCCGCGACG
>Ga0307445_10000368_pt1 | contig 23739 bp, 20 predicted proteins | sample SalMarSW160330MG_FD_202147 | JGI IMG/M metagenome (GOLD analysis project Ga0307445, IMG submission 202147) | Salt marsh sediment microbial communities from the Plum Island Ecosystem LTER, Massachusetts, United States - SW1603-30 | ecosystem: Environmental > Aquatic > Marine > Intertidal zone >... | reverse complement strand
TGAAGGCCCAATTGGTAAAACTGCAGGGCGAGTTATCGGATCAGTCAAAGAAATACGGGCCCAAGCATCCCCAGATAATACGGTTGCGCTCTCAGATAGCGCAGGTGCAGGCGAAGATAGATCAGGAAATAAGCAAGATAACCCAAAGCGTCGATAGCGAACACCGTATCATCCTGGCAAAGGAGATATCGCTCGTCAGCATTGTGGACCCCGCCCGTGTGCCCAATACCCCGGCGAAGCCGAACAAGATGCTCAACGTTTTATTGGCGGTACTCGTGGGTCTTATGGGTGGGGTAGGAATTGCCTTTTTCTTTGAGTACCTCGATCCATCCATCAAGAGCTCAGAGGAAGTCGAGGCCCAGCTCGGTATGCCGTTTTTGGGGCACGTGGAAAACATCACATCCATGTCTTCCGGCACAAACGATGGGGCCGGGGCGCTCATAACGCTTCGGCATCCTACCTCACACTGTGCCGAGGAATTCCGCACCATCGCAACGAATATACTCTTTTCCATTCCCGACAAACCGGGGAAAAGCATTATCGTAACATCCGCACTAGCTGAGGAGGGGAAGACGACAATGGCGGCAAACCTTGCCATTGTTATGGCCCAGATAGGAAAGCGGGTGTTGCTGATCGATGCCGATATGCGCAGGCCCGCCATCCATTCCCTCTTCGATGTAGACAGGGCCCCCGGCCTCTCCGACTTTCTGGCTCAAGGGGCGGACCTTGCCTCCATCGTCCGCCAGGCTCCGGTAAAGGGTCTCTGTATCATTTCAGCCGGTACTCCGCCGCCTAACCCGTCGGCCCTGTTGCTCTCCCAGAAGATGGCGGACTTTATCCCCAGTATGAGAAAAAAGTATGATCTTGTCATCCTCGACTCCCCCCCGGTAATCATGATGAGCGATACGCCGGCCATGGCATCGGTAGTAGATGGAATGGTACTGGTCATAAAGAGCGGCGTTACCCCCCGTCCCACAGTGCAAAAGGCCGTTCAGCAGCTCGTGCAGACCAACGCCACGCTCACCGGGGCGGTGCTCAATTGCCACGACATCAAGCGCGAAGGCTACTACTATCACTATCACCGTGACTACTACCACCGCTACTACGGCAGGGAGGAAAAGGGGGACAGGGTCTAGGCACCAGCGTATCTGCGCCCTCCTCATCCACTGGGGTGTCCTATGCCTGGTCGTCTTTGCGCCCCTGGCGTTGGGGAGCGTTCATCCGTGGGCCTATACGCTCATAGAGCTGGCGGTACTCGCTCTCTATCTCTGCTGGATCGCGCAATTCCTCGGTCAGAGGCTCCCGGCGCATGATGCACGGTGGAAGTGCGCCGTGGTGCGGACGCCGCTTAATCTCCCCCTGGTTCTGCTTGCGGGGGTCGTCCTGTTGCAGATGTGCCCCCTGCCCGCCTGGCTCATCAAGCTCGTCTCTCCTTCTACGTTTAACCTCTATGGCGTTACACTCCCCAGTGTATCCGGGGCGACGGCGAGAACCCTCTCCCTCTATCCCTGGGCAAGCATGCAGGGTCTCTATAAGCTCCTTGCCTCCATCGGTCTCTTTTACCTGGTGATCTATCACTTCAGGGACAGGGTGTGGCTTAACAGGCTGGTCGCAGCCATGGTAATAACAGGATTTTTGATAGCCGTCGTCGGTCTCCTCCAGCACTTTGCGACCCCGAAGATGATCTACGGCCTGCGAGATGCCTCCTATGCCTCTCCCTTCGGCCCGTACATAAACCGCAACCACTTTGCCGGCGCCATGGAGATGACCATATTCGTCGGCATCGGCCTCTTTCTCTCCCTCGCGCTCCAGGCCCGCCCCAGGGAAGGGGGGTGGCGTCGGTATCTATCCCGATGGGAGGCCGGCATCTCCAAGCTGGTCCTGCTGGGCTTCGGCGTGGTGGTGATGGCGGCGGCCCTGGCCCTCTCGCTCTCCAGGGGGGGCATTACCTCATTTCTGGTCGCCCTGGTATTTATGGGAGGGATGATGGCGGTCCGCAAGAGACATTCCTCTGTACTCATAATAGTCGTGCTCTGTTCTTGCGCCCTCTTTTACCTCGTGTGGCTGGGTATGGGGCCGGTGGTAGAACGGTTGGCCACGCTTAGGCAGTGGGATACTACCATGGGATACCGTCTCCAGACCTGGGAGGGGGCGATTGCTATGATAAGGGATTTTCCCCTCCTCGGCACGGGGCTGAGCACGTTTATCCATATCTTTCCCCGGTATCAAACCATAGGCGCCTCGGTCGTATTCGACCATGCCGAGAACGATTACCTGGAGTTTTTCTCGGATCTTGGCCTCATAGGGGGGGCGTTCCTGTGGGCAGGACTCGTGTGGTTTTTGTTCCGGGTCCTCACCCTGTGGTCCGCGAGGAGACACCCCGCCATAGTAGGGCTCTGTCTGGGGAGCGTAACAGGGGCCGTGTCTCTGCTCTTTCACAGCGTTGTGGACTTCAACCTCCACATCCCCGCCAACGCCCTCCTGTTCTTCGTCCTTCTTGCCATCGCCTTTAACAGCGTGTCGCTGAAGGGGGAGGGGAGGCATATGGAGGTCATTGTTCCCACCCGGGTGTTTACGATACCCGGGAGATGGGCGCGCCCGGTGCTCTTTGTGGCCCTGTGTGCATGTGTGCTCCTCGCTGGAGGGGTGATCCGCAGCTATCTCGCACAGGGGGCCGTGGGCGCCGTGCAGAAGAAGATCGCCCTCCACACGCAGGGCAAACGCCTTTCGTGGGTGGATACCGATACCCTTTCCCTGTTGCACAGGGCAAAAAAGATCTCACCCCGTTATGCCCTGCCCCATTATCTCCTGGCCAAGGCCTACGAGCAGATGGCCCTTGCCCAGGAGAGAGCGAAACGAAAGGCGGTCTTTGTGGACCTTGCCGCCCGTGAATACGAGGTTGCCATCGATCTGCAGCCCACCTCTGCCTGGTACCATGCGGGCCTCGGGTGGACGTACCTCGTCCTTGCAGAAGGGGATCATGCATTGCGGGCCGATGCGAAGCGGGAGTTTGACACCGCCGCCTGGCTTGCCCCCAAAAACCCCGCTATCCAGAATTATATCGAAGAGATCAACCGATCGTGGGCCGAACACCCCTGATAGGCATTGTTATCGCAGCGGCGCTTCTTTGTGGAGGGAATGTCGGGGCGTACCAGGCTCGGACGAACCTCATCCCCAACCCCGGCTTCGAACACGACAGCGACCACGATGGGATGCCCGACAACTGGACCAGGGAGGGGCATGGGGACAGCCGCCCCCTCCTTGAAAAAGAAGGCTATGCTGGCACACGGGCCGTCTCTCTTACAGGAAAAGGTACCTGGCGGTGCAGCATTAAGGAGCGGCTGCCTCACGGGTGGTATATCCTCTCCTTTTGGGTCAAGCGCGACGGCTTTCTGGATGGAGAATACCCCCTCGTCCGCATCTTCGATAAAGAGATCACCTGTGATGAGCTCTTCACGTGGGGCAGGTGGGTCAGGCTCAGCCGCCTCCTGTATCTCGAAGGGCACCCGGCAGGGGGGGAGATAGCCCTGGTCAATCCGGGGATGAGGCATACCGTATGGTTCGATGAGGTGACTCTGGTTCCCTTCATCGTGCATCCCCTCTCTCCCCGAAACGGAGCGGTGGCTTTCCGCGGTCCGCCCCTGTTCGCCTGGCGCCTGCCTGAGGACGGGCGGGTCTACGAGATCCGGATAGAGCTGCAGGGCAAGGAGGGGTTCAGAAGGACCTTCACCACGTACAGCCCCCAGGGGAACCTCTTGTGGATAAAAGAACCGCTCCCGCCCGGCAGATATCGCTGGCGGATAGGCGTGTATCACAATAGTCGCCGTATCGCCGTATCGAAAAAGATCGGCTTTGCAGTTTCACAGGAGCTTCGAGCTGCAACAAGTGCGGACCCCACCCCGATGCCTCTCAGATCCCTCGACAACTTCTTCCCTCTGGGCATCTATGGGGCACCCATCGAGGCATTACCCGAAATCAAGGCGGCGGGGTTCAACGCGGTCCAGACATCCAGGCGCGAGGCGGGATTTTTAAGAAAGTTCATCGAACGGGCACAAGGCCTGGGGCTCAAGGTCCTCATCCCACCCCCTGACGGAGAAGACCGCGAGACCCTCCATGCCTTTTTGGATGATATCGAGGCATCGCCGGCCATCCTGGCCTGGTACCTGGCGGATGAGCCGGAGGGGAGGGGTATTGCGCCCGCTTCCATCTGGCGCTGGCGCCGGTTTCTCCGTGCGTATACCCCGTTTCCCGGGGCATTGGTATTGGTCAGGGCCGAGCGGGCATGGGACTACGCCCCGGCAGCGGATATCCTCATGATAGATACCTATCCCATACCGAGGATGTCCCTCACTTGGCTCTCAGACTCCCTGGAGGAGGCACAGCAATGGACAGGAGGAAGGCCCGTCTGGGCCGTGATCCAGGCCTTTGACTGGTCTGCTGTTCCGTTAAAGGATGATCCCCGCGCGTGGGGGAGATACCCCACCTATGCGGAAGAGCGCTGTCTCAGCTACCTGGCCGTGGTCCACGGGGCCAAAGGACTCTTCTACTATACCTTTGAAAGAGAAAAATTCGGGACCGAGGGCTACCAGCAACACTGGGACAATATAAGGCGGGTAATTGCCGAGCTGCGGTCCGTCTATCCATTGCTGCGCGCGCCTGTTGATGCAACGTGCCGATTCAGGGTCAATCCGCCCGAGGTCCATTGGGTCGTCAAGGAGGTGGGGAGGGGAGAAGCTGAGGGCCTGATCAAAAAAGGCCGTTACCTCATCGCCGTCAATGCGGTTGACAAACCTCTCACCGCCACCTTCACTATTCCTTTTCCCGTGCATGATGCGGTGGATGTATTGTTTGAAAAGAGGGCGGTATCAGTCAAGAAAGGCAGGTTGATCGATGCCTTTGAGCCGTACGGGGTCCATATCTATGGGCCATTGGGCAGGGGTGAGCCGTAGGAGGAGGGGGAAGGGACGCTATTTTCGCCTGGTGAGTTTATGGGGGGCTGGAACTTTACTCATAAGTATGGACTGTTTTAGTCTGCAAGTACCCTTATTATTTTCTGGGCTGTCTTCCCATTCCAGAGCTCTGGTGTTTTGCCTTCTTTTTTTTCGCCGTTTTTAAAGCTTTCGTAGGCTTTAAGAATTCTCTTTTCTGTCGTGCCGACAAGGGTGTTTGTTCCTTCAGTAATAGTGATGGGTCGTTCAGTATTTTCCCGTATAGTAAAACAGGGGATACCAAGGGCTGTTGTCTCTTCTTGGATTCCGCCGCTATCTGTCAGCACCAATGTGGCGTCCTTCCATAAGGTAAGAAATTCAAAATAGGACATTGGAGGCACCAACTTAATATGCGTATCTTTAAATAGATAATTGAGATTAAACTTCTCTCTATTCTTTTCTGTTCGCGGATGTATGGGAAAATAGATATTCATGTCTTTTGATATTTTTCCTAATGCCGCAAGTATACCCTTCAGTTTTTTCTTATTATCAACATTTGATGGTCTATGTAAGGTTGCAACAGCATAAGGAGTATTAACTTTTCTTTGGTTCTGCATATGCGTCAGCTTTTTCAAACTGTGATACAGCGTATCTATCATGATATTTCCAACAAAAAAGATCTGTTTTACATCTTTGCCTTCTCTTTTTAAATTTTCTATCCCGCTCTGTTCTGATACAAATAAATAATCAGAAATAGAATCTGTCACAATCCTGTTTATTTCTTCGGGCATGGACATGTCATTGCTTCTCAACCCTGCTTCTACATGAGCAATTTTTATCCCCAATTTTTTGGCTGTAACCGAGCATGCAAGGGTGGAGTTTACATCACCAACCACTACAACCACATCCGGCCTTTCACTGAGGCAGACCTTTTCAAACTCCACCATTACCTTTGCAGTCTGTTCCGCATGGGAGCCCGAACCTGCACCAAGGAAATAATCAGGTTCAGGGATATCAAGCTCTTCAAAGAACACCTTGGACATTTCATAGTCGTAGTGCTGGCCCGTATGTATCAACTGCCATGACGCACTGCTGTTACTACTGTGTTCTTGCCTTAACTGCCAAATGAGCGGGGCGACCTTCATAAAATTCGGCCTCGCTCCAGCAACTAATATAATTTTCATAAAACTACCTGAAAACTTTTTGAATTTCATGGCTCATTGATCTCGCACGCGTTCCACAAAACTAATTTTCCAACTGAATTGCATCTAAATCAGACTTGATGAACGTAAGGATAGCATCTTCTGGGCTGCATACTATCGGATCGCCGTGGAGATTAAAAGAAGTATTAAGCACACCACCGACGCCGGTTTCTTTGCTATAAGATTCGATCATACGGGAAAACGGAGGATGAAAAATTCGATAGTTATTCAACATAATCAATATCATTTTCAGAAAATGTTTTAACAACTCGAGCAGGACTACCCATTGCGATAGAATAAGATGGTATATCTTTTGTCACGATTGATCCCGCAGCAATAATTGCGCATTCACCTATAGATACTCCATCCATTATTATGGTTTTTGGACCAATATAACAACCTTTTCTTAATATAACCCCCTTTTTTGTTGGACGATCTTCTCCAAGTATCTTCCTAAGATGAAGAGGATAAATAAAATGTCCAACGATGAAACTCCCATACGCAATTGCAACATAATCTTCGATAATTACACTTTCAGGATATGTATTATCAATAAAAACATCGCCGCCAATGAAAACTCCTTCTCCAATTTTTACACCTCGCCATCGGTGAATAAGAACTCGCCACTTAGGATGTATTGGAAAATATCTAGCAATAGTATGTAAAAAACGACCTATAATGGAACGAACTGCACGAAGTCCTTTAAATTCATCTTCCCAAGGAACCTGTCCAGTTAGAAAGCGAGTTTTTTTATCCATGGCACTTTTTATAAAACCTTTTAAAAATTAAAAAGATAGCCGTGAGGATCGAGTGTTATTTTAATTTAGTTATTTGTTTTTATAAAATATTAGATCATTCAAAAAGATTAAGCTATATTTCACAATAAGTTTAGCCTTATTTGTATCGTAAAAGCTTCTATACAACCATTCCAACCCAATGTTTTGGATAATTTGGGGAGATCTTTTTTTTGCATCTGCCCATATATCAAAAGTGCCTCCCACAGGGAGACTAAACTTAGCATTAATTTTTTCAAAATATTCATTTATAAAATATTCTCTTTGTGGGAATCCTAGCGCAATAAATAAAATGTCTGCTTCTGTGTGATTTATGTAATTAATAATATCTTCTACTTCATTTTTTTTGAAATATCCATGATGAAATCCAACTAGATTTATTTTGCCAAAGCGTTCTTTTAGTTTATGTATTGCTTTGCCAAGATTTTCTTCTGTTGCGCCAAGAAAGAATAATTTCCAATTGTATTGAGTTGATCTAGAAACAATTTTTTCCGCAAAATCCACCCCTGTTAATCTGAAGACATCTTTATATCCTGCTCGTCTGCTTAACCAAACTATAGAAATCCCATCAGATAAGACCAGATCAGCGGATAATATCGTTTTTCTTAGCTTGAGATCTGTTTTTGACAATACATACTTAGTTAAGTTTAGTGGCATACAGTAGAATTTTTTCTTCTCTGAAATGTTATGTATCATGTATTTCATAATGTCATCAACATCACCCGTGCTAATTTTTAAATGTCCTAAGGGAAGATTTTGAATCATATTTAAAACCTAACTGTTTGAATGCTTTACATTCGCGTTTTTAATTGCCACGGTAAAAACTTATCGTTCGTTTTAATAAGCTGTACAAATCAAGATCATTAATTAAATATTGTATCATTCTATCTTTCCCGTCAATTCTATGTGGTGTTCCGGTGCTCAAGCTGGGATACATCAGAGATGATGAATAACCGCTTTCCTGCTTTAGTAGCTGGAATATCCTCGACGAATTCCAATTGAACACTTTCCTTCCGATGCTTTTGCATTAAACCTATAAACCTTTCTCACGCACAAAGATTCTGTACCACATCTCAATCGATAACAGCAAGAACAAAAAACATTTGTAGTCTTCCTTGCGTTGCACATGAAGCCTTTGTAGAGCCTGCACATACTTTTTATCAAAGAACAAATTGGTTATTGAATCAGAAGAGTTGATCAAGTCCATCAGAAAATCACCAAGCTTTGCACTAAGCCAAATATCCATAGGATTAGCAAACCCTATTTTTCTCCGATAAACAATATCCTTGGGCAGCCATTTTTCACATGCCCGTTTATGGATATACTTATTTGTCAGATGTTTAATCTTCAAATTGCCCGGAATCGTTTCTACGAACTCCATAAGCTCTACATCCAAATACGGTACTCGCGCTTCAATGCCCGTCGCCATAGACATTTTATCTTCGCATAAAAGAAGGTTGTCTGGTAAAGAAGTTCTTGTATCTATGTATGTCATTTGTTCAAGCGGAGTACCCCGAGGGGCTTTGCTTAACTGAGTTTCCACATATTGTAATGGTAAATCTTCATCTATTACCTTTGCTAATTCTGGCTTGAAAAGGTTCGCCTTCATCTCTGGAGTAACAATGGTATAGATATTCAGAAAAAGTTGTGCTCTATCAGATGCGCCGAGTGCGAATGCCGCACGCTTCAGCGATTCATTTCTGGCAAAAGAACGTTCAAATAACTGAACTATTCCGGCTTGCAAAAATTTTGGCATTTTTTTAATGATTTGCAAATACAACAGCCCTCTGTGACGTTGATAGCCTGCAAATGGCTCATCTGCCCCCTGTCCGTTTAGTAATACTTTAACCTTACCGTGGGCAAGGTTAGCGACAAAATAATATGCCATCGCTGATTGGTTTCCTATTGGTTCTTCAAGATACCATATATACTTTTCAAAGAAATCCATATAATCCTTTTGCTTTATAATCTGCTCAAAAAAATCCGCGCCAAACAAATGTGCACTCGCCCTGGCCTGTTCGATCTCGTTCGTTTTTTCCCCACCTTCAAAGCCTACCGTGAATGCTTGCACAGGCTTATCCGTATGTGCAGCCATAACTCCAAGTATAGCTCCCGAATCCATGCCGCCGCTCAGTGAGATTCCAATGGGTACATCACTTACCATTTGGCGGGCTACCGCTTGTTCAAACCTATCGCGCAATTCTAAAATCCAACTTGATTCCTTGCGGTGAGCATCAATCTCCGGGTGATAATCCCAAAATTTATTCTCCTGTACCCCGTTTTTGGACACCACTAGAAAATGCGCAGGGGATAGCTTGTAAATCCCCTTTAGCAAAGTAAAGGGCGATGGTGTATGGCGGAACGTTAAGCACAGGTTTAACGCATCAATATCAATCTCACGCGGAATTGAAGGATCACATAGTATCGCTTTCAATTCAGAGCCAAACAGAAATCGTTTGCCATTGTAGTAGTAATACAATGGTTTAACACCGAAGTGGTCACGGGCAAGAAAAAGCCTACGTTGGTTTTCATCCCAGATTGAAAAAGCAAAAATGCCATTGAATCGTTTCACACAATCAATTCCGAACTCCTCATATGCGTGCACAATGACTTCTGTATCCGTTTCCGTTTGAAATTCGTGCCCATGTTTTACTAGATATTTTCTTAACTCTTTAAAATTATAGATTTCACCGTTGTACACTATCCATACGGTTCCATCTTCATTAGCAATGGGCTGGTGTCCGCCTTCTATATCTATAATGCTTAACCGTCTGTGTCCTAAACCAATATTACGCTTAATGTAAAATCCTTCATCATCTGGACCACGATGCGCAATTTTCGAGGTCATCTGCTTGATGAGGACTTCGCTAACATTTTCGCTGTTTTTATAATTGTATATTCCGCAAATTCCGCACATTTTCATAGTCCTTGAGGCGCATCTTTTGCTTGCTTGACCAAGATTTACTCTTTCTCGGTTTCTTCCAAGTGAGCTATCATACAAACCTTTCTCCCAATCATCTCAACACCTCATTTTTTATGACTTCCCGGGAGAACCGTTTTCGTCATGAGCCATATCAGATGGAAGGCGCTTCCTTGTGAACATGGCGTACATCGAAGCAATTATTCCCATATCGAGATAGAAAAAAATATACTTTTCTATCTGAGCCGATGTAAAGAACATGACAAATATTGCACTGAGATGCAGTGTAATCCACAACATGAGCTGTTTCAAGAAACCATCTTCAATTTTTTTGTACAGCCTCCATCCAGTCTTGATAGCAGTGAGAATAAGCCATAAAAATACACCCAGGCCAATCAATCCGTTAGCCGTCATAACAGCCAGGAATCCCGAATGGGGGTTGCCACTTGCAACCTCTTTTGAGACGCTGTCACGTGAAAAGTATTCCCATAGTTGGCCGTAACCATAGCCTATTATCGGGCGCTGTTTTATGGCTTCCCAAGATTTCTTCGTCATATCAATCCGGCCGCCCACGCCGATTCGGCTGGTAGTCGATAGGGTGACGATTCGCTGCGCTGTATGAGGAAGTTTTATTTCGAGAAGCAGAGCCAGGGCAAAGAAGGTTACCAACAATAGTGATATACTTACAATCAGCCATCTGGTCTTTGGCTGTATTATAAAACTTAATAAAAGAAAGATAAAAACCATTATAAGAGGTCCACGGCCACCGCCGAGGACGAGGGTTACAGCAAGAACCACGGAAATCATAATTTGAATTGGCTTCCGCAGATTCGTGCCAAAACAGAGAAGCGCCAGAAAAAGCAGAGAGCTGTATCCACCCATGGCTATGATTCTGAATACAGTTTTGCCTTCGTAAGCACTAGTTCTTATTGCCCACGGTGCCATGCCCCCGGTGAGAAAGGGTATATTCCAGCCGGTGAGAATCATAAAGGTCATGAGTACCATGCCTGTAATCATTACAATAAACACTATTTTGGCAGCTAGCATTATCCGGCCTTCAGTTTTCAAGATGCTTGCACTAGACAAATACAATATACCGCAGAGAAAGAGAGGATAGACAGCGTGATATATCGCTCCTGTGCCGCTTTCGCCGAACAGGTCTCCAAGAAAGAGGGGATTGCGAAAGTACGTTATTATGATCAGGCCGAACCAGACGAGAATGGGTATCTTCAGCGGTGAGCTTGGCACTTTTTCCTTTCGTATCGCTATTCTTAACAAAAGGCACAAGCCCAGGAAGGGCACTATCACTTCATACAGTGCCAAATCAGCCATCACGCCGGAGGTGAATGGTGAGGCAATAGGCAATGGCACTGCAATCAGCGTCATCCACAGGACGATAACTATGTAAAACGCTATGTCTATACGGGTCAGAAATATAAGAGCGGCGAGCGATAGAGCAACCAATGCCGCAAGGATAAGCGGACCCTGCCACACGTAAATAACCAACGCTGCTATGCTGAAAATCGCGAGGATAAAATATGATAAAGCTTTACCGCTCAGCATTTTCTTAAGTCTTCTGGTAAAAATTATAGGGGTTCGGTGAATAAGTGCCCTTCAATTTATACTCACCTCTCTCTTTCCCGAACCTGGAGGCAAAACATCCTTCATTCAACATGCGTAAGACAAGGCGCGCGGTATGGTACCAACGAAGGATAAAGAGTTCCCCAGGCAACGGTGTGCGTTGGAGATTCCTAAGGAGAGTTCTACGACCTTCGCCTGAGAATCGCGATGTTTCAGCTACTGTTTTACTTGCCTGGTGAAGTCTGAAAGCAGCCAGGTATTCCCTGATGTGGTGGAACGATCCATACTGGGCGAGCCTTAAAATCAGGTCGTGATCCATTACATAGTTTAAACTCGGATCAATACCGCCCACCTTAAAAAATGCCTTGCTGTTGAAAAAGGATGCGGGCTGTATAGGGATCTCGCAGGCGTACAAACAAATGCGATAGTCAAAAGATGGCTTGCGTCTCAAGGCAATGCATCGGTCATGAGCATCCACCTTAATGTAATCCCCGTAAACAAGGGCAGCGCCTGGGTGTTCCTTAAACATATCGGCTACCTTAAAAAGAGCTCCTGATAAATACATGTCGTCAGAATTAAGCCAGGCGATGATTTTTCCGGTAGATTTCATGAATCCTTTATTAAGGGCCTCTGACTGACCGTGGTCAGGTTCGCTAACCCAGTAAGCGAAGTACCTCTCGTACTTCCTTATAATCTCGACGCTCCCATCTGTTGAACCACCATCAATGACTATATATTCGAGGTTTGGATAGTTTTGATTGAGCACGCTGATTAAGGTCCTTTCCAAAAACTGAGCCTGGTTGTAGGAAGGTGTTACAATGGAGATCTTGGGTACATTTTGCATCAACGTCTTACCTCACCATTAGCATACAATCAGATTTCTTGACAAATATGGAGTCCTCCTGAAGTATGCTGCCATCAATTGAACTCCGGCTTTGATTCAAAGCACCCTAAAACAATATCAGACCTTCACCAGAGAATCGAATAAACTCTTATATCGTCCAGCTTGTACCTCTAGTGTATATTCTTTCAAGGCTTTTTCTCTTGAAGCTTCCCTAAGTTTAAAAGTCCTATCATTATCTTCCAATACCCACTTAATTCCGGAAGCTAGAGAATCTGCGTCTTCAGGTTCTGATAGATATCCATTCACCTGATGTTCTATCATGTCTGGCATGCCGCCAATATTAAAAGCAACTACAGGGGTTCCACAGGAAAGAGATTCCACTACCGTGTTTGGTAGATTATCTTCAAGAGAAGGCGCTACAAAGACATCGGCTGCGCTATAAGCCAAAGCCAAGGAAAATTCGTCATGGAGCCTTCCGAGATATCTCACGTTAGAAGGAAATTCCTCAATATCTTTGGGACTAGATGTTCCCAAAACCCCTATATACAGTTCCTCTTTATCAATATCTTTTGTGCTAGCCAACTTATAAATTGCCTCTTGTAAGTATCTAAAGCCTTTCCGCGTACTACTAGTTGAGCTCAACTCAACAAAGAGAACTATTTTCTTCTTTAAGGGAAGGTTAAGTATATTTCTTGCTATCGACTTTTCTGTCGGCTTAAAAATATCAGTATCTAAACTATTTGGTATAAGATGCACAGGTTTTTTAGATAACAAAAAACTGTCCTTAACACAGTCCTTCATCCAATTGCAAAGGACAGCAATGTTTAGAGTTAAACCTGAAAAATACCTATTCTTCTTTCTGAAAACTTGATAGGAAAGATCTTTCACTTTTTCTGAGTTTAACTGCGGACATGCTCTGCATTTCGTTTTATACTTTGTACAACCACCTGTATAATGACATCCACCTGTAAAAGCCCACATATCGTGTAATGTCCACACTATTGGTTTATTCAACTTTGCCAATTCCGCCATCCCTTTTATAGAAAGAAAACCTCGCAAAGCCCAATGCACATTAATTACGTCAGCACTTCTTACTAATTCATGCTTTGCTAAATTCTTACCTATCCATGCTGGATGAAATACTGTATTTTGATGGGTATAAAATTTGAGAGGTAGCTTGTCCATGAAAGAACGCAATCTGCCCCAGGCCATGCTAACCTCTCCATCCGAACCGGAAACGTTACAATCGTCACTTGTTTTGTAATCTACAAGCATTTTTGAGTCCACACCGATTCTTCTGAGGCCCGCATGCAATCTATAAGCTGCAATGTAGGCACCACCTTGTGCGTCCGATTTGCTTATTATCAGTACCTTCATGTAAACCTCAATCCAATCTGGACTTCATTTCCCGGAGATGCCAGTCATTATTATCCAGGATTCTCTTATTTACAGTTGCTACCATTTTTACTGCTTCTTGATAATTATCCTCAAGGCTTCGAATCGCTCTTAAGACTTCTTCGTTACTCACTTGCTCTAAATCAAGAGCTTTACATGGCTTATCGTAAAAGCCTATCAGTCCATCAGATTTGTATTGGTAATACTCTCCCGTATAAAGAATTATAGACGGTTTCCCTTGACTTAATGCAAATACATGGACATGGTAGCTTAAGCCAAGTGAATATAAAGCTCTTCCAATAGCTCCTTTCACTATTCGGACATTCTTACATACAGGAGCTAATAATAAACGTTCCGGTTGCAACATAAGTTCTTTTATTGCTTTACCACACTGCTCATCATATTTTGAATGAATATGGTAACTCATAGGGAAAAAAATAAAAAAATGTGGAACAATTTTACATATTTCATCTAACAGCGTTGCAGCTTTTCGAAAAAGAAAGGTCGTATCCTTGGTATAATCAGTTGCACGGAAATGAAAAGCAACAAATGACGTCTCATCCTGCAAGCCACTTTCCTCTAAAAGGGCTGTGATGTGCTCTTCTTTACCAATGGAAAGACTAAAAGCCTCGTCAGCCACTATAGAATATTTGAGGTTCGGCAGGCGCAATTCATCAACCACTGACTTACCAAAGCAGCAATCCCTGAAGGATAGAAAATCAAGATTTTCAAAAACCTCCTTCATCTTCTTTTTTGCCCATTGAATGTTGACGGGGCCGATACCTTGGGAAGAAGCCACGCTTATCCCAACATATGGCCTAGCAGTTCTATACAGCCAGGATTTATAAACAAAATTTCTTAGATTATAATCATTCAAACTTGCATCACCCACAGCATAAAAGATGTCGCAGGACTTTAAGATATCAATGGTCTTTGACAGTTTAGTTGGTAATCGCAGAAGTAAAGGTAGTAATATAGTTATTATCCTATCGGCATTCTTCCAAACCAAAGTTTCGAGCTTTTCTTTTTCTGAAGGCACAAAACGCTTAAAATAAGGTAGATATTTGGCTGAACAAAAGAAAAGTCTCACCAGACGGCCTACTACGCGGAAAATCCACCTCGGTGTATTTACAAACTGTATATTCGGAGGTAAATCAGGTAAGGGATTACCCTTTTGTATAGGGAGAATAAATTTACAGTTTCCCAAATAACTATTGAGACGGTCCATAGCACTGATTAACATTGCCTCATCACCTAAATTGCCATAAGCCTCACCATAGTCTAGGTATATTTTCAGTGGTTTCTTCATACGTTTTTCCATGCAACACATGTAATCTGAGGGTATACTCCGAGAAGTCGACATACATTCTTTATTCCAGGGAATCTTAAAAATGAGAGGGCCCGCCTGGCTGTTACACCACGAGTAAAATTGAAAGGCGAAGGGTAAACTTCGATTGGTAGCTCTGGCCCATCTTGATTTGGATTATCAGACAAGTTGAATGGGGTAAAACCTGCTGCATGAAGCCAATCACGCAATATCGTAGGTGTCACAAAGTTCAGGTGAGCAAGAAAATAGGACGGTCGTCTGTAAAGGCATAGGCAGAGCCCGGTCATTTTTTTACCCATAGGACAAGGCAAAATCAGACCATAGTGACTTTCGTAAGGGTATAAATAGTTGGAACATTGCAGAAACAGCATGCCCCCAGGCTTGAGCACCCGTTCAATCTCTCTAAGCATAAGCTCTGGATTGCCCACATGTTCAACAGCTTGAAAGGAGCATACTACATCAAAGCTATTGTCAGAGAATTTCAATGCCTCCCCACGTCCTCGTTGAATCAGGTGGTTTGGCAGCCCATTAGCTTGCAAAATCTGTTGGGCAATTTCTACTGATCCTTGATACTCCTCTTCCCCTGGCTCAACGCCTACACAGTTGAAACCGAGCAAATTCCCAACACATACAAACAAACCTAGCCCACAGCCAACTTCAAGATATCGAAAGTCCTTCGCCTTTTGGTCCGACGGTAGCCTCAGTACATCACGCCACTGGGCTTTACGCACCTCAAGCGACCAATAAGCAGCCAAGCTGCTCTCAATTTCGTCAAGTCCAAAAAGTTTAGCCAAAGCCCACGCCAGTTTCCGTGAAGACATAAGTGCTTCTTCAGTGATCACAATCTCGTGATCACTGACTTTGCCAACGACCAAGCTCTTCTGATTTTGTTGTACTGCTACCACACGCCTCTCCGTGTTCAAAGCAAATATTCACCTTTCTACTCCTCACTAAGCCGGCGACCAACACCAATGAACCTTGGTGGTGATAAGAAATGCTCTATGTGTAGTATCTCAAATCCTTCAAAAAGAACTTTTCTCACAGCATCCTCACTGAATCTATAAAAATCAAACGGCCCAAAGTGGTAGTTGTACGTAGACGTAGAGGCAAGCAAGGTAGAATTTCGTATGTAAAGCAAATAGTCACCAGCAATATTACCTAATAACTTCCATAATCCTTTCCAGAGAAACAGCAAGATATGTCGAAAGAAGCTAATTCCCTTTGAATAACCAGGAACTCCCAGAAAAAAAAGCCCACTAGGTTTAAGGACTCGCCTAACTTCTTTCAGTGTGTTCCAAAAATATTGATCGTGTTCCAAAACACTACTACATAAAACTACATCAAAAGTGTTATCTCCAAAAAGATCTGTCATATCATTGGAATTATGCTGATATATCTTGTACGGCAGACTATGTGGGATAGACTCCGCTTTGCCAGCAAGCATGTCAATTCCAACGCAAGAGAACTCACGGCCAATATCGGAAAAAATACTCAGAAGCGCTTTTTTAGGAGCGGCAGGACAACCGATCTCCAAAACATTGCCTTTCTTGTTCTCAAGGAAGGCTGTAATGAGCTCTTTATACCTCTTGTAAACAACTGGTTGCATTTATTCAACCTCCGATGTATGGCAAACAAAATGCGTGTATTGTAATCGTACGCGAAGCGGTCGAATAATAACATTCATGACAGAGATTTCTAATTCTAGTATTTGTTTCTGTTAATGACATTCGATATATGAACTTCGCGAAAAAAAATTCATAAACATCCTCATCGCCTACTATTAGTGGCGTGAGCTTGCGCCGATCTCAAAGACAGAGTTAATGTTAGCGTTGATTGGCTAGCGCAAAAAGCAAAGCGTCTGTACCTTGCGGAAATCAGGATTTCCTGATTATGACTTTCGCGAGCAGTTAGGCTCAGCATCAAACGTATCCGACCAGGACGCAACGATGGCCGACGTATTCCTTTATCTCGACGTTTTTGAAACCAGCATCTTCCATCATTGCCCTGAGGGCTCGAACAGTGAAACGCCACCAATTAGCGCCGTCGTCTTGGCTGCCTCGATACTCAACTGTGGGATGTGGAAACGGTCGATACCGGGGCCGAATCTTATTTTGTAACCACAGAGGAACCATATACGTCCCCCTCCTTGGCTTGCATAAGCTTTCAACAATGATCTGTCTGCGTGTGATCTTGCGACATATCTGCAGCGCTAAGATCGGATCGCGGAGATGATATAGTAGTCCGCAACACAAAACGTAATCAAAGGGATTATCAAAAATATCAGTCAATTCATAAACCGTTGCGTAAACTATTTCAACCTTAGAGCCAAACCACTTCTTTAATAACAATGCGCCCCTGGAAGTGCAGCCATCATCAAACCAATATTGTCTCCCAACTCGAATTTGCCTTTGACGTCTTGCCTCTAGAGTTCCACGTCCAGCGAGTGTAAAGTCGCTGTCTGCAACATTCCGAACGTTCGTCATCACGACACGCTTAGCCCCTCTCCTCTCGCATTCAAAACTCAAAGCACCGTCCCAGCCTGCTATGTCGAGAACAGACGACCCTCTTAGAGACTTCGGAATGTGATAGTAACTGAAGCCATGTATTCACAATCCAGTCTTCGGTATCAGCTTTTCTGACTCAGTCGACCCAGCGATCCGTTCGCCGTTGCACAAATCAAAGCTATGGTACCAGAATGGATGATTCCTGATCTCCGTCAGTAATTCATTCCTTTCAATAACACACATTTGACTTTTTCCCTCCTCACAAATCGGTCTTAAGAGATTCGTGAAATTGCCTTATTAGAACCCATTTAGACAGAGCCTTGAAGCTGGTCTAGCTGAGAACAACAAACACTTTGTTTATTGTCGTCTTTTAGATGCCAGGACATCCAATAACTCTCTTGAGACAGATCCACAGATTTTTTTGTATCCTAATGGACAGAAAATTCACTCAAGCAAGCATCCTCCATCCGACAACTGTCGTGGATATTTTACAAGCTTCACGAGATTTTAAAGTCGTGGAACACATCCAATCATTACACATCCATGTAAATCCAAGAACGCATCTTAGCTAATTTTTGTCAGAACAAACATCCTGTGTTTAGAGGCGTTCTGTTTTCTTAGCAGACAAATAAACTAATACTTTAAACGGTGCTTGAAACATCAGAATAGCTTGCTTTTGTGTTTTTGGTATAAGTGCCACAAAAAATGTTGCTACAAAATATGAAACCAACGTTGCAATTGCGGCACCTTGTATCCCATATTTCGGTATTAAAATGATATTCATCATGACGTTAACTATCATACCAGTGGCCGCTCTGAAAAAGGCGATTTCTGTATAGTTCTCGGCTATTAAATACTGGCCAATTGCCACCATCAAGAATATAAATACCCCTGCCCAGATGTATATCCTCAGCACACCTGCAGCTTCATGATATTGTACACCAAAAAGCACGCTGACAATATCGTGAGCTAAAAATGTGATAGGCAGCGCTATTCCTATGGCTAACCAGGTCATCAGGGCATATAATTTCTCAAGCCTTTCATAATATAGTTTTTTGCTTGCCTTTTTTGCATTGACAATAGCAGGAAAAACAGAGCTGGCAATAGCCATTGGAATAAAATACCATCCTTCTGATAATTTCACTGCTACCGCATAATTGCCAACTGCCTTTAAATTTAACATTTCTTTTATCATTACCTGATCGATCTTCATATAGATAGATATGGCTACACCCGATAGTATAAGTGGCCAAGAATCTTTCAGTAATCTTTTTGCCAGATCAAATTTTATCCTCCACTCAAACATGCTCAGTTTTTGTTTCGCATATGTTGTAATAAGCCCTATCGCCAAGATTACGCTTTCTATGAGCTTAACAGCAGCAAAATATATAAGTCCTGTTCTGAAATATATAAGTAAAAACATTATAAAGGCCGAAAAAATTACGGAAACTATTCGAGCATAAACAGCATACTTTGATAGTACCCTTGACCGAAAATAGAAATCTACGACATTAAAAGATTGAAAAATTGTGGCTAGTGCAATGATGAGAATCAGTAGATTTGTGAGTTTATCATTTGTTGTGAATCTGACAGCCAAAGCAAGTATTCCAAGCAATAAGATGGAACCAATAACCTTAAGGGCAAATGCAGTTCCCAGCAATTCATCCCTATTTTTCTCATAACCAACCAAATTCCTAACGACGATATTATCCAATCCCAACATGGCGATAGCTGAAAAAAGCCCCACAAAGCTTATTGCATAACTCAATAATCCATATTTGCTTGGACCTAAATACCTGGCTACATATACGCTTACAAATAAAATGATGACCGCTGTTGAGATTCTCTCAAAGAATAGCCACCCTGTGTTTGTAAAGTACTTCCTGAATCCGGGGGAAAATTGCATCATCTACAATCTTTACGATAATTTTACTTAATTGTTCAGGATCGCAAATCTATATTAGAGCCGAATGACTATGCACTGACCAGTCGGCAGATAGCAGGGATTTTCAGCTTATCAGGGGGTAGGCAGGAGCCATTTCTAGAATGAAAAAGGGGACGGTTCTATTATCCATCTCTATCACTCGATCGTTTTCTTCAACCTTCCTCAACATAAGAGGCAAAGGCATAGGTGAAGGTAAAGTATCATTAAACATAAGAGGTTATAGATAAAGGTAAAGAACTACTTCTTAAAATTTTTCAAAGTTACGACAATCTTGTTCAAGTCGTTGTATAGTTTTAAGAGTCGTCTATCAAGTTTTTCGACAAGGTCTTTATCAAAATACCCTACTCTTTTCCCATATTCCAAATGATTCTGTGTTTCTGTTACAGAACCTCTGGCAAAGTAATAAAAGTTAATTTTATCCAGGGTATGGTTTCTACCATAGGCTTCGGCAATATTGGCAGAAATACTTAAAGCAGCCCTTCTGATTTGAGACGTTAACCCATAATCCTCTTTCTTCGGAAGAACCTCGGTCAACTTGAAAATTTTCTCTGCAATATCCAATGCCTCTTGCCAAATTGGCATCTCCTTAAAAGATTTATACATTCTCTACCTTTTCCTCTACCTCTATCTATTCTTTACATACCATTCAATCGTCCGTCTTAATCCCTCTTCAAACAGCGTCTTTGCCTTAAACCCAAATTCCCTTTCCGCTTTTGACGTATCCAGCATCCTCCTCGGCTGGCCGTCGGGTTTAGAGGTATCCCATACAATGTCTCCCTTAAAGCCGGTTAATTTCACAATGAGTTCAACCAGGTCTTTTATGGTAATTTCAAAGCCTGCACCGATATTCACCGGCTCGGGCTTGTTGTATCGCTCAGTTGCCAGGATTATAGCTTCTGCTGCATCCTCCACATAGAGGAATTCCCTCGAGGCCTTGCCCGTTCCCCATACCTCTATGCGGTCTTCACCTTTTTCCAGGGCATCTACGCATTTCTTAATCAAGGCAGGAATCACATGGGAGGATTTGGGGTCAAAGTTGTCTCCAGGTCCGTATAGATTTACCGGCAGCAGATAGATGCAATTGAATCCATACTGGCGGCGGTAGGCCTGTGCCTGGACTAATAACATCTTTTTGGCGAGTCCATAGGGGGCATTGGTCTCTTCCGGATATCCGTTCCAGAGGTCTTCTTCTTTGAAAGGTACGGGGGTAAATTTGGGATAGGCGCAGATGGTGCCCAGAGCCACGAATTTTCCAGTCTTCCTGAGATGGCCTTCATGGATGAGCTGAATTCCCATCATGGCATTGTCGTAAAAGAATCGCCCGGGATTTTCCCTATTGGCCCCTATGCCTCCCACCAGTGCAGCAAGATGTATCACAATATCCGGCTGTGCGTCGTGATATACTTTTTTTATCGCCTCGATGTGAACGAGGTCGTAATCCTCTATTTTAGGAACGAATATATTGCTGCAGCCCCGTTCCCGCAGTTTCTCCACAACAAAAGAACCAAGAAAGCCTGCTCCGCCGGTTACTAAGACGCGTTTATTCTGCCAAAAATCCATTTGCTACCTTTCCCTTATTTTTTCATACAATGAAAAATCATGGTTGGTATATGTAAAGCCCTTACCTTTTGATATCTCTATTCCTTCGCCTATGGGTTCAAGCCCTGCCAGTTTCATGTCGTAATCCACCATGATTTTGATAAGCTCTTCAAAGGTTGTTCTGGGCTCCCATCCGAGTTTTTGCCTTGTCTTGGTTATATCAGCCTGGAGGTGTTCGACTTCTGTCGGTCTGAAGTAGCGGGGGTCTATCTCTATAACCACATCGCCAGGTTTTACGTTGTGGCCTGTGATCTGTGATAGCCGATCACTGCTCACCGATTTAATAGTACCTTTTTCTTCTGTGCCTTTGCCCTGCCATTCAATTTCGATGCCTGCATAGATGCAGGCTTTTTCGACGAACTCTCGAACCGAGTGGCTTTCGCCTGTCCCTATGACGTAATCATCCGGTTCTTCCTGCTGTAACATAAGCTGCATCGCCTCTACATACTCAGGGGCAAATCCCCAGTCTCTTTTCGCCTCAAGGTTGCCGAGGTACAGTCTTTTTTGATTTCCTGCAAGAATGTTTACAATAGCGCTAGTAATCTTTCTGGTTACAAACGTCTCACCCCTCCGAGGCGATTCGTGGTTGAAGAGTATTCCGTTGCATGCAAACATTTTATAGCCTTCCCTGTAATTGGCAACCATCCAATAAGAATAGACCTTTGCTGCTGCATAGGGGCTGCGCGGACAAAAAGGGGTGTTTTCGCTTTGAGGCGGCGGGGCGGAGCCGAACATCTCAGAGGAAGCAGCCTGGTAACATTTCGCCTTGACCCCGCTTCTTCTGACAGCTTCAAGCAGTCTCGTTGTCCCCAGCCCGGTTATATCCCCTGTATATTCCGGCGTATCAAAGGAGACCCTGACATGGGATTGTGCCCCCAGGTGATAGATCTCCTCAGGCTTTACGTTGTAGATGAGGTTTACAAGCTGACCGGAATCTGCGAGGTCTCCATGGTGGAGAAAGAGTTTTGCATCGGGATCATGTGGATCTTTGTAGATATGGTCAATTCTGTGGGTGTTGAAGCTGCTCGATCTCCGGATGAGGCCATGGACTGCATACCCCTTTGAGAGCAACAGCTCTGCCAGGTATGACCCATCCTGGCCGGTAATGCCGGTGATGAGGGCGGTTTTCATGGTCTACTCCTTCGTAGGTAACACGTGACGCGTAAAACGTAATTCGTCATTTTTATTACCCTTTATGAGAAGCTTCTAAGCCTTAATGATTTTTTTGTTACGTATCTTCCCCGTTGCATTCCGTGTATCCACGACGAGGTTGCTGTGTTCCACGATCCATTCGTAATTATAGTCGGAATGGTCTGTGATAATGACGGCACAGTCATATTCTTGCAGTTTTTCTTCTGTTAATTCCACCCTCTTGAGGGCCAAGTGTGGGTAGCGGCGCATACCTGAAAATGTGGGTATATGGGGATCATGGTAGTCAACCCGGGCTCCTTTGTTCTTGAGGATGTTGATGATTTCCACTCCGGGAGATTCGCGGATATCGTCGGTATCCTTTTTATAGGCAACACCCAGGATCAGGATGCGAGCATTCTTGAGGCTTTTGCCCTGCTGATTGAGGGCGTCAGCGATCTTCGCCACGACATACTCGGGCATCGCTGTATTTACCTCTCCGGCAAGCTCAATGAAGTGGGTGTTGAAGTTGAGCTCTCTGGCCTTCCAGGAGAGATAGAACGGATCGATGGGGATGCAGTGACCGCCGAGTCCGGGTCCCGGGTAAAAGGGCATAAAGCCGAAGGGCTTGGTGGAGGCTGCTGCGATGACCTCCCAGATATCCACTCCCATCCTATCGGCGAGCATTTTGAGTTCATTCACGAGGGCGATGTTGACGGCGCGAAATATGTTTTCGAGGAGCTTGGTAAACTCTGCTATTTCAGGTGTGGAAACCGCGATAACGCGATCTATGATCTGTTCATAGAGCGTCTTTCCTGCCTCGGTACAGGCAGGGGTGATTCCACCCACAATCTTGGGAATATCCTTGGTGCTGTAGGTCGGATTGCCGGGGTCTTCCCGCTCAGGTGAAAAGACGAGGAAAAAGTCTTTACCTACTGTAAACCCCTGTTTTTCAAATTTCGGCAAGAGGATCTCCCGGGTAGTGCCTGGATAGGTCGTACTCTCCAGGACGATAAGCTGGCCTTCCCTGAGATAGCGCGCTATTTCGTCAGATGTATTCTCGATATAGCTTACATCCGGTTCCCTTCTGTTGTTTAAAGGGGTAGGGACGCAGATGAGTATACTATCGACTTCTCTGAGTTTTGCATAATCTGAGGTCGCGTGAAACGTATCGTTGCCTCTTAACTGTTTTATTGTTTCAGAGGGAATATGTTTGATGTAACTTTCACCGCTATTTAATCTTTCGACCTTATTGTCATCAACATCAAAACCGATAATCCTGAAACCCTCTTCGCCGAAACGGATCATAAGAGGAAGACCGACATAACCAAGGCCTATAATTCCAATGGCGGCTGTACGATCTTTTATTTTAGAAATCAAAGCCTTGTTTAGCTGCATAGTATCATTTCAACGTTATATTCGGATAAAGCCGTCGAGGGCCTATTCGGTCCCCTCCCCGTCATCAATGCTCACCCCGACGACCCCGGTCTTTGAAGAGTCGGGGACCAACCAGAAGAAGTAGGGGATTGTCTCCATGAGGGTATTCTTTTTCTGCAGTGCCTCGGGAATGAA
>Ga0307445_10000367_pt1 | contig 23740 bp, 21 predicted proteins | sample SalMarSW160330MG_FD_202147 | JGI IMG/M metagenome (GOLD analysis project Ga0307445, IMG submission 202147) | Salt marsh sediment microbial communities from the Plum Island Ecosystem LTER, Massachusetts, United States - SW1603-30 | ecosystem: Environmental > Aquatic > Marine > Intertidal zone >... | reverse complement strand
ATTAAGGCTTTAGGACTAACAACAATATCTCGTGAAACGTTGACAAACATTATTTTTGTCTTCAGACCTAAAAGTTTGCAACCTGCTGTCAAACCTGCTGATGTTCCCGTGGATCCTGCCGCAACAAAAATCACGTCTGGTTCAGGCAAGATTTTTTGATCTATTTGTTTCTTGAGTTCACACATGGCATTTATGAATCCAATAGATCCCAAGGGTGATCCAATACCAAGCAAAGGGGAGCCGCCTATTGACATGAGATAATATTTTGGATGAAAAAATCTGTAGAGAAGGCTTTTAAGTATCCCCAATTCAAAAATTTTTGTGAAATGCAATTTTGCGCCAAAATAATCGTATAATAACAAAGATCGCTGCACATGCCAAGTAAGTGGTTGTAAGGACAAAAATAGGTGACACTTTAACCCAAATTGTTTAGCGATAATTGCACAAGCTATACCATGATTGGTTCCAATACCACCAAGCGTGATGACGCCTTTCTTCTTTTTCTTTACTATTTCTCCAAAGATGAATTCAAACTTTCTCAGTTTATTACCACCATAAATCTCATGATCTTTATCATCTCGCTTGATGTAGATTTTACCATCGTTTAATTTCAAGAATTTTTCTAATTCTGTCAACTCATTAACATCAGAAGGTATTTTCGTTAATATTGGCGTCCAAGGAACTTTTCCTTTCAAATTAGGATAAAATTCAAATAGCATCGGTCTAGAGTTTTCCATAAAAAGGTAAATTCATAATAATAAAAAAAGATTATAAGAATATAGAATACTTTGACAAAAATATCAAATAATCAACGACGTCTAAAATTAAAACATTAATTTTTATTAATTTTGAAATGTGATTTAAAACAATTAACAAATAAATTATAAAATGGTATCAAGAATGGATTTCAATATAGGAGATTATTCATTGTTAGACGACTCCGGTCCAGAAAAGATTATCGCGATAAACAACCCCTCAGTGGGTTTAAATGGTGTCTTAGTCATAGACAATGCGGTTTATGGAATACCTGCTGGAGGAATAAGATTGGCTCCAGATATCACCGTCGATGAGATGATAAGGCTTTCACGGGCAATGTCTTTAAAATTTTGCGCTTACCGATTGAAAATAGGAGGGGCAAAAGCAGGAATTTGGGGAGATCCTTCCGATCTAGAAAAAAAAGGGATTTTATTAACGGCATTTGCAGACCAAATAGCTCCATTCATAATGCACGATGTTTATTATCCAGGTCCAGATATGGGAACCGATGACAATGATTTGCTAAAGATGTTTAAAGTGATGGGAGTGCCTAATCTCGCTCCAAAACCCATTGGATTAAAGAAATATGGAGTCCCGGTGGAAGAACTCTTTACTGGTCAAGGTGTTGTGGATTGCTTAGAGACAATTTATACTAATCTAGATAAACTTGCAGATATAAAACAAGAAAAGCATAAAAAGCCCAAAATCATCTTGGAAGGTTTTGGAAAAGTAGGAACTGCAATTGCGGTTGCTTTGAAAAATTTGAATTTTACTCTCACAGGGGTTTCCACGCTTAAAGGAGCAATTTTTGATGAAGATGGGTTAAAAATTGAAGATTTGCTAAGATTAAAACTCCAACATGGAGATGATTTAGTCAACCATTATGAGAGTAAAAACCTGTTGCAAATACCAAAAGAAAAATTATTTGAATTATCATCAGAATACCAAACAGACTTCATTATCCCGGGCGCTCGACCTGACGTGATAAATAAAAAAAATGTGGATAAAATAAAAGCGATTGCTCTTGTGCCTGCCGCTAACATCCCCTATGAAAAGGGAACCACCGAAGTATTAAGAGAAAGAGGAATTATTGCATTTCCAGACTTTGTGGTAAATGCTGGCGAAATATTGGCATTACTTGTTAATAAAGTAGCTAAAAATGCCGATGAGATTTTCAGATTTGTCAAAACCAAAATCACGGAGAAAACATTTGAAGTGATTCATGGAGCAACTCAAGATAACATAGCCCCCTATGATTTTGCTGTTAATGACGCCATGAATGAACTCAAGAAGAAACAAAAAAGGAAAAAAATTTCCTTAGAAAAATTAAACAAGCGATATTAACTCACTATTTTTTACCTTTTAGTCCAAATCCTCCCATTTCTTTGTTAAAGATTTATATAGAGTTATCGACATAGATCAAAAAATGATATTTTTCAAAATTTTAACTAAACTAATTAGGAAATTATAACAAGTGATATATGATGGTGGAAGACAAAGAACTTAATCGGGGGCTCAACTTGCCCATGGCGGTATTTATCATCGTTGGCATGGTGATTGGCTCCTCGATCTGGATATCACCCGCAGCCTATCTCTCGCTCACTGGACCGGCTATTTTCATCTCTTATTTAATTGCTGTCATTCCTGCAGTTTTTGTAGCATTCATTTCAGCTTACTTAGGATCAGCTTTTCCAGTAGCGGGTGGCTCTTATGTAATCACAAGTCGAATAACGGGTGGATTTGGAGGATTTATGGTCGTGTGGTTAATAATTTTAGCCGTGGGATCGACATTAGCTTATTTAGCCGCGACATTCGGAGTTTTTTTAGCTCAAGCTTTTCTGGTTCCTGTGGAATTTGAAATGCTATTTGTTATAATAATAGGATTGATAGTGCTTACTGCTTTTTACTTGCTTAATTGGATAAAGATTGAATTAACGGGATTGGTTGAATTGATCATTACCATCTTTGGGGATATAATGGTCATGATCATATTCATCATTGCAGCAATTCCCGCATTCAATCCTTCCAATTTTGCTAATCTATTCCCATTAGGAGTAAGTCCGGTGCTCTTCGCAGCTTTAGTGTTTTTTTTCTCTTATATCGGGTTTACTTTAATTTTGGATGTGGCTGGTGAGGTTAAGAATCCGAAAAAGAACATACCTCGAGCATTACTGATAAGCTTAATCACGCTTACGGTATTATATACCTTACAAGCAGTCATGGTTGCCGGAGTACATCAATGGAACATTCCAATAGGCACAGTTGTCGAATTAATTATAACTGGTGGACTTCTTCCACAGGGTGCCGTGGTATTCGTTACAATCCTTATTGCTCTGGCAATCGCTTCAACAATCCATCCTTCGTACATGGCATATTCTCGGGATATAATGATGAGCAGTAGAGAGCACTTGTTTCCTGCAAGATTCTCCCACGTGCATGAAAAGCACAAAACTCCCATTCCCGCGTTAACTCTCCTCTATATAGTAGGGATAATATTTCTCTTGACATTTATACCTTTATTAACACCACTAGCAGGGTCAATCGAGGTAGCCGCAACTCTATTAAGCGCAGTTGTTGCAGTAATAGTATTAATCATTCAAATTCCATTATGTATAGGTGCTATTGGATTCAAGAAAAAGTTCCCAGAATTACATGAGAATGCTGGGTTTAGACCCTCTTCGATGAATTTAAAAATAATGGGAGTTCTTGGATCCGTCTTTTCAGCAATATTCCTTTTACTGCTTTTAGCGGATCCTGACGCGGGCTTGATAGTCTCTCTGGTAGTTTTTCCATTTGCCGGTATTGGAGCAATTATATATGTCTTCAGGAGTAGAACCTTAAAATCTAAAGGAATCGACATTAAAGGAATGATGAAGAAAATTCCCGAATCGGTATCTCATGACGAAGGCATGCCAAGTAAAATTGAACGATTAGCTACTGAAAAATAGGTATAATTACAATTTTTTTCTTTTTTTATGGTCTATTCAACCTAACACGTATCCATCATTTTCTTTTTCAATTAATCCTTGTGATAGAAATTTGTCAATGTGTTTTCTGATCATGAGTAGTTCCGCGATGATTTCAAATTCCTCATAATAATATTTGCTATAAATCAAGTTTTTCTTCTTTAAGGTTTCAATTCTTATCGGGGTATTTTCATTAAAGCAAGCCAAAATGCGCTCATCTCTTTGAAATAATATGGTCTTGTATTTTCTAAGTTCGTCTTTTATTGCTTGCTTTCCCATAATTGGTCCCTTATGACCTGTAACAACAATATCAAATTCTATGTTCAGCATTCTTTCTATTGAATTTTCAAATTCAGCGAGATCCGCATCTATATTTCCATAATAGGGCAGTTTAGAAAGATCGATATCTCCAAAAAATCCTATCTTTAAATGCGGTTCATAAAAAGCGCAATGTCCCGCGGTGTGCCCCGGAGTAAATAGCACTTGTAAATGAATATCATCATCAATCTGAAAAATATCTCCTTCGTCAATGGTTTTATCAATTACGGTATTTTGAACTTTCAAATATATGAATAATTTCTTTAGATCTTCTCCAACTGGGATGCCATCCGTCATGTAGTAGGGAATCATTTTTGAAACATCCTCTATGATGGGCTTATCCTTCACATGAGAATAAAATTCCGCATTTGGGAGCAAATAATTGCCATGAAGATGATCTTCGTGCCAATGGCTTAAGATTACGTGATTAATCTCGTGAGTTTTCTTCACTTTTCTTAAAACCTTCCCAGACACTCCAGTATCAATGAGATGATCTCCGAGTAAAAGTGAGTTTGAATTAGGATAACGTGCATTATTATCACCTTTAATGAAATAAATAGAATCATCTGTTAAAGACTGAATGTAATCATTCAACTAAAATAAACCTCAAATGAATTTGAGAAAAGAAAGTTGAGAAAAATCTTAAACTTTTTGGTTCTCTATCCCCCTAAAAAGTCATGATAAAACAATAATATTTGAAAATTAAGGGGAAGTATCTTATAATGTGACTTTTTTTTTTTTACAAAACTCTCAAAGAAGACAAAATTTATTACATTTGGATTACTTTCTTATATAGTTTTAATTTTTTAAAAAAGTACAAGTAATACCAGTCTTTTTTTCTAAATTTGGACTTAGGCTCAATCAAATTAAGTTTGAGCCAAATAAAAAGCAATAATAAATAGAAGTGTTAGAAAAGTGGTTAAAGGCACAGTTAAATGGTTTAACTCCCGTAAGGGCTTTGGGTTCATTAACTCAGAAGAAGGAAGTGACGTATTTGTTCATTACACCGCCTTAGCGGGTGATGATAATGAATACAAGACGCTCCACGAAAACGATAAAGTTGAATTTGATGTATCCGAAGGCCAGAAAGGTCCCCAAGCTTCAAATGTAGTCGTGACCGAGAAAGCTCCTCAACAATTTGGTTCTTATAACCGAGGCGGTGGAGGCGGCGGTCGTGGTTTCCGTTATTAAGTAAATAAACAAGTTAATAGATAGAAATAATTAGTGAAAAACAGTTTTTACGATTATTATCGAATCTTCTTTTTTTTTAATTTATTCTGTTAGTGTTGAATTCAATTTAGGTTCTTTTAAAGAGCACATCTAAGGATACGAGTAATTTAAAGGTGATAGTATTATTTTCAGCAGTTGCAGGATTTAATAAGAGCATCGGTGGAAGTGGATATGGACCAGTTGTCATGATGGGTCAATTACTTTCGGGTGTATATGAGAAAAGTGCTATAGCAATAGTCTCTCTTGCAGAGTCGATTGTTTCATTTATAGGTATCCTTACTTTTATATTTATTAGTGCTATAGGGGTTGAGATAGACTTAATTCTCTTGCCTTCCATATTTACAGGAGGGTTTATCGCTGCGATATTAGTTCCATACCTAACAAGAGTATTTCCCAATGAGATTTGGAGATATATCATCCCAATCTATGCAATTGGGATTGATATTTATTTGATTTTTCAATTATTCTTCTTTTAAACTTCTACCCGATCGTTAATCAAAATTATCATTTCTTTTAATTCGCTTCCCGTTATTGACTTGAGGATGTCCTTAAGAAATTTTAATCTCATTCCAATTGGGTTTAAATATCAAAAATCCCACCTTAAATCTAAAAAGACTCTAAAAACAAGTTCTATGAGCATTAAAATCTGAAGTGATAATATGAGAGAAGAAGATTTAATGAGGTTATTAGCGGGAATTGGGGGAGTAATCACATTAATTGAGACTCTTACAGGATTTAATGTCAGTCACTTTGATACATCCAAAGCAATGGTTATAGTAATTTCAATTGTTTTAGCCATAATTGTAATGCTAAGTGTTACCAGACCGGGTAATCCGGTACCCATGAATTGGTTATTATATTTAGGATTAGGGATAATCATTATAATCTTTAGTAGCTTACCGGGAGGTATTCTAATCTTAATCGCGGGACTTATTGGTTATACTATCATGAATTAATGATTTGAATTTAGTGGTATTAAATTTCTGACAATTAAAAAAAGATAAGAGTTTCTTTACATTAATTAATAGCTTTTAGCAATATAAACCGTGCATGTTGCGGGTTTTCCACAAATTAAACACGTTGCGAATTCATGTTTCTCTTCATCCACTCTTTTACCTCTGACTTCCGCACCAATTTCTTTTTCAACAACTTCCGCGCAACTTTGACCATCTAAATCTATCGAACAAAAACCACAGACCACTATTTTCCCGTTTTTAATGGCTTCAATCGCCGCGTCTTTTTCATATGTCAATTCAATTTGCGATTCGAAATCGATCATGGATTTTTCCTTGAGCTCTTTTGAATAATTTTGAGCTATTTTATCTACAACTTTCTTTAATTCAGGATCTTTGACAAAAATCTTCTTTCCATCGTGTCTTTTTACTAAGACCATTTGCTTTTTCTCTACATCTCGTGGTCCGATTTCGATCCGAATCGGGACTCCTCTTAATTCCCAATAATAAAATTTACTTCCAGGAGATTCGTCAGACTCGTCGATTTTTACTGTATACTTTTTCTTTAACCTTTCAAATATTTCTTTTGCTTTAGTGAGCACTATTTCCTCTTTTTCTTTGAAGAGTATTGGAATAATTACGATTTGAACTGGTGCTAAATCAAAAGGTAAAACAAGTCCATTATCATCTCCAAGATATGCAATCATGGCACCATAATTTCTACTTTGAGAAGGGCCATAACAAGTTTGATAACCATATTTCTCTTCTCCATCCGTATCGACAAATTTTACCTCAAATGGTTTCGAGAAATTCTGTCCCAACAAGTGTGTTGAAGGTAATTGCAGAACCTTTCCAGATCCCATTAATGCATCAGCAGCATAGGTATGGACGGCTCCTGCAAATTTATCCCATTCCGGTCTTTGAAAAAAGATCATGGGAATACAACATTCGTCTTGAAGAATTTGATAGGTCGATTCCATGTCCTCTTTAACTTGTTCCATCGCATCCTCCATTGTGGCAAAAACATTGTGAGATTCGATCCAATGGAATTCTCTCCCTCTGAAGAAGGGTCTCGTCATCTTTCCCTCATATCTCCATACTTGGCACGAAAGATATCGTTTATAGGGTAGATCTTTATAACTCCGAATCCACATGGAATACATTTTATACAAAGCAGTTTCACTTGTGGGGCGCAAGGCTAATCTTTCTGATAATTTTCCAGAAGTGCCCGCTTCAGTAACCCAAAATACTTCTGGAGCAAATCCCTCAACATGGGCTGCTTCCAATAAAAAATTAGATTCAGGGATGAGAGAAGGCATAGTTAATGGGAGGTGACCTTTTTCTTCCAACAAATCTTCAGTTTTTTTATACATTTTTCTAATCGTGATCGTAGCCCATTCTCTATAAACGACAAATCCTTTTATATTATAACGAATATCTGCCAACTCTGCCTTGTTTACTAGCTCCGTGTACCAGCCAGAAAAATCCTCTTCTTTAGATACTGTCATTCCGGTTAGGGGAGCTTCCTTTTTCTTTTTACCCATAAACTATCATCAAAATAAATGCATTAAAAGTTAAATATTTTTTGAGCTCGCAAAAGAATAAAATTAAGGTGAAATTTCAATCAGGATTTAAATTGGCATTAGTAATAATCAAACCCGTTAACATTTCCTTTCCTGTAAGGATATCTGATAGTTCTGCAATAAATATCATTGCTTCATAACCTTTAGAAACAAGGTAGGTTTTTATTTCCGTGCCAATCTCCTTTAATAATTCCTCATTTTCGGAGTAGACTGAATAATAAATGAGCGATTGAGGGTTTTCTATAAAATTTAATTGATTAATCATATCGCGATCCTTAAAGATAACTACTTCGTCCGCACCGGCCAAAGTTGCGACTTTTTTAATTTCTTCTTCTAATGGACCAAGCGTAAAGAACTGTCTCTCATGAATCATCAATTTTTTCTCCAGAATTTCCTCTAGATGAGCTCTTGTCGTTTTATCATAAAATACTACTAGTTCTTGAGAACAGATCTCTTTATATTTTCCTGATATTAGAGATTCCTTGTTATCTATGAATTCAATTAGCAATTCATAATATTTATCATCAAGCTTTTGAAAAGTCTCCACATTTCTAATAAAATCTGTTAATTTGTCAATTAATTCGAAATAAAATTTCATTCGAGATTTAATTTGGAGCTTATATTCTAAACTCTTGATTTCAGGATAGTATTTTTTTAAGATCAGGTTTAAATCTTTATTACATTTGGCGCATAATGTAGCGATTTTGTCAGAATGCTTAATTGTTTTATCCTCGAGTAATTCTCTAATATCTTGCTCAACAAAAGATAAATTATCAAGTATGGTGAATATCTTTTCAGCGTATTTTTCTTCAATGTAAGACATTACTATAAAAAAAATAGAGTAAATATTTAAAATCTTATTTTATTGTAAAAAAGATAAAAAAGAGATTTATTTATAAGAAAAATAGAGACGCAGCGACCATTATTGCACCACTTATTATCGGTACCGTAAAATTATCGTTCATATCTAAAGTCAATAATTCAATGATTGGAGCAGAAATTCCCCCCAATATTAGGACTATTGGAGAAATATCTAATAGTTCATAAAGTAAATATCCGCAGATTAGCACCACGCCCAAGTAAGCTAAAGATCCCTCTAAAGTCTTACCTAATATTTTATGCTTTCCAAACGCCAAACCAAAGAATTTTCCGAACGTATCACCAAAAATGAGAAACGTGGTTGCTATAATTGCGATATTTTTAGGAAACACTATAAGTGTAATTATGTAAGCAACTAAATAAACGCTGATTGAGGAGAAATTCTTATGCTCTTTCTCTCTATATAATACATCAACTTTTTTACTGACCTCTTCACTTGAATTCGGCTTGTATTCTCCATATAATCTGATAAAATCAAGAATTATGAAAATTGCTGCAAAAAGAGTTATGCTTATAAGAGAAATTACCAAAGAGAAAAATTCATAGAAAAATAGAAAGATAATTGACCCAAATCGTAGTACTATACGCCATTTATGCCCCGTAAAACTTTCATTCTCTATTTTAATCTCAACTTCTGAAAAAAAATCTATAAAGGTAAATATAATAATATGAATAATAACGATTGAAAACCAGATGTTAAAGAATAATAAATATTTCGGATAATGAATGAAAACAAACACGATCATCAGAGAGAATGAAGTGATTGGAATGAGATTAAATACTCTCGTAATAAATGAAAATATCGTAGCCAATAAGATAAAATAAATTATCATAAAAAGGAAAACCAAATCTGTAGAACAATAGACTCCAACGTAAAATAGCCACATGCCAATTGCCGAAGCAACCCCTCTTCCCCCTCGAAAATTGAGGTAAAAAGGAAAGATATGACCGATGATGGTCATAAAACCACTAAATTGTGCCCAGATAATATCTAATCCCATTAACACGCTGAGAATTATGGCGATAAGCGCCTTAAAAATATCATACAACGCCGTAGGTACGGCATATTTCATTCCCAAAACCTTTAAAGTATTCGAAGTTCCTGCATTCTTAGTCCCCACTTCTCGAAGATCAATTTTTTTTACAATTCGACCAAAAATGTAGCCGGGATTTATGGTTCCGATTAAATAGCCAATGATAAGGCTTGCTATAAACAGAAAAATTTCAATTGGATTCACGTTAACACCTCACATAATAATAATGATATATAATAACTACTTATTCAACTGACACTTATAAAATTCTACATAAGTATAATCCTATTATCTGTATCTATATTACATATAAAAATAATGGTTTAGTATAATCCTAGGAATAATCCAGCAAATAGCATGATGGGACCACTTATGATTGGTACTGTAAAATTATCATCCATTTCGAATGATAATAGTTTGAAAAAAGGGGCAGATAACTCTCTTAAAAGAAATTTAGACCAATGCAAATATTTATATTATCCGAAGTATATTTTGAAATTTAGAGGCTTTTTTTATACATATTTGTAAGGTGTATCCAATGGAATGTTTTTTTAGAGGAATTAATAAAAGAAATTGTATCTCGCTTTTAAGATGCGAAGGAGTTTACATATTAGCTAAAAAATTGGGAAGGACTGAAAAATTTGCTCGAGAGTATTCTAAATATATCTTAAAGTTAACAGTACTCCATAAATTAAGAGATAAATATCGAGATTTTAAATCTAAAGGTCTCGTTTCTTATTTCAAGAAAATTATTATGAAAGTATTGTATTATCTTTGCGCAAGTGTTTTTAAGGATACGTATCGACTTGAAAAACCGTTGAATTATATTGAATTTGAATTAGAAATGATGGAGAAGGAAAATAGCAATTCTAATCCAATGACTTATTATGAAAAGGTTGGAGAAGCATATGGATTGATATTTAAGAATGCACTTTTTGGAACTAAGACAAATGTCTCTATAAAAAAAGATTTAGAATCTCTTGGCAATTCTCTCGGGACTGTTGTTGCTCTCAGAGATTCAGTTATTGATTTAGAAGATGATATCAAGAAAAATAACTTCAATCCATTTAAAGAATGGGAAAAAGAGGATATTAACTCGTTTTGTGGAAAAAATATAGGGTTAATAAAAGATAAAGTCGAAAAAATTAAAGAGAAAGATGTAGGGAAGTACAACGGAGAAAAAATAGGTCTCAATCTAAAATCAGTAATAGCTTCGACAATTTCCCCTGCTATAATGACCATTCCAAGTCTAACACCAGCAAATTTAATGCAAACAACGCCTTGTAGCTATTGTTGTCAAGAATATATTTGTCCTAGTAATGTTTGCCTCCCCACTATAATAATCTTAGGAATAACTGCTGTAATTATAACTATAGTTGTTTTAAGTACGAAAAAAGGAAGAGAGTGTTGTTCAGGTTGTGGTGGTGGAGGGTGTCCTGATTGTAGTGGATGTAATTGTGATTGCGGTGACGGCAGTTGTAGTCAATAATTAAATGGCTTGTCGGGAAAACCTATTATTTTTTTAATCAATTTTTTTTATTCACAATATCTTTTGTATTAATTTGATATTAGTATTGGAAAGAACAGTTAATTTCAACACTCTCTTCTATTAAATAGTAAATCCACCGTTTGGGTCGATGGGATAGAGTTATTCGGACTGATTTCACAAATAGTACAACAAACCATTATTAGTATTATTATTTGAAATAAAATGAGTACATTTTTACTCTTTTTAATGATCTTACAGAATCTAATGATTTTTATTTAAATTTCTTTCTATAGCTTTATTATTTCTGAGTGTATAAATCATTTAGAGGGATCAATGATATAGAGTTTTTCCTTATGAGAGTAATGATATAATAGTCCTAGTGAAAAAAAAAGGGTTTTGATATTAAAAAAATAGTAGCATAATTTTGATTTAAAGACCTACTAACATTGCACCATACATTACAGAACCACTGATTATTGGTACAGTAAAATTTCCATTTATCTCAAATGATAAGAGTTCAGTACTGAACGCAGCAATTCCCCCTAAGATAAGCACAATTGGTGAAATTTCCAATAAAGTAAACAATACAAATCCACATAAGCCAATACATCCCAAATAAGCTAAAGTTCCTTCAAAAGATTTATTTAAAATTTTATTGTGACCGAATCCTAAACTAATAATTTTTTTAAATATATCACCAAAAATTAGAAATACAGTAGCGCTAAAAGCGATTTCTCGTGGAAAAATCATAATTGTAATGAAAAAACCAACGATAAAAATACTAATCGACGAGAATATTTTTATCTCATCCTTCCTATAGAGAGAAGCATTTTCTCCTTCAGTCTCAGTGTTTTTCCAAAGAATTCTCTGAAGATCATTTGTAATAAAAATTACCCCAAAAATGTAAATTATGAATAAGGAAACACCTTTAGAAAATGCATCATAAACAATTAGGAAAGCTATGCCTAATAGTCGAAAGCTCATCCTTATCCAATCTTTTTTGAAGATTACACCCTTAAAAGAGAATTTCTTGCTAATTGCTGCAACATAGGTCGTATATCCAAAGAGAAAAGATAAAACCGCTAAAAAAAATATGTTAAACTCATTATACGGATAATATACCAAAACTCCATAACCTAAAAACGGAAGGGGAATCCAAACAAGCATTCTAAGCACACCTGTAATATAAATAAATAATATCGCGATAAGGATCAAATAAAAACTAAGAAAAACCATCGTATAATCGGGAGGATCAGAGGTAACCATATACATTATGCAATAATAGAGCAACATACCTAATGATGTTGCCATTCCTTTTCCGCCTCGAAATTTTAGGTAAAATGGAAAACAATGTCCGATTATTGCTATTATTCCACTAAATTGAGCAAAATAATCACTTACACCTAAACAAATTATTGAGATTACACATGCAATAAAACTTTTAGAAATATCATAAAAGCCTGTTAAAATTCCATATTTTTTTCCCAATTCATTCCACGCATTTGAAGTCCCAGGATTTTTTGTACCTGCTTCACGTAAATCTATACCCTTCATCCGCCCTATTAAATAACCAGGGTTAATTGTACCGATTAAATAACCTATGATCAGACTTAGAATGAATAGAAATATTTCAATTGGAGTCAAATTATCACTTTCTTTTTGGATTACAAATATTGTAAGCAATCCAATCTTATAAAAACGTTTTCAAAATCAAGTCATCTTACTGCTAAGACTGTTTAAAGATTATCAAATCGGTTATAAGTAGAAAACAGTAGTATAATAGTAGAAAAAGAAAAAATAATCTTACAAACCTGCTAGTGAAGCCGCACGCATTACAGTACCGCTTATTATAGATACTGTAAAGTTATCGTTCATCTCAATTGAAAAGAGTTCAGTAATAGGCGCAGCAAGACCTCCCAAAATTAGAACAATTAAAGAAATATCCAATATGGTATACAATACATATCCACATAGACACATGCATCCAAGGTAGGCAAGTGTCCCTTCAACTGTTTTATTCAATATCTTGTGGCGACCGAATCCAAATCCAAAAACTTTTCCAAAAATATCACCAAAAATTAGAAAAGTATTAGCACTAAACGCGATTTCTCGAGGAAATACCAATATAGTAATGAAAAATGCCATGATATAAATGCTAATGGATGAAAATTTTTTTATCTCATCTTTCCTGTAGAATGAATCCTTTTCTCTTTCTACCTCAGTACTTCGCTTAAAAATTCTTCTAAAATCGAGTGAAATAAAGATTGCACCAAAGATGCTAATAATTAATAATGAAATCGCTTGAGAAAACACGTCGTAGAAGACTAGGAAAGCGATGGTTAGCAAGCGTAGTATCATTCTTATCCAATCTTTCTTAAAGATCTTATCCTTCAGAGGAAACTTCTTGTTAATCACTGCAGTATAAGTCACAAATACAAAAAGATACGTCAATACTGCAAGAAAGAAGAAATTAAATCCATTTCCAGGATAATAAACGTAACAAGCAAATCCTAAAATGGGAAACATTATCCAAGCAAGCATGCTTAATAAATGTGTAATATAAATAAATAGCATTGCGATGGACAGCAAAAATAAAACAAGATAAATCATCGTAAAATCATACGGAATAGATGTAGACATATACATGGAAACATAATAAGGTAACATTCCTATAGCCGTTGCTACTCCTTTTCCCCCTCGAAATTTAAGGTAAAATGGAAAACAATGACCGATTATTGCCATCAATCCGCTAAATTGAGCATAATAATAACTGACATCTAGAACATATATAGCAATAATACAAGCAATGAGACTTTTGAAAATATCATAAGCGGCTGTTAAAATCCCGTACTTCTTGCCAAGAGTATGCCACACATTCGAAGTACCCGGATTTTTAGTTCCTACTTCCCGGATATCAATTCCTTTCATTCGACCAATCAAGTAACCCGAATTGATGCTACCTAAAATGTAACCTATGATGATTGATATCACAAACATGAAGATCTCTATCAGAGTTAATTCTCACCTTCAATTTCGATCAAGAGCTTTTTAATAATAAATTAAGAATGCAGATCTTATAAAAATGCATAGTCAATTTTTTCATAATCCCGCAAGAAAAACAACATACATTATCGCTCCGCTGAATATGGGCACCGTGATGTTATCGTTCATTCCCATGGAAAATAACTCGATTAGAGGAGCAGAAATTCCCCCGAAGATGAGGATGTAAGGTGATATGTCCAAAAGTGTATATAGAACGAAACTACAGATTAAAATGCATCCAAAATATGCCAAGGTGCCCTCAACCGTTTTATTCAAGATTTTATGCCTACCGAATGCCAAGCCAAATACCTTACCAAAAGTATCCCCGAATATTAAAAATACACTTGCTGTAATAGCGATTTCTTTTGGAAATACGAGTATAGTGATGAAGAAGGCCGTGAGAAATATCGTCATTGAAGAAAATGTATGATATTCGTTTTTTCGAAATAATTTTTTAACCTTTTCATGCAATAGCACGTTTGTCTGCTTATGCAAGAACCTTATCAAGTCCAGCAGGATGAATGCGATTGAAACAATTCCTATGATTATTAGAGCGATTTCTTGTGAAAACACCATGTAAAATACAACAAATAATATTGAAAATGGGCGAGTTAATACTCTCCATTTGTGCCCCGTATAATTTTCATCCGTTATTTGAATAGTATTGCGCTTAATAACAGTGAATAATCCAATGAACGTGATATGTGCAAGGATGATCAAAAAGAATAAATTAAAAGGATTCCATGGATAAGTCACGAGGATAAAATACCCGAAAGGAGGAAGCAAGATAATGGATAGGATAGTTCCGCGTCGCGTTATATACGTAAAGATAACAACCAATACCACTTCAAAAATTATGAAATAAAACAAACTTGCAAAATTCAGTATAAAATAGATTATGATGTAAAATAACATCATTCCAGTGGCGGCGGCAACCCCCTGACCGCCTCGAAAGTTCATGTAAAATGGAAAAATATGGCCGACTATGGCCATTATTCCGCTTAGTTGAGCAAAGAAAAGAGGCACGCCCAGCAACGTGGCGATATAAATCATGAATAATCCCTTAAACGCATCATAAAGAGCAGTTGGTGCAGCATATTTTAATCCTAAAACTTTATACGTATTTGATGTTCCCGCATTTTTTGTACCATGTTCTCTTATATCTATTCCTTTCATTTTACCAAATAAGTATCCGGGATTAACAGAACCCATAAAATACCCCGCAATGCAGGACATTATTGATAGAAGAATTTCTAAGGGTTGCATTCAGTCATCATCCTATACTTCAATAAAATTATTGATTTCTAAATTAAAATTTCAATAGATGTTAAAACATTGCGAAATTTAAAGTTTAGAACACGATTTACAATAGGAATGATATGAAATTAGAATATAGGTTTTATGCGAAATATCTTTAAAATCAAGTATTTTGTTTTATAAAATTAATTTGATTATTGATGAAATGAATTTAAAGAATAAAAAAAGGAAATTAGAAATAATAATTAAAAAATTGTGTAAAATTAACTTGTATTAACCTCAGAGGAAATTTACCTAATTAGGATAATTTCATCTTAATTTGTTTGGAACGGCTTCTTAACGTAACCTCGGTAACCTTGGCCACGTTAGAAACTTCCGCTTGCGTCTTTCGACAATCACTTGCTTTAGCAGCCATGTATATTACACTTGCGGCTAAGCCTTTTGGATCTTTTCCAGTACGAAGTAATCCATTTTTGGATGCTTCTCTTAGCATGTCAATTGCTTTCTTTTGAACCTCCATGGATAAGTCTAAATCGTTTCCAAATCGAAATACTAAAGCTTCAGCAGTAATGGGTTTATATCTCAAATTTAGTTCAGGTAAGACTTCCTTTACAATCATGCCTAATGAACGATGGACTGTTCTACGAGGAGTCATCGAGGAATCGCATACTTCTTCTAAGAGTCGTGGGAATTCATGTACTCTGATTGCGGCATATAAGGAAGCAGCAATAAAACCATCAATTGATCTACCCATTGTTAACTTCTTTTTAGCTACGACACTATAGATTTTCCAAGCTGTTTCTTTTATGTGCTCTGGAATGTTCATTTTAGATGTGAGCATTTTAAGCTTAGGTTTTGCTTCCCAAAAGTTCCTTTCAATGCTTGAAATCAAAGAGTTTTGGATTTTCGATAGTCTTGAGAACAGGGTTTTTCCTTTTGCATTAATTAAGCGTCCTTTGCTGTCAATTTTCGTGTTTGGCAGCATGGTGCGAGGGCCGAATTCCCTCCAGCGCGGTTCGGTCCTGCGGCGCTTGTTCACCTCTTCTACGGTATAAGCTCTTCTCTCATTGCCCACAAGATTGCGAGAAACAATCATTCCGCAGTTTAGACACACGTTATCCCCATCTTTGGATTCTATGCAGGGATTTTCGCAGCATTCTTCAAAACCTGTAGTGCAACTATCCTCCTCATCCTTCACTGGTCGAGTGCTCCGCAAGCGGTCTTTATAATTGGTTGTCATAATAATTCACTTTTTATTTTAAAAAATAAAAAAACATAAAAACAGATATTCAAAAATATTCATTTTTGCTTGTTTTACAATTTTTTTTTTGATTATTTTGTTTTTTTCCATTCTATTATTTTTCATATTTGGGAAAAATGTTAGATATTCATAAGTTCGTGATAGAAATTACTAATAATCGTTTTCCATATTACTAATTTTTTTTTTAGTATTTATTTCTTTACGTTTTAGAATATAATATTTCCCTTATGCAATAAAGTATTAAGTTACTCCACTATTTAAAAATGTTTTTATTCGAAGTTGTTCTGTGTCAGCGTACATCAAATAACTGAGGGAAAAAATTCCCCCGTACTTATGGGAAAGCTGATCCATTATATTTTAAAAGTTAGAGATAAGACATTGTGAACTATTTGAAATCCTTTGAAATAATTTTGGAAGATAAAGTAAATTCATCTTTTTATCAATTAGTTTGGAGAAATCATTAATATATTTAATAAGTCGTATATTCTGATAAAATAGGTCATCCAAAGGAATTAGTTTATTCTATAAAATGAGGGATGACTTGAGGACCATTAGGCAGTATTAAGATGCGAGCATCTGGACCATGTTTTTTTAAGGCATTAGAAATAGCATTCTCTACTGTCTGAGCATGTTTTAATCCAATCTTGCCTAATTCAGCTTCTCTAAGAGTTGATACCACGTAGATCTCAGCTTTTTGAAGGATTCGTGCTAAAACTTGGATTTCCCATTGATCTGGTACAATAATTTCCTTATTTAATATCTTATCATGCATTTCTTTCGGGCTCATTTCGGAATAGAGAAGTTCCTTAAATTTTTCTTGTCCTATACCATCAACACATTCATTTACAGATATGATGGTCCCTCCCTGTTTAACTCCCAACTCACCTATCGCCATGCTTTTAACCGCTTGATAGAGATTTAAATCGAGAGGAAATCCCCCATTACCACATACTACAATGTCATATGGTCTTTTTATTGGGCTAAATATCTTTTTTAATTGATATTGAACAAGGTGATCATGGGCGTCTTCTAATGATCCTGTTGCTATACTTGTTATATTATGGTGTTCCTCAATGCATACATTGACAATAAAATCAACTCCTGCGAGACGTGCAATCTCCATGGAGTTTACGTGCATTGGATTTTCGCGATATTTCCCAAATCGCGAATATTTTGAAGCGATTAATTGAGCGGAATGATTTGCCTGGATAGTGCTTGCACCCGCTATTCCAGGAACTATTGATTTGCAACCCCCAGAAAAACCAAAAAAGAAATGAGGTTCTACATATCCAGTTAAAATCTTGATATCACTTTCAAGATAATGTTTGTTTATATAGATGGGGATTCCTTTTTTAGATTCTCCTAAATAAGAGAGAACGTTCATATCAGTCGCTAAATGATCTCTACATTCTATTCTTCCGTAAAGATTTTGCCCCATAATCTTTTCTCGTTCTGCTTCTCGAGATGGTCTATGAAGTCCAGTTGCTATTAGGATGATAATTTGGGAATCCATTATTCCGTAATTATTAAGTTCATTGATTAAAGCTTCCAATATGAAGTGAGAGGGTACTGGACGAGTAGAATCTGAAGAAACTATACAAACTTTTCGCACGTGCCTTTTTCCCTTTATAATTTGTTCAAGTGATGCTGATCCCACTGGATGATTAATTTCATCCTGAATCACTTGAACCGGGTTGTTCACTATTTTTTGAGGGTTTGGTCTGAGTACCTCTACGTTCCATTTAGGATCCATACTTATTGTAAGCCCTTTTTTTCCATAATCTACTATTAATTTGATATCCAAACCCACCTTTTTTGAAAATTCGATAAATTGAAATTATCTATGTTAATAAAACCCAGAAAAGATAAAATTTTATTCCTTAGAAAATTTGAAATTATTTAAATTGAATATAATTCCTTTATATTTTTATAAACCAAAGTAATATTTATTGACAATCAAGATTTATTTTACAATATATTTCATATAAAATCTTTTCAAAGCACTTGAATCAACCAAACGAATGGGGATAAAAATGGTGAAAATACTCAAAGATCTGTGGATACTTGCCTCAACAGGGGTAGTTCTCTTTTCGCGAGTTATTGATGAAAAAATAAATCCCCAATTGTTCGGTGGCTTGATCTCAGCTCTAAATACCTTCGCAGAAAAACTTTCAAACGGTGGTATTACTAATTTCGAACTTAGCAATTTAAAGTTCATAGTGGTAAAAAGGAGAGATTTTCTATTTATCGGGAGCACCTCTAATAAAGTGAAAGAGAAAAAGGCCGAAGAGGAATTGAAAAAAATTGGAGACCTCTTTTTCAAAAAGTATCCTCAAGAAGTGCTCATTAAATGGGACAATGACATCAGCATTTTTTCAGATTTCGGGTCTAATATTGAGGGTTCCTTGGAAAAAGATTCTACTGATAAAATGAAAGAAGCTTTCTGGTAACTCATGTTCAATAATAATAAAGAATTTAAGATGAGTAGTATATTATTTTATCGAAAATATGACTTCAGAAAATAATAAATCAAAAGAAGTGAATAATCGAGGAGATCCTCGTATTATCGAAAATTACGAAGAATTAATGAATAATAACAAATTAAATTGGGTTGATTCAAAGGATCCAAATAATATCATTAAGCAATTAAGAAGTCCACGATTTTTAGGTTCTTATCACCTCAAACAAGAAGCAAGTTCAAAATTCGCACCCGTAGATAATTTGATCAAGGGAAGTATGAGATTAAACCAAGAAAAATCTCTAAAAACCACGATTTTTAATCCAATAACAATAGGATTGATGATTATCGCATTTGTATTTAATTTATTCTGGCTTATCCAAGCATTTTATTGAATGAGCACTCTTATTAGTGGATTGATTAATGAGATTTTTCGTATTAAATATCTCTTTAAAGTTAAAATAAATTCTCCTCAATAAGTTTTAAAGAAGAAAAGTTTTCTAATAATTAAGACGTAAGTATATAAAATTATGCCATAAGGAGTCCGGTTTATTGATTTATGATGTAATTATTATTGGAGGTGGCGTGATTGGATGCTGTATAGCACGCACACTTTCGAAATATGACCTTAAAATTGCCGTATTAGAAAAAGAAGCAGATATTGCTTCAGGTACTACAAAAGCTAATTCTGGAGTTGTTCATGCGGGTTATGCTGCAGAAAGAGAGTATTTAAAGCGAGACATGTGCATTAAAGGTAATAAAATGTATACCAAAGCTGCAGAGGAGCTTAATTTTCCCCTTCAAAGGATAGGTTCTTTTGTGGTCGCCTTAGAAGATAATCAAATCAAAGATTTGGAAGTAGAACGTAACAATGGAATTCAAGATGGAATAGTTGGTTTAGAATTAATTCTGGATAAGAAAAAAATTAAACATATGGAACCAAATTTAACCGATGATGTAGTAGGAGTACTTCATGCCCCCTCTGCAGGTATTGTGAGTCCATATGAGATGACATTTGCATTAGCAGAGAATGCAGCGATGAATGGCGTAAAATTTTTTCGCAGTCATAAAGTAAAAAGAATTCGTCATCAAAATTATATTTTCGAGTTAAAAACCAAGCAAAGTACTTTTAAAGCACGAAATATTGTAAACGCTGCTGGATTATTTGCTTCAAAAATTTCTAAGATGGTAGGATTGGATTATTTTGATATAATGCCTCGTAAGGGCGAATATATCTTATTTGATCGCAATTCGATGCATTTAAATAAAGTACTATTCCCAATGGCGACAAAAGTTTCAAAAGGAATATTAGTTTGTCCCACTGCTCACGGAAATACTTTTGTTGGACCAAATGCCCAAAATTTATCAGATAAAAAAGATACATCAACAACAGAAGCTGGGTTAAAAGAGATACTTGAAGGAGCTAGAAAACTGGTTCCTCACTTGCCTGAACGTGCTTCAATTAGGAATTTTGCTGGTTTGAGAGCAATACCAGATAGTTATGACTTTATAATTGATAACACTGACGTGTATGGATTTATAAATGTCGCAGGGATTTTATCTCCTGGATTGACATCTTGTTATGCAATTTCAGAGAGAGTGATTGAATATCTTGAATTACTTGGCGTTGATTTGAAACCCAATGAAAAATATAACCCAATTCGGCCTAAACCCGAACGGTTTAAGGAATTTTTAAAAGATGAACTGGATCGAAAAATTAGAGTCGATCCAGCTTGGGGTCGAATCATCTGCAGATGTGAAACTATTCCTGAAAAAGAGATTTTAAATGCTATTCATGCGCCTGTGGGGGCAATAAATGTTGATGGTGTCAAATTTCGTTGTAGACCTGGAATGGGTAGGTGTCAAGGAGGTTTTTGTCGTCCAAGAGTGATGGAAATTCTCGCAAGAGAATTAAATATCCCGTACCAAGATGTCACCAAAAAAAGTGAGGATTCCTATTATTTAGTTTCTAAAACCAAGGATGAACTACTTAAAAAATTAGAGAGTGGTGAAGAAGAATGAAAAGTTATAAAGCAGATGTACTTGTTATTGGTGCTGGAGCAGCAGGCTTAGCCGCAGCAATAGAAGTCAAAAAATCAGATTTAAAAGTATTAATAATAGAAAGGGCTAAAGAGTTAGGGGGAATTACATTACAATGCATCCATAATGGTTTTGGGCTTAAGGAATTTGAAGAAGAGTTGACAGGACCTGAATACGCTCAAAGATTTATTAATCAGGTCAATGATTTGAAAATACCGTATATTTTAGATACGATGGTTATTGAAATTACAAAAGATAAAAAAATTTATGCCGTGAACAACAAAGAAGGGCTCATTGAAGTTAGCGCAAAAGCAATAATACTTGCTATGGGATGCCGTGAAAGAACGAGGGGTGCTATCAACATTCCGGGATTTAGACCATCGGGAATATATACCGCGGGACAAGCACAAAGATTCGTAAACATTGAAGGTTATTTACCGGGACATACATATGTCATTTTAGGAAGCGGAGATATTGGAATGATAATGGCCCGCCGATTGACATGGGAAGGATGTAATGTAAAAGCTGTAGTTGAAATCCAACCATACGTAAGTGGGCTTCTGAGAAATCAAGTTCAATGTTTAGAGGATTATGATATTCCCTTAATTACTAGTTATACTGTCACTAAAATTCACGGGAGAGATAGATTGCAAGGCGTTTCAATAGCAAAAGTTACAAAGGATTATGACCGAATAATAGGATCTGAAAGATTTATCGAATGTGATACCTTGTTACTTTCAGTGGGATTAATCCCTGAAAATGAATTAACTTTACAAGCTGGAGCTACTCTATCCCAAAATGGTGGACCAATGGTGGATAATAATTTAGAAACCACGATTGATGGGATTTTTGCTTGTGGAAATGTTCTCCAAGTTCATGATTTAGTTGACATGGTTACTTCCGAAGCCAAGCGAGCCGGAAAAAATGTCATCGATTACATACAATATCGATATGATAAACCAGTTAAAAAAGAAGAGAAGATTAAATGCATTCCTGGTGAAAACATAAATTATCTAAAACCAGACCTTGTAAATAAAAGTGACATTGAATCTAACATTATATTTAATTTTCGAGTGAAATATCCTGATAGACGAGTAATCATTCAATTTAAAGATGAGAAGAATAAAGTAATCTACACACGAAAAAAAGTGTACGTGATTCCTAGCGAAATGATCGAATTAGCTCTTAATCTTAAAGAAATTGGTGTAGAAACGACGATTAAAGAAATTAGAATAGAAGTCATTCCTCGTCCTGAAGTTTTAATAGAGGAGGATTAAAAAGAGGTGATATTAATGTCAGAAATAAGTACTGTTAAAGTTATTCGTTGTATTGTGTGTCCTACAGGATGTGAGATTAAAGCTATTAAAAATCCTAATAATGAAATCACGTTTGAAGGTTATACGTGCAATCGGGGTTTAGAATATGCTACTCAAGAATTTTATGAACCCAAAAGAATTCTTACAACAACGATCAGAGTGGAAAATGGGTTTTTACCTCTAATTCCCGTAAGAACTGACAAACCGATACTTAAAGATAAATTAAATGAAGCTTTGATGATAATAGCACAAACCGTTGTAAACGCTCCTGTCAAGATGGGAGATATTTTGATTAAAGACTTGTTAAATAGTGGCGCTAATGTTATAGCAAGTAGAGACTTAGGTAAGGCTTAATTTTTTTTTTTAATTAATATTTCATAATTATGAGAGAACTTCAAATGAAAATTAACGAAGTTGTCATTATAGGAGGATTGATTGCAAGATAAGTAGCAGGACGTTATCTTGCCAATGCAGGGATTTCAATGCTAATAGTAGAAGCTGCTAAAATGCCTCGAGAGAAGCCATGTAGCGGAATTCAATTTAAATATTTTGAAAAATTGATTGGGACACAAATTGAATAGATAAAAAAATGGTAGAATTAGATCAAATTTATAAAGTTTATCCGAATCTCTATATAGGTGCTTATTGGCCCCGTCTTAATTTTAAATTGTTTAAAAAACTAGGGATAACAGCTATAGTCAATTTAATGGAAGATAATTATTACGATCCCACGGATCTGGGATTTGAATATCTTTATAAAGGATTTCCTGATGATTGGTATCCTCCACATAGTTATATTAAAGAGATATTAGATTTTATAGATATTCACATAAAAAAAGGAAAAGTTCTGGTTCACTGTGCTATGGGAATTTCCAGGAGTGGAGGGCTCATAGTTGCTTGGATAATGAAAGAAAATCCAGGATGGAGTTGGACAAAAGCTTTGAAAACGGTACAGAAAGAGCGTTTAATTTATCCTGCAATTGAAATCAAAATGGCAATTTTAGATTATTTCGAATCAATTGAAGGACATAGAAGAAATGACTAATTTTGATTAATATATTTGATGGTAAGGTTCAAGATGGATAATAACCAGCCTGTTCTAAACGTTTTAATTGCAGGACATGCCCAGCATGGCAAAAGTAGTTTAATTCAAGCAAT
>Ga0307445_10000364_pt1 | contig 23917 bp, 23 predicted proteins | sample SalMarSW160330MG_FD_202147 | JGI IMG/M metagenome (GOLD analysis project Ga0307445, IMG submission 202147) | Salt marsh sediment microbial communities from the Plum Island Ecosystem LTER, Massachusetts, United States - SW1603-30 | ecosystem: Environmental > Aquatic > Marine > Intertidal zone >... | reverse complement strand
ATCGTCGCCTGAAAATTTCTAAAGATAATTTATTCTTCGGGGTCGGATCAGATGAAATAATTGATCTGCTGATAAGAATATTTTGTGAACCGAAAATAGATAAAATTATGATTCCTGAACCAACTTACGGAATGTACAGAGTTTCAGCGGATGTGAATGACATTCCGGCTGTAAGTGTATTATTGGATGATGATTTTCAGATTGATGCTGATCAGATTAGTAAAAATTTTACTGAAGAAATAAAAATTATCTTTTTATGTTCACCTAACAATCCAACAGGAAATTTATTAAATAAATCGGATGTTCTTGATCTGTGTATAAAATACGATTCAATAATTGTTATAGATGAAGCTTATATAGATTTCGCTGAAAGTGGTTCTTTAATTGACGAAGTGAAAAACTACCCGAATCTTATTGTAATGAGAACTTTCTCTAAAGCATGGGGCTTGGCAGGTGCAAGACTTGGTTATTGTGTGGCAAATGAAGAAATAATAAAGCTTCTTTTTAAAGTCAAAGCCCCATATAATATTAATACATTAACAAGATTTGTACTTAGAGAAGCCTTAAAAAATGAGCAGTTAAAAAACTCCTGCATTAAAACGATAGTTAAAGAAAGAGAAAAACTGAAGGTAGAACTTGCGAAATTTACTGATATCTTAAAAATATTTGATTCCCAGGCAAACTTTTTGCTTATTAAATGTTCGGATGCAAAAAATGTTTTGCAAAAGCTTGCTGCTAAAGAAATAATTATAAGAGATAGAAGCGATCAGCCAAAGCTGGAAGGTTGTTTGAGAATTTCTGTTGGAACTGAAAAGCAGAATAAAAATTTACTCGATGCATTGAAAGAAATAATGAAATGAACAAGATTATAATAGACAAGGAATATTTTGATATTCATTCCACAAAAGCGGAAGGATTAATAAGTGGTTTGAAAAAATTATCACGAAAAGATTTTTACATAGAAACTTCTCCCAACCATTTTGATGATACGCTGAATAAAATTCTTAGTCTTGAAGGAATTAAATTTAACAATAGTAAAACAGAAGCTGAAAATGTTTTTGAAATTCAATCATCCGGATTAGTAAATAATAATAATAAGGTATTAAATAAGAAATCGCCGGTGAAAAATCTTAATGATGCTGTTGAAATAGTTTTGAAAAACCTCAGAACCGCTTCAGTAAAAAGAAAATCGAAAGAAACTGATATTAAAGTAGAACTTTCTTTAGATGGAAACGGCGAATCAAAAATCTCAACAGGTATTGGATTCCTCGATCATATGCTTGAGCAGATTGCGAGACATTCAAATATAATTCTCAACATAAAAGTAAAAGGGGATTTGCACATTGATGAACATCATACTGTTGAAGATGCCGGTCTTGCACTAGGAGAAGCATTAAGTGAAGCTTTAGGAAACAAAAAGGGAATAAAAAGATACGGATTCTTACTACCGATGGATGATTCTGTTGCTCAGTGTGCAATCGATCTTGGTGGAAGATCTTATCTTAATTTTAAATGTAAATTTGAGAGAAATAAGGTTGGTGAGTTCCCAACAGAACTAACGGAAGAATTTTTCAGAGCGCTTTCATCTACTCTTAAAGCAAATATTTACATTCGTGCAAAAGGTAAGAATGATCATCATAAAATCGAATCAATCTTTAAAGCTTTTGCAAAAGCATTGAATGAAGCTTGCAGGTTCGATGAAAGAAATGAGGGAATCCTTCCGTCAACAAAAGGTACGTTATGATAGCAATTATAGATTATGGGGCAGGTAATGTTGCCTCGGTAGCTAACGCTGTGAATATGATAAGCAATGATTATAAAATAACCTGTAACGAGACTGATCTCTTAAAAGCGAGTAAAATAATTTTTCCCGGAGTAGGTGAAGCTTCATCTGCAATAAAAAAGCTCCACAAATTAAATTTGTATTCAATGCTTCGAATTTGTAAAAAACCGTTGCTTGGTATTTGTCTGGGCATGCAATTAATGGCGGAACACTCAAAGGAGGGCAACGTAATGGGACTTGGGCTTTTCCCAGGTTCAACCGAAGTGTTTGATAACACGGTTACAAAAGTACCTCATATGGGATGGAATAGTATCGATATCAGAAAAGAAAGCAAATTACTTAATGGTATCGGTTCCGGTGAGAAATTCTACTTTGCTAATTCATATTACCTGCCTTTAAACGATTGTACAACTTCGGTGACAAATCATAAAATTGATTTCGCTGCGTCAATCGAAGTCGGAAATTTGTACGGTGTACAGTTTCATCCTGAAAAATCCGGTGAAGCCGGATTAAAAATTCTAAAAAATTTTATTGAGATATGATAATTATCCCTGCGATAGATATATACGATAACAAAGTTGTAAGACTTTCGAAAGGTGATTTCAAAGAAGTTACATTTTATAACGATTCGCCTCTCAAACAGGCAAAAGTTTTTGAAAATGCCGGTTTTAAACTGATTCACATTGTCGATCTCGAAGGTTCAAAGACAGGAAAGTTTACAGCAATGGAAATCATAAAAGAGATTAAATTCAAAACTGAATTAAAAATTCAGTTTGGCGGCGGAATAAGAGATGTAAAATCTGCTTCACAGCTTTTCGAAGCCGGGGTAGACTTTGCTGTGATCGGTTCCCTTGTCGTAAAGAATCCGCCAGAATTTAAGCTAATAGTTGAAAATAACGGACCTGAAAAAGTGATAACCGCCGTAGATGTTCAGGATGAGAAAGTTCATATATCCGGCTGGACTGAGGAATCAGATTTATCACTTTATGATCTCATTGATTTCTGTATAGAAACAGGTGTAAGAAAATTTATTTGTACAGATATTTCAAAAGATGGAACTATGAAAGGATTAAGTACTGAGCTCTATAAAAGGATTGAAGAACGTTATCCGGAAATTAAACTGATTGCCTCAGGCGGTGTGAAAGATATTGAAGAGATAAAAAAACTTAAAGAATTGAATCCTTATGCCGTTGTTATTGGCAAAGCTATTTATGAAGAAAAAATTGATCTGAAGGAGTTAACGGAACTTGCTTTGTAAAAGAATAATTCCGTGTTTGGATGTAAAAGATGGCAGAGTTGTTAAAGGAACAAATTTTATCAATCTTGTTGACGCAGGTTCTCCGGTTGAACTTGCTGCAAAATATTCGAACGAAGGTGCGGACGAACTTGTTTTTCTCGATATAACAGCTTCATCCGAAAAACGAAAAACTCTTGTTAACTTAGTAAGAGATGTTGCACGTGAGATAAGAATCCCATTTACTGTTGGAGGTGGAATTTCGGAGTTAAAAGACATTGAAGTACTTCTTAAATCAGGTGCTGATAAAGTTTCACTTAATACCTCAATCGTGAAAAATCCGAATTTGATTACACAAGCGTCTAAGCAATTTGGTAGTCAGGCTGTGGTTGCGGCTATAGATGTAAAGTTGATTGAAAATACCTACAGGATTTTTATTAAAGGTGGAAATGAAGAAACTGAACTCGAAGGTTATTGCTGGTGTAAAAAAGCAACAGATCTTGGTGCTGGTGAAATACTTTTAACTTCTATGGACAGGGACGGAACAAAGCTAGGGTATGATGTTGAATTCTTAAAAAAGCTGAATTCACTTGTTTCCGTTCCGGTAATTGCATCTGGCGGGGCAGGAAAGAAAGAAGATTTTCTAAGTGCATTTAAAGAAGCTGATGTGGATGCATGTCTTGCCGCAAGTCTTTTCCATTTTAATATTTTGCCGATAAAAGAATTAAAGGAATATCTTAGCAATAATGGAATTAATGTAAGGTTATAATGATTGATATATCAAAATTAAACTTTGAAAAACTTAACGGTCTTGTTCCCGCTGTGGTTGTGGATAAAAATACAGACCTGGTTTTAATGCTTGGTTTTATGAATAAGGAATCTATTCTAAAAACAATCGATACAAAACTTGTTACATTTTTTAGCAGGACAAGAAATAAACTATGGACAAAAGGCGAAACATCCAATAATTTTTTAAAGCTTGTAGAAATGAAACCTGACTGCGACAACGATTCACTTTTAATTTATGCTGAACCGGAAGGGAATATATGTCATACGGGAAAATATTCCTGCTTCGATGTTAAAAAAACAGGATCGCTAAAATTTTTGCATCGATTGTCTGAACTCATAAAAGAAAGAAAAGAAAAGATGCCGGAAAATTCCTACACGACAAAACTTTTTAAAGAAGGTGAGAATCGAATAATTCAGAAAGTTGGGGAAGAAGCAGTAGAAGCACTTATTGCTGCAAAAAATGATGATAAAGATGAGATAATTAATGAGGTTTCAGATTTGTTATACCATCTCCTTGTATTGCTGGAAGAAAAAGAAATTGAATTATCCGATGTTGTAACCAACCTGGAAAAAAGGCATAAGGGCAATTAAAAATTTAATTGTTATCTTTTCACAACTATCCATAATTGGATTGTACATTTTTCATTTCCCGCGGAAAACTCCATATTAATTTGAAAAAACCGTGTAATTTATAATATTGAAGTTGAGAAATTGTAAATATTAAACCGATTCAAAATAAATTGAAACTATATTTTGTGTATCTTAAGATTACTCGCATAAGTAACGTAAAATAATTTCCCTATGAGCGCAGAATTATATTTTAATAATATAAAAAGCATTGTTTCCCCGGGCTCTCAATTGCACGAGTATAGCGAATCTATGGGAATTCGCGTTCCAACCTCCTGCAACAGGCAGGGAAAATGTAAAGAATGTATTGTTGAAGTAACTGAAGGAATGGAATTACTTTCATCTCCTACTGAGAAAGAATCACATCTTAAAGATAATTTTCGTTTGTCATGTCAATGTAAAATCATTACCGATTCAGGTGTAATAAGATGCAATACAATGCGAAGGGGAAATCTGAGGATAGAGAAAAAAGCTTTACATCTTTTCGTTTATGATAATGATCTGAAGATTGATCCTGCAATTACAAGAGATGGTAATAAAATTTTATTAGATGGAGTTGAACTAAATCGCAGCAATAAACCTATTCATGGAGTTGCTGTAGACTTAGGGACAACAACAGTAGTCGTAAGATTATTTAATCTTGAAACTGGTGAACTGATTGCCGATACATCATTTGAAAATCCGCAGAGGTTTGGTGGTTCGGATGTAATGGCAAGAATTCATTATGACACAATTAATAAAGATAAAGTTCTTCAACGAACACTTGCGGGATATTTGAGTCATGCTATTGAAGATTTTCCAGTAGATCCAAAAACAATTTACGAGGTTGTGATTGCCGGAAACTCAACAATGCGTGATCTTTTCTTTCGTCTTAATGTTTATTCAATCGGGCAAAATCCTTATCGTTCCATTACTGAAATAGAAAAAGGTGAAGGGAAGAGAACAACAACTAGCCTTATCGATACTATAAAAAAAATAAAACTACCTGTTCATCCAAAAGCGCGTGTATATGGATTACCAATAATCAGTGGTCATGTTGGTGCAGATGCTGCAGCATGTATGCTTGCTGTTAATATTGCAAACGAAGAACGATTGGTTGCAATAATGGATATTGGGACAAACACAGAACTGATACTTGGTAATAAACATAAAATACTTGCTGCTTCGTGTCCGGCAGGTCCCGCATTTGAAGGCGGAAATATTTCCTGTGGTATGCCGGGATTTAGTGGTGCGATTGAAAAAGTTAGATTTAATCAAAATGGTTTATTCGAATTCAAAGTGATTGAAGAAAGCAAGCCTGAGGGAATTTGCGGCTCCGGATTGATCGACCTTTTGAGTGAGCTGCTAAAAAATAATAAAATGAATTCACTTGGACGTTTTGAACATGGAGAAAACAGTATAAATATTTATTCGAACGGAAGTTACCGGGTTTATATTACAGAAAAAGATGTGAATGAACTGGCTCAGGCAAAAGGAGCTAATGTTGCCGGACTTCATACTGTTTTTAAGAATTACGGAATCAATTTTAACGATGTAGATCTTTTTTATTTAGCCGGTGGATTTGGTCGTCATATTAATATTGAATCTGCAAAAAGAATAGGACTTATTCCCAACATCGATGAATCAAAAATTCTTCAGGTTGGTAACGCTTCTATTGAAGGAGCAAGCATTGCGTTATTATCTAAAACAAAAAGAAAAGAACTGGAAGAGCTTGTTAACAAAGTAAACCATTGCCGTCTTGAGACGGATCCGGATTTTTTTAATCATTTTGTTGAAGGTTGCCAGTTCAACCCCGTTGAAACTCTTCCTAACAAAATAAATGTAGCTGATTAAAGATTTAGATGAATGAACTAGTTGACATAAATCCCGATATCAATATTAAGGAGGAAGAATATATCCGCTTGCTTGGTTATCCAAAGAGTTATGAGATTGAAGGTCGACCAAAAGAGCTAGCAGAATGGGCAAGAGAATGGTATAATAAAAATGGAAAACCATGGATTTTTGCTTTTCAATCAGACACTCTTGATTTAACGAATGGAAAACTTCTTATTAACGATGTAGAGTTATCATCAAAAAAATTACTTAAACAATTTGAAAATTCGGAATCTTATGGCGCTATGCTGGCGGTTGTAAGTGCTGGTAAAGAATGTGAAAATAAAGCACGCGAGTTATGGGACGAGGGAAAACCCGATGAGTACTTTTTCCTTGAGATTTACGGTTCTGCTATTGTTGAACACTTGATCACAAGAACAGGATTTTCATTTTGCGAGCGGGGAAAGAAAGAGGGATTTTCGGTTCTGCCGCATTACAGTCCCGGTTATCCCGGTTGGAAAATTAATGATCAACATAAGCTTTTGGAATTAATCCGGCAAAAGAATAAAAATCTTCCAGGACAAATCTCTGTACTTGAAACCGGTATGCTTAATCCGAAAAAGTCTTTACTGGCGGTATTCGGTCTTACAAAACATTTGGATAAAGTTAGAGATCTTCATGAACTCATTCCGTGTGAAACATGTTATTTGAGAGCATGTCAATACAGAAAATCTCCTTTTAGACGACATCGTTTCCAAATTGAAAACGTTTACAATCTCCGGGCTTCTAACAATAAAGTTAATTTTTCTAATAATGTGAATATTTTTGTATAATCATAAGGAAATTACCAGTGATAAAAATTTGTGATATAAACCAGGCTGCAAAAGAAAAACTTCCGCCTACATTTAATGATAAATCCGGAATAGGTGTTCATTATATGGATGCATTTATTAAGCCGATGAATAAATCCTTGGAAGACGGAACACGAATTTCCTGCAAACGAAAAGGATTAAAATTAATGCTTGTAGTTGGAACGAAAAAAGGAGAAGGATTAATGAGAAGACTCGATGTTAGCAAAGATCCTGTTGTAATGCTGGAATCGGCGCTTCTGGAAGCTGCTAAAAATGCGGATGTGGATTTAAAAATTTCTGATTCAGAAATATTAGTAGAACCCTAAAGCCCTTCTAAATCCTCCCAAAAGGGAGACTTAAAGGTGTTTGTCATTTTTTACATCTTATGAAATTAGTAATTAAATCTTGAAGGAAAAATTATGAAACCTGAACAATGGGAAACTTTTAAGAAAGCGGCACGTTTAGAAAAGCTTGATAAAATTCCTATGGCATTAATTATTGATAGTCCGTGGATACCCGGCTATCTTGGAATAAAGCATATGGATTACTACCTGGATCCCGAAGTATGGTTTCAATCCAATCTCAAAATTCATAATGAATTTCCCGACATTATTTTTGTACCTTCCTGGTGGATGGAGTACGGTATGGCAGCCGAGCCTTCAGCTTTGGGAACGAAAATTAAATTCTGGGAGGATAATACACCAAGCGAATATCATACACTTTACAACATAGAAGACATCGAAAAATTCCCGGAGTATGAGGTAAAGAATGATGCTTTTATGGCAATGACCTTACACAGAATACAAATGCAGAAGCAAAGAATACTTGATACCGGAGAAATTCTTCCGATTGTAACTTCACGTGGTCCATTATGTACGGCAGGATTTGTTAGAAGTACAACTGATTTTATGATCGATATTGTTGAGAAACCTGAGTGGGCACACAAGCTGATCGATCTTAGCACAAACCTGATCATCGATTGGCTGAACGCCCAGGCAGAAATTATGGGAGATGCTGTTGAAGGAATTTTTATACTTGATGATATTGTGGGATTTATTAATGAAGAACATTACCAGGAATTTGCTCATCCTTACTTGAAGAAAATATGTGATGCATTTCCCAAGGACTGGGTAAAGATTTATCACAACGATGCAGATATAAATGCTTGTGTGGATCATCTTCCAGATTGTGGATTCAATGTTCTAAACTGGGGAAAGCAGACAGATATTGAAGAAGTTAAAAGTCGTGTTGGAAACAGGATGTGCCTGATGGGAAATGTTAATCCGTTGGAAATTGGTGTGCGTGGAACTCCTAAAGAAGTTTATGACGCTACGATAGAAGTTCTTGAAAAAAGCGGTGGAGAAGGAATCATTCTTTCGGTTGGAGGTGGTACAAGCCCTGGTATGCCGAGAGAAAATATTAACTCGATGCGAAAGGCTTTGGCAGATTTTAATTCTAAAAAGTAAGAAGATAGTTTCGAATAATAAATTTTAACAATCTATAAGGAATACTTAGATGCCAGATTATGCTTTAATGAACCAGTATCTTTATGAAGGAAAAGCAAAAGAAGTTGAACAAATGACGAAAGATGCACTTGCAGAGGGAAGAAGTGTTCAGGAAGTTTTAAATGAAGGGTTGATTGCCGGAATGAGTGTTGTCGGTGAAGATTTTAAATATAATATTCTTTATGTACCAGAGGTTTTAATTGCTGCACGTGCAATGAAAGCAGGCATGGCGATTCTTAAGCCGCTGCTTTCAGCAAAAGATTCTAACACAGAATCGAAAGGTGTTTTGTTGATGGGCACAGTACGTGGTGATCTGCACGATATCGGTAAAAATTTAGTTTGTATGATGGCTGAAGGCGCAGGTTTCGAAGTTCATGATATCGGTGTTGATCAAAGTCTTGAAAAATTTCTTGCTGCTGCGGAAAAATGTAATCCAAATATTATTGGGATGAGTGCTTTATTAACCACAACGATGACTTACATGAAAACGGTGGTGGACGGTTTTAAAGAAAAAGGATTAGGAGAAATAAAAATGGCAATCGGTGGTGCGCCTGTTAGTCAAACTTTTGCAGATGAAATTGGTGCTGATGGCTATGGTGCTGATGCAAGTAGTGCAGTTGATATGTTTCTGGAATTAGTTGGAAAGAAATAGTAATTAAATCCCAAATGACAGATATCAAACTACAAATAAATCACAAAATTCAATTTCAAATGATTAACTCAACTGGATCAAACGAGTTTTGAGTTTTAGAATTTGTCCATTGATATTTATTTGGATATTGTGTTTTGGTATTTCTTATTTATAATTTCATTTAATACTAATATTTTATAGTTGAATAAATGGCATTTTACCAAATTTTGTACTGGCAGGATATTCCTTCACAGATAAAAGTGTGGGACGATTTTGATGAAGAAAAATTCGAACTGCCGCAAAAGTTCATGATAAAAATAGACCAGGTTGCTAAAGAACAGGGATTAATCTCTGAAGATGATTATCTTTTACAATGGCGATGGGGGGAAGAGCAGGAACTTCCCGGGGGAATCAATGAAGTTGCAGATAAAGTTAAAAAAGAGTTAGAACAAAAATTTAATACATAAATAATAAGAGAGTAAAATGAGATCTCTTCTTAAAGAAATTGAAAAAGGCAAGGTGTTAGTTTCTGATGGTGGATGGGGTACATTCCTTCACGAGCTTGGACTTGAAGTAGGTGAATGTCCTGAAATATGGAATGTGACACATAGAGACAAAGTTCTCCACATTGCAAAAAGTTATATAGAAGCCGGTTCCGATATGATTTTAACAAACAGCTTCGGTGCACATCCTATTCGACTTGAGCATTATGGATTTCAGGATCGGGCTTTTGAATTGAATGAAGCTGCAGCAGCAATTTCAAGAGAAGCTGCGGGCGATGATCATTTTGTACTTGGTTCAATTGGTCCTTCCGGTGCGATAGTTATGATGCAGGAAATTCCTGAAGAAAAAATATACGATGGATTCAGAATCCAGGTTGAAGCTTTAAGTAAAGGCGGAGCTGATGCCATTTGTGTTGAAACTATGTCGGAGATTGCCGAAGCATGTCTGGCTATTAAAGCAGCTAAAGAATTTACCAATCTTGAAGTTGTTTGCACTTTCACTTATCAGAAAACAGTTCACGGTTATTATAGGACTATGATGGGTGTTTCACCGGAAGAAATGATAAACGCCGTGAAAGAAGCCGGTGCTGATATAATAGGTGCAAATTGTGGTATCGGTTTCGACCAAATGCTGGAAGTTGTTAAAGAAATCCGTGAAGCGGACAAAACCACACCTGTACTTGTTCATGCAAATGCGGGTATCCCGATCGTTAAAGATAATAAAACTGTTTTTCCTGAAACAGCAGAGGAGATGAGTTCCAAAGTAAAACATCTGGTAGATGCCGGAGTAAATATTATAGGCGGCTGTTGCGGTACAAACCCCGATTACATCAGGGGTTTTGTAAAAGAGGTCAGAGGATTATCCGTAAGTAAATAAATTAATTACACAACCTACATTTCTTTTTCTGCAATAACGATTTTATTCTTTACAAATTGTCCCTGCATTCTGTGTTCATCGGTAATGTAAGCTATACCTTCTTCATCATGAGGTTTACCGTAAACGGAGTGGATGGATTTTAATCCCCCGAGCCATTTTCGTGCATCTGTAATGTAAACAAGATCGCCCTGATCAGCCTGCATTTTTTCCATATCGTTCTTTGAGAAGTTAACTATATCATCTTCTCCTTCTTTTACTTTCCACTTTATCTTTACTTTTTCACCTTCGCGATCATTAATTTTTCCACCTTTAAAGAACTCTTTAGCCGCTTTGATAGACCAGGCGGTTAGACCTTTTGTTTGTTTTTCTTCATCGTATTTAACATAATAAGTAACGGCAAGTGCAACCAGTACTACAAGCACAGCAGCAAGAAGCAGCATTAAAACTATTTCTAAATAGGAATCCGGATGAATTTCTATTATTGAAGAACTGAAAATAAGACCAACAAATAAAATTCCTGCAACGATTGATATAATGGTAAAAATTTGTTTATGGTTCTCCTTTGTTTTTAGTTTTGCAACAATATTCTTTAACCACGGATTTGCATAAACAATAGAGATTGCAACAACACCACACACAACCAGATTGTACAGTGCGCGGATGTAAGTATACGGATGTACTTTATGCATCTCAATTCCTTGTGCAAAAGGTGCAATAAGTATATGTGGGTGGTTTGCACCCATAATCATAAGAGTTACCCCGCCAAGGAATGAAGCAATAACTGCAGCAGGTGTAAAACGTTTCCAGAAAATTCCAAGAAAGACTGCAACAACCAGTGGTGGCGTGAGTGTTGAGTGGAAAAATCCATGAGCTTCGTAAACTGTTGGGAAGCCTTCGAATATCAGAACAGAAAGCACTCCGAGTGCAGTGATAACAATTGAGGAAACTCTCGCAGAGAACAATTCGTGCCGATCTTCTGCTTTTGCATCCTCTTCATATTTCTTTAACCATTTTTTTATCGGGCGATGAATATCATTTATATATATCGCGGCACTGGCATTTATTAAAGTATCGACCGTTGACATTAAAGCTGCAGTAAGTGCAGCCATGATAAATCCGAATACACCGGGAAGAGCTACTACATTTGCAACAACAACAAAGATCTGATCCGGTGAAGTATTTGGGGGAATAATATCAGGACTAACAAGTGAAATTGCTTTTCCAATCCATCCGGCATTTCCTACGACTATTGCAGAAATAGGCAGCATAAACAAAATATTAAACGTTGCTGCTTTTCTTCCTTCATCAACACTCTTTGTTGCCATAAAACGCATGATTAATCCCATATTCATAAACAGGAATCCTATTGAACCGGCAACGGCGTCTTCCCAGAAAATCCCCACAAAATTAAAATCGGGTGGAGAATTGAATTTAGCAAGCGGCATCTTCCACGAAGTTGGAAGTAAATTCCAGAAGACATCAAATCCTCCCACGAAATGTAAACCAAGGAAGAAAAGAAAAAGTCCTGCGAACAATAAAATAAAACCCTGGAGTAGATCAGTGAAAATGACGGCTGTTTGTCCCCCGAATGTGATGTAAACCCCCGTAATGATCGCAATTAAAATAACAACTCCCATAAGTGTTACGTGGATATTCATACCGAGCAAAGTAAAACTTTGGGGCAACATCGGTATTATAGCTTTTCCCAACGTTAGAAATCCAATCCCGATATATCCGATCATATAGAACATTAGCAATATGGTTGCAAGAAAACGAGCTGAAGGGCTGAATCGTTTTTCAAAATATTCGGGGATTGATCTTATCTTCGTGTAAACAATTATCGGCAGCCATCCGAAAAGAAAGAATGGAACAAAGAACCAATCATTTATATAAGTCATGGAGGATGAAAAACCATCCTGGAAACCCTTCGCAGAGTATTTAACAAAACTATGGCTTCCTACACCGGTCGCAACAATTGAAAATGCGATAAGCCACCAAGCAAACCTTCTTCCTCCAAAAAAGAAATCTTTTGTACTACGGTTATATTTTCCAAAGTAACTTCCAAACAGCATAATGATTATGAAGTAAACAATCATTACCGTCCAGTCGGTCGAAGTTCCTATGCTGTGAAAAATATGATGATCCATAGATTAAAAATATAATGCTGCAATTATTAGTACGAAGTGAAGGAAGACGAAATAGAAAAATCCGAATAACATTATTCTATACCACCTCCTGTGGCGTTTTTTTGTAAGATCGATAGCACCGGATTTTTTGATAAGATAAATTCCTGAAAAGAAAAAGATTCCCCCTACAACGTAAAGATAAATGAATGGAAACCATGAATCGAAGAATGAAAGCATAAATAAATTACTTATATCCGACAGAAATCATAAATAAATATTTCAGGTAAGTTAAATAACAGGTTTTTTTAATCCAAATTATTTAGAAGATAAAAATGGCAATGTTTTTCTTTTTGATAATACAATAATCCAGATGGAAGGAATAATGTAGAAAAAAGATATGTGAAATAACTCATCAAAATTTGAGGCATCAATAAAATTTAATATATTAATAATATTAAAAGGGAAATTTTTACCGATGTTTCTTAAACAATTGCGCTTTTTTTACGATTTTTTCATAGACATTTCTGAATTCTTTTATCTTGGTATTAGAATCACTTTATGAACAAGATAAAAGAGATCTACCAAAAATATCCTAATCTTTTTGCTGTAATAAATTTTTTATTCTTTCTGTATCTTTTTTTCCTTAGTCTTGAGATGATGGGAGGTTCTCTCAAATTATTCGGGAAAGGATTTTCAGAAACGTTAATAGCTACTACTACAAATCCTGTTGTCGGATTATTTATAGGTATTCTTTCAACATCTATAATTCAGAGTTCTTCTTCAACTACATCGATAGTTGTGGGTATGGTTGCAGGAGGCGCTTTTTCTTCAAATCCTGAAACATCAATTATTCTTGCGATACCAATAGTAATGGGGGCTAATATCGGAACATCGATAACAAATATTTTGGTTTCGCTGCCTCAGATAAACAGGAGTAATGAATTCAGGAGGGCGTTTGCTTCAGCAATTGTTCATGATTTTTTTAATGTCTTATCTGTTCTTGTGCTTTTTCCAATTCAACTTGCTACTGATTTCTTAGGAATATTAGCGAGAGATTTAGCGAATATTTTTGCAGAAGTTGGCGGTTTGCATTTCTTAAGTCCGGTTAAAACAATTACGCAACCCGTTGTGGATATAATTAAAGTATATTTTGTAAATGTTCCCTGGCTTATGTTTATTATTGCCATTTTACTTTTGTTTACTGCATTAAAATTCATGGTTTCTTCTTTAAAGGTTATTGTAGTAACAAGGGCAAAAGACTGGTTCGATAATGTACTTTTTAAAACAGCAGGACGTGCATTTCTTCTTGGTCTTATTTTAACTATGTTAGTACAAAGTAGTTCAATAACAACTTCTTTGATTGTACCGATGACCGGTGCAGGTTTATTAACATTGGAACAGATATTTCCGTATACTCTAGGAGCAAATATTGGAACTACAATAACTGCTATACTTGCTTCATTAGTTACGGGAAACTTAGCTGCAGTTACAGTGGCATTTTCACACACATTATTTAATATAAGCGGCATATTAATTTTCTGGCCATTAAAGAAAATACCGATTACGTTAGCCAGAAAATTTGGAGAATATTCAGTAAAGAGTAAATTAGTACCGCTTGGCTATGTACTTGTAGTATTTTTTATCATTCCTTTGTTAGTTATTTATTTTACAAACTGAGGTTTTACAGATGATCAAAGAAATTTTATCCGTGTTTAAATCCAATACATTAATGGATAGAGCCTTCCAGCGTTCTTATGATATGCTGGATTTAACACATAAAATGTTTCTTCAGGCAAAACAGGTTCTGAGAGAAACCGAACACACTCACCTGGATGTTGATGTTCATAACGAAGATAGTGAAGTTAATAAGTACCAGCGTGAAGTTAGAAAAGACGTGTTTAATCATTTAGTACTTACCGAAGGTGAGCAGTTGAGTTCGGGATTAATTCTTGTAAGCATTGTGATTGATATTGAAAGAATAGGAGACTACACAAAAAATATTGTGGACCTGGCTCAAAATCATCCACGCAGACTTCATGGAGGTAATTTTGAAGATGATCTTGTTCGTATTGAACAGGCAGTACTTGAAAATTTTCGTCGTACAATTGATGTATTCAAAAACTCTGATGAAGAAGCTGCTATCCAATTGTTAAAAGAATTTAAATGGATAAGCAAGTTGAGCGATGATTGCCTTTATTCGCTTGTAAAGGAATCCGATCCTTCTATTGCAAGCGGGAGTGCAGTAGCGCTTTCTCTTTATTTCAGATCTTTAAAAAGAATAAATTCGCATCTGAGAAACGTAACTACAAGCGTTGTAAATCCTTTCCATCGCATAGGTTATAAACCCAAAAAGAAAAAGGAGAATTCTTGATATTCCCGAAAAAAAATTAAATTTAGTTAATAAAATGGGATTATCCGGATTTCTTAACAATTTCTTAATATGCTAATAATAATTAAGTAACATCTGCTTATAATATTACACGCCTGAACTAACTCACTATTTTTACACAAAACATGGAATTGAAACTATAATGAAAAAATTGATTTCCTTCGTCTCGATTTTCTTGATGTTCCAGAATTTTAGTTTTGCACAAAATGTTAAAGCAGACAAGAACCTGCCCCATTATACCAAAGTAAGCGGGATATCGGGTAACCTTAATAGTATCGGTTCGGATACGATGAACAATTTACTTACGCTTTGGCTGGAATCTTTTAAGAAATTCTATCCGAATGTAAATATACAGATTGAAGGAAAAGGTTCAAGCACGGCACCTCCGGCATTGATAAGTGGTACTGCTCAGCTTGGTCCGATGTCGAGAGAAATGAAATCGGAGGAAATAGATAAGTTTGAAGCAAAATTCGGTTACAAGCCTGTTCATTTAAGAACAAGTCTCGATGCTCTAGCAGTTTATGTAAATAAAGATAACCCGATCAAAGGTCTCTCATTACCTCAGTTAGATGGTATATTTTCAAAAACAAAAAGAAGCGGAATAAATAAAGACATTACCTCCTGGGGACAATTAGGTTTAACTGGTGATTGGGCAAACAGGAACATAAGCTTGTACGGAAGGAATTCTGCTTCAGGTACTTATGGTTTCTTTAAAGAGCATGCATTATTCAAAGGCGATTACAAGGATGAAGTAAAAGAGCAGCCCGGTTCTGCTTCAGTTGTTCAGGGAGTAACGGAAGACAGGTTTGGAATTGGATACAGTGGTGTAGGTTATAAAACTTCCGGTGTCAGAATAGTTCCTCTTTCAAAGAAAGAAGGGGGTACTTACTATGACGGCAGCTATGAACATGTTCTTTCTGGTAAATATCCTTTAAGCAGGTTTCTTTACATTTACATAAACAAAAAACCGAACCAACCTTTGGATCCGTTGTTGAAAGAATTTCTAAAATTTGTTTTGAGTTATGAAGGACAGGAAATTGTAATTAAGGATGGTTATTTGCCGCTTCCTAAAAAGGTTGTTCTTGAGGAATTAAAAAAACTTGATTAACTTGAATTGAAAGCGAGCCAATTAATTTTTAATAAGGAATTCCCGTAATTGTCTGATAAAGGATTGGAAATTAAAAAGAAAAAAGCCGCACATAAACGTGCGGTTTTTTTTGATAAGCTAGCAAAGTATTCAATTTATGCGGGAGGAATTGCGGTTATTATTGCAATTACCGGCATCCTGGCATTTATCGTTGTAGAAGCATATCCGCTTTTATCGGGGGCTGATGGCAAAGAGAATGCTGTTATTAAAGAGGGAAGATACGGTCTGCCTGTGCTTACCGGTATAGATGAATACCAGGAAATTGCCTACATTATTACAGATTCTGCTTCGGTTGATTTTATCAGGCTTAAATCGAAATCTCTCATCAAAAAAATTATCTTCAAGGAATTAAAAAACCGAACCGTGCTTTCTGCATCTGCTGATATGAGTAAAAAACATATTGCACTCGGACTCGATTCAGGAAAAGTTGCATTCATTAATATAGATTACGATATCAGTTATGATGAAAATGACAACAGGATTATTACTCCGGTAATTAGTCTGGTTTCATATTTTACTCTTGATTCAACAATGCATAGCATAATCAATCTTGAATACCAGGTTGATGAAGATGGCAATCCAAGTCTTGCAGCAATAACCAGAGACGGCAGATTTTTATTTTACTCCAAGTACCAGGAAGCATCTTTATTCGGCGAGGGTGAAGTTACTGAATATAGTTATGATTTAAGTCATGATGTCTCAACAAAAATTAAAACTCTTGCAATGGATTCTGAATGCAGAAAATTAATAGCTGGCGATGAAAGTGGCTCTGTTTACTATTTTGATATAAGTGATAAAGAAAATCCCCGGATGGAAAAACAGTTAAAAGTTTTCGATAATCCCAACGTTAAACTAACAGCAATTAAATTTATACTTGGTGATCAATCTTTAATTGTCGGTTCATCGGATGGTAAAGTTTCTTCTTGGATGAAAGTTAATGAAGAAAATACTGAAACAGGCTGGAAATGGGTAAAAGCACATACATTTGAACAACATTCTGCTGCAATCACGACTATTGCTCCTTCAACGAGAAACAAATGTTTTTTTACTGCTTCGTCTGACGGAGAAGTCAAGCTTCATTACTTAACGAGTGAGAAAATGCTTCTAAGCATCAACGAGTATAAAATTCCTGTTAAGTATATTGAATTTTCTCCTAAAGCAGATGGAGCGCTCATTCTTTACAAAGATGGTTTGATTACCAATTATAAAATTGATGATCCACATCCTGAAGTAACCCTTTACTCGCTTTTCGGAAAAGTCTGGTACGAAGGATATAAGCAGCCTGAGTACGTCTGGCAATCTACCGGTGGTACTGATGAATTTGAACCAAAGTTCAGTTTGGTTCCGCTTATCATCGGTACATTAAAGGGTACCTTTTATGCGATGATATTTGCAATTCCGTTATCACTTCTTGGTGCACTTTATCTGTCTACTTTCAGCCATCCGAATTTGAGAAATAAAGTAAAACCAATTGTTGAATTACTTGCAGCATTGCCAAGTGTTGTAATTGGATTTCTTGCTGGTTTATGGTTTGCACCCTTGCTTGAAAGGATTTTACCGGGAGTATTGTTGATGTTAATAGTGCTTCCAATAACGGTTATAATCGGAGTAAGCATCTGGCGATATTTTCCCAAGCTACGATTAGGACTTAAAGGTGGTTACGAAGTTCTGTTTTTGATCCCGTTAGTGATCCTCGGGGTAATGATTTCAATAGAGTTAAGCCCGTGGTTTGAATCATTTTTATTTGGTGGTGATTACCGTGTTTGGTTATTCGATACGTTAAATACAAACTATGATCAGCGGAACAGTATAGTTGTTGGATTTGCAATGGGATTTGCTGTAATCCCGATCATCTTTACAATATGCGAAGATGCTCTTTCAAGTGTTCCGCAGCATCTAACTTCGGCATCGCTTGCCCTTGGCGCAACAAAATGGCAAACTTCTATTCGTGTAGTACTTCCTACGGCAAGCCCTGGAATTTTTTCTGCGATCATGATTGGTTTGGGACGTGCTGTTGGCGAAACAATGATAGTTTTGATGGCGACCGGGAACACACCTATTCTCAGCTTTAGTCCATTTAACGGATTCAGAACTTTATCCGCGAATATTGCAGTTGAAATACCGGAAGCACCTTATCATGGTACATTATACAGAGTGTTGTTCGTTTCAGCCGTTCTTCTGTTTATTTTAACCTTTTTAGTTAACACAGTGGCTGAAGTAGTAAGACAACGATTACGAAAAAAATACATGCACATTTAATTAATGAAAAAATTATTCAAAACCGGTGAAATATTTATTTGGTTTACAGGCTTCGGACTAGCTTTAATATTGCTGATGATTTCCGGCTTGATGGTTTTGGTTTTACTTAAGGGAAGCGACTACTATTATCCATCAAAGCTTGCTTCGGTAAGCACAGTTGAGGGTAAAAATTATTTAGGACAGATTATTCGTGAAGAAACGATCCCAAAATCCAATTTACCCGACTCATTGCACGATGAGGATCTTGAACGTTATAACCTGAAAATTGCGAACAGGGATATTTATGGGTTGGATTTTAAATGGATTGAGCAGCCGGATATAAAAAGCATATCTTACCCGAAGGATGCTGCAGTAGTAGAACGAATGGAATTCGGAAATTTTAATGGTTATCCGGTTAAGTTAATAACAGACAGACAAACTGTTATTGCAGGTGATGAAAATGTTGAGGAAGGGATCTCCCCTTACCTTGATAAAATTTCTGATTTCAGGGATGAAATAAATCATCTCAGTAAATCTGAAGTAGGTAAAATAAATTATAAGATCGAGCAGTTAAGATTAGATATTAAAAAGTTAAAATATTATAACCGGGATGATGTTTCTAAAGTTCAGGATCAAATAGATGAAATTCAAGATAAAATAGATAAGTTAAATAATAGTTATACTGTAATATCCCACCAGGTAGATTCGATCAAACAAATTGCAGGCCGCTATTCTTTACTTGTTAAAACTGCTGATGGAGATGAAAAGCAAATCGATCTGCTGAACATCGTAAGAGTTTATTATCCAAACAGAATGTCTCTTGTTCAAAAAGCAGGATTCATTGTTAATAAAATCACTGAGTTTTTAGTTGAGGATCCTAGAGAATCAAATACGGAAGGCGGAGTTTTTCCTGCAATATTTGGAACAGTTATGATGGTGATTCTTATGAGCTTGGTTGCTGTTCCGTTTGGAGTTATTGCAGCACTTTACCTGCGTGAATATGCAAAGCAGGGCGCGTTCGTGAGATTGGTTCGCATAGCAGTTAACAACTTAGCCGGAATCCCGTCAATCGTATTCGGTGTGTTCGGTTTAGGTTTCTTCATTTATTTTGTCGGTGGTACGATCGATAAGTTATTTTATCCTGAAATATTGCCAACGCCAACATGGGGTACAGGAGGAATTCTTTGGGCTTCGTTAACGTTAGCCTTGTTAACAGTACCTGTTGTAATTGTATCTACCGAAGAGGCACTTGCCTCAATTCCTAGGGGAATCCGCGAAGCATCGCTTGCGCTGGGCAGCACCAAGTGGCAAACGGTAAGGCGAATTGTTTTGCCTGCGGCAGCTCCGGGAATTTTAACGGGAGTAATCCTTGCAATGGCAAGAGGCGCCGGTGAAGTTGCTCCATTAATGATAACGGGAGTTGTAAAGCTCGCTCCGAATCTTCCGTTGGATGGAAATTTTCCTTTCTTCCATCTGGATAGAAAGTTTATGCACTTAGGATTTCATATTTTTGATGTCGGGTTTCAATCGCCGAATGTTGAAGCAGCTTTACCAATGGTATATATGACGACATTATTACTCATTTTAATTGTAGTTCTTTTGAACATTTCAGCTATGGTTCTTCGTAACAAGCTTAGGAAAAAATATAAATCATCAACTTTTTAAGAAATAGAAAAATTGTTAAGCGTGGATAACACATCAAAGTTAAATGAACCGCAGGCAGTTATACAAAAAGCGGATTCGGATAAACATGTTAAAATCCTGGTAAAGAATATGAACTTCTATTACGGTTCAGTCCTTGCATTGCAGGATGTTTCTATGAACATACAGCCACATAAAGTTACGGCATTAATTGGTCCATCAGGTTGCGGTAAATCTACATTTTTAAGATCATTAAACAGGATGAATGATCTGATAGATGGGGTAAGAGTAGAAGGTGAAATTAAAATTGATGGAGTTGATATTTATGATAATTGGATTGATGTTGTAGATCTTAGGAAAAGAATCGGGATGATATTTCAGAAATCTAATCCATTTCCCAAATCTATATATGAAAATGTAGCCTACGGTCTGCGTGTAAACGGAATGTTCAAAAGAGATAAAAAGAAAATGGAAGAGATTGTTGAAAAAAGCTTAAAGCAGGCAGCTCTTTGGGATGAGGTAAAGGATAGATTAAATGAGTCCGCATTAGGATTGTCCGGTGGTCAGCAGCAAAGGCTTTGCATAGCAAGAGCGATGGCAATAGAGCCGGAAATATTATTGATGGATGAACCTGCAAGTGCACTCGATCCGATTTCCACCGCGAAGATTGAAGAACTTATTCACCAGTTGAAAAAGGATTTTACAATCGTCATCGTAACACATAATATGCAGCAGGCTGCTAGGGTAAGTGATGAAACGGCATTCTTCTATCTTGGTAAACTGATTGAGTTTGATAAAACTTCAAAAATTTTCACAAAACCGTCTATCAGACAAACCGAAGATTATATATCGGGAAGATTTGGTTAAATAAAATAATTATCTTAGTAGCGAAAGAATAAAATTCGGAATTGAAATGGAAAGATTATTAGATGTTCATATAGAAAAACTTAGAAAACGGTTGATAAAAATGTGCAGTCTTGTTGATGAACAGGTCGATCTCGCTATCAAAGTAATTGAGGACGAGAATCTTGAATTGGCTAATGAAGTAATCGAGAGGGATAAAAAAGTAGATAAATTCGATGTGAAGATTGAAAAGATGTGTCAGAAAATCTTCGCTCTTAACCAGCCGGTTGCCATGGATTTACGTTTGATTATGTCTGCAATAACAATGGATACAAATCTTGAAAGAATAGGCGATATAGCAGTTAATATTGCTGAGCACTATATTGAAATGGGCAAAAAACCTTCCTTCTTTAACAAAACAAAATTTGATGAAATGGCTGAACTTTCCCGTTTTATGATAAAGTATTCGATTGATGCTTTTGTCGATGGAAGTGCTGAACTGGCTAGAAAAGTTATTGAGTCGGATGATAAAATGGATAACCTGTATGCCGACAACAGGAAATTACTGATTGAAATAATGAAAGAAGAAAAAGAAAACATAGAGCCTGCCATAGCGTTGCTTGGAATTTCAAGACAAATGGAACGACTTGGCGACCTGACAACAAACATTGCCGAAGATGTTTACTTTATTGTAGAGGCACAGGTTATTAAACATAAATATGAAAAATATCTGTTTAGTGACGATGATGAGGGGGATAATTCCGAAAATTAGGAATTAGCTGAGAAGATTTTCCAGACTCTTAAACACCAGATCCTTTATATTTACAATTTTGCCGGGATAGGAAACCCGGTTTATCCTGCTGCTAAAGAAGATACCCCACGTAGATGTAACAATAAAATTCGGAATTGATTCGTTCATACTTTCAATTCTTGTGCTGTAAATTGAATTGAGCACCAGCCTGATAATTTCTTCTTCTCTTTTCAACATGCTTGTTAATATTTCTTTTTCCTGCCCGGACGAATTATCTTCCATTAATTTAATCATCAGGTTGAAAATAAGTTTATAATTAGAATCTATTGTTTCCTTGAAACTTATATAATCAAGTAGTCTTTCTCCTACTGCCAATCCCGTATTATTGAAGATTGCTTTAATAGCTTCGATAAAACTTTCGGTTTCATACCTAAGTGATTCATAAAAAAGCTGTTCCTTTGATTCAAAATAGTGATATATAGTTGCTTTCCCGATCCGGATATCCCCTGCAATTTCATCAAGTGTTGTTTTACCCATTCCCTGTCTGGCGAAGCGTTTAACAGCCGCTAATATGATTTGATCTTTTCTATCTTTTGCCATTATCGAAATAGATTTTTCAAATTAAAAATAGGAATAAATTTTTTAACAATTAAAAAATGAAAATATGCATTGCAGTGGTGGGAACCAATGAGAGTGAAGATTTGGATACAATCGTTACGATAATTTTACCTGTCATTCATCAAACTTGTTTTAATAAAAGGAATTATCAGGGGATTTTCGTTAAACATTCCATATATGAATTCCTTTGTGAATCTGCACGAAATTTGTATAAAATTACCTCAATTCAATTTATTATAAATGTAATTCTAATTTCTAAACCAGGAGGATTGAATGAAAGTTAACTTTTATATAATCAATATCTTTGCATTACTTTTTGTTTTCTTAAATTCAAATACTGATGCGCAGTGGGAAAAGATCCCGGTTGGCACATCTCATACTTTTAAAGATCTTTTTTTTATAAGTCCTGAAACAGGTTGGGTAGTTGGCAGCGGCGCTACAATTTTAAAAACTGAAGATGGCGGAGAAACATGGATTGCTCAACAGCCAAATGTTAATCAGAATATCACAAGTGTATTTTTTCTTGATGGGGATCTTGGTTGGGCAGCAAGTAGAAAGGGCACAATTTTAAGGACAACAGATGGCGGAAATAACTGGTTACTCTGTAATAGCGGAACTGTTCATAATATTTCCAGGTTGTATTTTACCGATAAAGAAAACGGTTATGCAACAGTTCACCGGGGATTGAACGACCGCTACGGATGGATATTGAAATCTACCGATGGTGGTAAAACCTGGCAGGAAAAGTTTGCTATTAATGGTTATTTCTTACTCGATATTTCATTCGCAGATAGAAATAACGGTTGGGTTTCGGGATCCAACGGACTTATGATAAAAACTACAGATGCCGGGGAATCCTGGGAAACATCATACTTAAGTACTGCCTGCTGGCTTCATTCGGTTTACTTTGTGAATGATGAAACCGGTTGGGCTGTAGGTGGAAATTATGATTATGACCTGGTTTATAAAACTACAAGTGGTGGTGAAAGCTGGTTCGAAGTTAGAAAGGGAATTCCCGGGATGTACCTAAGCGGATGTTATTTTTTAAATGAAAATACAGGATGGGCATGTGCAGGAAACGGAACGATTTTAAAAACAGAAAACGGCGGCATAAGCTGGAGTAAAGAGAAGATCAATACACAGGAAAAAATAGATGAAATTTTTGTTTCAGGTAATACTGGTTACGTTGTCGGAACCAACGGAGCTATTTTCAAATCGAATTTTGTGAATAACGAATTACGAATAAATCTTCTTGTACCGGACGGCGATGAAGAATGGGAAATAGGTTCCACACAGCCGATCACCTGGGAGAGCGAAGGTGTTCAGGATGTAAAAATAGAATACAGTTATAATAATGGCGCAAGCTGGAATGAAGTTGTCGCTTCCTATCCAAGTACAGGTGTATTTGAATGGAAGATTCCAAATATATTAACTAACCAGGCAAGAATTAAAATAACAGATGTAAATAGTTTTAATACAACTGATTCAAGCAAAGACACTTTCAGAATTGTAAAATGAGGTTGAAAGTATTTTCCTTCAACGTAGTTAAGTT
>Ga0307445_10000362_pt1 | contig 23996 bp, 22 predicted proteins | sample SalMarSW160330MG_FD_202147 | JGI IMG/M metagenome (GOLD analysis project Ga0307445, IMG submission 202147) | Salt marsh sediment microbial communities from the Plum Island Ecosystem LTER, Massachusetts, United States - SW1603-30 | ecosystem: Environmental > Aquatic > Marine > Intertidal zone >... | reverse complement strand
TACAGGTCGCATAGTGTCTGCAGTTCCTCTTTGGCTTCTAAAGCTATTCTGGCTCTTCCGACGGTTATGACCTCATCCACGGAATTATCGCCGACGATTTTCCTCACAACCGCCTCGTTCATGTAGCGAAAAGTGCTTTCTGCATCTCTGAGCTTGAAGAGGAAATTAAAGGCATCCTTTATTTTGTACTGCACGATCCATTCAACATCGGCCACGTTCAAATCCCCGGTCAGCATCCGGGCTTCCTTTTGAGTCTCTGGAGTTACTCTGTATTCCGTCCTTATTCCTGGCACCTCTGTTCGAAACCCAAACTCTAGCTTCAACTGCCTTTGGACCGGAACTTTCATCAATTGTTCGATTCCTGGGAGCTTGAGATGGAGCCCAGGATCTGTCGTCCTGACGAATTTTCCGAAGCGGAGGATCACCCCCATTTCCTCGGGACGGATCTGATAGAAAGAGCTGAAGAGCACGATCAGGAGAACCAAACCTACGACGGAAAATTTGATGATCGTGGGATTGATTTTAGGTAGCCGGATCTCCATAGCTGGAAAGTCGCCGTTACTCATAAAGACCTCCTTTCTTGCGTTGAGTATTAGTCATGATAGCATATTCTTGCATAAAAAATACGTTTTTATGCTCAAAGAAATTCAATCTGATCGAATTGAATTGAGGATACTCGATAAATTTGAAAGGTTTGCATGCAACAACGGAGAATCTGTGTGGGAAATCTTTCCCAAAGCTTTCATGCCGCTTCCCGTGAGGATCAAAACGATTTTGGCTCCAGAATCGAACTTATCCTGTTCAGCTAGATCCAATATGCCGACGAGGGCCGTTGCAGAAGCGGGCTGGATAAATATTCCTTCGGTTTCGGCCAATATTGTTTGGGCCTCGAGAATTTTGTCCTCAGGAGCACTGATTATGGTTCCACCCGTTTGTTTTATCATCCTAAGCACAAGGTTTCCTCCGGGCGGATCAGGATTGGAGATGGCTTTTGCGATGGTCTCGGCCCTCTCTATCCTTTCGACTTTGGGCTTTTTTTCGTGGAAAGCTCTTGCAATCGGGGAGCAACCTTCGGCTTGAACACCCACAAAATGGGGATACTTTTGTATGAGTCCGTGTTGTTTGAGTTCTTCGAAAGCTTTCATCAGTCCGATCAAATGCCCTCCTGAACTCACAGGAACAAAGATGAAGTCAGGAGCTTTTTTTTTTAGCTGAAAGAAAATCTCGAACGCGGTAACTTTGTAACCTTCGATCCTGAATGGGTCCACCGAATTGGTGAAATATATGTTGTTTTTTTTGCCCAGAGAAAGACTCTGTCGGTATAGCTCTCCATAATCCCCTTTGACATTGATCATCACAGGCTTGTAGATCCCCGTCGATTTGAGTATTTCGAGATGGGCTCCATCTTTGATCAACACATAGGTTTTTAGTCCTGCTCTTGCTCCGTATGCCGCTGTGGAGATGGCCATATTTCCTGTGGAAACAGTGCCGATCCTCTCTAAGCCGAGGGCGACGGCTTTCTGGATGGCCAATGCAGTCCCTCTGTCTTTAAAACTGAGGGTCGGATTGACGGTTTCATTTTTTGCATACAGGGCTGGCAACCGGTGCTTTTTTTCCATGTTCTTGAGTCTTATCAAGGGAGTGTTTCCCTCCCCCAAACTCAGTTCGCGGTTCACGTGGTCCAGGGGAAGAAAATCCAGCATAACTTCTAACGGGTGATCTTTATCGTGATAGAATTTTTTATCTGCTTGTGACCCTTTGTAGAGAAGCGGTTCCCGACAATTGGGACAGAATGTTTGGAATGGATCGACAGGGTAGTTCTTGTGGCAAAAAACGCACTCGAATGTTTCCATAGTCAATGCAGATGATTATATCGCATTACCTTTTTTGCATCAAAGAGTGTATTTGTAAATTCGGGGCAACAGAGTTAAAATCATCCGAGAGATCGATGTGGAGAAGATATGAATAAGGATGATCACTACATGCAGGAGGCTCTGATAGAAGCCCAAAAAGCTATGAAGACTGGGGAAGTACCTGTGGGAGCTGTTCTGGTCGAAGGCGAAAAAATCATCGCGCGCGGGCACAATAGTCCCATAATATCCAACGATTCCACAGCTCACGCAGAAATTGTGGCGATAAGAGAAGCCTGCCAGGTAAAAAGGAACTTCAGGCTTCCAGATTGTGAGCTTTATGTTACTCTCGAACCCTGTGCCATGTGTTTGGGTGCAGCAGTCCAATCCAGATTGCGGAGAGTGGTGTTTGGTGCCCTCGATCCAAAAGGAGGGGCTGTTGAATCCGTGATGTCCTTTCCATTCGATCGAATGAACCATCGGATTGAGATAAAAGGTGGCGTTTTGGCAGACGAATGCGGTAAAATCTTGAAATCCTTCTTTGAAAAAAAGAGATCAAGCTTAGTAAAATAGCTGATATGGAGAGGTGGCCGAGTGGTTGAAGGCGGCGGTCTCGAAAATCGCTATACTGTGTATGCAGTATCGTGGGTTCGAATCCCACCCTCTCCGCCATGCCCTAGAGAATTGCGGCTTTTTGGTTAAATTCTCTGATGAGTTTATCCCAGTCCTTGAAAGAGTTATATTTTTCTTCCCAATAAGAATCGTCGTACCATTGCCGGTCCAGTTCCGCCACATCTTTGCCTAGCTGTTCGACCCAAGTGAAATATTTCAGGTTGTGGATCCTTTTTTTGTTCCAGTAAGTCATCTCCAACATATGATCGATACCAATGCTTCTCAAACCTGATTCAAAATCCATTGCAGCCTGGATCTCTGTGTATTCACCTTGCTGATCCTTCAGTTCTGCTATCCGAGATCGGTACAAATCCATCGAATCGGTGGCGATAGAAATAATGATATCATGCTCGTCCATCTCAAAATACTTGGCCATCTTGATCGCTCCGACAAGATTGGCCAGGGAAGAAATACCGAGGAGGTCGAGTTTGTCGATTGTATCATTCGGGATTCCCCGTGATTCCAGATATTCTTTTCCGACCTGTTCATTAAAGAGCCGCACAAGCCTCATGCAAGTGTCATCATCGATACCCGCCACCAGATCTAAGTTTTTGATGTTGAATATCCAGGGGACATGTTTATCGCCGATACCCTCGATCCGGTGAGCACCGTGGCCATTATAAAGAAGTGTGGGACACTGGATTGCTTCCCCAGCACAAACTTTTATTCGAGGATATTTTTTGCGTAGATAATCGGCACAACCCAGGGTTCCGGCCGATCCCTGTGTCAGGAACAGCGCAGCAAAGTCTTGATCCTCTTGTTTTACCGCTTCAATGACTTCTTCGATCGCCTTCCCCGTGCAGATGTAGTGCCAGATGGCGTTGCCGAACTCTTCGAATTGATTCAATATGACGACCCCATCGGGATCCTCCCGTTTCAATTTGAAACTTTTTTCATAAACCTCCTTGACATTGCTCTCCGATCCGGGCGTTCGGTACACTTCTGCACCGATCTTCTCCAGCCATTCGAACCGCTCCGTGGACATTCCTTCTGGAAGGACAGCTATGCAAGGACAAGCCAAAAGATAAGAATCATATGCTCCTCCCCGGCAGTAATTACCTGTGGATGGCCAAAGAGCTTTTTGGGAAGTCGGATCGAAACGACCGCTCACGAGTTTTTCGACCAGAGGACCGAAGGTCGCTCCAACTTTATGAGATCCTGTTGGAAAATATTTCCCTATAAGAAAAATGATTCTTGCTCTCACTCCTGTAAGGGAAGATGGAAGTTCCAAGGTATTGACATGGCCGAATCCTCCCCCGAATTCAACGGGCTCGTTTTTCCAGGTAATCCTGAACAGATTGCGGCTGTTGAGATCCCAGAGCCCGATATTTTTCAGCTCCTCCAAAATATTTTTCGATATTGTCTCTGGATGAGCCATCTCCTCGTAAGTGGGGATAATGATGTCTCTCTCCCGGCATCTCTGGATGGTATTCTCGAGTATAACGCCTGAATCTTTCATGTTATTTGCCCTTCATGGGAATTCAGATGTATTATAGGCAAGAATTTTGTCGATAGCCAGGAAATGGATTGATTCCTTTATGGCCAAAGAACAGCCTAATCGGAATGTTGCTGATTATCCCTACCTAAAGGCCTATTGGGTTATTGTGTTCTGAATTGCTACGGTTAGCCTAAAAACTTCGCAACTGTCCAAACAGCGATCGATCCAAGGATAGTGCTTGCATAGGACCATTGAGGACGCCGGTCAAAAAGAGTGTCTCCATTTTTGCCGACAAAAAATCCCAAGGGTACAAGGAATGCGGCTATAATGGTGAGAATGCTCCCGCTGACAAAAATGTGGTGGGATACCTTTGGAAATCCTCCGACCACCCAATATTCATAGCGAAGGACATATGTGATCAAAAAAGCGAAAAGCATATTATTCCCAAAAGCACTCAGCATGCCAGTAGCGCTCCATCTGAGAAACGTTTTTTCTTCGTTTTTTATCAGCAAGGAGGAAAAGATATCGAAGGTGACACCCAAAAGGAAGATTCCAAGAAGATGGCAGTAGGACGGGGCTGTGTTTGCCATTCGGAAGAGAACAGCAAAGGCCCCGATCAGGGAAGATGAACCGGGCTTATTGATCATTGCACGGGATATCGATAATATAAAAAGAGCTATAACCGTGAGGATAATGGCCGAATTTAGAATCTCATTCTGGTATAAAATTTCTCCCAGGAAAACTTCGTTTATTCCCCAGATCGAGCCAAAAAGAAATAGCCACAATAAAGATTTAATTTTTTTCATCTTTTTTCCCCTGTCCTATCAAGGACAATGTGATACATCCCGGATCTTCCGGTATTCCCTCTAGGGATCTAATTATTCCCATAAGGGTGTTGCTGAATAATTTCTGGACAAAGGGATTCATGGGCACAGAAACATTGTCAATATCGAGATGCACTTGTGATTCCTTTTCATGCTCATGCTTTTCCAGAAAATCTGCAATATTTTTTATTTCCTCTGGATGGAACACAGGGATTTCCTGTCCCACTTCAAAGTCTGAAACAATGGCCACCAGTTCCTCAGGGGGACACAATAATTTTTCAGAAAGTCCTTTGCGCAACACCTCAATTTTTTTAAGCTTTATATTTGAACTGGCTCCCTCGACCAGGATAAAGTCGCTGTTCCTAAAATACTCTCTGGAAATCTTTCTGACATCGAGTCCGGTCTTTTTTTGATGGATGATGGCCATTCCATCCGGAGAATACATACAGACTGAATCGGATCCAGCCTCCAAAAATTGAGCTGTATCTTTTTCTTGTTCCCCGAGGTCAAAACCATGGGCGCAATGTTTTATGACTGAGACAGTGAACCCTCTGCTTTTGAGTTCACCGACCAGTTTCCGTATTAGTTGTGTTTTTCCTGAATCAGAAATTCCAGTAAAAGCGAATATTTTCATCAGATTAAGACGTTATCATTGGTAGTAATGAACAAATTATATATCATTGGGCATGTTCGATGTCAAATTCACAATTTATTCAGTCCTATTTGAGGACTTTCTGCAGGGGAAGAAGAGATAGCTCCTGGTGCAAAGATGGCCTGCTTTGATGGCGAGCACAGCAAGTGTCAAGGGCCTGCTGTGTCCATGATCAGAAAAGCGTCCGACAGAGGGATCCAGATATTGATTCTTATATTTCATGCTATAAATCTATTATCTCTCACGGAAAAGAGACGTGTGGCACGACCATAACTCTTTAGTTGCTTAAACCTATTTGCAATGATATATAGATGTATGAGATGCGCCTTAATTTATCCGTTCTTGAAAGGGGTTCAGAATGACATTTAATGGACGAGACATCGTTTCGATTCGAGATTTTTCCAAAGCGGATTTGCTTCATGTCTTGAAAGTTTCAAAAGTGATGGAAAGGGATAAACCAATGCTGCTTGCTGGCAAAATATTGGCGACCTTGTTTTTTGAACCTTCCACAAGAACGAGATTGAGCTTTGAGAGTGCAATGTGTCGACTGGGGGGAAAAGTCATCGGATTTTCGGATGAAAAGGTTTCTTCCGTTAAAAAGGGAGAAACGATTTGGGATACTGCCAAAATGGCTGAGAAGTACAGCGATGTTATTGTCATCAGAACTCCGATTGAGGGATCTGCAAGGTTGGCTGCAGAGGCGACATCAGTTCCGGTAATCAATGGCGGTGACGGTGCAAATCAGCATCCTACGCAGACTCTCCTGGATCTTTACACGATCCAGAAAGCAAAAAGAAATATAGATGGGTTGAAGATCGGATTTTTGGGGGATCTGAAGTACGGGCGAACGGTCCACAGTTTGGCTATCGCTTTGAGTCATTGGGAAGTGAATTTGTATTTCATTGCCCCGGATGCGCTGCAAATGCCCGAGCACTACCTGAAAGATCTGCAGGAAATTGGGATCGAGTGTTGCCAAACAGCCGATGTCTTTGATGTGAGCAAACAACTGGATATCCTTTATGTCACCAGGATCCAACAAGAGAGATTCCCAGATCCTTTGGAGTATGAAAAATACAAAAATGCCTATCGGTTGGATCGGTCGTTGTTGAGCGAGATAAAGAAGGATATGAAAATCATGCATCCCTTGCCCAGAGTGGGAGAGATAAGCCCTGATTTGGACGATACCACTCATGCTATTTATTTCGAACAAGCAGCCAACGGAGTTACAGTAAGGAAGGCTTTGCTGGCATTGGTTTTGGGAAAGGTGGAGTGAAATGAAAAAAATTGAAAGAAAAATCCCGGCAATAAAAGATGGTTCTGTGATCGATCATATTCCCAGTCGCGATACCTTTAGGATAATGAGGATCTTGGATCCACAAGAATTTATTCATCCGATAACCGTCATTTTGAATTTGGAAAGCAAAAAGATAGGCAAAAAAGGTGTGATCAAAATAGATAATCGGTATTTAACAAAAAAAGAAGTGAATAAGATCGCTATACTCGCTCCCAGTGCAACTGTGAGCATCATAAAGAACTACAAAATCGAGGAGAAAATCGAAGTAAAGATCCCCAAAGAATTGGTCGGCATCATCAGTTGTTCAAATCCTATGTGTGTGACCAACACAGAAAAAGTGGATACAAAATTCAAGGTCATAAGAGACGATCCATTAGAAGCGAAATGCCTGTATTGCGAGAGAGTGTACGGAAAGGATGAGCTGGAAATCAAACGAAAATGAAATGGGATCATGAAAACGGTCAACATTATCCTTTTGGGATATGGACGGGTAGGAAAAGCTTTTGTCCGTCTGGTCCAAGAGAAACAAGATTTTTGCCTCAGCCGATATAAACTCCGCATTTGCATCGGCCTTGTTCTAAACAGCAGGGGAGGCCTTAGACTGAATCTAGAGAAGGAAAGCGAGAAATTCCTCTATGATTTGGTGGTGGGATCGAAACTCGAAGAATTTCCTTATTGGGAATGGGGCATGGACTTTGGAGACGCCCTGGACTGCAATGGCCTCGATGTTTTAGTCGATTGTACACCTAGCAATATTCAGACAGGGGAACCAGCTCTCGATTGTACTCACCGGGCATTGGATCGTGGGTGGAATGTTGTGACAGCCAATAAGGGGCCACTCGTTGTCGATTTTGACGGCATCCGGAAAGTTGCCGATAAAAATCGAGTTTCTCTGGGAATGAGTGGGGCCACAGCCGCCGCTCTCCCTACCTTGGATGTTGCGCTTCATTCGCTGGCAGGAGCGGAAATACATCGCATCGAAGGGATTTTGAATGGAACGACAAATTATATACTCACAAGGATGAGCGAAGGGATGGAATACTCTGTGGCATTAAAGGAAGCTCAAGATAAGGGAATTGCCGAACCGAATCCCTCTCAAGATGTTGATGGCTGGGACACAGCAGCCAAGATTCTTATCATAACAAATGTTATTTTCGGAACGTCCTATACTCTTGATAATATCCATGTGGAGGGGATCACACACATCCCTTGTGCGCTTCGAGAAAAGGCAAAAGGATCTGGAAAGGCGATCAAACTTATCGGCAGATTCGTCCAGGATGGCAAAGGACGAGATCTCGAGACAAAATTATCCCTCATAGATCCTTCTCATCCTCTTTTTGGAGTCAATGGCGCTCAGAAAGGGATAACCTTTTTTACAGACACGATGGATTCGATAACTGTAACAGGAGGAAAATCGGATCCCAGAGGAGCTGCGGCCGCTCTGTTGAAGGATATCATTAATATATACTTGGGTTAGATTGACCTGATACCTTTTTTCTGTTAATTTATTCATCCTCAAATCTGACGATCAATCTGAGAATGCGGAGAGGTGTCCGAGTGGTTTAAGGAGCACGCTTGGAAAGCGTGTGTGCGGTAATGCCGTACCGTGGGTTCGAATCCCACCCTCTCCGCCATGAACGCCAAACGTATACAGGAGTGGAAATGGACACAAAATTTTACGTGGACATGGAAGACCTTTACGGGGCTAATAACTATCATCCTCTGGATGTTGTTATAACTAAAGCCAAAGGTATTTGGGTTTGGGATGTGGAAGGACAAAAATATTTAGATTTTTTGAGTGCTTATTCGGCTGTGAACCAGGGACACTGCCATCCGCGGATTGTCAAAGCCCTTGAAACTCAAGCAAGACAAGTGACATTGACCTCGAGAGCCTTCCGGAACGATCAGTGGCCGATGTTAGCCAAAGAGCTCTGTGATTTTACCGGATACAGAATGGCTCTTCCGATGAATTCCGGGGCTGAGGCTATTGAAACAGCGCTAAAAGCGGCCCGGATGTGGGGATATCAGAAAAAAGGCATACCGCAGGATAGGGCAGAGATAATCGTCTGCGCCAACAATTTCCACGGCCGGACCATATCGATCATCAGTTGCTCCACCGAGGCTCTTTACAGAAAAGATTTTGGGCCATTCACTCCTGGATTCGTGATCGTTCCGTATGGAGAAATCGATGCATTGGAACAGGCGATAAATCCCAACACAGCAGCTTTCCTTGTCGAGCCCATCCAAGCTGAGGCTGGTATCTTGATACCTCCCAAAGGATATCTGAAAGATGCCAAGGATATATGCGAGAGAAATGATGTTCTTTTTATGGCGGATGAGATCCAGACAGGACTTGGGAGGACGGGCAAACTTTTTGCTTGTGAGCATGAAGGCGTCAAACCGGATGTTTTAATAATCGGCAAGTCTTTGGGAGGGGGCTGTTATGCGATTTCGGCTGTTCTCGATGATCGCGAAGCCTTGGGGCTTTTTACACCCGGGTCCCATGGCTCCACGTTTGGTGCGAATCCACTAGCCTGTGCGGTAGCCCGTGAATCGATACGGGTGATACAGGATGAGGATCTGGTCCAAAATGCAGCTGAACAAGGCGAATTCTTTATGGAAAAACTCCGAGCGATAAAAAGCAGGCATATTCGCGAAGTCAGGGGAAAGGGGTTGCTAATAGGGATAGACTTGGTCGAGGAGGCAGGGGGAGCCCGCAGATTTTGCGAGGCCTTGCAAACTGAAGGCCTGCTCTGCAAAGAAACCCACGAGAATGTCATCCGTTTCGCGCCTCCTTTGATCATCAAGCAGAAAGATCTCAACTGGGCCGCTAAAAAAGTCAAAAAAGTCTTTAAGCAACTGGCCTGATTGAAGAATTTACTCCAATCCTTTATCGTATAAGAGAGTCCCAAGAAGGGAGGTCTAAATGAAAAAAAACATATTTTTTCTTTTACTGGGTGTTGTGGCGATGGCGACTTGTGTTATCTATGTCCCTGTCGATGAAGGGGGTCCTCCTTACAGGGGTGGTTATTATGAAGATCCCCATTCGACAGAGATGGATACTTCCTATTTTTACGATTATCTCTCTCCTCATGGAGTATGGGTTCGCTTTTCCCCGTATGGATATGTGTGGATTCCTGATAGAATGGGATATGGATGGCGCCCCTATACCCAAGGACAGTGGGTGTGGTCGGATTTTGGCTGGACCTGGGCTTCCCGTTACGAGTGGGGCTGGGTTCCGTTCCATTATGGCCGATGGGGCTGGGATAGCTATCTTGGTTGGTATTGGGTTCCCGGGGCCGAGTGGGGGCCAGCTTGGGTGAGTTGGCGCACAAGCGATCTGTATATCGGATGGGCTCCCATCCCTCCGGAGGCAAGATTCGTTCCTGGCGTGGGCATAACCACTTTACCCTATACTCTTCATCAATCCTCTTGGGTGTTTGTGGAATATCCCTATTTTTTCGAAGCCAGGCTCTATCGATATGTCCTCCCCATGGAACGAAACTTAACCATCATCAACTATTCGGTATTGAGGACCGATATTCGAATGAGGGGAGACAGAGTGATCAACAATGGCGTTGATATAGACTATGTCAGGAGAATGACAAGGCAGACCATTTCACGGCATGAACTGGCACCAGCAGATCGGCCTGGGCAATCCAGAGTCACAGAAGGCCGAGTGGAGATATATAATCCCATCATCAGGCAGTATGAATCCGCTCATCCAAAGAGAGTCTTGGAGAGGGATGAGGTCCTCGATAGAGTAACGCGAACTTCAATAAAAGAGCCTGATGAACAGGCTGAATCCCAGGAAAATAGACTAAAAAATGCTCATGAGCAGGAAATCCAACATTTAGAAAATAGCCAAGAAAAAGAATTACAGCAGGTCCTTCGGAAGAAACAGCAGGAGGAGAGCGAAACAAAGGATCCAGTGGAAAAACAAAAGATAAAAAAAGAATACGACCAAAAGGTCACAACGATCAAACAGAGTCACGAAAAAGAGAAAACGGAAATAAAGAAAAGACATAAAAAAGAAGAAGAGGAGACGAAGAAGAAAACTGTCAAGAAAAAAGTGATCAAGAAATGATATAGACTATTGCTGTGACCCTTTCCAAGTCACAGTAAATGTTGTCCCGAGGATAACCAAGCCCCCTAATACAGTCCTCAGGCTCGGGATTTCTTTCAGGATCAAGAGAGCCATGACGATTCCGTAAACAGGTTCCAGGGAGCTGATGAGGGCGGCTGTTTGCGCTTTGATCAGACGCATTCCCTTGATGAACAAGGAATGCGACAGGGCCGTACAAAAAATACCCAAGATCACGAGGAGGAGGATGTCTCTGCCTTCAAGATGAGGTCGCAAGATAAAAAAGAAGGGAAGCAAAAAAAGAGTGGCCCATAAATCTTGATAAAAAGTGATCAGCAAACTGGAATAGCTTTGAGAAAGTTTTCTGTTAAGAATAGTGAGGATGGAGAACGTGAACCCGGCGAGCAATCCCCACAAGACTCCTCGATAGACAGAATCGGTCAAGTCGAATCGCGGGATAATCAGGAAGATACCGAGGATGCAGAGAAGTGCATACAAAAGCGAGGACAGATCGATTTTTTCCCTGAAAAAAAGTGGCTCGAGGAATGTGGTGAATACAGGAAAACTGGAATAGGATAGAAGGCCGACGGCAACAGTGGATATTTGGATGGATTGGAAAAACGCCACCCAATGCACAGCGAGGATAAATCCCAGCAGGATAAAAACGGTGTGGTTTCGTGTGGGCGAAATCTTCATGCTTTTTCTCGAGAAGAGGAAGAACACAAAAAGGGCAAGGCTGGCAAAAAAGACACGTCCCAAAACGATGAGAAAGGGTGAAAGTGTGAGCCATTTTCCGAAGAGTCCGGCCAGACCGAACAGGACAACAGCCGCATGTATCTCGAGGAGACTGTGTTTTTCTGCCATGTGACTCCCTTATATTACTCGAAAATTCAAAAGAAAAATAGAAAAATGCAGGACATTCCATTAGGTGCAGCCTAATGAGATGTCCCTTATATTTTAATTTTGTATTCCTACGGAATTATGCTAATATATTGTTTACATTTTATTTAAGGAACCTGGCTTCCTTCAAAACATTCATCAGCCTGATTAATATGAGTTATGTGATTTTTGCCCGAAAATACCGGCCCATGACGTTCGAGACGATGATAGGCCAAAAACATGTAGTCCAAACCCTGATGAATGCGATCAAAAACGATCGGGTCGCTCAAGCTTACATTTTCTCGGGCATGAGAGGCGTCGGGAAAACAACGACAGCCCGGATCCTCGCCAAAGCCTTGAATTGCCAGCACGGCCCAACCCCCACCCCATGCAACAAATGTGAATTCTGTCGCGAAATCAATGAAGACCGCTCTGTGGATGTTTTAGAAATCGATGGGGCTTCCAACAGAGGTATCGACGAAGTGAGATCCCTCCGGGAAGGGGTAAAATATAAACCCATTCATAGCCGGAATAAAGTTATCATCATCGATGAAGTTCACATGCTTACCAGAGAAGCATTCAATGCCCTGCTGAAGACCTTAGAAGAGCCTCCCTCTCACACCATCTTCATTTTTGCAACCACTGAGTTTCATAAAGTTCCGGCTACCATCATATCCCGCTGTCAACATTTCGAATTCAAAAAAATATCCCAGAAGGATATCATCAATCACCTGCTGGACATCACCAAACAGGAGAACATAACTATTTCCGCTTACGGACTCAACTTGATCGCCGAAGCAGCAGATGGCAGTTTGCGAGATGCTCAGAGCCTTCTCGATCAAGCAGTATCCTATTCTGGAGAAAACATCTCCGACGAGGATCTCAAAGAAATCCTGGGCGCCATCAGCCGTGAGGTCTTATTCGATTTCTCGAGTGTCATTCTTGATGAAGAGCCGGATCGTATCTTTCCTTTAGTGGAGAGTGTCATAGAAAAAGGGTATGACCTGAGATTTTTCACCAAAGAACTCATCCAGCATTTCAGGAATCTACTTCTCGTGAAATCGGTCAAGAATCCCAAGGAATTGCTTGCATTGAGTGATGAAGATATAAAGGCTCTCGTGCAGGAAGCAGATAAGTCCTCTGCTGATGATTTTCTCCGCTATCTTGTTGCGCTTCAACAAGGAGAACAGGGACTGAAGTTCTCCTCTTATCCCAGAATCTATCTCGAAGCGATGCTGGTTAAATTGTGCCATTTTAAAAAGATCATCCCGCTAGAAAACATCATTCAAGACATCGAAGCTTTAAAAAAAGAATTCAAAAGGCCTGGTAGCGAGGAAAAGTTGAAGAGCCACGAGTTGCCGGCTCCCCAAAAACAAGAGGTCCGGAAAAAAGAGGTAATCCCAGAAAAAAAGACTGAATCGGCGCCTCCGCCATCAGATGATCCTCCCGGAGAAAAAAAGAGTCGGAAAGTTGAACGCACGCAAAAAGTAAACAATGTCGCATTGAAGGATCCGACGGTCAAAAGCTTCATGGATACGTTTGATGCACAGGTCGTTAGCATCGATCCCATAAAAAAAGGAAAAAAATAAGGAGAGGGAAGATGAAGAGCATGGGCAATATCCAAAAAATGATGAAACAAGCCAAGGAGATGCAGGATAGACTCCAGAGGGAAATGGCTGAGATGAGAGTCGAAGGATCGAGCGGAGGCGGTATGGTGACAGTTATCTTGGATGGGACCAAAAATCTAATCTCTTTGACGATAAATCCTGAGGTCGTCGATAAAGAAGACACAGAAATGCTCCAAGATCTGGTCGTCGCCGCTTTTAACGATGCCAACACAAAGGTCGACGAATCGCTTTCTGAAAAAATGGGAGCTTTTGGAGCGGGCTTGAAGATTCCAGGACTATTCTAATGCTCGATCAGGAACATCCCTTAAATCGACTCATCGAAGAGCTCAAGAAGATTCCCTCTATAGGCGCAAAAACAGCTCAGAGAATTGCGTTCTATATCATCGGAATTACACAAGATGAGGCTGATAGACTGGCAGATGCAATCAAAGAAGCGAAGCATAACATATTTTACTGCTCGGTTTGCAACAGTTTGACCCATATCGATCCCTGCCATTACTGTTCGGATTCCAAAAGAGAACAGGATGTGTTGTGCGTTGTCGAGGAACCTTTCAACATCTCCTCCATCGAAAAAACCGGAATTTTTCGTGGCGTTTACCATGTGCTGCACGGGACACTCTCTCCCTTAAAAGGGATAGGGCCAGATGAATTGAAGACGGATAAATTGATTGAAAGACTAAAAAAGGGACAATTTAAAGAGATAATATTGGCAACGAATCCAACCGCTGAAGGGGAGGCCACAGCCCTATATTTGGTGAGGCTGCTCAAGGATTTTCATGTAAAAATGACGCGACTTGCCATGGGCCTTCCGGTGGGTTCGGATATCGATTTTGCCGATCAAGTAACGATAAAAAAATCGCTGGAGGGAAGGACGGAGCTAACAGAATAGCCAAATCATCATAAAGCTTTTCAGATAACCTGAAATCTCATGGCTGAAGAGGAGTGGGTTCGGATATCTGGAAAAAAGGAGGATTAATGGATAAAGAAACCTTAGAAATCCGTTGGCATGGCCGAGCAGGGCAGGGAGTGGTGACGGCAGCTGTGACCCTTGCCGATGTCATATCTACCGAAGAAGACCTGTATGTGCAGGCTTTCCCAGAGTTTGGAGCAGAGAAACGGGGAGCGCCTATTTTGGCTTTTAATAGAATTTCCAAAAAACCGATTCGTTCGCACAGCCAGGTGTATTATCCGGATATTGTCGTTGTGACCGATCCCTCTTTGCTCGGGATGGTGGATGTCACAAGCGGCGCAAAAGAGGATGCTCTATTTTTGATGAATACGATTTTTGACGTCGATCTCATTCGAAAGAGGCTTTCCTTAGAGGGAAAAAGAATCTATACGTTGGATGCTTATGCCATTGCAGAGAAAGAACTGGGGAGGGCCATCCCCAACGTCCCGATGGTTTCTGCGCTAATAAAAATCACAGGCCTTATGGATCTGGATAAGTTTACCAAAAACATCAGGGGATCGTTGGGAAAAAAATTGAGACCGGAAATCGTGGATAAAAACATGAAAACCATCGAGAGGGCATTCAAGGAGGTTATCGAAGGATGAAAAAAGAAACCTGGAAAGAATTGACCATTGGCACCATCAATTTGGATGCTGGGAATTCAGTGAAGAATTTGACAGGGACATGGCGCTCCGGGCATAAACCGGAGTTCATCGAAGAACATTGTATCCAGTGCTTTTTCTGCTGGCTGTATTGTCCTCACTTCGCCATCCTTGTGGAAGACGAAGAGGTCAAGGGTATCAACTATGACTACTGCACAGGTTGTGGCATATGCGCCGAAGAATGTCCTTCGAAAGAAAAGGCGATCGTGATGGTCAAGGAAGAAGCGAAATTGGCCGGGGGAGGGACAGAATGAGCGTACTAAAAACACTCAACGGCAATCAGACTATAGCTGAAGCGGTCAGACAAGTCGATCCGGATGTGGTGGCTGCCTACCCGATCACGCCTTCCACAGCGATCGTCGAAACCATCGCGAAATTTAAGGCGGATGGATTGATAAGCGGTGAGTTCGTCTGTCCTGAAAGCGAGCACAGCGCTATGAGCGTGTGCATCGGCGCGGCTTCTGCTGGAGGAAGAGTGATGACAGCCACTGCCTCACAAGGATTAGCCCTGATGTGGGAGATGCTTTACATCGCGGCCGGTTTGAGGCTCCCCATCGTGGCGGGTATTGCCAATCGAGCTTTGAGCGCACCGATCAACATCCATGGCGATCACAGCGATACGATGGGAGCAAGGGATACTGGATGGATCCAGATCTACTCTGAAAACTGCCAAGAAGCTTACGATAATTTTATTCAAGCGTTCCGTATAGCCGAGCATTTGGACGTCAGGACACCGGTGCTTGTCGGGCTGGATGGATTCATCATCAGTCACTCGATGGAAGTCGTCCAGGTGGAAGACGATAATTTGGTTAAGGAATTTATTGGGGAATACCAAGCGGTGTATCCTTTGTTGGATACCAGCCGTAAGTTCACGGTCGGCCCCATCGATTTCACCGACTATTACTTCGAACATAAGAGAAACCAGATGGAGGGTATCGAGAATGCCCCTGGAGTTATCCAACAGGTCGGGAAAGAATTCGGTGAAAAGTTCGGACGTTTCTATGGTTTCTTCGAAGAATACAGGATGGAGGACGCGGAAACATGCATCGTTGTGATGAGTTCGGCAGCCGGAACCTGCAAGGATGCCATCGATGAAATGCGCAGCGAGGGGAAAAAGATCGGGCTGTTGAAGCCCCGGATTTTCCGTCCCTTTCCTGATAAACAAATTGCCGAGGCTTTGAAAGGCATGAAAGCCGTCGCTGTGCTGGACCGGTGTGCTTGCCCTGGAGCCTTCGGAGCTCCTCTGTTTACAGAAATCCGGAACGCCCTTTATGATTACGAACAGAGGCCCAAAGTGGTGAATTATGTTTTTGGACTGGGTGGTAGAGACATCATGGTAGAGCATTTCAAAGAAGTGGCTGAAAAGCTGGACAAGATAGCCAAAACAGGGAAGGTCGAAGAGGTTTATGGCTACCTGAATTTGAGGGAATAGGAGGAATAGAAATGGCAAAACTGAAAGATTTAGCTAAGATGGAAGATAAATTGGTGGCAGGCCATGGCATGTGTCTGGGCTGTGGCATCCCTCTGATCTTGAAGATTGTTCTTCGTGCAACAGAAGATCCCCTCATCATCGCCAATGCCACTGGCTGTTGTGAAGTGTGCACGACGATTTTTCCTCGGACTTCTTGGAATGTAACTTGGATTCACAGCGCTTTTGAGAACGCTGCATCCACTATCGCTGGCGTTGAAGCGATGTACAAGTCCTTGAAGAACAAGGGAAAGATCGATAAAGAGAAAAAAATAAAATTTTTAGGTATTGGCGGCGACGGGGGAACATACGACATCGGCCTCCAGGCTCTCTCGGGAACCATGGAAAGAGGGCATGATGTTGTGTATCTCTGTTACGATAACAATGCCTATGCCAACACAGGAGGGCAGAGGTCCTCTGCGACACCTATGGGAGCTTCAGCGACCACATCTCCGGCAGGAACGCAGAGTCCCGGGAAATTGCAGTGGCGCAAGGATCTGACCAAAATCCTGACCGCTCATAACATCCCCTACGTGGCCCAAGCCTGTCCGTCTCGGTGGCAGGATATGTACAACAAAGCGAAAAAGGCCTTCGAAGTCGAAGGCCCGGCTTTTCTGAACATCCTTTGTCTGTGCCCGACTGAATGGAAGTATGATGAATCCAAAGGTGTGGAGCTGGCCAAGATTGCTGTGGACACGTGTGTTTGGCCTCTTTATGAAGTGGAAAACGGCAAATACAAGCTCAATTACAAGCCCAAGGAAAAAAAATCCATCCTGGAGTGGATAAGACCGCAAGGAAGATTTCGTCATCTGTTCAAAGAAGAAAACGCGTGGGTGCTGGAGAAATTCCAGAAAAAAGTGGATGAAGAATGGGAGGAGCTGAACAGGCTTTCCAGTCTCTGAGTTTCTTCTGGTACTTTTTTTGTAGAACTTTCGCGCAGAAACAGGCCACGATACCCATTCAAGAAGTCCTGTATTGCTTCTATTTCTAATATGTGATATATTAGATATCAGCCCAGGCATGATATGGCGAAAAAAGCTATTCTCAACATTAAATCTTTGAAAGAACAGGTTTATGAATATCTCCGTAACCAACTGGGGAAGGGAGAATTGCTTCCTGGTTCATCGATCAATATGGAGGAGACGAGCCAAAAGCTAGGCGTCAGCAGAACGCCCCTCAGGGATGCTCTACTGCAGCTCGAGATGGAAGGATTCGTGTCCATACTTCCACGGCGTGGTGTGGTCGTCAATTCACTCTCGCTTCAAGATATCAGGGATTATTATCAGATTATCGGAGCCCTGGAAAGCGCGGCCCTCATGGAGAACTTCGAAAAAATTAAAGAAACACAGATCCAAAAAATGCATGCCTTCAATGCAGAAATGAAACACGCTATCGATCGAGATGATTTTAACCGATATTATCAAAAAAACCTTCTTTTTCATGATGTTTTTCTTAATCTGTGCGGAAACAAAAGCTTGGTCAAGATCGTGAATACTCTCAAAAGACGGTTATACGATTTTCCTCGGCAACAGGGTTTTGTGAAAAAGTGGGAAATGACGTCCATCGATGAACACCAAGAACTGGTCAGATTGATCGAAGAAGGAAAAAAGGAGCAGGCATCCGATTACATCCGAGATGTCCATTGGTCGTACGATGTGCAGGAGAAATTCTTGAAAAAATATTACAAGCGGGCTGAATCCGCTTCAGAAAAAAAGGATCGGATCGGATGAAGGGCACCATCTTCGATATCAAGCGATACGCCATCCATGACGGTCCTGGAATCCGAACGACTGTATTTTTCAAGGGGTGCACCCTTCGGTGCCAGTGGTGCCACAATCCAGAAGGTATAAAATTCGAACACGAAATCATGTTCCGTTCTTCCCGTTGTGCGGAGGATTGCTGGGATTGTATTCCGTGTTGTCCCAAAAGAGCGATCGAGGAGAAAGGAAAGCTCATTGTGATCGATCATGATAAATGTGATCTTTGCGGGGTCTGCGGAGATGTATGTGCTTATGAAGCTGTCGCCATCGTCGGCCGGGAAGTCACAGTGCCAGAAATCATAGATGAGGTGGAAAAAGACCAGCTTTTTTATGATGAGTCAAGGGGTGGAGTTACTATCTCGGGAGGCGAACCCCTGGCCCAAGGCGATTTTTTACTGGAGTTGCTGGAAGAGTTGAATAAGAGAGATATCCATGCCGCTGTCGACACCTCTGGATGTGTGCCATATGAAATTCTGGATGTTGTCAGCCAAAGGGCCGATCTTATTCTTTATGATTTGAAGGTAATGAATGAAAAAAGACACAGAGTTTTCACTGGAGAGCCCAACGGTCAGATCCTCGAAAATCTTAGAAGATTGAATGAAAAAGGAAACGACATCATCATCAGGATGCCGGTGATAAAAGGCCTGAATGACGACCAGGAAAATATCCAAAGCATGGTGGATTTTCTTCTCCCTCTGAGAAAAACGTGGCAGATCAACCTACTTCCTTTTCACCGGGGTGGAGAGGGAAAATTAGAACGGTTGAATAAAAAAATTCCTCTTGTCGATTTTAAAACTCCAACGGAAAAAAAACTCGAAGAAATCAGGGATAGATTGTCTTCTTATGGATTTAGAGTAAAAATCGGAGGTTAAAAATGAATGAACGCATAAAAAAACTTAGGGAACAGAGTTTGCAGGCGAAACCCTCCATTTCTTCGGAGAGAGCTCTGCTTGTCACAGAATTTTATAAAAGCGATGTAGCGCAAAGAGTTTCGGCGCCTGTGCGGAGAGCTTTAGCCTTCAAGCACATCCTCGAGAACAAGGCCATTTGCATAAACGAAGGAGAACTTATAGTCGGGGAACGAGGACCTTCACCCAAAGCAACGCCGACCTATCCCGAAGTGACAGCTCACAGCTTGAAGGACTTGAGGATTTTAGACACACGGAAAAAAACGTCATTCTCTGTCGACGAGGGAACAAAGGAGCTTTACAAAAACGAGATCATCCCATTTTGGAGAGGGAAGTCCATTCGGGACAGGATATTCGGCGAGATGTCCCAGCAATGGATCAATGCCTATGAAGCAGGGATTTTCACGGAATTTATGGAACAAAGAGCACCCGGGCACACCGTATTGGATGACAAAATCTACAAGAAGGGATTTGTCGATTTTAAAAAAGATATCGAAGATAGCCTGGCAAAGCTGGATTTTTTAAATGATCCTGATGCTTACAAAAAGAGAGAAGAACTCATTGCCATGGACATCTGTGCCGATGCGCTTATCCATTATGCCGAACGCCATGCGGAAGAGGCGAACAAACTTGCTGATAAGGAAAAAGATCCAAAAAGGAAAAAAGAGCTGGAAACGATCGCGAGAGTGTGTTCGCTCGTGCCTGCCAACGCTCCTCGCAATTTCTGGGAAGCTCTTCAGTACTACTGGTTCGTTCACCTCGGCGTGATCATCGAATTCAACACGTGGGATTCCTTTAATCCTGGAAGATTGGACCAGCATCTGTATCCTTTCTTCAAGAAAGAGCGGGAAAATAAGACACTTTCTGAAGAAAGGGCTCGAGAACTCCTTGAGGCCTTTTGGATAAAATTCAACAATCAGCCGGCTCCGCCTAAAGTGGGAGTGACAGCCCAAGAAAGCGGCACATACACAGATTTTGCCCTGATTAACACTGGGGGAGTCAAGTCGGATGGCTCGGATGCGGTGAACGAACTTTCTTATCTTATCCTGGATGTGGTCGAAGAGATGAGAATACTCCAGCCAAGTTCTATGGTTCAGATCAGCAAAAAAAATCCAGACAAGTTTCTGAAAAGGGCGCTCAAGGTTGTGAAAACAGGCTTTGGACAACCGTCGATCTTCAACACAGATGCCATTGTCCAGGAGCTCGTTCGTCAGGGGAAGTCGGTCGAGGATGCGCGGAATGGGGGGACGAGTGGATGTGTGGAAGCCGGAGCCTTCGGGAAAGAGAGCTATATCCTCACCGGATATTTCAACATGCCCAAGGTTCTTGAGATCACCCTGAACAATGGGGTAGATCCCCGGACAGGAAAAACCATCGGTGTTCAAACCGGAAGCCCGGAAAGATTTGCAGACTATGACGAACTGTTCGAAGCATTCAAAAAACAGCTGAAGCATTTTGTCGATATCAAAGTCGCTGGCAATAACATCATCGAGCGTCTGTATGCTGAATATCTTCCCACGCCCTTTCTTTCCCTTTTGATCGATGACTGTATTGCCACTGGGAAAGACTACCATGATGGCGGAGCACGCTATAACACGAACTACATCCAGGGTGTGGGACTCGGTAGCATGACCGATATCCTGACATCGATAAGGTACAATGTGTACGACAAAAAACATGTCAGTATGCGCCGCCTGCTCGCAACTCTGAAGAGCAACTTCGAAGAGGACGAAACTCTGAGGCAGAGATTTCTCAATAAGACCCCCAAATACGGAAACGATGAGGATTATGCTGACGATATCATGAAATCTATTTTTGAAGCCTATTTCGACAGCGTGGACGGAAGGCCCAACACCAAGGGTGGGAATTACCGGATAAACCTTCTGCCGACCACGGTTCATGTCTATTTTGGGAGCGTTATCGGGGCGACAGCCGACGGGAGAAAAGCGGCGGAGCCACTCTCCGAAGGCGTGTCTCCTGTCCAAGGATCGGATAGACTCGGCCCAACCGCAGTATTGAAGTCTGTGGGCAAAATGGATCATGTTCGCACGGGAGGAACCCTTCTCAACCAAAAATTCACTCCACATCTATTGGCTGATGATGAAGGGATCGATAAGCTGTCACATCTAGTCCGGTCTTATTTCAAGATGGATGGCCACCACATTCAATTCAATGTAGTCAGCGCAGATACCCTCCGAGATGCCCAGAAGCACCCAGAAAAATACAGGGATTTGATAGTGAGAGTAGCCGGTTACAGCGATTACTTTTTGGACTTGAGCCTCGATCTGCAGAACGAGATCATCCACAGAACCGAACATCTTTCTTTTTAATTGGGGACAGGATATGTTTTCACTTATTTTATTTTGATTGTCTTCTATTTTTTCCGATAGTTAGTAGGATTCGCCTTTAATTTTGATAAGGATATTCTTTGATATCAAATTAATTAGTGAAAACATATCCTGTCCCCAATTTAAAACCTTGTGTCGTTGGAAGGGATTGGTATATCATTGTATTTACACTTATAAACAAGGAGTGCGAGCATGTTTGATTCGAAGATCTATACCGAGCGCCGCGAGCGGTTGAAAGAACAAGTGGGTTCCGGACTGCTTTTGTTTCTCGGAAACGAAGAAAGCCCGATGAATTATCCGGCTAATCCTTATCATTTCCGCCAGGACAGTTCTTTCCTCTATTTTTTCGGTTTGGATACACCTTCTCTGGCTGCTATCGTGGATGTAGACGAGGACAAAGATGTGATTTTCGGGAATGATGTGGACATTGAAGACATCATCTGGATGGGTCATCTTCCGACAATAAAAGAACGGGCTTCTCTTGTGGGCGTTTCCGAGACTGAACCTCTAGCTCAATTAGAGGATACGATCAAGAAAGCCCAAATAAAGGGAAAAACCATCCATTATCTCCCTCCTTACAGACCTGAGACAGTTCATAAAATCGCACAATTAATAGGGATAGAACATGATTCTGTGAAAAAACTTGCTTCAAAAGAATTCATCAGGGCGGTGGTTGTCCAGAGAAATGTGAAAATACCGGAAGAGATCGCACAAATGGAGCTGGCCCATGAAGTGACATATGACATGTACCTAGCTGCGATGAAGATGGCCAAGCACGGAACGCATGAATACGAAATTGTCGGCGCGATGGAAGGGATCGTCGGAGGGTCCGATTGCCATGTAGCTTTTCCCATCATCCTCACCAAAAATGGACAAATCCTTCATAATCATTTCCATGGGAACAAACTGGAAGAGGGGAATCTTCTTGTGATGGATGCCGGCTCAGACTCACCTATGAATTACGCCTCGGATATCACCCGGACCGTTCCGGTCGGAGGCAAGTTCACGGAAAAACAGAGACAGATCTATGAAATCGTGCTGCTATCTCAGGAAACGGCCATCCAGAACATCAAGCCCAATATTATGTTCAAAGACATCCATCTCCAATCTGCTTCGGTTATAGCTTCAGGACTGAAAGAAATCGGATTGATGAAAGGAGACATGGATGCAGCCGTCCAAGCGGGCGCCCATGCCCTGTTCTTTCCTCATGGATTGGGACACATGATCGGCCTGGATGTGCATGACATGGAGGATCTAGGCGAAGATTTTGTGGGGTATGACCACACGGTCCAGCGAAGCTCACAATTTGGACTTGCCTATCTGCGCCTAGCCAAAAAACTGGAACCCGGCTATGTGCTCACGGTCGAGCCTGGGATTTATTTCATTCCGGCTTTGATCGACCAGTGGTCTGCCCAAAATAAATTTGCGGATTTCATCGATTACCAAAAGGTCGAAGATTACAGGGATTTCGGAGGCATCCGGATTGAGGATGATGTTCTTGTGACAGAAGAAGGGAGCAAGATTTTAGGAAAGCACATTCCTAAAACGGTGGAGGAAGTAGAGAAAATCACGGCAACTGGGTAGGCCCGACTGTTATCGAAACCGTCGTTTTCGGGTTCAAAACTTCGCTGATAAATGCGTTGAATTCCTCGAGAGTCGTGGCATCGATTTCTACCAGAAGCCTGTTCAAGAAATCAAATCCCAAACCTGAGGCTTCCAGGAAAGCAAGATTATAGGTTTTGTCATCCTTTGTCTCGTTCTCTCTTATGGCCATGCCTTTGGCGTAGATCTTGGCTATGCTGAGCTCTTCGTTAGAGATCCCGGTCTGATAAAGATCTTCGATCGTTTTCTTCAATTCTTCTATGGCGGAATCCTTCTTGGATTGATCCGTCTCAAGATAGGCTTCGAGCATGCCTCTATCCTTCAACAGGAATGCTCTTGAATTGACGATGTAGGCGAGCTTTTTTTCGGTCCTCAATGACCAGAGTTTTGAGTTCATCCCTTTGCCCAAAAGATTTTGGAGCATCATCGAGAGCACATAGTTTCTTTCAGATATTTTGGGGAGTGGAAAAGCCATGTAAACCAAGATCTGTTGAGTTTCTTTTTCAAGGGTGATGCTTTTTTCCTCGATCGGTGAAAAAGAGGGACGATCGACTTCTTTAGGTTTCCCCTCGGGAAATTCTTCGAAGTAGGGTTGCATGATGCTCAGCACTTTATCCTTTTCCATATTGGTCGAAACGATGACGATCATGTTTCCAGCTTTGACATATCTATTGAAATAATCCTCCACATCCCTCTTTTTGATATTTTTCAAAGATTCTTCTGTCCCATAGGCATCGCTGGCGTATGGACTGCCTGAAAAAAAAACATTCATTGCAGCCGCATGAGCAAGATTTATCGGGTCGTCTTCTTGAAGCTTTCTGTAGTGGTTCATGAGCTCCTTTGTTCTGTCGATTCGCAATCCTGAAATCAAAGGATCCTTCAGGATTTGAGTGCTTAGCATTATGGCCTCTTCGAGATTTTCTGAGAGACAGGAAATCTTTAAGATGGAGAAATCTTCTTGTGAGAAAAAAGTTCGGT
>Ga0307445_10000360_pt1 | contig 24121 bp, 18 predicted proteins | sample SalMarSW160330MG_FD_202147 | JGI IMG/M metagenome (GOLD analysis project Ga0307445, IMG submission 202147) | Salt marsh sediment microbial communities from the Plum Island Ecosystem LTER, Massachusetts, United States - SW1603-30 | ecosystem: Environmental > Aquatic > Marine > Intertidal zone >... | reverse complement strand
TGCGAAATTAGGAAATGTTTATAATTATTCATACTACGTTCTTAATGATGCTCCAACAATTCACATATTTTCAGGACCAACTCCTCGCGAAATTAATCGTACAGGTGGCGGTGAAACCTCATTTAATATCGTTGGTCAAATCACCGATACATTGGATGATTCGAAACCCCTGGGATACTCCACCATAACATTAAAATTATTACGTGGTGGAACAGACTATTCTTCATATCTAAATGCTTCTGATAGTTATCCTTACCAAACAGGGAGTTCTGGAATGTTTGATCTTAATTTCGAAGTTGCCTCAAATACTCCAACAGGCAATTATACTTTAAGAATGGATTTTAATGGAACCATAGATTTAACGAGTTTTCCTTATTCTTACCTCTTTAATTTACCAATTTTAAGTAATTCAACGATTTTGGATTATGAATTACAGATCTCTGCTCCCGATACTCTGAAATTTGATTTCTGGATTGATGGGTTTACTTCATATAATTATAATCAACCTATAATTAATAGAAATGGTCAAGTGAACTTGTCAACTTATCTCGAATGGGGTTCTAGCCCGATCGGAGATGGAAATACGGTCGAATTTTATGATGAAACTCAAGATCATCTATCAATTGGAACAGCTTTAACATCCAATGGAAGGGCTTCATTAATTTATTCAACGGGAATAGCCACAATTGCCGGTCCTCACTTGATTTCAGCAAGATGGGGATTAAATTATAATTACTCATATTTCATTCTTAATGATAAAATAAATATTACCTTATTATCAGGACCTACCCCGCGAGAAATATATCGGAGTGGTTCCACTCAACGATATTTCAATCTCCAAGGCTCTATCATTGATGGTTCGAATGGATCTCCTATTAAATTTCCACAGGTTCAAGTGTTTTTATTTGATGGAACAATGACTGATGTATCTTATTATCTATCATCTAGTGTTTTTCAATTAGATGATACTGGTGCATTTGATCTCTCCATTTCTGTAAGCAGTGGAACTCCTGCAATAAATTATACTTTAGGCTTGGCATTCAATGGTATTTTTATATATTCCTTCCCAAACAATCAATATAATGAGCACAATTTCAACATGTACACTGTAAATTTTACCGATTATAAAACAGGATATTATCCATTGAAAGTTATTGATCCTGATGATGTCAGCATTCTATTTTCAGTAGATGGAAACCCAGCTCTATCATTCTATAATGATCTAAATCTTCCTGAAAGATATTTCCCTGGAGATCTTATTAACTTTTCTGTATACATAACTCAAAGTGGATCTCCAGTAAGTTCTGGTACAGTTGTTCTAAGGGATGTCTTTATTGGTTCACAAATAGGATCTCATGACTATATTCTCGCTGATAATGGATATCACGATTTCATTATAGATACATCTTTATGGCACGCAGGTTTACACAAGATAGAAGTGCAATGGTCAACATTTCCAACTTTTAATACAACGTATATAATTATAAATAAGACAATAACCATATCAGCTTATTCTACCTTGAATCACATTCGGAGGAATTTTGATGCTTTCAGCGTATTCGGTACTGTTCAAGATGGAACAACCAACCTCAGAGGCTTGAATATTAAAATATTATTATTTGATTCGAATAATAATGATGTTACCGGATATCTTAATTTAGCGGGGAGTCAAACAATCAATGTATATGATGGTAATTATCAATTTAATGTGAATTTCATCTCAATCAACTGTCTTCAAGCTGGTTATTATTTTAGGATTGATTTTAATGGAAGTATAAACGAAGCGGGAATCTCTTTAAGCAATTATATGATTCATACTAGTAGCATTGCGGTTCCAGTAAATATAACCGCAGGAGTAACAATTACTGGTAATTATGACACTCAAGCTGTTAAGGATCAATTTTATGAAGACGATACTTTATATGCTTATGGTTATTTAAGATGGGATAATGGCACTGCAATAATTGGTAAAGTGGTTACCATCACGATAAAAGATAGTTATGGAGCCACCATAATTTCTGCAACGGGTCTTACTAACGGAACTGGGTGGTTTAATATCTCAATCTTAATTGGAAATTGGCCAAATAATGCAGAAGTCTGGGTTAGTTTTGATCCTCAAGATAATTATATCGACCCATATTATTATTATATTGAATATACAGAAAGAGAATTATTTAGATAATTGGTGATAATTTTATGAGAGCTCTACGAAAATCATTCATTAGCATGACATTCTTAATCTGCATTTCATTATTATCAATTAACTATTTTAGCCAAAATAATCATAATCAATTAGAAGATAAAGAAAAATTGAATCTCTCGGGTACTTGGGCGACCTTAGATTTAAATAATAGTACCTTTAATGGAACAGGAATAAGAATTCAAACGGGTAACCCAATAAGTTTACAAGGGAGACTTTGGAATAGAATTACAAGTGTAGGTAAGGATGGGTATACCGTTGTAATAGAAATTGATGGCGTCCAATATCCCTCTTTTAATGATATCACCACTGGTGGTGGATATTTCCAAATTGACTATATTATTGATAATTCTCTTAATGTATTTGCGAGTCATCAATTAGAAGTAAAAGTTACTAACCCTGTTCCACCTGGTGACGTAGAATACAGAACGTATTATGTTATTGATATAAACACCACCTCTTATTTTGAAACATATAATCCAATTGATCCTAAAATACTTGGGGAAATCTTTTCTTTTGAAGGTTATTTAAGATACGAAAATGGTACTGGGATTGCATTTCAAAACTTCGATTATTATTGGTATCAAGGATCTACCATAAAATCTTTTGGGATTGGTTCTACTGACAGTAATGGTCAAATTCAAAATTCCATTCCTGTACCTGATATGGGGGTTGATGATTTAACTTTAAAATTAAATTACAGCTCAGCTCCCTTTATTAGTGAGTCACAATCAAATATTACTAATACTAAATTATTTTCAAATATATCTTGCATTTGGAACCTTCCAACAACAATAGTAGAAAATAGCAGTTTTCGAATTCGAGGGCAATTAGTTTCTATTAATGATCCTAGCATATTAGTAAGTAATAGATATATTAGGATATTTTACAATGGTACTCAGATCAATGCAGACACAACTGACGCCAATGGACGTTTTGATTACACCTATCATTTAGGAGCAGGTATAGGAGTAACTTTCTTAGAAATAGAAGTAGATAATTTTCTTGGAAAGGATATTTCAACTCAATATTTTATAATAATTGAGGCCCCAACTCCTCCTGCAACACCCCCACCCGATATTGCTCCCCCATTCGTATTATTTTTATCAATATTTATTCCTGTTATAATTGGATTAGTAGTAGGATTATCAATTTACGGTTATTATCGATATAAAAAGCAAGATAAAGAATCTCGAGTGGTACATTTACCTCTTGAAAATAGAATTAAAAATTTATTGATCTTGAAGGATACCGGAAGATTAGAAGAATCTCTTTCATATTTATTTAACGCTATATATTTGGATTTAGTTCAAGCAAAATTTGGGAAATCACGTAACGAGAATGAGACTATTCGAGATTTTGCTATAATCTCTGTAAGAGAATTTAATTTATCCCCTACAAATATCTATCCATTCATTCAAAAAGTAGAAGAAATTATATATGCTAAACCGTATCGTATATCAGTTGTTGATTTTTATAATACAATAGAATTATTTTCACCAATATATCATGAACTTACTGGATTTAATTTTGTTTTAAACTAAGTCTAAATATACATAGAAAAAATAATTAATAAAAAAATAAAGGAAAAGAAAATGGCAAAAAAGAACAAGAAAATGGTTGAATCAGAAGTCGATATTCAACAAAAGTTTGAAAATGTTAAAGTACTTGTTCAATCTCATCGGGCAAAAGAAGCTATTGCTTATATCTATTTGGTTTATAATGATATAATAACTTTGAAATTTAAAAAGCCACGTTTAGCACATCAAACCATACGAGAATATGCAATAACATGTGTCAATGAATTAGATCAAAAACCAGAAACAGTATATCCTTTCATAAAAAAAATTGAAGATATCATTTATGGTGGAATTGAACCCACGAGTAAAGAAATCAATTTTACCGTCCAATTATTTTCCACTTTATATAATGAAGTTACTGGAAAATCTCTGCCCGCAATGAGTTTTTAATTGAAGAGGTATTTGAATAGAAGCATAATAATAAAAATATTGTAGGATGACATGATGTCAAGTGTTGGAAAAGTGTCAGAGAAGAACGTGAATTTATCAAAGGGGATTTTATATTCATTTTTCGTGATCTTCTTCTTATTTTATGGCATTTTTCTTGAAAATTTTGTTATTATTTATCAAGAAAATAATCCTGGTTCAGATCTTCCGATTTTTATAAACTATTTTCCATTATTATGCTACATTGCATCAATATTTACTGGGATAGGATTATTTATTTTCATTAGAAAAACCACGGTTCAAAAATCACGAGAATTACAATCTAGGAAAAAAGCCAAAACAGGATCAATCTACAAGAATGCGTTATTTTTAGTCGTGTTCGTATTACTTTTTGTCCCATTATTTGGATCGATATTTGATCGCGGTGAGAATGATCAAAACTTTTCAATCTATAACTATGATTGGAATGGATCATCTTCATTTCGAAATACGATAGAAGCACAAGGATATGAAATAATGTCAATTCAATCAAGTTTGAGTGCAACAGAACGATTAAATAAATCTATTTTGTTAGTTCTTCTTGGACCAAATCAATATTATAACGCTATCTTCGAAATCCCTTATTTCATTAATTTTTTCGATACCAATACAACAAATTCATTATTAATCTGCCATGATCATGGAAGTACGAGCACTCTATTATGGGAATTATTTATTGCAGGAGCTCTTGATCCTGATGTAGCGGGAAAAATTCCCGTAACCATATTTCCAAGCGGTACACTAAGAGATAACGCGTCTTATGATACAAGAACGGATTTTCCTGTCATTGAATCATTCACAACCCATCCAATAGCAAATGGAATTAATAAAGTAATTTTATCACAAGCAACAACTGTTCTTGGAGGTCCTTTCATTGATTATTTTGGTTGGGATTTAGTGGGGTCTTCAACTGAATATGGATATGTAGATAAAAATAATGATCACATGTATAAATTTGAAGATGATTATGTTGATATTAGCTTCATTGCAGCATCGATTCCTGGATTTCCAACACGATGGCCTTTAGGTGGTTATTCTCAAGGTGTTTTTATGGCAAAAGATACTGGTAATAGTCGTATATTCGTTTCTTCTGATGCTAGTTTATTTGATAATGAATTAATTGAATTGTATGATAATAGACAATTTGGGATTAATATAATTGATTGGCTAACCTATGGACAACCCAAACAAGATTGGGTAGTGGTATTTGATGAAGCTCATATACGGCCAGAATATTCAAGGGATTTAACTTCAGTAGGAATATATGGATTTATCATTCAATATGTTATACATCTATCAACAAATCCGATAACGGCATGGATCTATCCATTATTAGCGATTTATACCTTAAGAAAATACTTACCAAAAAAAGATGATAAAAAACAAAAAAAAAAAGAAGAGAAACAAGATCAGATCGAAGAACAAGAAAAATTTAGGACTTCCTCATATTTTGCTGAAAAAATACAATGGTATCGAGAAAAACAAAACTATGGGAAAGCTTTAACGCTTCTATACAGGAGACTTGAAAGAAAATTGAACAATTTGTTGAGAGGGAAAAAGATTACCACTAAAAATGTTATCGATATGGTCATTAATAAAGAACAAAATATTACAAAATTAAAAATTAGAAGAATTAGTCGATTTATGGATCGAATAATTCTCATAAAAGAAGGCAAAAATAAAGTCAAGAATGAAGAAGATTTTGAAAACCTCTTCTTTGAAATGGAATGGGTTGTAAAGAATATTTAAAAAAATTAAGATAACCAAATATAATTAAAAATCAAATTAATAAAAATAAAAAAAAAGAAGTGAATTAAAATGGAAGCTCCAGATAAAGCAAAGTATTATGAAAGAGAAGAATTGGATGTAAGTTCTATTAGATCAATAGCACAAGAGGTTTTAAGTGAAGTAAGTCGAGTGATTGTCGGTAATGGAGAAATTCTTCAGCAACTTTTCATAGCTCTCTTGGTTAATGGACACGTTCTCCTTGAAGGTGTTCCAGGTTTGGGTAAAACTGTCATGGCTAAATCTTTTGCCAAAACTTTAGGGATCTCTTTCAAACGCGTTCAATTTACCCCCGATTTATTACCTTCTGATATAACAGGTACAAAAATATTTGATCAGAATGAAGGTGCATTTGTCCTTCAAAAAGGTCCGATTTTTGCCAATGTTGTACTAGCTGATGAAATAAATAGAAGTGCTCCAAAAACTCAATCAGCACTTTTAGAAGCTATGGCTGAACGACAAGTAACTATTGAAGGTCAAACGCTTGAATTAGTTAAACCTTTTATTGTCATTGCAACAGAGAACCCCGTTGAAATGGAAGGTACTTACCCCTTACCAGAAGCACAAATAGACCGTTTCTTATTTAAACTTTGGCTAGATTATCCCGAAATAGATGAAGAGGTAGAAATTATGAGGAGACAAATATCAGGAGATATGCCCTCACTAGATGTCATCACCAATGCTGAAGAACTGTTGGCAGCTCAAAAAATTATGAATCTGGTCTATATTGATGAAAGAATCCTGAAATATGTTAGGGACATAATAATTAAAACACGAAATCATCCACAAATTGCATTAGGGTGTGGACCTCGAGCCTCACTTACGATAATGAAAACCGCTAAAGCACGAGCAGCAATTCTTGGACGTACTTATGTCACACCGGATGATGTTAGAGCCCTCATCATACCTGCTCTTAACCATCGAATAATGTTAAAAGCAGAAAGTGAACTTGAAGGTTTAGATGCAAAATCGGTGCTTCGATCAATAGTAGAAGATATTCCAGTTCCAATTTAAATTTTTTTTTAAAAAAATAATAAAATAATGTAATTCAATTGAAAAGCGGTAAAATCTTAAATTCCATGTTGGAGATGTAAATGCTAGGTGGAAAAGGTAGAACATTGATTTTATTCGCAGTTTTCTTCCTAACTGCGGGATTTGCATTTGTAAATTACTTTTTTATTTTCTTTGCAATTCTCTTATTATTTAGTACTATTATTAGCTTACCGCTTTTTTATTGGCAAATGAACATAGAAGAATTACAAGTCCATAGAGAACTTGAGAAAGAAAAGGTATTTAAAGATGATTTTGTTCATATAAAGGTCATAATTAAGAACACAGGAAAAGGTAGTTTTGACCTCATAGAAATTAGAGATTATTATAATCCTCAACTTTTTCGATTAGTACTTGGCGAAAATTTCATATCTACACGTATAGGTCCTAGAGCATTAATTAAATTCTCTTATGTTCTTGAACCCAAAGTACGAGGAGAATATCCCCTTGGACCACTTTCGGTAACCATTAAAGATCGATTAGGATTTAATTCTGTTGAAAGAATAATCCCTGATAGTGTTTCAGATATCTTAATATATCCTCCATATGAAGATATAAAAAGAATTGAAATTCTTGGATCCAAACGCTCTCTTCAGTTAAATTATGGCATACAAAGATCGAAACAAATAGGTCTTGGATCCGAATTTCATGCAATGAGAAAGTATGTTTTTGGGGATCAATTTCGATTAATTGACTGGAAGGCAAGTGCACGGACTCAAAAATTAATAGTGAGGGAATTTGAAAGTGAACGAGACGTAACTGTTATGATTTTAGTTGATTCATCTAATAGCATGGCTGGAGGCGCGATAGAAAACACAAAATTTGAATATGCCATTCGATCATGCATGTTATTAACCAAAGTTGCTCTCACACGAAGAGACAACGTAGGAATATTTTCATATTCAGATAAGAAAAATCTGCAATTTTTAAAACCAGGAAGCGGAGATGATCATTTTTATCAAGTTCTAGATTTTGTTGCTAGGATAAAACCTCAAGGAAAGAGTAGAATTGTTGAAGCTATCGATTACTTCGTTAGACGGTTTCAAAAAAGGAGTTTAATATTTTTAATATCTGATCTAGAAGGAAATGTAAAAGAAATATCACAAGCAATGAGAAAACTTGTTACATTTAATCATTCTATTATTGTCATTAATCCATTTAGCCCTTGGTTCGAAATTCATGAAATCGATTTATCCTCTACAGATAAAGCATTAGCTGAAGCAATAAGTGAGGAAATGATGGAACATATACTAATCCTTAGACGGGAATTTCGTAATTTAGGAATTAGTCTCATCACAACGGGACCAGACGAAATGATGACAAATGTACTAAAAACGTATATAGATGCAAAGAAAAAGGGGAGTGCATATTAAATAATGACGCGATATTATTTAGTAGGGTTAAAAATAATTAAAATTTTAATGTATTTTTGGATTTTAGTAATATTTCTTTCAGTATTTCATTTTGACGAGGTTATCACAACTGATAGTGGGGAACTAGTTATAGCTGCCTTTTTTGAGGGAATAAGAAATATCATTACTTATGCCTTCTTTGGACTTGTTTATATAATAGCTTTAGGAAGTATTCGGATGACTTCCTTTCTCTTTACTCCGAATCCCCAATTTATGTTTGACTTTCTTGATAATTTTATGCGTAATTATTTTGGATTATGGTTTAATTTTCCCAATGGTACGGTACCCGATTTAATAGAAATCCCCAACCTCATATGGACAGAAATCTCTGTTTTTACTGGAGATTTCTATTTATTTGCTTTTCAAATTCTATTCATTGTATCGATATTCTATGTGATCAGAGCTTTTTTCCAATCTAATCCGAAACACGATATGCTTGCGGTTGGGTCTCTAATACTTATGATTGTTGTACCTCTTATGGTATTTGGATATAATAACATGTTAGATCTTTTTAATATCAGTGATCCTTACATCAATTCGCTTCACAATCCCTTGGATCCAATGTTTTCAGTCATTCCCATAGATAACTTTTTTCAGTTTTTAGCGAGTCCAGTTATTTCACTAGCTATAGTATCATATATTTATCTAGAATTAGCATTTCAACTTAATTATATTGATACCGTTTCCAAGCCATCCTTGGAGAGACGAGATAGGCTTGAATCTCAACTAGAGATCCTTCAAAGTGAATCTCATTTTGTTGTAGCAAACGTCGATAAAATAAAAGAGGAAGCTAAAATACGCAAAGATGAAATTGACAAAGAAGGAAAAACCAGTGTGGATAAATTTCTTTTAAAAATGGAAGAAAGATTTTCTTACGTAAAAGAAATGATTGAAAAGAAAAAATTGGAGGAAGAAGAAAGGAAATTAATCACTGCAGCTTCAAAAACAAGAAGATTAGGGGGATACGTGGAGAAATTATTCAAAGAAGATGCAGAGGCTCGTGATACACTTACAGCAAGAACTTCTTCCCCTAAATTGCAAAGTTTAGCCTTTTCAACAATAATCAACTTCTTCTCACGTATTATCATTTTAATTTTAGTAAGCTATGTTGTAATACAACCTCACTGGTTCGCTGAGAATGTGTTCAATTTACCACCAGCAATCACAGAAAGCGTGGCAATGTATTCACCAGAAGTAATTTTAATTCTCTTATTGCCGATAGTATCTTTATTTCCTGTTATATCAAAAGTCATCTCTTATATAAAACATCGTAATTTAATCATAAGTCTGCAACAAGAGGGTAGAATCAAAGATATATTAGCTTCTGTAGGAGATTACGTGAAAAAAGAAGAAACTATTAACGAAATTCCAATAGAAGAATCAGTAGCTCAATCATCATAGGCTCATCACTTCTCTCGCCAGATTTTCCTTTTTTTTTATATTCGTCATTAGGGTATCAAAACAATATGTCTTTATGCCCAATTCCTCAATCTGTTGTTTCGATGATTGATCTTTAAGATCAATAATGAAATGACCTATCATTCCCCTGTAGAAATTAGCAACACCAACGCATGAAACCTCATAACCAAAAAAGTTTAACATTTTATCTGCTGGACCTTTTACTGAGGATCCTTCTATAATAGGACTAATGGCATACACATTATCCTTTACACTTATTAGCGTATTTTTTATATCCTTGACGCTCAGGATTGTTCCAATTGAAACTATTGGATTAGATGGGCATATTATTACTTTTCTTGCCTTTTTGATATAATCTATGACACCTACTATAGGATTAGCTTTTTCAGAACCCTTGAAGGATATACCTAAAATATCGGGCTCACATTTATGTTTTATGTAATATTCTTCAAAATGCATTTTCCCCAAGGGAGTTTCAATATATGTTTCCACTGATTCATTACTCATTGGAATGAGATCTGCTTTTATTCCTAATTTTTTACATATTTTAGATGTAATTTGAGCTTTTGTAAAACCTTTACGGTATAAATCTGTTCGATAAATATGTGTTGCTAAATCTTTATCCCCCAAATTAAACCATCCATCGTCATAATAATTTTTTATTATGCTCAAACAATTGAAAGTATCATTTTCAAAACCCCACCCTTTTTCCTTATCAACGACTTCCGCAATACTATATGTTATTATATCGATATCTGGACAAATAGTAAGACCAAATAATTCAATATCATCACCTGTATTTATGATTATTTTTAATTTGCCTGGATCTACTACTTTTACTAATCCTTGAATAAATTTTGCGGCACCCACCCCTCCTGCCAGTATAGTATAAAAATCTTCACTCATTTCAAATCTCAATTTAATCTTCAATTTTGTAAATAATATCCTCTAAATTCTTGCGAAACGGTGTTTTTGGAACATCTTTGGGATATCCTATTGTAAAAAAAGCCATAGGAACATATGATTTTGGAAGATTTAATTCTTCCTTGATAATTTCCTTAGCAAATAATGGTGCACAATACCAACAAGAAGACAAATTTTTAGTTTCTAAGGCTATTAGTAAATAAGTTGCAGAAGAACTTATACTCTGAATTCCCATAATTAATTCATTTAAATTGCGTTCTTCATCTTCATATGATTCTAAATCTTGCTTATCCAAACAAAGTAATATCAAATGAGGTGAATTTAAGAATTGATTTCGTGTTTTTTCAATCTTTAAATTGATGATCGATTCTGATTGACCTTCACTTATTAAATCGTTCCTGAATTTTGCATTCATCCTCTCTATTAATTTATTTCTTCTAGCACCTTTCTTTAAAATTACATATCTCCAAAATTGTCCATTATGAGCACTTGGAGCCCAGGTTGATAAGTTTATACATTCTCTAATAAGCTCTTCATCTACTTCTCTAGAAGAAAAACCTAACTTATAACTCCTCCTTGACTTTAGTGTTTTTATAATCTCATTATCGCTATCTTTCTCTCTAAATAAATCTGAATTTCTTTCACGTATAATGGAACTAATAGATGCCTGATCATTTAATTCAAACTCATATCCCTTAATTAATACAACGGGGTATCCCTCATCTGCTTCCCCCATTATGAGTTGAGCAGCAGAAGCAAGATTATCTACTTGTCCAACGATCGTGCTTTTCAATTCTTTCCCATAAAGATCATATTTACCTCTCTTATCCAATATTGCATCTATCCCTGAAAGTCCTATTGCCACTCCAACAGCACCCCTTCTAAAAGGTCTTCCAAATGAATCTGAAATAATAACCGCTAAATTTTTCCCAATTATTTTCTTGAGTTCGTCAGTAATTTTCTTTGCTTCTTCATCAGAATTATCCGGTAATAAAGTTACAATATTTTCTCCTTCTACATTTGATCTATCAATTCCTGCATTGGCACAAATAAATCCATGTTTTGTCTCAACAATCATAACGTGGCTTGTTCGAATCAATTTATTTGATTCATCTAAAATTAATTGTATTAATTGCGGATCTTTCACAGGAATATTTTCCTTCATTGCTAAAGGTATCATACTCTTATATAACATTTTAGCATAATCGCTGGGCTCAATTGTATTTAGATCGACTAGGTAACCACGACTTTTTGAAACAATACTTTGAGCAATAACAAGTATATTCCCTTCTTCTAAAATTATATTTGATTTATTTGCAGATTCAATTATGATCTTTGCTAAATTATCTCCCGGTTTTATTTTTGGTATTCCTTTTAATGCAATTAGATTAATAAATTCACTCAAATCTATTTTTCACCACTTAAAAATAATTTATATGATTTTATATCTTCCTCTCTACTTATGGCTTTCCTTTCATATTTTTCGGGTATAGCACAACAAGCAGAATAAAACTCGAATGAAACATTTGGATCATATTTCTTCATCCATTGTAAAGTAGCCTTAGAGGGGATTTCAATTCTTGTAATTCCTGCTTTTAAAGCTAATTGTTCAATCTCCCTTTTTAGACTTCCACGAGGTCTCATGCATCCTAAGGAAATTTCAGTCTGAGGAAATACCAATCTTGTTACCGCTATTAATTTGGAAATATCCTCAGGTTTTGGAGTCTCAAATTTTGAGTCTTTTGGAGGAATAAGTACAATTACTACGATTAAAGAGGGATTAGGAAAATTTTCTTTAATAAATTTAATTGATTTTAATTCTTCGTGAATTTTTCCATAATACAATCCAAAACAAATATGGGGAATTATATTCAGATGATTTTTTTGAAGAAGTTCCAATGATTTTCTGTAATCTTCTACTGTTTTATCAAGGTGGTATATATTTTTTATTATTTTCTCATCAATATTAATATCGAAAGATATAATATCTGCTGTAGTCTCTTTTAAATCGCAAGCAGTATCTTCATCAATTAAACCAGTATGAAGATTGATTATTAAATCAGTTTGTTGTTTGACTTCTTCAATAGTATTTAAAAACTGTTTTAAAGGTACAGCACCATTAGGATCACACCCTCCTGAAATCAAAGCTCCCACACCACCGTTCTTATGAAGATTGATTAAAAAATCTTTTAATTCACTATTAGTGAGGAGGGGTTTCATATTTTCTAGATATTTTTTATTACAGTGTTCACAGTTTAAGTTACAATCACTCCCAGTTATACTAATAGCAGGAAAATTATAATTTGGAACGTATACTTTTAAACGTTCACCAAAAAATTGTACTTTCAAGTTATATGCAATTTTTAAGATAGAATCAATCTGTTGGAAGTTATCTGAAACGATTTCTTCATAATCTGACCATTTCATTCGATTTTCTGTTATTTTCGTTATTATACTCTCATTCATATTTTTTTAACCATTTTTCATTTGAATATTTCTCTTTCATTAACTTTTTGGCTAATTTAATTTCCTCTTCAGAAATTTGCCCCTCTTTTAATTTAATTTTCAAAGTATTTTCAAACCCTTGTTTTAACGATAATAAAAATTTATCTTCGTTCCAATCAGGTAAGTGCCCTTTTATTCCAATGCATTTTGTATAGACAGATTTAACCATTCTTGATTTAGATACATTATTTGGCGCTTTTAAGACGGAATACATGAGTTCTGCATTTAATTCTAGTAAGATGGTACCATGTTGAAGAATATATCCCTTTTTTCTTATTTGGGCATTTCCAGAAAATTTTTTACCTTCTAGAAAAAGAGCAGGGCAATGTATGATTCCAGGTTCTGATTCTAAACCATAATTCTTTAAACCAGAGATTATTCCCATTTCAATAATCTCAAATTGTTCAAGTACTCTATAAGCATGCAACTCCTCTAATAATTTGATAGGACAGATAATGGAATAAGTTATTTCTCGATCCCTATCATGAAATACAGCGCCACCTCCTGTGATTCTTCTAACTACGTCAAACCCTTTATTTTGAGCGATATCAATATCAACTTCTGAAGAAAGGCTTTGATTTTGTCCTATTGAAATTGTCGAGGGATCCCATTTATAAAATCTTAAAGTGTTTGGAGATTTATTTTCTATTGATAATGTTAATATCGCCTCGTCCAAAGCCATGTTCCAATAACCATTATAAATTTCTAAAGGGATAAATCTCCAATCATTCATGATGGTGTAAATTACAATTAATTAACAAATTTTAATAAAGCATTATAATTTTCCTGTTTCTCAATTTCGGTTAACTCTCTTGGGTAATTATAAATTGGTCCTGAAGGGCGTGAGGTATAATAGGGTCGATTACATCCAGGACATCCTGAAGTTAACATGACATTTGAAGTATCAATAATATCCCATAATTCTTTTTTATTAATATTATATTTAACAATATCACCCTTAGAATTAAATGTAAAATCTTTTAAGCGTTTATTTTGCTTGATAATGAGGTATAATCCTAATTGCATTTTTCGGAAATATAATAATTCTGGACTATCTAGATTTTCAAGCTTTGTTCCCTTAATAGGAGTAAAAGCAAAAAGACCTATATGAATTTTCAGATCGTTTAATTTTTGGATTAATTCTAAAATCTCTTTTGAAGTTTCACCCAGTCCAACAATTAAGTGAGTTGTTACTTTCCCATCATTGAATACATTTAAAGCATCTTCTAAAGATGCAAAATGTTTCTCCCATGAATAAGGCCCATTTGCATTTTTTCCTTTCACATTATTAAATATTTCTTGTGTTGAAGCATCTAATGCAATCCCAATTCTATCGATCCCCAAATTTTTTAATTCCCGCATATTTTCTTTTGTGATAGGAGGGCTTGCTACAGAAATAGGTATATCGGTTATTCTGGTAATTTCTGAAATAATTTCAAGTAATTCGTGAAAGTTATTGGAATAATTAAGAGTTTGAATGCATATTCTCTTGAAACGTTTATTTGGTACTAGATAACTCAACCTCGTAAGAAAATCCTTAAAAGAAAATTCTGGCCAATTGACACGAGAAAGTTTTTCAGTAGATCCCACCGACTCTCTCGCTTGTGGACAGAAACCACAATTTGCATCGCAATGGCCTTGTTTATAAGTCATGATATAGCAAGTAGTTGGAGGATCTTTGAATCGTATAGTGTCATAAAGTCCAAGAACTGAAGCACTCCCGATTGATACTCTAATTTTATCTATCGTCATTAAATTTCCTAATGATTTTGAAAAGATAAGTTTTTTTCTGAGAATTCTCATACGATCAAAAAAAAAATGATATAACTATTGCAATGAGTTTATTTAACACTTTAAAGATAAATGCTAAGATGTCCAAAAAATAAAAATTATGAAGAACAACATTTTATGGTTATAAAATGACCATAATATTTTATTAGTAAAAGATTAATTTTATCAATTATTTGAAAAGTAAAGAGCTTTCGGTAGATTATTATGATAGAATATGATCATAAATTAATTGAGAAGAAATGGCAAGATTTGTGGAATGATAAACGGATTTTTGAAGTTAAAGAAGATCCAAATATGAAAAAATATTATATCTTAGAAATGTATCCATATCCTTCTGGAAGTTTACATATGGGGCACCTTCGAAATTATACAATAGGAGATTCAGTAGCTCGATTTAAACGAATGAACGGGTATAATGTATTATATCCTATGGGCTATGATAGTATTTCTCAATGTGGGAAATACCATAAAAGCTTTGGATTACCCGCAGAAAACGCAGCTATTGATCATAGTGCTAATCCCGAGGATTGGACCAATAAAAACATAAAAAAAATGCAGGAACAACAAAAAAGAATTGGTTTGTCTTATGATTGGACTAGAATGATTTACAGCCATGATCCAAACTACTATAAATTGTTAATGAGTTCCATTAATGAATAGAAATGGGATCAATGGTTCTTTATTAAGATGCTTGAAAAAGGATTAGCCTATCGTCAAGAATCATATGTTAACTGGTGTCCAGATTGCTCTACGGTTTTAGCGAATGAACAAGTACTAAATGGGAAATGTTGGAGATGTAACAGTGATGTTGATCAAAAATTTCTTACTCAATGGTTTTTAAAGATACGAAACTACGCAGAGGAATTACTAGATGGATTAAACACCCTAGATTGGCCTGAAAAAGTAAAAATTATGCAGAAAAATTGGATTGGAAGATCTGAAGGAACTATAATTAAATTTCCAATTGTTGGTGAAGAACGGACAATTGATATCTTTACTACAAGACCAGATACTCTGTTCGGAGTAACTTTTATGGTTTTCGCTCCAGAACATCCATGGATAAGAGAATGGGTTATAAATACAAAATATGAAAATGAATTTGACAAATTTTATCAAGAAGTACAAAAACAAGATAAATTTGAACGCACTAACATTGAAATTGAGAAAAAAGGGATGTATATAGGGAAGAATGCTATTAATCCTCTTACTAATGATGAAATTCCGATTTATGTGGGGAATTTCGTGATTTTTGAATATGGCGCGGGTGCGGTAATGGCTGTTCCTGCTCATGATCAGCGCGATTTTGAGTTCGCAAGTGAATACAACATCCCCATTAAAATTGTCATTCAACCGTTTGATTATGAGATAAATATAACCAAAATGACTCGTGCATATGAGGGCGAAGGCATTTTGGTTAATTCTAAAGAGTTTGATGGAATCGATAATAAAAATGCAATGAAAGCAATTACATTAAAGCTCGAAGAATTAGAGATGGGAATGAATACAGTTAACTACAGACTGAGAGATTGGTTAATTTCAAGGCAGCGATATTGGGGTTGCCCAATACCAATTATTTATTGCGATAATTGCGGAATTTTACCAGTGCCTTATGATCAACTTCCTGTAGAATTACCCGAAGATGTTGAATTTACAGGAAAGGGAAATCCTTTAATAACAAGTACAAGCTTTTTAAATGTTCAATGTCCAAAATGTAACAAACCCGCTAAAAGAGAAACGGACACGATGGATACTTTTGTAGATAGTTCCTGGTATTTTTTTAGATTTTGCGATCCCCATTCTAAAGATTTACCTTATACAAAAAAAATAGCAAATTATTGGATGAATGTTGATCAGTATATAGGTGGAGTTGAACATGCAATATTACATTTGCTTTATGCAAGATTCTTCACAAAAGTTGCACGAGACATAGGAATGCATTCTTTTGATGAACCTTTTCAAAGGTTGCTTACCCAAGGAATGATTAATAAAGCCCATCCTTATTGTCCAGATTGTGGTGTTTTCGCCATGAAAGCAGAAATGCACGATAAAAAATGCAAAAGATGTGGTAATGAGTATATTTTAAAAAGCGTAAAAATGAGCAAGAGTTTAGGTAATACCATTGATCCCGTTGGAATTATGGAAAAGTATGGAGCAGACGCTTCACGGTTTTTTATATTATTTGGTGCAAGCCCAAAATCTGGATTAGAATGGTCAAATGAAGGAGTTGATTTTGCCTATAAATTTGTAAAAAACATATATTCTTTAATTTATGATAATCCTGAAGATACAAGAAAAGAAGTAAAAATACGCGATAGACTCATTGAATATTACCTGAATAAAACAATAAAAACTGTATCTTCCCGCATGGAAAAAATAGAAATTAGAGATGCTATAAACGAACTAATCCAATTGGCTTCTGAATTAAACAAATACAAGGTTGAAGGGGTAAATGACACCATATTTAAAACGTGTAAAATTAGCCTCATTTTAATGTTACACCCAATAATTCCTCACGTGACTGAAGAATTATGGCAAATTAATGGAAAAAAAGGATTTTTAAGTTTAGCGAAATGGCCAGAATATGATGAAACCCTCCTCACTCCGATAAATGATTATAAGTGGACTCTTTTACATGATACATTTGATGCAATTAATCATATCCTTTTAATTATTAAAAAAGAAAGAGTTACTGAAATTATACTAATTACGGCTGTTCAATGGAAGTTTCACTTGTACTCACAATTTATGGATATTGTTACAAAAACCAAGGAACAAAAAGAGATCATTAAAATTCTCATGACTAATGAAGAGTTCAAGCCCCATAGTAAATTGATAATTAAAATTGTCAATAATCTGATGAAAAATCTGGGGAAAATCAATAAAGCACCAATCAACGCACTGGAAGAACTGGAATTCTTTATGGAAATTATTCCCATTCTAAAAAAAAGATATAATTGTAATATCAAAATAATCGATGAAGAAAAAACCGAGGAACCAAAAGCAAAACAAGCTTTACCGGGGAGACCAGCAATTATAATAAAATAATGTATCCAATTTATCACGCTGATATTAACTCATTTAATTTAAATAGATGTGTTTTAATCATATAATAAGATGAGTTAAAAAACTATTATAACCGAAAAATGACTCATTCTTTTTTATCATGACATTCTATGAACTTTCAGTAATCACGAATACAGGCTTTCCTTATTATCATATAGAATTAAAAAAGCCTCCTGAAGGTGTAAATTTATATTTAAGGTTTTTTGATTTTTCAACTAATATCACGGATCAAAATTTTAATATAGATCCCACGGGTTTGTTTGAATTAAATGCTGGGTTAGTATCAGCATTATATGAATTTGCCAAAAATATTGATAAGAAGATCGAAAAAATTGAGTTTTCTTCTGATTGGAAATCAACACAGAAAGGTAATAAGTTAAAAAATAAAGGTGATGTGTTGATTACAACTCAAACAGAAACCTACCTTTTACATGATTCTATAAAAGCAAAAATTGAATTGATTTATGATATATATATTGCTCCAAAAATACCTTTGGTAACCGCATTGGAGATATTACAAAATGAAGAAGATAAGATTTTAGAAGTTCTGACTGATTTTAATGCAAGATCACGTGTAATGAATTGCAAGAACGAACTCGATAAATTATCTCTTTCATTTTTTAGTGAAATGGCAAATTATGGCTTACTTTCCATCTGTATTACTACTTTTGATCTTTCCCCAATAATGATATTTGGAGAAAAGTTGGAGATTAAAGATATTGATTCATTACTGAGGAATATAGATGTATTTCCAGAAATAAGCCCCCTAGAGTGGATATATAGGCAATCTTTTTATTCAGCTAATAAACCTGTTTGGGTTTATATTGTTAAATCCGGAGTCGGTCCAACTATCGATGGTTTATTTGAACCATATTTTTATCTCTTAATAACCAAACCACAATCCTATATGGGAGAATTTCCAAGTAAATTAACGACAGCATTTAATCAATTATTAGGATGAACACTATCCTGATTTTGATCATTTTATTTTTTCCGCAGATTTAATTATCTCATAAAAGCTTTTAGCTTCTAATGAAGCTCCTCCAACTAAACCACCATCAATATTGGGTTTAGAAAAAATTGCTTCTGCATTATCCGGTTTAATTGATCCTCCGTACTGAATTCTTACTTTATTAGCCACTCCTTCATCAAATCTATTAACCAATAATGATCGTATATAGGAATGAATTTCTTCTGCCTGTTCAGGCGTAGCTGTTACTCCCGTGCCAATAGCCCATATTGGCTCATAAGCTATTATTATTTTAATCATGTCTTCTTTCCTAATATCTTTAAATGTGTTTTCCATCTGATATGCTATAACTTCCTTTGTTTTACCTTCTTCTCTTTGTTGAAGATGTTCACCAATACATACAATTGGAAACATATCCATTGATAATGCTATTTTTATTTTTTGATTTACTATTTCGTCAGTTTCATTAAAGATATTCCTTCTTTCACTATGACCAAGAATTACATATTCAATGCCCATATTTTTTAAGAATTTTGGAGAAATTTCACCTGTGAATGCTCCATTTTCTTTAAAATACATGTTTTGGGCTGCAACTTTAATGTTAGATTTCTTCACGATACTAATAGCAGATTCAAGAGCGGTAAAAGGTGGTGCGACAAAAATGTCAACATCTTCGATATTCTTTACCATAGATCTCATGCTTTTTAGCATCCCTACGGCTTCAGAAGGGACTCCTAAATTCATTTTCCAATTTCCTCCAATTATAGGTTTCCGCATGCGTGCCTCCTCATTTTTTTTTTAATTTAAAATATGAATTAAAATATCTTCAATTTCTATTGAAATATCAAGTATAACTTTATTTAAATTAATTATGAAAAAGATCAAGAATATGATTATTATTCTTTCTTAATTAATTCTGATAAATTTGTTGCTTTAAGAAGTTATTATAAAAAATTGAAAGATCCTTTTGTTCTTTATAAAGAATTGTTATATTTAGTTAATAAAGATGAGAATTGATATAATATGACTGACTACATTGATTTCTACACGGAATCGGAACTTGATGACCTTATCGATGATATATTTGAAATTGAAGGAGTGAATAGGATTAAAGAGCTGTCTCGACAACTCAGAACCTTTTTTAATTACAATGCAGAAATGATCCAATTTCGATTCCTAGCTAATGTCCCAAAAAATAATTTTCCAAAAAAAGATAGTACTAATAGTAGGTTTTATTCCCATAAACGAGAGCTTGAATCATTATCTCAAGAATTCATTTCTTTGTTAAACAGCATTAAGAGAGATGACACCACGTTAGAACAGGAAATAAATTATTTGCATTTTGATAAGAATTTAACAAAACTCAATAAACTATCAACTATTACTGAAAAAATTTGGAGCTTGAAACACTCTCTTTCAGAACAAGGAATTCATAACCATCCAAAATTCCTAAAATTCATAGTTGTATTAGCTCAACATGTTTGTTTCGTGAAAAAGTGCTTGAATGCAGAGTTTTACCCATTTTATGAGGAACTTGTAATAAATTACTGCAATTTAGAAAAAGAACTTAGTGATTTATTAGAAGAAATACCTAGCATAAAGAATAGGAGTATAATAAAACTACGAGAGGAGGAACTGTTATCATGAATGAGGGCATGGGGGTATCTCGAAAAAACGTGAATGAGGATCGGATAGCTATTTGTCCAAAGTACGGATGCGAATACATGACAAGAGTAAAACCACTCAAGTTTAGATTTTTTGGCTTTGGAAAATATCCTAAATGCAAGAAACACCATCTCCACTTAGTCTACGTGGATGAGATGATCGGAAATTTCACGGATGCAGTTTTAGCGTGTTTTTTTGACAAGTCTGCACTCCCACCAAAGGAGTTGCTCAAGGAAATACGTGTTAAATTCCCTGAAGAAATAGAATCATTTATAAGAGGATGGGTTTATTGTATCACAAGTGGAAGAGGATCGTCTATAGTTTCCCGCTACATGGATGGGATTTCTAATGGGTATATCAAGCAATTGAGCAGGAAGCAAAAAAAAGTGTTAAAAAAAGGAGATGATGGAAATGTTGATAAAATTTGTAAAGGAATAAAAGAGAGAATGAAGGAAATCACCAACCAATATACCCGACTACTTAAGCATCTTCGGATACATTCTGAAATCCTTAACAATCATGAAAATCTAAAATTCCTCTCTAAATCCCTTCGAAATTTTCTAAATGAGTGGCAAAAAAACATTTTGAAGTGTAATGATGTGTTAAATTCACCAGAAAACAAGTTTGAAATGAGTTTACAAGTGATAAAGCGAAATTATGATGAGATCCTAAACATTGGAACTTGTAGGTGTCTTCTTGGTTTGAACTTTGAAAGTAAAGAAATCAAGAAAGCAGGAGTAACTGCATTTGATCGGTTTTCTGCCTATGAAGAGTTTCATTCAGAGGGAATAACGGATAAATTCACGAAATCTGATTTGAATAAACTTGAAACCAGTATAGGTTTAAATAATCAATTTCATAATAATGGTTCAGTGTTAGAAAACAAAAATACTGTGAATTTATTGAATTATAAAAACAAAAATCTCCCATTCTCATATAAAAATAATAAAAATAGAGGAAATACCAAGACTCAAGATGAGACTAATGTTTCGTGTAAATTTCGAGATTCTTCAATTAATGATTCTTCCTTCAATACAGTGATTCCATACAACAAATTAGAGCAAATCATTCAAGATTATTTTAGTGATGATTTCGCATTTCTAACTTCTAAAGAAATCTCTTTGATAAGAAAGGGTTATTTTAATAATGTTAGTTTAGATGAGTTGATGCTGGTGATTGAGATTTATAGCATGTATACACACGACAGCGAGACGTTAATTTTATCAAAAGCTGAATTTATTAAAGAGATGGGAAATGCATTATATCCCTATTTTGAGGAATTAAGAGGGATACACGATAGTAGGTCTAGAGGTTTAGGATTTACGGATGAAAAACTTTTCAAATTTCTTGAACTTAAACCGCGATTTAGAACAGGTAAGCGTGTAAGTCAACCTAATTCTCGACAAATTTTTAAGGTTTTAAAGCTGAAAGTTCAGCAGAATAAGAAAGCGTATAAGAAAGCAATTTCTGTATTGGGGCGAGTGAAATCTGGAAATATATTACGTACGCGGTATGATAAACTAAGAGAACGGCAAGAATATGCTCATTTGACAGAATCTTTAGTAGATTTATATTCCTTTTGTGCTAATAAATCCATTTTCACCACAAATTTTTCAAATTTGCTTTTTGGAAAAGAAACAGCAATAAAGCAAGAACAATGTAAATCATCTAGGGCGACTTGTCGTTTTGGTCGATATGCGATAGAACAAATTGAAAAATATCTTAGAATAGAGTATAAGATATTTAAGCTAAAAATTGATAATGAACATAATATTATTTCTGATCTAGGAAGACTTAATCTGTTTAAGCGATTAGCTATTGCTTTAATTCGATGGTTTTACCTTGAGCAAGGATATGTCTCCAAAACATCAGTAATCGAAGCCTCGATTCTTTTTAATACCATGTTCTTGAACCATAAAGAAAATAGAGATATTTTTTGGGGTGATTTGAATCGTATTTTCAATAAGAACTATAGTTCTAACTATCATGATGTTTTACGAGGGAATTGGCATTTGGGTATAATGAGTCTAAAAAAAATAAGGAAAAATCTTGTTGACATCCCTCCTTCTAGTCTCAAGAAAAAAACACTTTATTTAATGAGAGAATATCAAGAAAAATTTATGAACAAGGGTGTATTACGTGGTTTCACCGTAGGTACACTCGCTCATAGAAATATCGAATTTTGCTCAGAAATGGAATTTAGCAGTAGAAACGGATTAAGATATGATTCTGAGAAATTTTCAAATTACCCTCAAAGTTTACATAAAATGGATTTTTGGATTAAAAAAAGTCCATCCGTCGCTAAAATACTCGATTTGAATTGTTTATCAATCAATAATGGTTTAGATTTGAGCAAAATTGATGAGGTGGCTTTTGATTTCACTATGGTTTCAGTTATAGATTATAGACACGCTCTAAGAAAAGTCAATAAGTTTTATCAAAAAAGGAATCGTTTATTATTTATTGTTATTTATGGTGGGTCAGTTGAGGCTTTAAAAAATTTGGAACGTGAAATAAGACTATTAGAGAATGTCCCATTCAAAAACCATGTTTTTGTAATTACGATTAAAAATTATCTCAAATTACTAAATTTCAGCTCCAATATCGCGATAATAATATTAAAAATCTCTCATCTTTCTTGGAAAGCATTAACAGATAATTCTGCTCTTAAAAATTTAATAAATTTCAATTCTAATCAATTTAGTTCACTTGATAATTTTATCGATTCTTAGAATAAGAGAAATAGAGAATTATTCTTTCGGTTTTGGCAGTTTCTCGGGCAATTTCGTTGCTTCCAGAAGTTTCTTTACTTCATCTGTATCCGGAGCTAAAACTTTAGGTAATCCTAATTGATCTCTTCTTCGCTCTATAGCAGGTTGCATCGGAATTGCTTTTCCATTTTCAAAAATAGTTGTAGCTTGTGTTGTATAATAATCCGGACCTTCTCCTCGTTCTATACTCATATTTTTTAGAATAGTGAATATTTCCGTGAGTTCGACCTTTTGCGGGCAGATCTCATCACAAGTGTCACAGACAGTACATCCCCATATACTAAACGCATTTTCCTTCCCGAATATCTTTTCTTTTAATCCAAGCAAGGCATCTAGGATTAGCCTCCTAGGATTATATCGCCCATTAGTAATTTGAGCAACAGGACAAGCACCACTACACGTAGCACATTGATAACAATAAGCTAGTGTACTACCAATATCAGATTGGATGATCTGGTTCCTAAAATCAAAATCGATGGTTGCCATTTTAAACAATATAGTTTTTCTAGAGTTATATATTTATAACTTTCATTAAATTTTAAAATTAATTCTTTTAAAAT
>Ga0307445_10000359_pt1 | contig 24130 bp, 18 predicted proteins | sample SalMarSW160330MG_FD_202147 | JGI IMG/M metagenome (GOLD analysis project Ga0307445, IMG submission 202147) | Salt marsh sediment microbial communities from the Plum Island Ecosystem LTER, Massachusetts, United States - SW1603-30 | ecosystem: Environmental > Aquatic > Marine > Intertidal zone >... | reverse complement strand
GCTTGATTTGGGAGATCTCCAGGGCGCAAGACGATCCTGTTGAGGCATTGATCAAGGCATCCCTCATTTGCTACCATCACTTCTTTCAAGAACAGGAAGGGCTTCTTTGTGATTTCGTGAAAAAGATATATCCGGAGAGTCGGTTAGATAGCGACCTTTTGGATCCCTATGTCCACGCCTTTGAAAGTGCTGTCAGGTTCTATGAATCCATCGATGATGAAGAGAGACTGGACTTAATAAGGCAATGCGTTTATCTCCGGTTGGCGGGCTACCCCGTGCCCCGCCCTCTGGATGAAAAGAACGCCAAAGGACTGATGTTGAAGCACTATGTGCGGGCGTGGTCATGGTCTGAGCATCAAAGCAACCGGCTCGGATCGTACGGCGTGTGGACCGAAGATGAAAAACTAAAACTTGAGAATCGAATCACGAGCAACCTTTTCTTTTTGTATGAGCTGGTCTCTCGCAGTGCGGGGAAGCTCGACCCTTTTCCTGGCATGGAGCCCGAGGCCCTGGCCGCATTGAAAAACAGACGCAAAAGCCATTTCAAAACAGAGCCGGGCAAACTTCCTTACGGCTCTTACTCTCTCCGCGCCGAACGGGCCGTGTGTACTTTTCGTGTGGCCCGACGTCAGGATAGCTCCGGTGCTCAGTTGTGGGTGGTCTACCAAGGCTTGACCGGGGATTCCGGGCACGGTGAGGTTCCCCTTTTTGTCTCCCCGGAACTGCTGCGTGTCTTGGGTTGGGTGGTCTTGAATCGACTATGCAAGAATGAACCACAGTCGATCGTGTTTCAAAATATGCGAAGTCTGATGTCAGCGAAACGGGCCCAACAACTCCTTGAAGAACTGATGGGCTTTTTTTCAAACAAAGAATCGTCTGGTCTGAGCTGCCGGGATCCCCACCCCAGGTGGCGAAAGGTGTTTGTGGCCTTAGCCCCGGGCCTTGTCCCGTCCGACAGGGTGCTGCGCTCTATGGATTATTTGGTCCAGAATACATGGGGAGAGATGTTCCTTTTTTCCCTTGACATAGGACATATTGAAAATGACCTTCTGAAATGCTATGAAATAGCAAAGTGCGTATGGCACTACATCCAGGGGACCGTGCCGGGAGAGTCGGAATACCGGATCCATGCAGGCCGAACGCTGCTGGACGGCACAACCATCGGAGCGATCGAAGATTTTATACAATCTTTCCGGGAGGCTGACCATGGGGGTCCAAAGGTTCGAGACGAGCAGAGGACACAAGGCATTCCAAACGAACGAAAGCGAAGCGGCCCCTTGATTGATTTATTGTGACGCCTGTAGCTGACTAACCTTATGAAAGCGATCTCGTTTCTCCTCGTCGACGATAATTCAGCGGCCCTCCGAGAACTTTCGGACATCCTGACATATCTAGGCCATAAGGACGTTCACAGAGCCGGCAGCGCAAGTGAAGCATGGGCCATGTTAAGAATAAAGAAATTCGACTGTATTATTTCTGCCTGGGAGATGCCGGAGATGTCAGGTCTGGCCCTTCTGAAGGTCGTACGAAATGATGACAAGTACGTCAATTTGCCATTCTTTCTGACCGATTCCGGCTTTACCAAGCCTAAAGTCATTGACGCAGGCCGAGCAGGGGTTTCCTGCCTGATTATTAAACCCTACCAGGCGGAAACCATCAAGAAAAAGATAGCGGGCATGTCGGAAACTGCGAGTGTAAGCGTTTCAACCAAGCTCCAGCTTTCTTTTGACGAGGGGATGAATCTGCTTGAGACCCAGGATTACGAAAATGCCTTGAAGGTATTTGAGAAACTCTTGGAAGAAGGCGAAAGTGCGGAGGTCTATTACAATATCGGCTATATCAAGACGGCAAAGGGAGAGTATGGAGAGGCAATCGAGGCTTTCAGAAAGGCCACTCAGCTTGATCGCCTCTTTGCCAAGGCTTACGAAGGCATGGGGCGTGCGTACAAGGCACTGGGACGACCCAAAGAGGCCGAAGCGTGCCTGAGCCATGCGGCTGAAATCTATCTGAGTAGCGAGAAAGAGGGAGATGCGGAAGGAGTTCTGAACGAAATCCTGGAAGTCAACCCTGATACGATCAATGTTTACAACACCCTGGGGGTTCTCTATCGCAAGAAGGGCGATTTTCAAACCGCCCTGAAACAGTACCAGAAAGCCTTAAGAATCCATCCTGACGAACCCAACATCCATTACAACATTGGCCGTCTCCATGTGGACATGAAGAATATGGAAGCGGCAAAACTCCACTTCAAGAAGGCCTTGGCGTTCGACCCAGGCTTTGAAGAAGCCAAGGAGGTCTTGAACGCCATAGAACTCGGCACACTCTGACCCGGTTTCCATCCATAAATGGCCTTTTCCCCTCTGAGCGGCGTTCTCCGCGGGTTTTCGCCTTCGACGTACGAACAGTACGCCTCGGCGCAAACCCTTGTGCGGCCTTGCTCAGAGAACAAAATGCTCATTTCTGAATTGGAAACCGACGCCTGTGCTCATTGATTGAATAGCGTTTCGTGGATGGGCACGAGCTAATAGAGTACAGATCGCCGTCTTGCGGCACCGATCCATCCCAAAACCCGCCGTTTCACAAGTGGGGTTTTTCGAAGCCGAAAGGTCTGGTTCATCCTGACGAGTGTCGGGAAGAGTTCGTCAGGCTTTTGCTTCCGCAGCTCCTGCACCGAATGGATGCCAGCGCTTTCCAGCAGGCGGGCATTGCCTGACCCCATGTTGACCAGACTTACAAGCTCAAGGCGATCGCGGATGTGATCGCGAAAATGCGGCCGGGTTACGCTTTTTGCCTGATCCCAATCTTGCAGAATCTCTTTGGGGTAGCGCCAGCCCTCCTGGCTCAATGCATTGGCCTCCACGGGGCTGATATCCTCAAGGATCTGCTGGATCGATTCTGAACGACTGTCAACCGTGTGTGTCTTCAGTTTCGCGTATGACCATTCACTCAAGACAAGCCCAAGAACCATCATGAACACGAACACGATTTTGTGGAGCCTGCCGGCCACCTTCGGACTTTCAGCCACCTCCGGGTCCCAGTGGCGGCCGCCGCGGAGCAGGTAGACTGCGTTGATCATGACAAAACACTCCACGCAGAAGGGCGCGAAGCCCAGGAATCCTAAGTAGGGCATTTCGAAGAGTTTGCCTTCAGAGAAGAGAGGGACCGTATACACCCATTTTTCCAAGGACCAGTAATTGCACAACTCCCAATAGCCGCCGCAAAAAATCCCGGCGAGCAACAGACGAACAACCGTGGTCCATTTTCCTTTTGTTGCATCTTTCAGCAAGGAACGCCCCCCCCGCTTCGCGCACAGCGGCTCCAGCAAGAAGACAAGAGCGCCCCACACCAAGGGGAAAAAGTAGTCGGGCCAGGTCAGGGGCAAAACCAGCATGACAAGGCCGATCCATGGGAAGGCCTTGCGCGTTCGATTTCCGAGAGCAAATCGGCTTTTCACCTGCCTGGGGATTTTCATGCGACAAAAGAGCCGGTACACCAGGAACAGACCGGGAAGCACCGTAGCATAGTCCAGATAGGCCTCCACGTGTGACCACAGCTCTTGGGCCGGGACCCCCGCATAGTACCAGTTGTGCAAACGAAGATTCCAGATTTCAAAGAAGAACCAGAAAACAGCAGACCAGAATAGCAGGGAGAGGAACTCACGGGGCCTGACCAGTATGAGCCCTTCGTTCCAACGCCACCAGAGCAGGCCGTCAAGGAAGACGATGAACCCGTACCAGGCAAAGGGGTAGGTGTGGGCGTAAAAGGGAAAGACAAAATGAACGGTGCCCCAGGCGGTCCATATGACGGTTGCCAGGCCGGAAACCATCATCCATTTGCTGGTGGAGCAAGGGGTCATGGGGCAGGGGACGGTCTCTCTTCAAGGAAGGGGAGCCTCTTCTTCTTCCGATAGACCAGGGCCTGACAGCTTGCGATGAGGGTTTGGTTTTCGTCCGTTACCTTAATGTCATAGGTGGCTGTGCGTGCCGTCAGGTTCAATTCTTTTGCCTCTGCCCGCAAACGGGCCCCTGGTGAGGGGGCGGCCATGTACGTGATGTTCATATTGAGGGCCACGGCCATGGTGCCGTGAGAGTTGCCTGCGGTCTCAAAGGCTTCATCAATGAGCCCGAAGATCGCACCGCCATGGGCCATTCCAAAGATATTCTCCACATCCTTTGTGAAGGTCATTTCCACGACGGAATATCCATCGTCCAGCTCGATCAATTCAAGATTCAGCTTCCGGGCAAAGGGTTCTTCATCCACCTGGCGAAAAATCGCTTGCCTGATATCGTCTTCCATGCACCTGGTTCCTCCATGCGCGAGCGGTCTGCTTCCCATGGGGCCCGCGTTATCGGCGCGGCGAGGGACGCTATTGCCAATGAGTCCATTCCGTCCTGTGAGCGGGCAGCTTCCTCACTCCACCACAAATCGGGCAAGATTATTTTTCTGTGGGATATACTCCCCCACGGGCACGAGTTTCTTGTTGAACCTCACGCAGTCCACCATCAGCCGCCACAGGGTCTCCATCATGGTTGTTTCATCTTCATTTTCAGGCGTAAACTCAACGAGGTCTTTGTCGATCGTGATTCTCATGGTAGTCCTCCTTCTCTCATCTTTCTGTGTGGGTAAGGCTTGAAGCCCACCCGACATTCATTGTTTTTGGATGTCCCGTTCGTCCGAGTTAAAAGGCTTCATGGAGCACCTTGATAATCTCCGGGCCGAAGGTCTTCCTTTGCCATACCTTCATGCCGGGTATGGCTTTCAGGCCATGCACACCCCGTGGACTGTCTTGGGCCAGCGCATCAAGTAACACGTTGTTGCAGATCAAACCAGCCTGTATTTCGAGTTCCTTGGCTTTCAGTCCGCGCCAGCGCTTCAGGCGCTTCAAGCGGGCTTGCTTCTCAGGGACCTGAGGGCGTCGGCGGGCTTTGGGATAAGAGGGGAGTCGATCTTCCGGCACCTCAAGACCCTTCTGAATCGCCTCCAGTGCACCATCTGCGTAACGCCTTAAGAAGTCAGCCGGCAAGTGCTGAATCTTCTTCAGGGCGGCACGGTGTGTGGGTTTGGCCCTGACCAGGTCATCAATCAAACGATTTGAAAACAGCCTGAAAGGAGGCCTGTCTTGTTCCATGGCTATGTTCTCGCGAAACAGGAGGATGTTCTCCAGCACAGCGAGATCCCGTGGCGCCATCTTGCCTGCGCCCTTAAATCGTTTGAACAGGGGAGGGCGCTCTGTGAGCGTGCTATCAGCCGTATTGTCTCCGGCCCTGAAGTCCCGCGAGAGGATCTCGCACTCCTCTTGGACCCAGCTGAGCCTTCCCCGGGCTCTTAGTTCCTCCTGCAACTCGCGATAGAGTCTTATGAGGTATGCTGTGTCACGGGCCGCATAGAGCATCATCTCATGCGTGAGAGGCCTTTTTGACCAATTGGCCCTCTGATACTTCTTATCCAGGATGCCGCCAAACCGCTTTTTCACGACAGCCGCCAAAGCAGGCTCGTTCTCCCCTATGAATTGCGAGGCGACCATGGTGTCAAAAAGATTGTTCACCTTCATGGCAAAATCGTGAAAAAGGGATCGAACGTCATAATCAGCGCCATGGAATACTTTCTTGATTTTCCGGTTGGCCAATAAGGGCCGCAGGGGATCCATGGTTTTGATCGCGAGGGGATCAATTACAAAGGCGTTTCGGTTGGTGGAAATCTGGATAAGACATATCTTCGAAAAATAATGATAGAGGGAGTCCGCCTCTGTATCAACGGCCAGGACCTCTTCCCTGCTCAATTGTGTGCATAGAGACTTGAGGTCCGAGAGAGTATGAATCAATCGGAATTCTGGAACCATGGGCTGCATCCTGTCGTGCCCTTTGCTATCGCAGTTTTTGAAAAAAATCAATGTGCGTTCAATGATGGAGGGTTCAGTTCCTTTTTCCTGGAGTCCTTATCATCCAAGATAATTTGATTTCTACTAACTCTGCCCTGGAATGAAAGCCATTCATGATCGTAGTGCTTGAACCGCAAAGATGGACTACTATTGCCTTTGAGGACTTTTAGCCATGTTGTTTATGCAACATTGGGGTTGCCCCTTGTTGTAAACACCTTGCTTTGTTATGATGTGTATGAAGGGCGGAGGTCACTGCCCAAAGACCGTAAGACCAGTGAACCGCGAAAGCGAGCGCATTCCCCGCTGCTTGCGGCGGGGTTAGCGAGCGAATCTGAAAAGGAAAAACTTCCTTACGGTGAAGATTCCCCGTGGCTTGCCGCGGGGAGGCTTCAATACAAAGATAAGGCTTCAGCGAACTGATCGGGCAAAGCCGTACAGCTGCTTTGCATTCACTGTCGCGGGATACAAGACGGAATACAAGCATGAGTGTTCGTGATCGCAATCACGTAAAACATGGGATAGATCCAACGGTAACGAGTCAGACACCGTCAGCCGAAGATGGGGTTGACATCACCCTGATCCGATGGATGCTGTCCTTGAGCCCGAGACAAAGACTATTGGTCTTACAGAGTAACGTTAAATCTATTCTGAGGCTGCGCAATGTCCGCAGAACCTAATTTCGAGGCGATTTTGAAGGCGCTGGTCGGTGCGAAGGTGGAGTTTATCGTCGTGGGTGGAGTTTGCGCCGTGCTCCAGGGGGCGCCGATTGCGACGTTCGATCTCGACCTGGTGTATTCGCGGGCCGGCCAGAACCTCGACCGGCTGGAAAGAGTGCTGCGAGATGAGGAAGCGTTTTACCGTGAGAAGCCAGAGGTCTTTCCAGATGCCTCTCGACTTGACAGCCCCGGGCACCACCTGCTGATGACGAAGTTCGGCCCGCTGGACCTGCTAGGAAGTGTGGTCGGCGGCGAGGGATATCAAGAGTTGTTGGAGCATACTGAGCAGGTAGACCTTGGTGGAGGGGCCCGCGTTAACATCCTGGATTTGCCCACTTTGATTCATTTGAAGGAACTGCTGGGACGTGATCGAGACAGGGCGGTTCTCCCAATCCTTAGGAGAACGCTCGAGGAGCGTGGCGGACGCTAGAGTGGCCGGAGATTCGCTCGCTAACCCCTCCGCAAGCAGCGGGGGATGCGCTCGCTTTCGCGGTTCAAATGACTATTTCTCATATTCAAGGTATTTTTCAGGCTCATCAGAAAATTTTTCTTTACATCCCACCGCGCAGAAATAATAGGTCCTCCCTTTGTATTCGTATGTTGCCGCTGCCTTCTTTTCATCGACTTCCATTTTGCACACAGGATCGATCGCCATGGTCATCACCTCCTTTTGGTATCAGTTTAGCCTATTCAAAAAAACGTGTGTGACAAAGCTATACGGGCAATTCGATTCTAAAGCGAGGCACTGTTTGAGCGCGGTAGTGAGCGTTAAGAAAGAACAGCAAAGTGGCAAGTTTCTCCACAGGTCGAATGGTATCTGCGTGTTGTCAATTCTATTTGCGAGCTTCACCCCTGTTCTTTCTCTACGCTCACTTGCGCGCGAGTTTGACACGCTTTAGAATCGGATCGCCCGTATACGGATAACATTTTCACAGGGCTAAAATGTTACTCCTTTTGCAGTTGTTATTGACTGACCGTCACCGCGGGCGGTCTGAACCGCCTTAGCCTCAAGGCATTACTCACCACGGTTACTGAAGAAAGCCCCATCGCAGCCGCCGCAAAAATGGGGTTGAGCAGGATTCCGAAGAAGGGGAAGAGCACGCCCGCGGCTACGGGGATCAGGATGGTGTTGTACGCAAAGGCCCAGAAGAGGTTCTCCTTGATGTTTCGAACAGTGGCCCTGCTCAAGGCGATGGCAATCACCACCCCCGTAAGATCACCGCTGATCAGGGTGATATCCGCGGATTCCATGGCCACGTCCGTCCCCGTACCAATAGCAATGCCAACATCGGCTTGCACCAAGGCGGGCGCATCATTGATCCCGTCACCGACCATGGCTACCTTATTGCCCTCGACCTGAAGTGTTTTGACCTGTTCCGCCTTCTTCTCCGGCAGGACCTCGGCCAGAACACGATCAACTCCGACCTGCCTGGCAATGGCCTCAGCCGTTCTTTGATTGTCCCCGGTCAACATGACGACTTCCAAGCCGAGGTGTCGCAAGGCCGCAATGGCGGCCTTGGAGTTCTCCTTCAAAGTATCGGCCACGGCGATAATACCGGCGAGTTTTCCATCCACGGCCACGAACATGGGGGTCTTTCCTTCACGGGAAAGTTCTTCAGCCCGTTGTTCCATGTTGTCTAGAGAGATGGCTCTGTCCTTCATCAATCTGATGTTTCCCAACAAGACCCGCTTGTTCTCGATGGTCGCCTCAATCCCATGACCGGGGATGGCGTTAAAGTCCGTGGAAGCCATGACTTCAATTTGTTCTTTCACGGCTTGGTTAACAATGGCTTCTCCGAGGGGGTGCTCCGAACCCTTTTCCGCCGAGGCGGCCAGTTGCAGGACTTCGCCTCGTTGAACTCCCCCCGCCTCCACCACATCCGTGACCGAGGGCTCTCCCTTGGTGATGGTACCGGTCTTGTCCAGGACGATGGCATTGAGTTTGTGGGCCATTTCGAGCGCCTCGCCGCCCCGGATGAGGACCCCGTGTTCTGCCCCTTTCCCCGTGCCCACCATGATCGAAGTGGGGGTCGCTAGGCCCAGGGCGCACGGGCAGGCAATGATCATGACCGCCACGAAATTGAGCACCGCATAGGTCAGTGCCGGCGCCGGACCGAAGACATACCAGATGATGAAGGTCAGCACGGCGATCCCGATAACAGCCGGGACGAAGTAACTGGCGATGACGTCGGCGAGTCTCGCGATAGGGGGCTTGGAACCCTGGGCTTCCTGTACCATCTGGATGATCTGGGCCAGCATGGTGTCCCTGCCAACCTTGGTGGCCTTGAGTTTAAAGCTGCCCGTCTTGTTCAGGGTGGCTCCGATGATATCGTCGCCCGCAGTCTTTTCCACGGGAATCGATTCGCCCGTCACCATGGACTCGTCCACGGCCGAATGACCCTCCAGAATGACTCCGTCCACCGGGATCTTTTCGCCTGGACGGACGATCACGGCATCGCCGATCTGAACCTCCTCGATCGGGATCTCGGTTTCCCGGCCGTCCCGGATGACTATGGCCGTCTTGGCCTGAAGGCCCATCAATTTCTTGATCGCCTCTGATGTCTGGCCCTTGGCCCTTGCTTCGAGCAGGCGGCCTAACAGAATCAGGACGATAATGGCTCCGGCCGTGTCGAAGTATACGTCAGGCAACAGGCCTTTGGCGGCGAACATCCACGGGAAAAAGGTAGCCAGAACACTGTAGAGATAGGCGGCTGAAGTCCCCACGGCAATCAGGGTGTTCATGTTGCTGGTCTTGTGTTTGGCTGCCGACCAGGCGCCTTTGTAAAACTGCCATCCAACCCAGAACTGAACCGGGGTCTGAAAAACGAGTTGAATGAAGAAACCGGTCTGCTTGCTCATCGCCCATATTCTGGAAAGACCTAATTTATCCCAGTGCACCAGGATAAACAGGGGAATCACCAGGATCAGACCGACCGTAAACTTATGCTTCAGTTTTTTAAACTCGGCTTGCCTCGCGGCCTTTTCCTCCTCGACCGCATCACCTTCTTCGACCTCGAGGATTTTGTAACCTGCGGCCTCCACGGCTTTGGACAGGTCCCTGATCGTCACCTGCCCCGAAATATACTCCACGGTGGCCTTCTCCGTGGCGAAGTTGACATCGGCCCGGATGACCCCAGGTACACCACCTAGGGCTTTCTGGACCTTCTCCACGCAGGAGGCGCATGACATCCCCTGTACGGGCAATGTCACCTTCTCGCTCCCGGCCTCATAGCCCAGATCCTGGATGGTTCGGATGACATCGCCCACGTGGACCTGGTTTGTATCAAGGGTGATGGCCGCCCTTTCCGTGGCGAAATTCACCTTGGCGTCGATAACGCCGCTCAGTTCGGAGAGGCCCTTTTCGATCTTGGCCACACAGCTGGCGCAGCTGATGCCCTTGATGGGAAGATCCAACTTTTCTCCCGCCTTCACCGGGACGTCCTGCATGGCTTCAGGTCGCCGGTCTTCCTGAGCTGGTGCGACCTTCTCATTGCCTATGATGTATTTTTGAGGATCTTGCTCGAATTTTTCCTTGCAGGTCTCCGCGCAGAAGAAATAGGTCTTCCCTTGATATTCCAACGTGGCCGCTGCCGAGTCTTCAACAACGTCCATGCCACAAACCAAATCTCTTGCCATGTCTATATCTCCCTTTGAAGACCTATTTCCGATTCATGAAAGAAATTCGGATCAGCTCCAAAAGAGTTGGTAGGATCATAAGGATTGAAGCCTCCCCGCGGCAAGCCACGGGGAGGCTTCACCGTAAGGAAGTTTTTCATTTTCAGATTCGCTCGCTAACCCCGCCGCAAGCAGCGGGGAGTGCGCTCGCTTTCGCGGTTCAAGGATTCGAGGGTTCAAGGGTTCGAGTAAACTGCTTAAGAATCATAAACAATTAATGGATCTGCATACCCCCTCCAATCAATCCGGCCTCCTTTCACATGATTGCGAAGGGGTACAAGAACCTATGAGGCGGGGTTGGGAGATTGTTTTGGAAAAGTCAATGTCCATGTCGAAGTTTCGCCTTGCCCTGGCCGGCATCCTCCGAGCGGGGTGGTGCTTGACCTGCTTGTTGTCGTGTGTCCTTTTTGGTGGGGGTGTGTCCCACGCTCAGAACGCGGGTCAGGTTCGTGGGGGGCAGGGAGAGCAGCCTCGGTTTGAAATGGATGAGGTCGTGGTGACGGCGGCCAGGATTGAAGAGTCAGTCCGCAACATCCCGAGAAACGTGACCGTGATCACGAGAGACGATATTGAGCAGGCACCGAGCAACAACGTCGTGGACCTCCTCGGCAGAGAGTCTGGCGTAAACCTCCGGAGCTTTTTCGGACACGATAAATGGGCGGGGGTCGATCTGCGGGGCATGGGGGAAAGCTTTGTGAGTAACGTGATTGTCATGGTTGATGGGGTGAAGCTCAACACACCTGATTTGCTGCCTCCCGATCTTTCTTCGATTCCGTTGGATCAGATCGAACGTATAGAAATCTTACGCGGTGCCGGCTCAGTGCTCTATGGAAGTGGGGCGGTTGGCGGGGTTATCAATATCATTACGAAGAAAGGACAAAAAGAGCCTGAGACACGCCTGTACACGTCGTACGGCAGCTATGACACCTTTGACGGGCGGGCGTCCCAGCGAGGGCAGGTCAAGAACCTCGGTTTTAATTTGAATGCGGATTATTATGATTCCGATGGATACAGGGATAACGGCTACCTTCAAAAGAAGGATGCCGGTGGCCATCTGGACTACAATTGGAGGGATGTTGTCAAACTGACGTTAACCGCTTCCTACCATGAAGATCGGTACGGCTTGCCCGGCCCTGTGAGTAAAGAGGACCTCTTTTCAAGGGATCGACGCACCTCAACCGATCGTCCGGAAGATTTCGGAGAACTCTCTGACCAGCGATGCGTGGGTGGCATTGAAATCGACCTGGGTCGGTGGGGTGATGTCAAGGCCCACCGAGGATACCGTTTTCGGGACAATGACTTTATTCTGGCTTTTAGTCCCCTTATCACGAAAGCGGATCAAACAAGCAACATCGATGAAGACACGAGAAACTTGGATGTGACCTATCATAAGGCATACGAAATCAAGGGGCTCGAGCATCAATTTGAGTGCGGTTTGGATCATGATAAGACCGACTACATCAGGGAAGAGCTCGCGGCAAAGAATCGTGAGAACAGTGACGCGGAAAGCATCGGCTTTTTTGTGACCAACGACTGGTCCGTGACAGAGGATCTCAGCGTGCGTTTGGGGTACCGGTACAACGACTACGACGGTCGCTTCCGGACGGATCAACTGCTCTTCTTCGGCGATGTGAAAAGATGGGTAAACGGGGACGTATTGAAGAGAGATTTTTCCAATAACGTCTACGATGCCGGCATGGTTTACACCCTGAGTCCTGAAGTGAGTATTTTTGCGAGCTATGCCACGAGTTTTCGCATCCCCAATGTGGATGAATTCGCCCAGGCAGAAGAGGAATTAAAACCTCAGGAGGGAACCCACATCGATATTGGAGGGCGATATCGTTTTAGGGGTCTCGTGGAAGTCGCATTCACCGTCTTTCAAATCGAGATGGAAGATGAAATCTTCTTTGACGAAGACGCCCGGGTGAATCGCAATTTTAGGGACACAACAAAACGGCGCGGACTGGAAACCGACGTCAGGCTTTATGCGACGGAGTCCCTCTATCTTTGGGGTAACTACACCTACACGGAAGCCAAGTTTGAAGACAAAGACACCACGGTCCCCCTGGTTCCGGAGCATAAGGCATCGGTCGGGCTGGAATGGCAGATCCTTGAGCCGCTGGTGCTATCTCTGACCGGGACCTATGTGGGCCCAAGATTTGACGGTAATGACCAGGACAACAACCGGTTCGATGTCCTGGACCGCTACAAGGTTTTCGATGGCAAGCTGACCTACCGCTACAAAGGGGTGGAGTGCTTTGTTGGGGTGAATAATATCTTTGATGAATTGTACTCAACGATTGCCTTTAGTGAGACCTATTATCCCATGCCGACTCGCAACTATTTCGGAGGCATAACGTGGATCTTCTGAAGAAAACCAGACGCCGGCTTCGTTTAGGATGGGTTTTCTGGTGTGCCTTCTTGCTGGCTGCACCGTTCTTGTCGATGCCGGCCATGGCCGGGCCTTATCCCCCGGCCGCAGGGGAGCCCGGCTCCACGGCCATAGACAAGGATGATTCAGCCTTTGTGGCCTGGGCCACAGGGTGGGAAGATTACGAGCCCGGCTCAGAGGTGGACGCCGCCTTTCAAACGCCTGAAGAAGCGGTTGGGAAGGCGTCTGGAACCGCTTCTGACGTGGTGTCTCTGGGCCGGGGCGGGCAGATCACCATGACCTTTAATACGCCCATTGAAAATGGGGAAGGATGGGATTTTGCCGTGTTTGAAAACGCCTTCAGCGACACGTTCCTGGAATTGGCCTATGTGGAGGTATCGGCAGACGGCAAAACCTTTGTCCGATTCGATAATGACTCGTTAACCCCGGAGCCTGTAGCCGGATTCGGTGCCGTGGATCCCACGAACATCGCTGGTTTTGCCGGCAAGTACAGGCAAGGATTTGGCACCCCCTTTGACCTGGAAGATGTGGGGCTCGACCAAGTCAGCTACGTACGGCTGATCGACATCGTTGGCGACGGCGCGGACGAGGACACCAGCGGGCATGTCATTTACGACCCTTACCCGACCGTTGGAAGCGCGGGCCTGGACTTGGACGCCGTAGGCGTGTCAAACGGGGCAGCCTATCCGGGCGGCGAGATCTCTGCCCCGGAGCCCAACACTGCGCAGGGACCCCCTCCAGCAGATGGCGAGGCCGGCATTGGAGACGGTGGCGGTACCGGTTGCTTCATTGCCACGGTATTCCAAGACGTGTAGGCCGAAAGCCGGAACGTTCTTGCCTCCACCCCAGGCCCCTCATGGCCCTGTAGGCATACCACTGGTTGTACCAGTGATCGGACGCCTTTATCCTCCTCAAGATCTCCTTGATGGCCCGCCTGTCTCCTCTCTGCCCCAAGGCCCAAAATGCCATGGAAACCACGTCGGGATGGGGATCATCCAGCAAAGCCAGCAGGTCTGGATAGGTCTCCGGGTGCCGGCTTATCCCCAACGTCTTTGCCAACCAGTAGCGCTCGGGCACGTTCGGGCTCGCCGGTATGCGGCGATAGACCGGAAAGTCCGCAATATCCAGCCTTCGGTTTACCACAGTTCTGAGGGCCGCGACCCTTTGCTGCCAGGACTTAGAATCCAAGGCCTTAGACAAATCGGTTTGATCGTGTGCCGGCATCCTCGCAAGATGCAGGGGGACGAGTAAAGCCAGGCCAATGAGGAAACAGACAACCCCGGCAACGACCGGAGAGCGTGTTGGACCAAGGAAAGATCCCAACACGAACTGAAACAGGGCAAAGACAATGATGTACAAGGTGACAGGAAAGCCGATCAGCAGGCAGACCATGGTCGCTTGTCGAAAGAGGGCGTGCCTGTCCGTTGCCGCAGAAAACCGCCTCAGGGTCTGTTCGGGGTGCAGGAAAAATGTCTTGGAGGAGATTCGAAGAACGGCCTTGCCCTGATGTTTGAAGAGGAGGGCGTTCGCCGATCCCGCGACTTCCAGATCAACGGGGGCCTCTTGGGACACAGGCAGATAGTCATAGTCGATCAAGACACGTTCCATGCGTCGGCCAACGGCCTGGCCCTCGATGGCTGTCAGACGGCACGTCTTGAGGGTTCTTTGCTCCAAGGACTTGAACACCTGTGCCGGGTAAAGGGTATAACGGTAGTAAAAATCATCGACCTTTTTTCCGATGGGGTTGGATAACAGGAGGAAGTCTCGAAGATCCAGGAACAAGAAGCGGTTCGCATGAGCCGACCATATGATAGTCAGAAGGACGATGGGCAGCAACAGGGCAAGCCTGTTCAACCAACCCTTTTTCGCACTCTGTTTCGGCATCCACATCAAGGCGGATGCAAAGACCACAAGGGGGGTGGCGAGGAAATAGGAGGAGACCATAGGGCAAAAGCCGTGGCTATTGACGGCGACAACCGCGCCCAACCACAGGAGCCCAATGAGTATCAGCGAAGCCCGGCTTCGGCCCAGGATTCGATCCCAGATCCAGGCGCAGACAACAGAAACGACAGACAGCCCTGCGCCAAGGCTCAGGGTGAAGAACCACCCTCCGAAAAATGCAGGTCCGAATTCCTTGAGCGTGTGCAGGACATGCTGGTTGGGAATAGGGAAATAGCCCGCCTCTGTGATAGCCGTGACGGTGCGGTAGAGGTCGGCATCGGAAAGATACACGTGCAGGGTGGCCAGGATCTGTGTTGTAAACAGTCCCAGGACGATGGCCTTGGCCGGATAGAGGAACCTGTTCATGGGTCACGTTGAACCGCAAAAGCGTGAGGAGATGTTAGAGACCGCCTGATTCCAGCCTCGTGGAAAGGAACTCTACCTGCTTCTGAACAGGCCCGTTTTCTCGAATCAGTCTCTCCACCGTTCCTACGGCATGCAACGTGGTGGCGTGGTACCGATTGAAGCTTCGGCCGATGGTGTGGAGGGATTTGTCTGTATAGCGTCGTGCCAAATACATGGCAATCTGCCTCGGCTGGGCAATACGGCGCTTACGGGAGCGCGACAGGAATTCCTCCATAGTAAGTTTGTAATACTTGCACACGAGTTCTTGAATCCGTTCTATGGTAATTTCTCGCGACCGCCGCACAATGTTCTTTACAACACTCTTGGCCAACTCGGTGTCTATGGGGAGATTCAGCAAAGAGGCCTTAGCCCCAACGCCGATCAAGCCGCTTTCAAGTTGCCTCACATTTTGGGTAAGCTTGCTCGCCAAGTAATGCACGACATCTTCCGAAATATCGAGTTGTTTCAACGAAGCTTTTTTCTTGAGGATCCGCACACGGGTGTCGTGGTCCGGAGACTCAATGCTCGAAATGATACCGGCCGAAAGCCGTGACGCCAGTTTTTCATCCATCTTTGGGATGTCACGAGGCAGATAGGTCCCTGTAAAAATCAGTTTCTTCTTGGCTTCCAACAGGGCATCCAACGTGAAGGCCACTTCATCCTGTGTCTTCACCTTGCCACTCAGAAACTGCACATCTTCCAACAGCAGCACGTCGCACTGCCTTCGATACTTGTCCTTGAACTCCTCGATCCTGTCATGGCGGAGCGCACAAATCATGGCATTGGTAAACTCCTCAGCCGTGATGTAGCAAACCCGGAGGGTGGGGTCACTTCTCAAGATGTGGTTTGCTACGGCCTGGGAAAGGTGGCTTTTCCCTAGGCCGATATTGGACAACAAGAAGAGGGGATTGTGACAGACGTTTTTCGAACAGGCCAATGAGAGGGCTGCGTTGTAGGCAAAATCGTTGCATATTCCCACGACAAATTGATCGAATGTGAAATCAGCATGAAGTGCAGACAGCTGGGGTTGCCGGTCGGTGACGTGGGGAAGCAAGAGTTGGTCATCCTCGTGCCCATGATAACCATTTCCATTGGGCTCATCAGAAATCTTGAAAGTGACACGGTATGGTCTCCCACACGCCCCTTCCAGCTCTCTTTCGATCAGACCGAGATAGTGACGCGTGAGCCACTTCTTGAAAAAAACCGTCGGACAACTTAGGACAAATTCTTCTTCTCGCTGGGCGACATACGCCAGCGGTTCAACCCAGAGCATGAAGTTGTGGTGAGGGACCTTCTTGTGGATGCCGGTTTTGGCTCGATTCCAAGCGGCTTGCATGGCGTCACTCACTGTCTGGGAACCTTCTGAAATACTTGTTGCCTTCATAACGATTAACAATGCCAAATCACGGTGAGGGCGCCTTGCCCGATTGCCCGGTGTTCACGCAATCGTCTTCATGCATCTTGCGCATAAGGCATCCCGGGTCGACGCATCGTTTGTCTAAAAAAACGCCAAAATATTGGATTTTGATTAGAAATTCAAAAAGTGCGGCCTCGCACCCTGAAAGGATGTGCGCTTTGTAGAACAGGAACGATCCATTGTCAAACCGAAAAAGAGGGAGTCTTGGCCGGCTCGTGAAATAGTTTTCAACATGTCATAACATCCGAATATTGAACTGTGTTATGTCGCTATTGCTCTTAAAGGCTCTATCACTCACCTTTTCCTGCGAGCCCCCTTATGTCGAAGTATTTTAGAGCCATAGCGCATTTTGTTGTGCATGTATAGATCTGTCCCGGTTTGAGAAAACGTCTATTTTCTCGCATTTTCTTCTGTTTTCTAAGAATTGTAACTAAATATGACGTGATATCCTAACACTTTGTTTTTCTGGAAATAAAGGTCTTTACACGACCGACGAGAGGACCTATGGAGCGGTTTGAAGGGGTCTGGACCGTGAACCCCCGGCAGCGCCGGCAAAGGGGTTGTGTTCAGTTGCCCGGCCGTTTGACTTCTGTGTTCCGAACCTGTAGGGAAACCATTGCAGCGTGCCCAACACAGCCCGTTGTACGACGGCTCAAAGGAAGCCACCATGACCGACCGTCCCATTATAGGCATCACCATGGGAGATCCCGTGGGGATCGGGCCTGAAATCATCCTCAAAGCCCTCTGCCGCCAATCTGCGTATGAAACCTGCCGCCTCTTTGTTTTGGGCGATGTCCAGGTGTTGGCTGCAACAAACCAGCTCCTGAGGGCCGGGTTGACCATTCGAGGCGTTGAAGGCGTCGAGGCCGCAGGCGGGCAATACGGCAGGATAGACGTCGTGGGGCTCTCTGATCTGGATTGCAGTCAGCTTCGACCCGGCCGGCCTACTCAAGCAACCGGCCGGGCCATGGTAAGCTATATCATCGAGGGTGTGAAGTGGGCCATGGAGGGCCGCATCCACGGCCTGGCCACGTGTCCCATCAACAAAAAGGCCATGCACGCAGCCGGGTTCAACTTTGACGGCCACACCGAGCTTCTGGCTGAGCAGACAAGAACTTCACACTGTGTCATGATGCTCGCGGGTACTCGGCTCCGGGTCTCTCTGGTAACGACCCATCTGCCTCTGGCTCGGGTTTCCACCAGCCTGACGACCGGCGCCGTCCTTAAGACGATCCTCATTACAAACCAGGCCCTCAAAGACTCCTTTGGTATCCCCAAACCCACCCTTGCCGTGGCGGCCTTAAACCCCCATGCCGGGGAAGATGGCCTGTTCGGAGATGAAGAGATCCAGGTCATCTCCCCAGCTCTCCAGCAGGCTGCCAGGGCGGGGGTCAATGTGTCGGGTCCCTACCCGGCAGATACCCTGTTCTATCGGGCTTTGAAAGATAGGTGGGATGCGGTCATCTCCATGTACCACGATCAAGGCCTTATCCCCTTTAAGATGGTCCATTTTTCCGACGGCGTGAACACAACCTTGGGTCTTCCCATCGTGCGGACCTCTGTGGATCATGGTACAGCCTATGATATTGCAGGCACCGGCAAGGCAGACCCCGGGAGCCTGCTGGCCGCCATAGACATGGCCGCCCACCAGGCAATAACAAGGATGAGAGCCAGCTAGTGTCCATCCACGAACCCGGGGCCACCGAACCAACATAGCTCGGTTGAGCACGACAAGGTGTTCATTCATAAATGGCAGATTTTGGTCCGAGGCAAGGCCGCACAAGGGTTTTCGCCACAGGCGTAGCAGCGCTACGTCGAGGACGGAGACCCGCGGAGAACGCCGCATCGGGCCGAAAGATGCCATTTATGGATGAACACTAGCTGACGGGCAGCTCCACACGGAAGGTAGCACCACCTCGGGCGTTATGATGGGCAAAGATGTTGCCGTTGTGGCGGCGGACAATCTCATAGGAGATATATAGCCCCAGGCCGGTGCCTCTACCCACCTCCTTCGTGGTATAGAACGGCTTGAAAATATTGCTCATGACGTCCTTTGTGATTCCGGGGCCGTTGTCCTCACATTCGAAGATGACCAGCCCTTTTTCCTTATCGGACCGGGTCCTTAGGGCGATCCTCCCTTGATCGCTGTCCACGGCCTGGATGGCATTGGTTATAATATTCAGGCAGACCTGCCCCAGGTTGGAAAAATTTCCTCTAATTTCAGGCAGGTCGTCTTCGTAGGCCTCGTTCATCTCGATGCCGGTCCGTTTATACCGGTTGTAGAGGACTTTCAGGGCGTTTCTGCACACGTCGTTCAGTATGACAGGTTCAGAGTATTCTTGGGTCTGACGGGATATCCCAAGGAGGCTTGCCACAATATCCTTGGCACGATTCAATTCTTTCAGGCTAAATCTCAAATCATCAACCAATTCCTCGTCTTGTTCCGTACGATCCGTTGCCCCGGCAACAGGCTCGGAAGATGCCTTTTCCATGGTTTCCACGGCTGACTGAACCAGACTGGAAACACTGGCCAGGGGATTGTTCAATTCATGGGCGACGCCCGCCACCAGTGCACCCACGGCAGCCAGGCTTTCGGATCTGATGAGGAGGTCCTGCGTCTTGTCCTTCTCCTCCAGGGCTTTTTTCAGTGCTTCGGTCCGCTCGTCCACCATGGCCTCGAGGTTTTCATTCAGATTTTCTATAAGCTGGTAGGACTTGGCATTCTCGATGGCGATAGCGCATTGGTTGGCCAGGGTGCGAAGGAGTTCAAAGTCTTGGGCCGTGAAAAGGTCCCCTGATTTCTTGTTTCCCAGGACAAGAAGTCCTTTCATGTCCCCTTTGAAAACGATAGGCAGTAGCACAGTACCGCCCAGGCGGTCGAAATCTTCCCTGAAACGAGAGGGATCATCGCAAGCGCCTGACCATTCTTCGATGTTGTACCGGGTGACCTCTCTATTCAGACGAGCCGTTTCCCGAATCAGGGGGCTCGCATGAGTCATGGACAGGCCCTCAATGTCTGACAGGGTGCCCATGTGGCTGCGGACCCGAAACTCGTCCCCGATATCATCGGCGAGCATGACATAGCCCCGATCAAGATACATGGCCTCGGTCAGGGTCCCGAGGGTCTTGTGCATGATCTCGTCCAGGTTCAGCATGGAAGCCATGGCATCACTCAAGGCCATGAGTGTCTTTTGGTAATCGTATTTTCCCTTGAAGAGCAGTCGATCAATGAAAAGCTGTACTCGCTTTTTCAATGGCTCAAAGACAAAGACGATCACAAGGAAAAACGAGATGAAAAAAAGGATAGACCATCTCTGCCCCACTCCTTCAAAGACCTGATTGAACAAGATAATCATGAGAGCATAGGTCCCCGTGAGCAGACCTGTCAGCACGGAGTAGGTCAGGCCCTTTTGAACCATGAACCCGATGTCCAACAAGTCGTGCTTCAGTACTGCAAAGCCCAGGAGGAGGATGGGAATGAAAGCGAAATTTCCCAACGGGTAAAAGCTGATCCCTGCCAGGGGCAACAGGTCGAAATGGGCCATGAGGGCCGCCCCACCAAGGCCCAAGATAATGTATTTTGTCTTGTTCTTGCGGTCCGGATCCTTCTCCTGCCTCAGGCTGCGAAAAAGAAGATAGAGGCAATACAGCGTGTTTGTCGTGCTGGCGACCCCAAAGACATAAATCAAGGGGCCTCCCTGGGCATAGTAACCAAAGAAATAATGCTTCACCCCTGACAGGTGATAGTGCCCTTGTGAGAAGATACTCAGACACCCGCTGAAGACGTAGGCAAGACGGATGAGCCATTTTCGACTAGTCATGCCCAGGAAAGAATAAGTGAAGTGAAGGTAGACCGGGATAAAAAAGACGACGAACAGGTGATCTACGCGACTGATCCGTAGGGCCAGGTTCGGATCGGTCACCACCGATGCGAAGGCCTTGTCCAGACTCAAAAGCCCTCCCAGGAAACAAATCGCCGCAAGAAGCAGGTTGACTTTTCTACCCTTCCCCTTGACCACGGCCAGGCCGGCCAAGGCGAACAGGGTGATGAAACTGACAAAGGGCGGTATGGCCCAGAAATTAAGCGCGATCAGGGGAGGTTTCACAACAACCCTCTAAACAGTTGTTTTCAGCCAAGGCAAATTGTATGTAAGGTGTGTGATGTGTTATAAGACCCATAGCTTGGACGACATACGTTTCACAGATGCCCCAGTGGTGAACCCATACCACCCTTTCGCGCACTCTATCAAGGCATTGCCATGAAAATCGGCGTGATCTCGGACACCCACCTCAGAAAGCCGACAAAAGCGCTCTACGAGCTGCGACGCGGTGCCTTTGCCGATGTCTCAATGATTCTTCATGCAGGCGACCTCACCGAACTCGATGTGCTGGAGGCTTTTTGCGACAAAGAGGTCTTGGCTGTGAGCGGCAACATGGATTCTGCGGTGGTCAAGAATCAACTGCCGTCCAAAAGGATCGTAGAGGTTGGGGGCTTTCGCATCGGCTTAACCCACGGCTGGGGAAAGTCATTTGCTTCTGTGAAAGGACTCATGGCCGGCTTTGACGAGGTGAATGCCATTGTCTACGGGCATACCCATAGGTCCGACAATGAGGTGAGAGACGGGATCCTCTTCTTCAATCCAGGGGCCTTTTATGGCAGGGCCCCGTTTCTGTCAGGGGGCTCAGTGGGTATCCTGATCCTGGGAGAGAAACTCACCGGGCAAATCGTGAAAGTCTGATTCCGGCGACTTTGCTGTTAACCGACTGAAAAACCGACGATATCGCTTTACGCCCCGTGGAAGAGACAAAGATGGTCAGGACGCTTGGGCCTTGGATTTTTTTCTCAATACGGCCTTGACTTTTTCTTCGGCTGACGTCTCTTTGTCCCGCCTGTCATCGATCTTGAGGGTCGTCACCACCCGAAGAGCCCCGGCTTTAAACGGCACCTCGTGCATCTTCAAGATGGTTTCACAAAGATCCTTGAGGTCTCCCTCGATGATCGTTCCCATGCCGTGGAGTTCGTGGGTGAGACCCGAGCCCTCCAATACCTCGAGGCACGCAGCCACATAGGTGCTCAGGCTCGTAGACTCGGTCCCGATAGGGACAATGCTAATTTCCGCAATAGCCATCCATGCCCCCCTTCAGCATGACTTTCACACATGAATTCTCATTGTTGACGAAACCATCATCGTTGACGAAGTCACAAAACAACCTTTGTATGAATCGTCACCATGGTCGCAGCCGCCCGGATCGGGGCTAACGACTTCTCGCCCATCATTGCCCCTGAAGCTTTCTTATCTCCTCTAATCGTTTCAAGAGTGCCTGGGCCTTGTTGATATTGTCCTCAACCTGTTTATAGCCGGGATCGACGGTCTGCACCAGTTGCCACTCCTTGATGGCCTCTGACAATTGTTCTTTCCCGAAGTATGAAACCCCCCTGTTGTAATGAAGGTCCTTATACATTTGCTGACACTTTGCGGCGTACTCTCGGCATTGCCGGCTGTCCTGTTTGAATCGGAGACACGCTTCAAATTCCTTCTTGGCTGACAGGTAGTCCTCTTTATCAAATAATGTCACGGCATGTTGAAAGTGTGATTTGTAAAGATATTCCAGCGCCGTGCCATCCTCAGGATCCACGTTCACAACCTTGGTGAATTCAACGATAGCTTCCTGGTATTTTTTTTGGTTAAACAGACCAATGCCCTGATCTCGGTACATGGCGACCACATCCACAACGGGCTCCGGTTCTTCCTCTGTCACACCCTCTATCTCTTCTTGTATCTCTTCTTGTATCTCTTCCTCTGGGGGTGCCATGTCCTCGGCTTCTTCTACGGAAGCGACAAAACCGGGGAGCTTTTTCTCTTCGATCTCAATGTCTTTCTTGCCAGCCAAGAATGGCAAGCCATCCATTTCCGGAACCTTGATTTCTTGACCAACCTTCACCTGGGTGGCATCTGCCAGGTTATTGTACTGCGCTATGACGCCAAACTTGTGGTAATCCCCGTAGTAGATCTTGGCCAACTTTGAAAGGTTTTCACCTGGCTGAATTTGATGCATCACATACCTTTCTGCCCGGATCTGTTCTTTGGTGGTGAGCATCTTCTTCGCATACGGATGGCCCGGCCACAATCTGAGCGCCGTCAAAAACTGGAGGCGGGCCAAGGCATATTTACCCCTCTTTTGAAACTTCAACCCCGCTAGATAGTGCCTTTGTGCGATCGCCCGCAACTTTGTTTCGAGCTTATGATGCCTTTCAATAGCCAGTTGGTTTTGAGGACTCATCGCCAGCGCCAGCTTGTATTGCGTGAGTGCCTCCTTCAGATCCCCCTTTTGTTCGTAATCCTGCCCTTTGTCTAAATACGTGTGAAGCAGTTTTTCTTGCTCACTGTTAAAGATCTTGTCCAGCGGTTTCTTGCCCAATTCCAGCGATTTCTTGCCCAGGTCCGCCGATTTTTTACCTAGGCCGGCACAGCCGGCGGCGGTGGCTAACACAAGGACAAGCCCAAAGAGCACTCGGTTGTATCTCATGGGGCAGTCTACCTCAATGAAGCCTTCTGAAAGGTCTTCAATCTGGAAACGAAGGTTTTCATGTCTCTTCCCAGTACCTGGTTCCTTCTCAGGGCCAGCGGGTCCGCAAAGAAAGGGTTGCTTCCCCTTTTCACAGACACTGCCATCTTATAACCCAGGCGTTTACACATGGCTAGTATGGTCTCGTCGTAACGTCCGTAAGGAAACGCCAGGAGAATCGTGTTCTGCCTCACATTCTTATCGATGATCTGCTTCGAAACCCGGAGCTCTCTCTCAATCCTGGCCTTGTAGGTCTGGAGATCCTCCCCTTTCCTTTGTTGCGTCAGATCGGCGTGAGACATGGTGTGCCCACCCACCTCGAAACCATGTGCCTTCATCTCTCTGAGCCGGGCCCATGTCATGGCATTTCTGGACGCACCTATGAAATCGGTATATATAAAAAGCGTTGCGGTGAAACCATACTTCTTCAGGATGGGGTAGGCAATGTCATAGATCGATTTGTAGCCGTCATCTATGGTGATAACGACTGCCTTCTCGGGAAGGGCGTGTTGATACTGAAGAAAGGCGAGTAGCTCACGGCAGGTCACGGACCTGTAACCGTTTTCTTTCAGATACTTCATCTGCTGGTCAAAAACACGGGCAGGCAGACAGAGAGGGCCCTCACAATCATCGGCAAAGCGGTGGTAGGCAAGAATCGGCACCATCTGAAATCCGTCCGGTCTGAGTCCTGCCTTGTTTTCCTCTTTTAAAGGGACGACGACGACATGTCCCCTTTTAAAAGAAATGTCCTTGTTGGCCTCCTCCACGACCCATGATCTCTTGTCATCGCCCAAGAATCTTTCAGCCAGTGTGACGGGCGTCTCCCCTTTCTGAAGCCTGTAAACGATATAATCCTCTGATTTGACGAACAGAGGTGTCCTACTCGTCATGGCGCAGGACGACAGCAGGACGAGGCCACCTCCGACCATCAACACCACCACAACCAGAGACTTCAAGCTTGTTAGGCTTCTTCTGGACAAGGGATCGTTTCCTTTCTTGTTGAAATCGCCCATGATGACAAACCACGAATAGGCATGCAAGATTGCCCATAAAATGTCGACGGAGCGAGGAAATAACTTTTTAGAAGCCGTCTAAATTAAGAACACAAAGGCATCAAAATATCAAGGAAATATTGACCA
>Ga0307445_10000358_pt1 | contig 24217 bp, 21 predicted proteins | sample SalMarSW160330MG_FD_202147 | JGI IMG/M metagenome (GOLD analysis project Ga0307445, IMG submission 202147) | Salt marsh sediment microbial communities from the Plum Island Ecosystem LTER, Massachusetts, United States - SW1603-30 | ecosystem: Environmental > Aquatic > Marine > Intertidal zone >... | reverse complement strand
AGTACTGTACCAGCGTGGAGCCCACCGCCGTCTGGCCCGTCTGCCCCAGCCCGATGACGGCCGAAAGCACCAGCGCCAGACCCCAGTTGGTATTCATGGCAAAGGCGAAGAGCGCCGCGCTGAGGACAAGCCCGCTGATGAGCATCATCATGCCGCGCCTTTTGTTGGGCATGGTGGCCAGCACCAGCGAGACCATAATGGCCCCTACCCCGGAGACGGCCATGAGTATCCCCAGGCCGGTCTCGCCGACCATGAAAATATTCTCGGTGAACAGGGGCAGCAGCAAGTTGAAGGGCATCCCCAGGACGGTGCAGGACAGGGTAAAGGCCAGGACGAGAAAGATGGTGGAATTACCGCGGATGTAGCGCAGCCCCTCCACCATCTCCCGGACGGCGCTCTCCCGCGGCACCTCGGCGGGGGGAGTGTGCCGCACGAAGTAGAGCAGCACCACCGAGAGGATGTACAGGGCCGTCATGATATAGTAGACGGCGGCGAAGTCCCAGGCGGCGATGATAAAGCCGGTGGCCGCCGGGGCCAGGATGCGGAAAAGGTTCATCCCCATGTTGTTCAGGGAGATGGCGTTCATCAGGTTGGTCGGCTCGACCAGCTCGGGGATAATGGAGGTGCGCGACGGCATCATCAGCCCCATGACGATGCCCTGCAGGGTGCTGGAGACCATCAGTATCCACCAGGAGCCGGGCACCTCCCGGCTGAGCAGGCCGAGGGTCAGCGTCAGCGCCACCCCCAGCGAAATCACCGCCGAGGCCGTCTGGCCGATGAGCAGGATGCGGCGTTTGTCCAGGCGGTCGGCCAGGGCGCCGCCGTAGAGCGAGAGGACGAGCATGGGAACCGACCCGGCCAGCGCCATCAGCCCCAGGATGGAGCCGGAATCGGTGAGGCGGTAGATGAGCAGGGTGCGGGTGACCATCTGCATCTGGAGGGGGCCCCAGTGACCCACCATCGAGGTGTAGTAGAGGCGGAAAACCGGGTTCCGGAAGGAGCTGAAGACGCGCCGGGCATAGCCCGATATCCCGGCCGGGCCGGTGACCTCCCGGGTAATCTCCTTGTCGCTGCGGTATTTGTCAGGGTCGTCGGTCATGTATCAATCCCCGCCACCCGGCTGTCCCGCGGGAGGGAAAATCCGCCCGGAAAAAGAAGGGGGAACGCTGCGGCGTGTTCCCCGTTTATTTTACACTGCGGCGCCAGCGGCGGGCAAGGCGGCGAGGAGGCAGACTACGGGCTAAGCCGAGGATGTGCCAGGGCGGCTCGGGTGGGAATAGATAACTCCGGCGGGGCAGGGGGGAAATCCAGAACAGATGATTGACGAAAGCTACGGGCGCTGCTAACATAAAGACGTGAGGTAAAGATGACGACCCGAACCGAAATAGCGCGACTGGTTTTGTTCCCGCCGACGGCGGCCGTCAACGCCAGGGGCCACCTGACCATCGGCGGCGGCGACGCAACCGAGCTGGCCAAAGAGTTCGGCACGCCGCTCTACGTCTACGACGAGGCCGGCCTGCGCGCCCGGTGCCGCGAGTTCGTCAAGGAGTTCACCGCCGCCTATCCCCAGACGACCGTCTGCTACTCGGCCAAGGCCTGCTCGGTATCGGCCGTACTCAACCTCGTCGCCGAGGAAGGCCTCGACCTGGACGTGGTCTCCGGCGGGGAGCTGGGCATCGCCCGCGGCGTCGGTTTTCCCGCCCGGCGCATCCACTTCCCTGGCAACAACAAGAGCGCCGAGGAGCTGGAAATGGCGGTGAGCGCCGGCATCGGGCACATCGTGGTGGATAACCTCCCCGAGCTAAACATGCTCATCGAAATCGCCGGTAAGAGAAAGGTGAACATCCTGCTGCGGCTCTCGCCGGGCATCGACGCCCACACCCACCAGTACAACACCACCGGCCTGGTGGATTCCAAGTTCGGCCTGCCGCGCCAGCAGTGGGACGAGGCCGTGGCCACGGCTTTAGCGGCGCCCAGCCTCAGCGTGGACGGGCTGCACTTTCACATCGGCTCCGGCATCTTCGAGCTGGAGCCCTACACCCGGTCCGTGGATGTGATGCTGGACTACGCCGCCGAGATTAAAAAGAGGCACGATTTTACGGTGCGGACACTCAGCATCGGCGGGGGGTTCGGCGTGCAGTATACCCTGGAGGCGACGCCGCCGACCGTGGCCGCCTTCGCTCAGGCCATCACCGGCCGCATCAAGGAGCGCTGCCGCGAGCTTAACCTCGACCTGCCGCGCCTCGTCATCGAGCCGGGGCGGCGTATCGTGGCCCGGGCCGGGGTGGCCCTCTACACCGTCGGCGTCATCAAGCAAATTCCCGGCATCCGCACCTACGTGGCGGTGGACGGCGGCATGGGCGATAACATCCGCCAGCCGATGTACGGCGCCCGGCAGGAGGCCCTGGTGGCCAACCGCGCCGCGGCGAAGTATGACGGCACGGTCACTATCTGCGGCCGCTACTGCGAGTCCGGCGACATCCTGATTAAAGACATCGACCTGCCCGCCATGCAGGCGGGCGATATCCTGGCGGTGGCCGGCAGCGGCGCCTACTGCGTGCCGATGCAGAGCAACTACAACGCCGCCTTCCGCCCGGCCATCGTCTTCGTGCGGGACGGCAAGGCCCGCCTCGTCCGCCGCCGCGAGACGCTGGCCGACCTCACCCGGTGCGATGTCGTCTAGCGAGGAGGCCCACGGCATGTGGCAGGTAATCGGACAGCCCCGGACGGTCTCCCTGCTCCAGCGCAGCCTGGAGGCCGGCAACCTGGCCCACGCCTACCTGGTGGCGGGCCCGCCCCACGTCGGCAAGATGACCCTGGCCATCGACCTGGCCCGGGCGCTCAACTGCACGGGGAAAACTCCCCCCTGCGGCGAGTGCCCCGCCTGCCTCAAGATAGCCGCCGGCAAGCACGCCGATGTCCAGGTGGTCGGCCTGAGCCGCGACGATGACGGCGCCGGGGCCAAGCTCATCAGTATCGACCAGATTAAGGACATGCAGCACGACGCCAGCCTGCCTCCCTTCGAGGGGAAGCACAAGGTCTTCATCATCGAGGGGGCGGAGCTGCTCTCCATCGAGGCGGCCAACTGCCTGCTCAAGACCCTGGAGGAGCCCGGCGACAACGTGACCTTTATCCTGCTGACGGTCAACGAACGGCGGCTCCCGGCTACGGTCGTCTCGCGCTGCCAGCGCCTGGAGCTGCCGCCGCTATCCATCAAGGAGGCCGCCGCCCGGCTGGAGCAGGACAGCGGCCTGGCCCCGGAGCCGGCCCGGCAGCTGGCCGGTTTCGCCCGCGGCTGCCCGGAGTGGGCGCGGGACGCCCTGCGCGACGAGAGCCTCTTGGAAAAGCGCCGCCAGGAAGTAGACGCTATCGCCACTGCCATCGGGGCCGACAGCGACGGGCGCTTCGGCTACGCGGCACGCCTGGCAACGCGCTACGGGCAGAACCGCGCCGCCGTCCACGACGTCCTCGACCTGTGGCTCGATTACTACCGCGACCTGATGCTCTTAAAACTGGGCCAGGCAGATTTACTCACCAACAGCGACCGCCGGGACGAGCTGACCCGGCTGGCGCAAAATTACACGCTTTCGCAAATCAAGGCCGCCATCGAGGCCGTCCGGGCCGCCGCCCGCGAGCTAAGGCAGAACGTCAACGCGCGGCTGGCCCTGGAGGTCATGATGCTGGACATACCCCGTCATGAAGGAGGTGACCGGGAAACCCGGCCCGACCGGGCTTCCGTAAAATATGGCTAACGTCACGGGTATACGCTTTCGCCAGGCCGGCAAGGTCTATTACTTTGATGCCGGCGATATCGAGCTGGCCGCCGGCGATACGGTCGTCGTCAAGACCAGCCGGGGCATGGAGCTGGGCGAGGTGGTGCTGCCCCCCGGCCAGGTGCCCGGCGGCGACAACAAGGAATCGCTCAGCCCGGTGCTCCGCAAGGCCGGGGACGAGGACATCGCCCGGGCCGAAGACCTCAGGGAAAAGGCCGTCGACGCCTTCGTCACCTGCTCCCAGCTCATCAGCGAGCTGAGGCTGCCCATGAAGCTGCTCACCGCCGAGTACAACCTCGACGGCAGCCGGCTCACCTTTCAGTTCAGCGCCGAGGAGCGGGTCGACTTCCGCGAGCTGGTGCGCCGCCTCATCGGCAAGTTCAAGGTGAGGGTGGAGCTGAGGCAGGTGGGCTCGCGGGACGAGGCCAAGCTGCTGGGCGGCTTCGGGCGCTGCGGGCGGCCCCTCTGCTGCACCCGCTTCCTCACCGAGTTCACCCCCGTCTCCATCAAGATGGCCAAGGAGCAGGACCTGCCCCTCAACCCCATGAAAATCTCCGGGGCCTGCGGCCGCCTGATGTGCTGCCTGGCCTACGAGGGCGAGCAGTACCGCGCCATCAAGGCCAAGATGCCCAAGCCGGGCAGCCGCGTCTCCACGCGCATGGGGGAGGCGACCGTGGTGAGTTCCAACCCGCTCAAGGAAACGGTGCTGGTGGAGCTGGACACCGAAGCCAGGGTGGAACTGCCCCTGGCCGACGTCTCGCACTAGCGGCTACTGCCGCAGGTACTTGCGCCACTCGTCGCGGTGACTCAGGTAGTGGTAGGGCACGATGAAAAAGGTGCCGTTGCGCGGCGGGGCCGGGGGGCGGATGAGCTTCATGTTGGCCTCCCCGGGCGTGCGGCCGGCCTTGCGGCGGTTGCAGGCATCGCAGGCGCTGACGACGTTCTCCCAGGTATGCTGGCCGCCCCGGTAGCGCGGCACTACGTGGTCTAAAGTCAGGTGGCGGCTCTGCAGGCCGCAGTACTGGCAGGTATAGCGGTCGCGGTTAAAGATTTCGTAGCGGGTCATTTTGCGCTGCCGCCGGGGCCGCCGCACCAGCTGCCCCAGCCGGATGACCGAAGGCAGCGGCAGCGTCTCGCGGATGGTGTGGATAAAACCCAGTCCGTCCTCCAGCATCTCGGCCTTGCCCTGGTAGACGAGCACCACCGCCCGGCGCGCCCGGCAGACCGCCAGCGGCTCATAGCTCTGGTTAAGTACCAGTACCGGGTGGTTTATCTTCAAAGGACGCCCTCTTGGTGAAGCTAGCCTCATTTTACTCCAACGGGTGGGGACGTGCAAGGCGGGGGAAAGGGGTGGAAAACAACGGGCTAAGCCGCCGATGATACGGGGCGGCCTGCCCGCCAGAGCTTTAGCGCAGGCGGGGCTGGGTGGGAATAGATAACTCCGAGGTGGTGGTGGGGGAGGAAAACTGATTCTCTCTCCCCCATTTATTACTTGCTGCTACTATAGCCCGCCTAGTCCTTCTTGTGCGAGCCGGAATACATCGCCGAAGGCCCGGCGGTAAAGACCAATGTCGGCTTTTTGATATCCAGAAAGCGCCAGGGGCAGTGTTTCAGGCCCGGCGGGATGCACACCAGCGAGCTGCGCTCGATGATATGGTCTTCGTCCCCCAGGACGATGCTCATCTTGCCGCCCAGGTGGTGGGGGCGCTCCGGGTCGCAGCCGGCCATGGCGATAAGCTCCGGCCAGTCGTGGGTGTGCTCCGGGGCCGGGGCGGCGCCGCTGCCCTGGTAAATCCAGACGAAGTCCACGTAAAAGGCCCCTTTGGCCACGTCGTCCTCCAGGTGCAGGATGCGCGCCGCCTTGAGGTTCGGGTTGGGCGGGGGCGGGGGCGGCGTAGCCTTGCCGGAGGCGGCCACGGTAAACATCTGCTTGGCCTCGGTGACGATGGTGCAGCGCGGCTTTCCGCCGGCGGGTGCGGCGGTGCCCTCCTTCTCCTGGACATACTTGCCGCTCGGCGCGATGGTCACGAAAAATATGGGCTTATCCACCCGCTTAAAGTAATAGGGGCAGTGCGGCACGCCCGCCGGGACGAATATCAGGCTGGTCTTGGTGAGCACCTCGCGCTTCCCGTCCAGGTAGATGACCACCTCCCCGCCCAGGTCGTGCGGGTCGTCCTGGTTGGAGCCGACGAAGCCGATGACCTCGTCGAAGTCGTGGGCGTGGGCCTCGCCGCCGTCCTCGTTCTCGCCGCCGCTCCATATCCAGGCGCAGTCCACGTAGAAAAAGCCCGGCAGTATCTCGCTGTCCACCGACATCAGCCGGGTGGACTTGGTGGTGGATTTTCGCGCGGCGCGGCCTTCCGCCATCCTGGCCAGCAGCTCCGGCGGCCACTCCTTGGGCTCGGTAATGATGTATTTTCCGTACTTGGTTGCGGTCATTTTCAGCCCCTTTCTTTCTCCGGCGTGTCCGGCACGTTCCCAATCCGGCCGCCCGCCTCATAGTGGTCCATGGGGATGCCCCCGGCGACGCTAATCATCTGCCCGGTGATAAAGGCCGACATCTCCGAGCAGAGGAAGAGCGCCGTGTTGGCGATGTCCTCCGGCTTGCCGACGTGCCCCAGCGGCAGGCCGCGGCCAATCTCGTCCAGGGCGGCGTCGCGCTTGTCCTCCGGCACGTCGGCCAGCACCGGGTCCCAGAACGGCGAGCGCACCGGGCCGGGCAGGATGCCGTTGACGTTGATGTTGCTGGGGGCCAGCTCGTAGGCCAGGTTATAGACCAGCCCGATGATGCCCGCCTTGGCGCTGTGGTATTCGGCGGCGGGGCCGGGCGGGTGGTAGACCCCCATCGAGGAGACCAGGCAGATTTTGCCGTAGCGCTGGTCAATCATGTAGCCGGAGACCTCCTTGCAGAAAAAGAGGTGCCCCTTGAAATTGACGGCCATAATCAGGTCGTAGGCGTCCTCGTCGGCGTAGCGGATGCCCCTTTTCCGGCGGTCGCCGGGGGCGGCGCGCTCCCGGGGGACGGAGCCGCCGGCGCAGCCCACCAGGATTTCCACCTTGCCGAACCTGGCCACCGTGCGGTCTACACAGGCCTTAATCTGGCCGAGGTCGGCGAGGTCGCAGGGGACGAAGATGGCCTCGGCGCCGCGGGCGCTGGCCTCGGCGGCGGCCTCGGGGCCGGCTTGCTCGTTGACATCGGCAATGACGCAGTGGCAGCCTTCCTGGGCGAAGAGGAGGGCGGTGGCCCGGCCCATGCCGCTGGCCCCGCCGTTGATAATGGCGACCCGGTCGGTGAGTAACGGCTTCATCGCGCTATTATAACCCCCCGCCCCGCCGCAGGGCAAACGCCTTCAGGCGCGGCTCGCCGCGATAATCTCCGGGTATTTGCGGCTGCCCTCGCGCAGGGTGCGTTTCTGGGTTTTATAGTCCACGTGGTAGAGGCCGAAGCGCTTGTCGAAGCCGTGCGCCCACTCGAAGTTATCGATGAGCGACCAGTAGTAGTAGCCCCTGACGTCGGCGCCCTCGGCGATGGCCTTGTTGAGCGCCAGCAGGTGCTCCTCGATGAAGCGCGCCCGCTTGGTGTCCGAGTCGTCGGCCAGGCCGTTTTCGGTGATGTAGATGGGCTTGGCGGTAAAGCCGCCCACCTTTTTCAGCACGCGGTAGAGCCCCTCGGGGTAAATCTCCCAGTCCACGTCGGTAATGCGCTCCGGCGGCGCCTTGACGACGATGGTGAGCTTATCTTTGGCGAAGGGCTTGAGCCTCCAGAGGTAGCGGGTGTAGTAGTTGACGCCGACGAAATCGTAGGCGTCTTTGGCGTCGGCATCGTGGTAGTAGTCGTAGGCCTGGCCGGGCATGGAGAACTTGTAAACGCCCTCGGTGAGGTAGGTGTAGTGGGTATCGGTCATGTTCTTGTTGAGCAGGCGGTTGAAGACGATATCGAGGAGGTTCCAGCGGCCGGGGGCCTCGTAGACGAGGTTGACGATGACCAGCCCGGCCTGCGCCTGAGGGGCCAGCCGCTTGATGACCTTATAGGCGGCGGTATGGCAGCGCAGCAGGTTACGCAGCACCACGGCGGCGCGCTGGAGGCTCTTCTCCGCCGGGGGGAACATACCCACGTAGTAGCCGCCGAAGGCGTAGGCGGTAGGCTCGTTGATGGTGCACCAGAGCTTTACTTTATTTCCCAGGCGCCGGACGACGCGCTCTACGTAGCGGGCGAATACCTCCGGGCAGTCGTCCTGGGTGAAGGCGCCCTGGTGCTCGAACCAGATGGGGTTGGTAAAGTGGTGCAGCGTCAGCATCGGCTCGACGCCGCTGGCGATTAGCGCGTCCACCAGCTGCTCGTAGTGGTCGAGGGCCTTCTCGTCGAACCGGCCCGGCTCCGGCTCGACCTTGCTCCACTCCACCGAAAATCTGTAGGTATTGAGCGAGATGGCCTTCATCAGTTTGATGTCTTCCTTATAGAGGTGCCACTGGTCGTCGGCCAGGCCCGCTTTTTGCCCCCCGGCGATGCGGGGATTACCTTTTTCGTCCACGGCCGACTCGAACTCGTACCAGTTATTGTTGGTGCAGCCGCCCTCCACCTGGTGGGAGGAGGTGGCGCTCCCCCAGAGGAAGTCCTTGCCGAAACGCCAGGGCTCGCCCTTGAGCCTGGCAAAGTCCAGCCGCAGGTCGGCGCGGGGGTCGCGCAGAGTCAGAACCAGCCCGAAATAGATAGCCGCCAGACCCGGAATAATCAAAAGCAGATAAAGCATCTCCATCGTTTCACTCCGTTAGCTTAAGTCTCTGGTGACGAGCCGCCGGGGCGCCGGCCGCACTCAAGGCGCATTATACCACGTTTGCCGGCGGATTCCCCACCACCGCCCCCGGAGTTATCTATTCCCACCCAGCCCCGCCTGCGCTAAAGCTCTGGCGGGCAGGCCGCCCTGTTTCATTCACGGCTTAACCCGCAGTTTTCCACCCCCTTTACTCCGTTTCCTCCCGATGCGCATCCCTGCCGGAAAAATCTTAACAAATCGTTAATAACTTACTCCTTTCCCTACTTGTTTTGGTGAAACAACTGTGCTATTATCGGGGTGAGGCGAGAGATGACCACGGAGAAAGAAAAAGCGCTGGAATTGGCCATCGGGCAGATAGAAAAGCGGTTCGGCAAGGGCTCCATCATGAAACTGGGGGACTCCACCGGACTGCCGCCCATCGCGGCCATTCCCACCGGCTCCCTGGCTTTAGACCTGGCCCTCGGTATCGGTGGGATACCGCGAGGGCGCATCACCGAGATATTCGGCCCCGAGTCATCCGGTAAAACTACCTTAGCCCAGCACATTATCGCCGAAGCGCAAAAAAGAGGAGGCACGGTTGCCTATATCGATGCCGAGCACGCCCTGGACCCCTCTTACGCCGCCAACTGCGGCGTTAAAGTTGACGAACTGCTTATCTCCCAGCCGGACACCGGCGAGCAGGCCCTGGAGATTACCGAAGCGCTGGTAAGGAGCAGCGCCATTGATGTCATCATCATCGATAGCGTCGCCGCGCTGGTACCCCGGGCGGAGATAGAGGGAGACATGGGCGACCCCCAGATGGGCCTCCAGGCCCGGCTCATGTCGCAGGCGCTGCGCAAGCTGGCCGCGGCCATCGGGCGGGCGGGAACGGCGGTAGTCTTCATCAACCAGCTCCGCGAGAAGGTCGGCATCGTTTTCGGCAACCCGGAGGTGACCACCGGCGGACGGGCGCTCAAGTTCTACAGCTCGACGAGGATAGAGCTCCGCCGCGCCGAGACCATCAAGCTGGGCAACGAGGCAATCGGCAGCCGCGTCAGGGCCAAGGTAGTCAAGAATAAAGTTGCTCCCCCCTTCCGCACCGCCGAGTTCGACATCATGTTCGACCACGGCATCAGCCGCGAGGGCAACTTACTCGATATCGGTACCGAAATAGAGCTAATCAGTAAAGCCGGGGCATTCTTCTCGTACGGGGACATCCGCCTCGGGCAGGGCCGGGAGGCCGCCAAGCACCACCTCAGGGAAAACCCGGAGCTTGCCCAGGAAATCGAAGAGCGGATTAGAGCCTCAGCCGGTACCACTCACGAAAGCGTGCCCGTCGCCGAATAGCCGGGCGCGTTATTGCATAGACAAGTTAATATCCGGGCAAGACCGGGGCTGAGGCACAGACTTCAGCCCTTTTTGTTTTGGGGCCGGAAGAAAGACGAATTAATGAGCCAGATAACCAGACTGGCGGCGGGGAAGGGCAGGGAAAAGCGGGTGAACGTCTACCTGGACGGCGAGTTCGCCCTGTCCCTGGCCGCCGAGGTCGCCCTCAGGGAGGGGCTTAGAGTCGGCCGGGAGATAACCGGGGACGAGCTTACCGCCCTGGCCGGGGCCGACCGCCAGCAGCGCTGCCACAACGCGGCGCTGCGCCTTTTGGCCTACCGCCCGCGCAGCCAGGCCGAAGTGCGCCAGCGGCTCCAAAAGCGCGGCTTCGAAGAGGTTTACATCGCCCGGACGCTGGATAAGCTCGGCGAGCAGGGACTGCTGGACGACGAGGCCTTCGCCCGCTACTGGATTGACAACCGCGAGTCGTTCAGCCCGCGCAGCCGCCGCCTCACCGCGCTGGAGCTGTCCCGCAAGGGAATTAGCCGGGACGTCATCGCGGCGGCCACCGGCCGGCTCGACGAGGGCGACAGCGCCTACCGGGCGGCCCTCACCAAGGCCCGCCACCTCTCCCCCGCCGACTACGCGGACTTCCGCCAGCGCCTGGGGGCGCACCTGGTGCGGCGGGGCTTCGGCTACGACGTCGTCAACGCGACCGTGGCCCGGGTCTGGGAAGAAAACCGCCGCGTCCACCGCTAGTATTATTAACCCCGAAGCGATAACGGGATTATAAAAAACAGGAAAAGATAAGAAAGGGGACTTGATATGGGAGCCATCGAGTATATCGCCATATTTTTCAGCTTCATCATCGGTCTGGTCTTCGGCGGCGCGGGGGCATTCTTCTCGCGCCGGGTGCTCTTCAACCGCCAGATTCGCATCGCCGAAAGGCGGGCCGCCAAGATGGTGGCCGAAGCCAGGAACGAGTCCAAGGAAATCGAAGAAAAGGCCCAGGAGGAGGCCAAGCACATCAAGGCCAGCGCCGACAACGAGTACCGCGAGCGGCGCGGCGAGCTGCAGCGCCAGGAAAACCGCGTCAACCAGAAGAGCGAGACCCTGGAACGCAAGTTGGAGGGCGTTGAGCAGCGCGAGCGCAGCCTCAACAACCGCGAGAAGGAGATTGAATCCACCCGCAACCAGCTCGGCGAGCTCAAGGACAAGCAGCTGGAACAGCTGGAGCTTATCTCCGGCATGTCCTCTTCGGAGGCCAAGCAGTCCCTGCTCGACGCCATGGAAGTGGAGCTCCAGCAGGAATCGGCGCGCCGCCTGCGCCAGTGGGAGACCCACCTCAAGGAGGAGGCCGACGAGAAGAGTCAGGAGATTCTGTCCTCGGCCATCCAGCGCAGCGCCTCGGAAATCGTCGCCGAGACCACCGTTTCGACGGTGCCCCTGCCCAACGACGAGATGAAAGGCCGCTTAATCGGCCGCGAGGGGCGCAACATCCGCGCCCTGGAGCAGGCCACCGGCGTCGACCTCATCATCGATGACACGCCGGAAGCGGTGACCATCTCCAGCTTCGACCCCGTCCGCCGCGAGATTGCCCGCGTCGCCCTCAACCGCCTCATTCTCGACGGGCGCATCCACCCGGCCCGCATCGAGGAAATGGCCGCCAAGGCCAGGGAAGAGGTGGACGCCGATATCCAGAGCGCCGGCGAGCAGGCGGCCATGAAGATGGGCGTGCAGCTGCACCCCGAGCTTATCAAGCTGCTGGGGCGGCTCAAGTACCGCACCAGCTACGGCCAGAACGCCCTGGAGCACAGCATGGAGGTGGCCTACCTGGCCGGCATGATTGCCGCCGAAATCGGCGCCAACGTCACCACCGCCAAGAAGGCCGGCCTGCTGCACGACATCGGCAAGGCCGTCGACCGCGAGGTGGAAGGCACCCACGCCGCCATCGGCGCCGACCTGGTCAAGCAGTGGGAGAAGTCGCCCGAAGTGCTTAAGGGCGTCGCCGAGCACCACCTGGAGACCGCCGATACCTCCATCTGGGGCTACATCACCTCGGCGGCGGACGCCATCAGTAGCGCCCGTCCCGGCGCCCGGCGCGAGTCGCTGGAGAACTACCTCAAGCGGCTGCGCGCCCTGGAGGACATCGCCGACAGCTTCAAGGGGGTGGATAAGTCCTACGCCATCCAGGCCGGCCGCGAGGTGCGCATCCTGGTCAAGCCGGAGGCCATCGACGACCTGGGGGCGATGCGACTCGCCCGCGACATCGTCAAGAAGGTGGAGGAAACGCTGGACTACCCCGGCCAGATTAAGGTCACCGTCATCCGGGAGACCCGGGCCGTGGACTACGCCAAATAAAGCAAGGACTGTCATTGCGAGCGAAGCGAAGCAATCTCAGTAACCAATAAAAAAGATTGCTTCGTCGCTACACTCCTCGCAATGACACGGAAGCTGTTATGAAGATACTGGTCATCGGTGACATCGTCGGGCGGCCCGGCCGCCAGGCCGTCAACCGGCTCGTCAGCGGCCTGCGCGACGAGTACGGGCTGGACCTGGTAATCGCCAACGGCGAGAACGCCGCCGGCGGTTTCGGCCTGACCCCGGCCACGACGCAGGAGCTGCTCGGCGGCGGCGTTGACGTGCTCACCTCCGGCAACCACATCTGGGCGCAGAAGGAGATTATCCCCTACCTCGACGACGAGCTGCCCATCCTGCGCCCCCTCAACTACCCCGCCGGGGTGCCGGGGCGCGGCTACCTGAAAATGGGCAAGGTGCTCGTCGTCAACCTCATCGGGCGCACCTTCATGACCAATTACGACTGCCCCTTCCGCGCCATGGACGCCCTGCTGGAAAAGCTCAAGCCCGAGCCGCCCATCGTTATCGTGGACTTTCACGCCGAGGCCACCTCGGAAAAGGTGGCCCTGGGGCGCTACCTGGACGGGCGGGTCAGCGCCGTGCTGGGCACCCACACCCACGTGGGCACCATCGATACGCAAATCCTGCCCGGCGGCACCGCCTACGTCACCGATATCGGCATGACCGGCCCGATCGACTCGGTCATCGGCGACGACGCCGACGCCGTTATCCGCCGCTTCCTGACCATGATGCCCCACCACCTCTCGGTGGGCAAGGGCAAACCGGTGCTCAACGCCGTCATGGTGGAGGTCGATGAAAAGAGCGGGCGGGCCACCGGCATCACGCGCGTCACGCGGGGGACTACCGAGCGGTGAGCCGGGTCGACCTGCACCTCCACTCGACCGCCTCCGACGGCCGGCTCACCCCGGCGGAGCTAGTGGCCAGGGCCGCCGGCCTGGGCCTGGAGATTATCGCCCTCACCGACCACGATACCGTGGATGGTGTCCCGGAGGCGCTGGCGGCGGCCAGGAAATTCCCCGGCCTCAGCCTCATCCCCGGCGTGGAAATCTCCACCGACCTCCCCGCGGGCGAGGCCCACGTGCTGGGCTATTTCATCGATTATACCGCTAAAGACCTGACCGCCCAGCTCCGGCACTTCCGCGACTCGCGCCAGGGGCGGGCCCGCGGCATGGTCGCCAAACTGGCCGAACTAGGCATGAACCTCGACTGGGAGCGCGTCCGGGAAATCGCCGGGGAGGGCTCCATCGGGCGGCCGCACGTGGCCCAGGCCATGCTGGAAAAGGGCTACGTCGCCAGCTTCGAGGAGGCCTTCGATAAGTACATCGGCCACGGCGGTCCGGCCTACGTGCCGCGGGAGAAGCTGACCCCGGCGGAGGCGGTGGCCTTAATCCTGGACGCCCGCGGCCTGCCGGTGCTGGCCCACCCCTTCACCGTCGGCGACCCGGAAGCGATGGTCAAAGACCTCAAGCTGGCCGGGCTTATCGGCCTGGAGGTCTATTACAAGGACTACAGCGCCGGGCAAATCGAGCAGCTGGACGGCCTGGCCGATAAATACGGCCTCATCACCACCGGCGGCACCGACTACCACGGCATCGAAAATAACGACGAGGTGATGCTGGGCGGGACGGAGGTGCCCCTGGCCTGCGCCGAGCGGCTCATCGCCCGCGCCGACCCCCGCTGCCGGAAGCTGGCCAATATCTAGGATTTGTTATATCATACTAGAGATGAATTCAACGTATACCTGGGTTATTTTAATCATCGCCGGCTATATTCTCGGCTCCATTCCCCTGTCCTACCTGGTCGCCCGGGCGGCCCGCGGCATCGACCTGCGCAAGCAGGGTACCGGGCAGGTGGGGGGCGGCAACCTCTGGCGGATGACCTCCCGCAAGCTCGGGCTTGCGGTGGGCATCTACGATTTCCTCAAGGGGATGCTCATGGTCGGGATTGCCTCGGCTCTGGGGCTGGACGCCGGCCAGCAGGTTATCGTGGGGCTGGCCGTCATCGTGGGGCATAACTGGCCGGTCTTCCTGCGCTTTCACGGGGGGCGGGGCATCGCCACCCTGTTCGGCGTGGCGATATTGCTGCCCATCCTCAACCCCGGCGAAGTGTCGCCCTGGCCCACCGTCATCGCCTCGCTCATCGTCATCGTGGTGACCCTCGTCTTCCGCACCTCGCCGCTGTCGGTGCTCATCAGTACCGCCAGCCTGCCACTGACGACCTGGCTCTTCGGCAGCCCCATCGCCGTCATCATGGCCTTTCTGGCAATCTTCGTTGTCGTCATCATCAAGCGGCTCACGGCGCAGCCCCTGCCCGAGGGCGTCTCCGTCAGCCGGCGTCGGCTCTACCTGAACCGCCTGCTCTACGACCGCGACATCGCCGACCGCGTCGCCTGGTTAGAGCGCAAGCACGCTCGGAAAGAGAGCAAGGCGGCGTGACCGAGCCGGAGACGATGCGCTGCGCCGCCCACCCGGACACCGAGACGACGCTCCGCTGCGGCAAGTGCGGTCGACCGATATGCCCCCGCTGCCTGGTGCAGACCCCGGTGGGCGCCCGCTGCCCGGACTGCGCCCGCCTCTCCAAGCTGCCGACTTACCGCGTTTCCGTCCAATTTTACCTGCGGGCCACCGGGACGGCTTTGGGGATGGCCGTCGTTACCGGGCTTATCTGGGGGGTCATCGGCAATTTCCTGCCTTTTATCCTGCTCAACCTGCTGCTGGCCGCCGCGGTGGGCTGGGCCATCGGCGAGGTAACCGGGCTGGCCGTCAACCGCAAGCGGGGCCGCTGGCTGGCGGTCATCGGCGGCATCGCCGTGGCGGTAAGCTACGCGGTGAACCTCTTTACCTTCGGCATGATACCGGTGGGGGTGGTGGGCTGGATTCTGGACCTCGTCGGCCTCGGCGCCGGCGTCTACGTGGCGGTGATGCGGCTGCGCTAGGTAGACCCGATGGCCGTGGCCGTGGCGTACTCCCGCGAGTGCGAGAGGCTGACGTCAATCTCCTTGAGCCCCATCTCCTCCGCCCGCTTCTTCGCCCGCCCGTTGAGCCGGATAAACGGCTTGCCGCTGGGGTGGTAGAGCGTCTCGATTTCGCGCCAGGCGACGCCCCGGTTGCCCGTCCCCAGCACCTTCATCACCGCCTCCTTGCTGGCAAAGCTGACCGCCAGCGAGTGGGCGCGGCGGCCGTAGAGGGCCAGCTCCGCCCCGGTGAAGCAGCGGCGGAGGAAGCGCTCGCCCCAGCGCGCCGTGGCGCGGCGGATTCTATCTATCTCAATGATGTCCGTGCCGATGTGGTGCTGCATGGCGTCAGTCCCTAACGATACTCCTTCAATTCCTCGGTAAATCCGTCCGTCAGCCCCTTGAGGAAGCGGCCGGAAGGCCGCTCGAAGAGGCTGGTAAAGAGGGGGGTGATGGAGATAATCCCGCTTTGGACGGCGTGCATGTCCGTCCCCTTCTCGCCCGCCCCGTCGACCCGCTGCCGCACCAGGTTGTAGCGCCGCGGGCGGTCACCCTCGGCGACGGTGTTGATGTGGCTGGTGCGCGCCAGGCGCGTGATGCGGGCGCCGCTTACCCCGGCGGGCGGACCGTCGGGCACGTTGACGTTGAGGAAAACGCGCGAGGTCGGCGGCGCGCTGGCGATGCGTCCCGCCAGGATAGCGGCGGCGCGGGCGGCCGTGGGCAATGCTTCATCGCTGCCGCGCGGGGCGGAGACGGCCATGGCCGAGCTGCCCCGGAAATAGCCCTGGAGCGCCCCGCCCACCGTCCCCGAGATGTAGACGTCCTCGCCGAGATTGGGGCCCAGGTTGATGCCGGAGACGACCAGGTCGACTGCCCCGGTCATCAGCTTGCCCAGCGCCAGCACCACGCAGTCGGCGGGGGTGCCGTCGGCGGTGTAGGCGGCCACGCCCTCTACCTCCGGCGCGACCTCGCGGACTTCCAGCGGGCGGAAGAGGCTGACCGCCGTGCCGATGGCGCTCTGCTCGCGGTCGGGGACGACCACGGTTACGGCGGCGACTTTCTTAAGCTCGCCCACCAGCGCCCACAGCCCGGCGGAATTGAGGCCGTCGTCGTTGGTTACCAGTATCTGCACGTATTTTCCCCCGTTATCACGCCTGTAGTTTAGCACAGGGACGAAGCGGCGGCAAAGAAACCCGCTGCCCCCCCGGCCACCCTATCGTTGTTATCTATTCCCACCCAGGCCACCCTGGGGGCAGCCGCGGCTTAGCCCTTAATTTCCCGCCCCTTTACCCCCGTGGGGTGGGAAAAGGGAGTAGCCCGCGAAGAGGGGGTTTCACCCCCTCTTAATGAAAATCCCCCCTCTCCAAACAGAATATCAAAAGGTCTTGCCTGATGCTGAGTTTGGAGAGGGGGATACAGGGGGTGAGGTAAGAAATCAACCCCCGTGGAGACATATTTCTCCTCGTCGAGAAAGGGAAAAATTCAGGCCGCGGCGGCCTTGGGCTTCTCCTTGACCGGCGTAGGCGCGGCGGGCACGTCGAAGGTCTCGCCGGAGACCTTGACCACGGCGTCGAACCGTGCCGGGCAGACCTCCAGGCAGGTGCCGCAGCGCACGCACTTCTCCTGGTCGATGACGTGCACCATCCGCTTGTCCCCGGCGATGCACTCCGCCGGGCAGTTTCTTAAGCAGATGCCGCAGCCCTGGCACTTGTCCGGGTCGATATAAAAAGAGATGAGCTTGGTGCAGGACAGGGCCGGGCAGCGCTTCTCGTTGATGTGGGCCTCGTACTCGTCGCGGAAGTAGCGCAGCGTCGTCAGCACCGGGTTGGGGGCGGTCTGGCCCAGCTGGCAGAGCGACCCGGCCTTGATGTCGTTGCCCAGTCGTTCCAGCAGGGGGATGTCCTCCGGCACGCCTTCGCCGCGGCAGATTCTTTCCAGGATGTCCAGCATCTGCTTGGTGCCCACCCGGCAGGGGACGCACTTGCCGCAGGACTCGGCCTGGGTGAAGGAGAGGAAATAGCGGGCCACGTCCACTATGCAGGTCTCCTCGTCCATGACGACCATGCCGCCCGAGCCCATCATCGAGCCGGCGGCGGTGAGCGACTCGTAGTCCACCGGCGAGTCCAGGTAGTCGGCAGGCAGGCAGCCGCCGGAGGGGCCTCCGGTCTGGACCGCCTTGAACCGCTTGCCGCCGGGGATGCCCCCGCCGATTTCGTAGATAATCTGGCGCAGGGGGATGCCCATGGGCACCTCGATGAGGCCGCTGTTGGCAATCTTGCCGGTCAGGGCGAAGACGCAGGTGCCCTTGCTTTTCTCGGTGCCGGTGGCGGCGTACCAGTCGGCGCCTTTGGCGATAATCACCGGCACGGTGGCCAGCGACTTGACGTTGTTGATGTTGCTGGGCTTGCCCCAGAGGCCGGAGGTGGCCGGGAAGGGGGGACGCGAGCGGGGCATGCCGCGCTTGCCCTCGATGGAGGCCATCAGGGCCGTTTCCTCGCCGCAGACGAAGGCCCCGGCGCCCTCCTTGATGTGGACGTGAAAGCTAAATCCGGTGCCCAGGACGCCGTCGCCGAGGAAGCCCTTGGCCTCGGCCTGCCGGATGGCCAGGCGGATGCGCTTGACGGCCAGGGGGTATTCGGCGCGGATGTAGATATAGCCCTCGGAGGCGCCGATGGCGTAAGCGGCGATGGTCATGCCCTCGATGACGGTGTGCGGGTCGCCCTCCATGGTGCTCCGGTCCATAAAGGCGCCGGGGTCGCCCTCGTCGGCGTTGCAAATCATGTACTTCTGGTCGCCGGGGGCGTTGTGGCAGAACTCCCACTTGAGGCCGGTGGGGAAACCGGCGCCGCCCCGGCCCCGCAGGCCGGAGCGCTTGATTTCCTCGATGACCCCTTCCGGGGTCATCTCTTTTAATGCCTTGCGCAGCGAGGCGTAGCCGCCGGCGGCGATGTAGTCCTCGATGCGCTCCGGGTTGAGCCGCCCGCAGTTGCGCAGGATAATGCGCTGCTGCATGTTGTAAAACTTGATGTCCTTGTGGTAGGGTATCGCCTCGCCGCTGGCGGGGTCTTTATAGAAGAGCCGCTCGATGGGCTGGCCGTCGCGCAGGTGCGATTCGACAATCTCGCGGGCGTCGGCGGGGGTGACGTGGGTGTAGAAGATGCCCTCCGGCTCGACGATGGCCACCGGCCCCTGCTCGCAGAAGCCGTGGCAACCGGTGTAATCCACCTTGACGTCCTTGAGGCCCAGCTCGGTCACGGCGGCCTTGAGCGCCTCGGTGATTTCAAAGGACTTGCCGGAGACGCAGCCCGTCCCCTGGCAGATGAATATCGTCCGCGCTGGCTTCTCGCCGTCAGTCTTTTCGGGTGGCACCTAGAACCTCCGCAACTCTTTTAGGGGTCATCTTGCCGTAAGTTTCGCTGTCAATGGTCATCGTCGGGGCCAGGGCGCAGGCGCCGATGCAGGCCACCGTCTCCAGGGTATACTCCATGTCGGCGGTGGTCTCCCCGGCCTTGATGCCCAGCTGTTTCTCCATTTCCGCCAGCACCTTGCCGGCGCCGCGCACGTGGCAGGCGGTGCCGCGGCAGACGCGGATGATGCGCCGCCCCAGCGGCTTGAGCTTGAACTGGGCGTAGAAGGTGCTTACCCCGTAGACGGTGCTCTCCGGCATCCCCAGAAAGCGGGCGATTTCGCGCATGGCCGCCGCCGGCAGGTAGCGGAAGCGCGCCTGGGTCTCCTGCAAAATGGGGATAAGCTCCTGCCGCTCGCCCTGGTAGTGGGAGAAGACCTCCCCCAGCTTGCCCTGAACGTCCGCCCTGGTCAGCGTGTCTTCAGTCAGAGGACTCACCTCCTGTCTTTAAGAGCCGCACCAGCCGCCAGGCGATGGTCTCGCAGAGGGTATGGATATCGTCGTTGGTGAGGTAGTCGGCGATGGTAGCGTCGAAGAGGATGCTGCCGTCCGGGGGGAACTCCTTGTCGCCCCGCCAGAGGACGAATGATACCGGCACGCGGGGGAAGGCGTCGATGGTGACGGCGGCGTCCCCGTACTCGGCCTTTTTCCCTCCGAAGGCGGCGGCGGTGGGGGCGAGCTTGTCCGGCGCCTCCCCGAAGAAGGTCACCAGCGGCTGGATGGCCCGCTTGGCGAAGGTAGGGTAGTAGTTGAGACCGTCGTGCAGCTCCTTGTAGGTGATGGTCTTGCCCGATAGCGGCGTGCCCTTGGCCTGGGTGAAGTAGTGCAGCAGCAGGATGGTATCGCGGATGGGCACCGTCGCTTCGCTGCCGGAGAGGGTTACCTCGCCGCCGGGGAAGCCGATGGCATACTCCTGGTTGAGGTAGGTCAGCCGGATGAGCTTCTGGCCGGCGTTGTAGCGCGCGCTGGCGCGCTGGCACTGCGCCTCGATGTCGCCGATGGCGGCCAGCTGCTCGCGGGCCAGCCGGCAGGCCAGCTCGTTGGCGTACTCGCGTACGTTCTGCTCCGGTAACGTCAGACGTTCCCTTGTCATAAGCCTATCTTGTCAGCGTCGGGCTTGACCCGGCTATCCAGCCCATCCTCCCGACCTGGATTCCCGCTTATTTAGCTGTCATTGCGAGCGGAGCGAAGCAATCTCTCCCTCGTTGGTCAATAGATTGCTTCGTCCTTCAGTGGAAGGACTCGCAATGACAATTATTATACCTCCAGCCAGGAGTGTGAGTAGAGCGAGTCGCCCTTGAGCACCCGCACCGTGCGGGCGTACTTGGCCATCTCATCGGGCAGGGAGGCGATGTCCGGCTGGTCGCCGTCCATCATCTTATGCACCAGCTCCACGATGTCGGGGCGCTCCCCGCGGGCGATGGCCATGAGGTCTTTATCGAAGGCGTCCACGATGGCCGAGTACAGCCCGTAGCGCATCAGCATTATCATGTAGGTGCGGTTGAGCCAGCATCTCAGCTTGTCCGGGGCGCCGTTGGAGATGTTGGAAAGCCCCACCGTGGACTTGCAGCCGGGGGCGATTTCGGCCAGCATGCCCATGAACTCCACGCAGGCCTTGACCTGGTTGATTTCCACCGATACCGGGCTGGCGATGGGGTCAATCCAGATGCGCTCGTTGGGGATGCCGGCCTCGTTGGCCTTGTAGATAAAGTCCACGGTGTGCATCGCCCGCTCGTTGACGTCGCGGGGCATGCCGTCGTTGCTCCAGAGGAGGCCGATGAGGTCGGCGTTGTACTTGTTGGCCAGCTCTAGGCCGCGGTCAACGCGGCTGGTCTGGAGCGAGACCGAGTTGATGAGCACCGGGCCGTTGCGGGCCTTGAGGCCGGCCTCCATGGCGTCCAGGTTGGTGGTGTCCAGCGAGAGCATCTTATCGGTCACGCCCTGGACGGTCTTGACCACCCAGTCCATCAGCTCGTCGCCGCCGCGGCGGGCCGGGCCGATGTTGAGGTCGATGAGGTCAATGCCGGCGGCCGTTTCGTCCTTGGCCATCCGCTCGATGGGGCCGGCGTTCTTCTCGCGCAGGGCCGGGCCGAGGGTCTGCGATATTACGTTCAGGTTTTCCCCGATGAGGATCATGTTGCCTCCTTGACGTCGCTTTAAGGCTTCCAGGTTTTCAGATAACCCGGGATATGGGCGCCCTCTCTGGGGCCTACCAGAATCTCCCAGCCGGGCAGCTCCTCCTCCAGCCCGCCGCTCTCGGCGGCGATGTAGCCGGGGATGATGAGCTTGTGGTGCTTGATTTTCTCGTCGATGCCGCTCTTCTTGATGGCCGGGCCGATGATATCGGCGCTGAACTTGCCGGCGGCCCAGGAGGTCATCACCGAGAGCCCCTCGGTGTCCTTTACATAGAGCCAGCTGGGCACCTTGGAGTTCTCGATTTCGCCGGAGACGATGAAGTAGGTGAGCGAGAAGTTGGAGGTAACCAGCAGCGGCGAGTTCTCGTCGGGGTTGTTGATTTCGTAGATGCCCTGGGTGGTGGCCAGCGGGCGCTGCGGGTCGGTGTAGATGTTTAAGCGCGCCACCAGCAGGGGGAAGAGGCTCTCGCCCTGAAAATCGGACAGGACGATGATGCCGGCGTACTTGGCGACGAACATGACGGCAATCATGGCCTCTTTGAGGGGGTTATCGGTCATCTCGGCGGGGAAAGTGATGGTGGGATATCCCAGGGGGCGGTACTTCTTGGCCAAAGCGGCGCTGCGGATGACAATCTGGTCTTGCAATGCCTGCTTGACCGCCCGCGCCCCGGAATCGATGACGATGTTCTTGATGCCGGCGGCGTCCAGCTTCCCGGTGAGCGCGGCCAGCTCTTCCAGCCCGTCGGCCCTGGCGGCCACGGCGCAGCCGTTTTCCTTGGCCAGGGCGGCTACTTTATCCACGTTGTCCTTGGTAGCGGCGTAGAGTAGGGGTTTTTTAGCGGCGCAGGCCTTAAGGCCCGCCGCCAGGATGTCGGGGTCCTGGCTCATCAGGATGATGTTGGCCCCGCTCCCGGCGGCCTTACCGGCCAGGGCGGCGAACTTGGCGGCGTCGCCGCTCTCGCATTTCAGGGCCGCCAGGTTGGAGCTGAGGGTCAGCCCCACCCGCTCGTAGGTCAGGTCTTTGGCCCTGGTCAGGCGGGCGTCCACCTCGGCGTCGGCCATGGTATCGCTGATGAGGATGGCGATGCCGGGCGGGTTCTCGAAGCGCTTTTCGTGGCGGAACATGACCGTCTCCCCGCCCACCTTGAGGGCGGTATCGCCGCTGCCGATGGTGGCCGGCAGGATGGGCGGCGCCGACGCCTCGGAGAGCTTGGCCTTGGCCTCCTCGGAAACGTGGGGGCATTTGGTCAGCTCGGCCTTACCGGCGGCCAGAGCCATGGCGAATGCTAGGCAGGTGGGCACACCGCAATCGCCGCAGTTGGTCTTGGGCAGCAGCTTGAAGATTTCTATTCCCGTTAGTGCCATCTTTAATTCTCCTTTCCCCTTACCCCAGTATCGGGTCCATTGCCAGCGCCGGGTGGCCCTTCTCGGTGAGGAAGGGCAGGATGGCGTCCTCGGTAATGCCGATGGTCTCGTCGGCCACCTTGTCCAGCAGGTCGGGCACGCCCAGCTCGGCGGCGCGGGTTGCAAACCGCTCGCCGATTTCCTCCTTGAGTATCTTGGGCATCCAGACCATGCGCAGCAGGCCGCCCTCGGCGGCGACAAACTTGCGTTGGGTGATGTTGTACTTGCCGTGCCCCACGAAGCCGGGCGTGGAAAGACCGCCGCCGATGGTACCGGCCAGGGTGGTGAACTTCATGCCGCAGGGGGTCTCGCCGGTGTAGTCGCGGTTGACGGTCATGATGCCGTTGCACATCGGCAGCACGGCGGCGATGGCCTCGCAGCAGCCGCAGGTGGTCATGGGGTCGTTGACGATGGAGTAGAAGTTATAGTGGTCTATCTTGCCGCGGGAGGCCTGGGTGACGAACTCGTTGACGCCCTTCCACTGGCCGTTCTTCTGGTCGATGACCTCGCCCTTGGGCACCGGCTGGTTGGGGCCGGTGGGATTTATCTCGTAGGCGGCCTTGCAGTCCATCCAGTTGTAGGAGCCGCAGAGGCCGGTGCGCTCCGGGCTGATGACGCAGACATGGCTGGGGGCGAACGACTGGCAGAGGGTGCAGGAGTAGTAGGTCTCGGTCGTCTCGTCGGTCATGCCCTCGATGCGCTCGTCCCTGGTCTTGTAGGCGGCCCGGGCCTTTTCGACGATTTTATTAACGTCCTCGTCTTTGGTATAGAGCTTAATCTGTATCTTATCGAAGATGCGGCCGAAGTCCTGGTGCAGCTTGGCGTGGAGGATGGTGCCGATGTGCTCCAGCTTGAAGCCCTTTTCCACGGCCTGCTTGGCGATACGCAGCCAGGCGATATCGCGCTGGCCGATGTGCATCAGGCCCTGGGCGTAGTTGATGAGGTGGTGAATCTGCCGCTCCAGGATAGGCTCGTAGTCGTCCTGCATCTCACGGCCGGCCACTTCCACGGCGATGGCCAGGGGCAGGCGGGAACCGGCCTCGATGTCGCTCAGCTCCGGCCCGATGACCTCGATGTGGCCGTCCTCGATTTCGTCCATGCGCTTGGAGGTGACCCACTCCACCATGTGGGTGCGGCCGCCGCCGGCCTCCAGGTAGATATCGTCGCCGCGGACGCGCTCGCCCTCGAAGGCGGGCCCGAAGGCGACCGGGACGGGCACCTCGGTGACGGTGACCTTGAGGCCACGGACCTCGATGGCCTTGGAGACGATTTCGTCGTGGGGGACGTTGGAGACGACGTGCTCGTAGGTGCAGACGCCGGTGGGGAGTATCTCCGGTATGGGGGTATCGGCGATGATGGGGAAGCCCCAATTGATGGCGCCGGCGCCGTTGGCGTACCACTCGTCGGTAACGTCGCCCATGGTCATGGCGAAGGCGAAGACGCGGTCTTTGTTGTATATCAGTATCTTGCGGTAGTCGCCCGGCTCGATGCCGCCGAAGGAGATGGCGGCCCGGGTGGCGAAGCCGATGGCGAAGACGGTGGCCGAGGTATCCGGCCCGAAGGAGACCAGGCGGGTGCCCCAGCCAATCTGCACGCCGGCTTCCACCAGCTGCCGGGAGAAGGTCTGGCCGTTATGGCTGCCGGCCATGAAGACGTAGAGGTTCTTCTTCTGCAGCTCCTCGGCGATGTCCTTGGCGATTTCCGCCGTGGGGGCGGCGCCGAGAATGGCGGCGAAACCGGGGGCGGTGCCGTCCACGAACTCCACGCCGCGCTTGCGCATGATGACGTCGTCGGCCGCGCCCAGCCAGATGTTGCTATCGGTAACGTCCTCCCCGCGGACGTAAAAGTCCGGGGTTTCCAGATACCGGATGGCCTCGATGAGCTCCTCGGCCCAGAAGGTAATCATGCCGGCGTCCAGGGTGGGCCCCAGGTAGGGGAGGTGGTGCTCCGATTTCACCGGCGGCGGCAGCAGCGCCTGGCACTTTTTGAGGACGGCTTCCATGTCGCCGAGCTTCTCCACCTTCATCCCGGAGATGCCGTAGATGATGGGGAGATAGTAGGCGGTGTTGGGGAAGCCGACCGGCTCG
>Ga0307445_10000355_pt1 | contig 24232 bp, 25 predicted proteins | sample SalMarSW160330MG_FD_202147 | JGI IMG/M metagenome (GOLD analysis project Ga0307445, IMG submission 202147) | Salt marsh sediment microbial communities from the Plum Island Ecosystem LTER, Massachusetts, United States - SW1603-30 | ecosystem: Environmental > Aquatic > Marine > Intertidal zone >... | reverse complement strand
TTCCGAAGATACGTTATTCATTCTCTATACAAGTGGAACAACAGGAAAACCAAAAGGGGTCAAACATACCACTGCAGGATACATCCTTTATACCTCATACACTCATAAAGTCGTTTTCAATTACAAGGACGGCGATGTTTGGTATTGCACAGCAGATGGAATTGGTATTTCACCAATACCAGCTGAAATATAGGCTGGATTACCGGACATTCCTACATCATCTACGGACCGCTCGCTAACGGAGCCACCACCTTAATGTACGAAGGCGTGCCTACATACCCAGACATAAATCTTTTGATTTGGAAATTTCTTCCAAGTGGGGGAAAAGTAGACCGCTTTTGGGACATCGTAGAACGTCATAAGGTGACTCAATATTTTAGTATAATTCATCCTAAAATGGGAATTTATACGGCTCCTACAGCAATTCGCGCACTCATGAGGTATGGAGATGATCCAGTAAACAAACATGATTTGAGTTCAATTAGAATCCTAGGCACTGTCGGGGAACCGATAAATATAGGCAATTTACCTATATTCGAGAAAAACCCGAAAGCCTGGACGTGGTATCATAGAGTAGTTGGAAAGGGCAAAGCCCCTATTGTCGACACATATTGGCAAAAAAATTACCCAATTAGTGTAATTTGGCTAACAGAAACGGGTGGCTTTATCATGACTCCAATTGCGACCGCAACTCCAACGAAACCAGGATCCTGTTGTTTACCATTCCTAGGCATAAAACCAATAATATTCGACCTCGAAGGAGATAAAATTACAGAAGTAGACGAGGGAGGATATTTTGCAATGGCACAAATGAGTTTTCAATTTGAAGATTTAGTGTATCCATGGCCAGGAATGCTACGGGATGTTTGGGGAGATACTGAAAGATTCAAAGAAACTTATCTAAATCGCTATCCGGGTTATTACACCAATAATCAAATCGATATTGGGATGAGTATACCGGAGATGGCGCAAGAATAGATGAGGATGGGTACTATTGGATCTTAGGACGCTTAGACGATGTCATCAAGGTCTCAGGTCACCGCATCGGTACGATGGAGGTCGAATCCGCGCTAGTCAGCCATCCTAAGGTTGCTGAAGCTGCTGTTGCGCCCTTCCCCCATGAAATCAAGGGGCAAGCCATCTGGGCATATATTACTTTAATGGCGGGAGTGGAAAAATCCGAAGAGCTCAAGAAAGAAATCAAGATGCACGTACGCAATGAAATCGGGCCCGTGTTTCAACCAGACGTGATCCAATTTGCTGATGCGTTGCCAAAGACTCGCAGTGGAAAAATCATGCGTCGAATCTTGAAAGCAATTGCTGCGGGAACTGACGTTGGTAATGTCACGACGTTAGCAGATCCATCAGTCGTGGACTCTCTCCTCGAAGACAGAAAGAAAATGGACGTTCAAATGGGTTAAATTTTTTTTTCTTTTTTATTTATTATTATTGTTATACATTTCCTCTAATTCTCTCTTTATTTCATTAAAATTTTTCGCAGGCTATCGAAATCAATAATCGTAAGTATGAATATCAATACTGTTATTATTGAACGTGTTATTGATGAAAATGCAATTTGAATGGCTAAGATAAATTCCAAACGAGTTTTCTTGAAAATCATTATTTAGGAATCGGATATTATCAGAATATTGCACGCGCGTTCCAATATCATTGCTAAGAAAGATGGATTCAGAAATTGTTAGGTTTGATGATTCGTAGATATATAATCCAGCATAAAGATTGGAGTTAAGATTACAATAACTGCAGTTAATAAGATTTGAATTGTAAACTCCAATACCAACATTACTTTTTGACATGTTAAGATTATATAACGAACAGTTTTTGCAGTCTGCTAATAAAATTTGACCAAATTCGGTAGTGGAATTAATCAGAATATTAGTCTCATTTTTGAAAAAGCCTATCTTCAACCCGTCGATAAAATTATTTTCAATAATTGCTGTTTTAATTGAACCGTCATTAAAAAATATCCCGCTTTTATCCAACTGATTATTTATGATTGAAACATTATCTGAATTTTGCACATATATCATATCTTTAGTGGTATAACCTGTTTGTATCTCATCAAACATTAAGGAGTTATTTTCAATGAGAACATTGGGCGAATCAATAATTTCAATATTTCGGACATTTTTGATTAATTTATTATTTATAATTGAACAATTTGAGGAGCCTGATATATGAATTCCTTTTTCTTCAAAAAATATGCTATTATTGATGATATTGCATTCATTCACGTTATAGACTGATATTCCTATATGCCAATCATACAAATGAGCAGAACCATAAACTACATTATTAATTATCGAAACATTATTTGGAATATTACCAATACGGATCGCTTCATCAATTATATCTGGCTTTATTACATTGTTTCTAATCACAAAATGTTTACTAACTCCAAAAATATATATTTCAAACAAACCATCTTCTTGATAAGTAAAGTTTTCGATGAGAAAAGGATCTGTTGGGGTTCCAGAGCCAGGAAAATTATATTTATCAAAATCTGCATCCTTTGTAATAAAGATCTGAAGATGGGGGGTTTTCACTTCTGGATGCAAAAAGGGGACAACTAGTAAACTAATTAAAAATCCTGAAGTGAAAAGGGTAAAAGAAACAAAACATATGAAAATAATTTTCTCGGATAATTTATTTAGCTCTCTCATTTTTATCGCAAATATTGAATTAATGGAAAAATACCCCAGCAAGCATATAAATAGACAAATAGAAACATGAGATACCCGCAAAAACAAGGACCCACTTTATTTTCTTTATTCATCCTTTTATAGTAAATTGAAATTATCGTAAATAAAGAAATTACTGACAAAACTAAAGCTAAAGGTAAAAAAAAGTAAAATATCGGATTATATAACACATCAACCTCAATATCTATATCTGTTCTAGAAAGTGATGAATTTGCATTAAAAAACAATATAACCCATTCATTATCATAAGGAACAATAAAAAAACCATTATCTTCCTTTCGATTTTCGGATAAGACCTGAAATTCTGCATTAGTGTCATTGATGTCAAACTTTAGATAATTCATGTGATCCATTTTCAACACGATTATTTCTGCTTGATTATTTGTTGTAAAACTCCACTCTATGATGTTATATGTGTAGACAACATTAAAAGAGGCTTTATACTCACCATATCGAATATGAGTATGATAATTTAGAGAAAGTTGCTCTCCTCTAACTGAAAATGAACTAATAAGCGTAGTATTAATAATACCTAATAGGATGGATATTAAAATAATTGGTATAACAATTTTATTATTAAAACTCTTCAAGATTTTACAATTGTTTCATTATCTTTGGTTTCATATTATAATAATCGAATCACTTATTTAAATGTAGAGATATATTGCCTTGATTTAAAACAATTATTAAGAAAAAGTATTTTCATAAGATGTGCTTATTCGTATCCAACAAAATTATGATAGTTCTATTATAGATAACATAATCTTTTTAAAGTAAAGGATTGAACTAATATTGTATTAATCATGACAGAAGAAGAGTCGTTAGAAAAATTAAAACATGCAATTATAAAAGGAGATTCAGAGAAAGCAATTCTCTTTGCCAACGAATCGATTAATGTTGTTAGAACTTTTTATAAAAAATTTTATTTTTTAATTTTTGATTCTTATCTATTCTACTGATAAATAATTTATATTTCAATATATTATATCTACAAAAGAAAGAAGAAATCCTCTTTATATATTAAAATAATGAATATCACCCAAGATAATCGAAATATTGAATCTTGTATTTCTCCTCAGATATTGGATAATTTTGAGTCCAATGAGAAGGTACTTTTTAATACCAAAACCCAGAAAAGACAACGATTTACACGGTTCAATTTAGTTCTCAATATTATCGTATTAATAATGGCAGTTTATTTAATTATTATGTTAATAGATACGATCGATGAGGATGGTTTTTTATCTCTAATCAGTCCTGGAATAATCGTAATTGTGTTAATCGGAGTAGGGTTTATGTTAGTATCAACAGTAATTATGAAGAAAATGGAAACTTATGAAATGGTACTTTCAAATAAGAATCTCTATGTAAAATCGCAGATAATAAGGATCCAAAATCTCGTAAAGATAGACTATAAAAGGATTATAGGTGTGACCGTGAAATCTAAAAATAAAAGTTATGAGGATATGGGTAATCTTATCATCTTTGTAGATGAAGAATTGGGAATTTCAAAAAATATGATTACAATCCCTAACCTTTTTAATCTCTCTCAAATAAAAAATCGAGTGGAATCATTATTATGGCATTACGGTAATTGTCAAAGAATTAAATTAGATTATCCCCTTAAATTCGAATTATTTTCTACAGAGAATTTAGCTGTAGAGAAAAAATTTCTTAATTATCGACTCTTAACTATTATAGGGATTATCTTCTTGATATGTGGGATCATTAGTTTTTCAATATCTCTTTCTGAGAATATTTCCATCTTCATTTTGATTCCTATTTTATTACTTGCAACTGGAATATCTACAAGTTTTACTTTCGCTTATGTAAGTACGATATTTAAGAAATTATTACCAACAGAAGGTATCAAGATTGTAGTTTATGAAGATAAAATAATCTTTTACTGTGGGGAACAACAATTTCTATATTACTATAGTGATCAATTAAATTTTTCAATATTTTCGAAAACTGTGAGACTTTTCAATGGAGAAGGAGGGTTGCTAAATTTAGGAATAATTAAAATCAAGTTTAATATTAATGGAGAACTAGTTCAAATGAAATACGGACCAATCACAAATTATTTAAATTGTTTAAATCAAATTTACATTGGATATTTAAAATGGAAATCAGATAATAATAAACTTCATAGAGAAGAAGAAAATGCTACATCATATGGGCAAACTGTTTCCAAAAAAAGTTTTGAAAAAGGCACCAAAGAAGAAAAGGAAGAATTCCGTCTAGTTTTAAATCCGATAGATAATATACCGAATGAACTCCAATCAGTTAAGCAATATCTAAAAGATAACGAAGAAATCTTTGTAGTCTATCAACCTATTGTCAGTTTAAAATTTGAAAAAATTCAGTTCATATTAATAGGTATATCTCTTCCTGTTACCATCATTTTATCTATTGTCATGTTTTCAGGTTCGTGGTATTTAACATCTGTATGGCTAATAAGCTTTGTACTCACATTATTTTCATGTGTTTTTCTTTTACCCACTCTAGCTCTATCAAAAGGGAAAAAGATAATGAAAAACACGAATTATATCTTAACAAGCCAGAATTTAATAATAAAACATCCAAATCAACTCATTCTTGTCCCATTTGATAATATTGCAATGGTTAATCGAAAAGAGAAAAAAAAATCCTATCATATTGAAATCTTTTTAAAAGAATCATTAGAGGAAACTCCATTTATGGCTGAAGATACAGTTATTATACCCTACGTACCCTTTAGTAATGATATATTCAAAAAGTTAATGGAGCTAATAAAGAATTATAAAAAGAACTAATCTTTTTTTCCATATTATCTCAATAATAATCTTTATAAATTAAAGGACTGAACTAATATTATATTAATCATGACAGAAGAAGAGTCGTTAGAAAAATTAAAACGTGCAATTATAAAAGGAGATCCACAGAAAGCAATTCTTTTGGCAAATGAATCTATTAAAATGGGAATACAAGCCAAGGAGATTTTAAATAGAGCAATCCTTAAAGGCGCTGAAGAAGCAGGGAAATTATATGAAGAGGGGGAATATTTTCTTCCTGATTTATTAATGACTGGTGATGCCATTAATGCTGCTACTGAAATACTAAAAAGTTCCTTTGATCAAAAATCTGGAATAGAATCTAAAGGTATTATATTAATTGGGACAGTAGAAGGCGATATTCATGATTTAGGCAAAAGTTTGGTTGTTTCCTTATTAAAAGGGCAAGGTTTTGATGTTGTTGATTTAGGATCTGATGTTCCACCAGAAGAGTTCCTTCGAAAAGCAAAAGAAATCAATCCCAAACTGATAGGATTAAGTGGATTAATGACAATGAGCATATCTAAAATGATAGAGACAGTTAATTTGCTTAAGAGTGAAAATATACAGTCTCGAATAATCATTGGAGGTGGAATAATGTCAAAAGAATCGTGTGAAATGGTAGGAGCAGATGACTTTGCCAAGGATGGCTGGGAAGGAGTAAAAAAAATAAATAATTTAATTTGAATTTAAGAGGTGTAAGAATAAATTGGTAAAAGATTGGGCTGCATCTGTAAATAGAATATTCAGGACAATAGGTGGATCAAAAAGAGTTGATAAAGTTCCGTTTCTTGCATTCGCTGGGGAACAAATGATTTGTCGAGTGACCGGAAAAACTGTGAAAGAATTATATAGTTCCCCAAAAATTTATGCTAATGCTATTATAAGCACTTTTGAGTTTTTGGATGCCGATTCAATAAATGTTCCAAGTGCTTACGCGGGTCCAATTGAAGCTTTAGCATTTGCAGAGGCGAACAACAAGTTAGATGCAATTAAATGGTTTGATTATAAACCTCTAATGTGTAAACAAGGAATAATTTGTAAAACTGAAGAAGATATTGATAACCTGGAAATTCCAGATCATGGTAAGATTAATATTTGGAAAACTTCCTTACAAGCAGCAAAAATGATTAATGAAAAAATTCATTTCCCCCAAGTAATTAGTTTGAGTATTTGGTCTGTTGTTCAGGAGTTGCGTGGTATAGAAGCCTATAAGGACATGCGTCGAAATCCGGATTTATTATTAAAACTATGCGAAAAAGTTTATGAATCTCAAATGGATGTGTATGAAAATTGGCTTGAAATAGTTGGCATGCCTCCTAATGTTTTTATTGCTGGATACTCATTTAACCGTCACATGATGAGTTTTCAAGATGCCATGCGCTATGAAGGTCAGTTTATTAAGAGGATGATGAATAAAATAAAAGTTCCTTTTATGCTTCATAATTGTGGAATTTCACCATATTTCACAGAAGTTGTTAAGGAAATTGACTTTATTGCCGTGAATGGTAGCCATCCGTTAGACATTGAATATTGGATTGATTTTAAAAAGCAACATCCAAAAATTGTAATAATAGGAGCCAATATTGACGTGAGTCGAGAAATGCTCACGGGAACTCCTTCTGATGTTGAAGAAAAGGTAAAAGAAAACATCTTAAGCTTAGCTCCTGGAGGTAGATATATATGTTGTCCCGTTTGTAGCTTACCATGGGGGGTTCCTATTCCAAATATCTTAGCAATTCCAAGGGCAATCGAGAAATATGGGCATTACCCCATAAAAATAGATTAAAATCTAAACTTAATCCATAGGTATATTCTGATAATTAATGAATTTCGAATAGATTTTTTTAAACATAATATTTTCTTTTTGTTTCCATTTCTCAAATAGTTCAACGCTTTTAGGGTAATTTTTATAATGGGCATTTATTTTTTTCATGGATCTTGAAAGAGAATTCAATTTTAGCAGTAATCTTGGCCGAGTGATTCCTTTTACGAATTTTTTTACCATTTTTATAAAATTTAAATTTAAGAGTCCATGATACATGAGGTCGGCAATATCATTTCCATCCAAAATTTTTTTCATGATTACAAAATTGAGATCATCTGATGAACCGTGTTGGAAAAAAAGTCTCATGACATCAGCAGAGGCATGTGCGGCTCCGAAATCTGTCATTATCCTATAATTATACTCCCATAATTTACGCAATGAGCAATCACCAGCATCTATGGCATCTTTAGCCACAACAGCAGCATAATAACCCGCTTTCATTCCTTTATCAATCCCCGCACCGTTAGCGGGATTAACTTGACAACCCGCATCTCCTACAAGCATTATGCCGTTGTCTGCACATGATGGTAAGGGTCTTCTGAGAGGGACAACACAACCAGCGGAGGACAAGATTTCAATGTCATCGTTTTTAATAAAACATTTGTGGGCATACTTCTGAAAATAGGTTTTAACTAATCCTTTATGATGCAAAAATGTGCCTAATCCAATATTAACTATATTATCACTTTTAGGGAAACGCCAGAGATATCCCCCCGGAGTTCTTTGTCCTGGATCGACAACTAGAGTAGAATGAGCGGGAAGGGGTGTTTTTTCTTTAATATATCTTATATTCTCTCTATAACAAACAGCTAAATCCCATTTGGGTACTTCTTTGGAGATATAAATACTTTTTATATTTCTTCTAAGTGGAGAATGGATTCCACTCGCATCGATTATAATTTTTGCGTTAAGAATTTTTTTTTCCTCATGTTTTCGTTTCACTCGAACCCCACTAACGCTATTTTCATCATAAACTAAATCTATCGCTCTAGTGTTATCCATAAATTGGACATTTCCCGCCTCAATTGCTTCCTTGAGTAATTTTTGACCAAACCTTAATCGATCAACAAAGCACATTGGTACATCCAGGGATAAATAATTTTGTTCATCTGGACTATATAATCGAAGCGCTGAGTTCAGAGTTAATATCTCATCCCCCTTGCTAATGCTTAAATAATCCAAAATGGATGGATCTATCGCATCTCCACATATTTTATTACCGATTTGATGCTGTTCGCATGCGTCTATTAAACAAACTTTTAATCCAAATTGAGCCGCAAATCTCGCGCTAATGGAACCTGAAGTTCCAGCTCCAACAACAACGATATCGTAAGCATCATTTGTAGGGTGCATTTTATAGACCACCTGTACATAAACTACTGTTTAAGTTATTATATTTTTATAACTATAAATTAAATAATATTATTTTGGGTAGTTATTATTATTTCTGAACGTTAAACTCAGAGTATGATTCGTTTTTCAAATTATTCAAAATTCCCGTCTGATAATCTTAAATATAAGAAAATCTTCAGTTACCAATGAGATCTCTGTTAATTTTGTTTTCATATCATCATCATAACACTGAGAAAATCGCGAAGGTCTTTGCAAAAGTTCTTGATGCCCAAATAAAAACGCCAACTCAAATAAAGGCTGAAGAGATTCAAGAGTATGGTCTAATAGGCTTTGGCTCAGGGATCTATGGCGGAAAGCACCATGAGCTTCTGCTTGACCTTGCCGATACACTACCGCAAATCACCAACAAGAAAACTTTCATTTTCTCAACCAGTGCTATGATGGGTGAAGCCAAAGTTTCCACAGATCACTCGCTGCTCAGAGAAAAACTGCAATCGAAAGGTTACATGATTGTTGATGAATTTAGTTGTAAGGGATTTAACACAAATAGTTTCTTAAAATATTTTGGGGGAATGAATAAGGGCAGACCGAATGCTGAAGACCTCAAACATGCGGAAGAGTTTGCCCAGAACCTGAAACAGAAACTGTAAAAGAAATGAAACTTGAATAAAAGGTTTGATTTAATGAAGAGCAATTAAATTATGGAATTATGATTATATCAATGAAAGATAACAATGATAAATCGGTAATTAAAAAGGTTACAGGTGTAACAAATGTGTTAATGAAAACGAAAGCACTCATAAAGGTTTCAGATATAGATGTAGTGTGGTCTCGATTTGAAAATAAAGAAGAATTGATCACCGCATTGGATGATCACATTGAGAAACTAAGATCTCAAGATTTTGCTAAATTATGGAATTTGATCGTGCTTTTTGCTCCAACAGGAAGCCTACAGGAGATATCGATTAGTAGTGGTTGGTCGACCGAATATTTAGCTCTTGCTTCTGAATTTGATATCGCTATAAATGAACTAAAACAAGTTATTTAAGGAAATCTTTGAATACAAAGAAAAAAATTGTCATTTAAAATTCAGAATATATGAGTTTTTTAACTTCCTTTAGTTTGTTTTCCTTAATCGAAAATGTTCAAATTAATTAGAACACTTAATAAAGCATGTCACTTCAGTTTAAAATTTGTATAACTATGGAAATATTCTTCATATTCGGTTTTTTTCCATTTATCGCTGTACAAGTAAATATTTTTTTTAAATGGCCCATAATCTTATCGATTTTTAACTTGATTGCCGGCATTTTATTTCTATTCATAGGTGGAATGATTATTATCAAATCTGCTAGGGATTTATTTTATAAACCACATCAAGAGATGATCAAACCCAACCGAGCCCCATCAAAATTCATTGAAACAGGGATTTTGCGATACGTCCGGAATCCGATGTATTTAGGGTATTTTTGTGTGGTTTTAAGTGAGTTTCTCCTTTTTGGTTATATCGCACTTTTGTTTTATTTTTTCATTCTAATCATCCTTGTGCACCTCGCCGTGGTTTATATGGAGGAACCGAGTTTGGAGGTTTCTTTTGGATCTGAGTATATTAATTATAAAAAGAGAGTAAATCGATGGATTCCAAAATTTCGATTAAAATAATTTTTAAAAAACGATGAATATATTTAATCTATACTACTATAGTAGTTTTGATAACCTACGGGACTTGATCGTGCTTTTTACTCCTACAGGTAGGTAGCTTACAATAGATATCGATTGACTTTTACATTTACTTATCTATTTAAGTTTTAATTCGGAGTTAAGATTAGAATCTAAATTCTCGCACGTTTATAATGTGAGGCATGACCTTATAGCTACTACAGTTCCGAGTGAAGGTACATCATCCGTTATAGTTCCCTTCTTAGAATATTTAAATGGATCTCCATGTTCTCTTTCAAAGTTTTAAAATTAAATGGCATATATATTATTATAAATTCTTAATGAAAATTGGGAAGAAAGTAATATGTCTAAAGAAGAAATAAAAAGTAATTCAACAAATAAATTCAATAATCCGCTTCTGGTAATTTTAATATTTCTTACGACTGCTCTCCAAATGCCCATTTTATTTTGGCCCGCCGGAACCATATATTGGGTGGAAGGGTGGATATATCTTGGAATTTTTTTCATTTCGTTTAGTTTTATCTTGGTTTCTCTTAATAATAAAAATCCTGAAATTTTAATAAATCGCATGAAAATGAAAAAGGAATCGTTTCGTATAAAGAAAGATATTGCAGGTACAGAAAGCAACATAATTAAGAAAGCTTCAGGAACTGATAAGTTTATACTCCCTCTTTTTGCTATCTTCTTTGCTGCTGTCTTTGTGATACCTGCGTTTGATAAAAGATACATTTGGTCGAACATATGGCTCTGGATTGAAATAATTGGTTTTGTTTTGCTTATAATCTCTTTCTATATCGTGTATCGTGCAATGCTTGAAAACGCTTATGCATCAAAAGTATTAGATATACGAGAGGATTCTGGACAAAAACTTATAGACACGGGACCATATGCGATCGTTAGGCATCCGATGTATTCTGGATTTGGACTCATGATAATTTCTTTAGCTCTGGGATTAGGATCATGGTATGCGTTAATTCCTGCAATCCTTGCCATCATATTCTTAGGAATCAGAATCAAATATGAGGAAGCAATGCTTGTAGAAGGACTCGAAGGATATAGGGAATATAAGGAAAGAGTGAAGTCCAAAATTATTCCTAAAATTTACTAAAATGCTAAAATAGAGGATTGGATTCTTTTGTAGTTAAAAGTTAATTAGAATTTACTCTTAAATATGGAAGAGTTCAGTTGGAGGTATTTCCATTGTGCTATATTTAAATAAAAAGAAGATTATATCTTTATCAAATGAACGAATCCAATGTGTTATGTGAAACCTAAATGCTGGTTGATCCAAAATCAAAATCTAAGAAAATAATTCTAATTATCATACTTACTTCTGTGTTATCTTTATCGATAATAATATCTCTTCCTCTATTTCTAAATAGGAATAATGCTCCTGATGAGATAATCCCAACTCCAGAATATCATTATTTAAGTGGTAATCTATATGACACGATAAATGAGAATGATTTTTCCTTCCAAAATAAATCAATTATAAATTTAAATTCCACCCTAGTATATGAAAATAGGGTGGAAAGTATTGCAACTGGGTATGATTTTTTAGAAGCATCTTGGAATGGAACTGATTACGTTTTAAATAATACATGTGTATTTAATTACGATTATAATGATTCCTTCATCAATTCAGTGGAATTTTATACGGATTACTTTGCCCGATCATCTTCAAATATGCCTCCTGTAGATTGGTATTTTTGGAATTTTAGTTCAAGCGAATTTCAATATAATCGAACTACAACATGGGGATTATCTAAAACTTTAGGATATGATTATTATAGTATTGGAAAGATAATGGTGAGAATCTTTTCTTATTCAAACGAAACATTTTCAATTATTCGCAAATTTAGTTCTACATTTGATTATGACGTTTATCGTGGAAAAGAGATTGTAAAATATATAGATCTTGGAGAGGCTTTCCAAATTCGATATAATAACATTACTTGGGATTCGAATGAAACCTTTTTAAAAGTTAAGTTATATTGGAGTGAATCCAATGATAATTTCACATGGAGTCAATATAAAATTTTTACTGATTTTTCTGGATTCGGCATGAGATACATAACATTAAACATTTCTGTCGAGCTGTTTAAAGAAAGCTATCTTTTCAATCAGATATCAATCAATTATGAAAATTGTTCTTACTATTATTATCATATAAATAAAACCATATTTGGTTTAGTAAATGATACGATTGAAAATATGGATTCTAAAGTATTCAATTTTACTTTTCTTAGCCTTTCTACGACTGAGCCCGTTTCTGAATCTATTATCCGAATCTATAACTATGCATTGGATCAATGGGATGCGTTTGGAGATTTTTCAATTCTAAAAATTCAAGATCTAAATGTTAGTCATTATTTTAGAGATATTTTGGGGTTTAAAATAAATTTAAAAGCAAATGCTTCAGCATATTTTGAAATGAGTTATTCAATTCGTATTTCAATAAGTTTAATTTAATAAGTAACTTGAAAAATGAGAATTTAATATCATTCAGACGGCCATTTAAACCATTTATAAAACTGTATAATTCTTTTAAAGTACTTGGGATCAACCTCTTCTAATTTGGCAAAGGGCATATCTAGTATCTTTAAATACTCTAACAGATTTGGAAGGCGTTCCTTAAAATTATTATAATTTTTCCGATCTCTTTGTGTCCAACCGACTTCTGCCGTTGCAAATAAGCGAGGAAATGCTTGCCAACCTAACCTTTCTATATTTGGTACCCATTCAGTCCAGAGCGCTGCTTCTACCCCTAAAACATTTTGATGATATTTTTGATCTATTTTCTTTGGAATTGGTTCAAATTTATAGAATCTGTGCATTGGAAATAATAAATAGTTATAATCTAAGTAACTATGGGACATTTTCGATATTACAACCTTTCTTCCTTGCTTTACGCTTTTATGCAACTCCCGTTTTCTTCCTAGCCACCATTGAATGATCGTTGAATTATCTAAAGCCATATTAAGAATTTGATTCCATCCAATGTTCGTTTTACCTTTTGATTTTAAAAAGTTGATGATTCGATCAACAAAATAAAAATACAAATCTTTTTCATCCTTCAAGCCTTCTTCTTTAATCCGAGCTTGACAATTCGAACAATTTTTCCATCTATCTTTGGGAGTTTCGTCTCCACCAATATGTATGAAGTTAGAAGGAAACAGATCAATTAATTCCATGAGAATTTTTTCTAGAAACTGAAACGTTTGTTCTTTTCCGGGACAATAAATGTCTTTATAAATTCCAGATTTGGTTTTAACTTCAATTTGATTACCAGTGCAGCTCACTTCTGGGTATGATGCTATGACTGCTGAACAATGACCTGGAATCTCTACTTCGGGAATGACCTGAATGTATCTTTGTTTAGCATATTGGATAATTTCATTGACTTCTCCGGCAGTATAAAAACCCTCGTGTGATATTCCCCGATATTTTTTTGATAAAAACCCTCCAATTTGCGTGTCCTTTCTCTTTGAGCCAATAGTAGCTAGTTTTGGATATTCTTTAATTTCAATTCGCCAGCCTTGGTCATCATTAAGATGCCAATGGAATCGATTCATTTTTAGAAACGCCATGATCTCAAGGAGCTTTTTAATTGTTTTAATTGGTTGATAGTGCCTACTCACATCAAGCATGAATCCCCGCCATAAAAATCGCGGATAATCTTCTATTGAGAGTCGTGGTATTTCAATTCTTTTTTCATTTTGTGACGAAAGGATTAATTGAAGTAGCGATTGTATCCCATAAAAAATACCTTGTGGCGTGCTCGATTGAATAGAGATTTCCTTACTTGCAATATTGAGTGAATATCCTTCTATACTTGGTAAAGATAAAGATGTTTCTAATTCAAGCTTAATGACATTCTGAAAGACTTTTGATACTCCAATTTCTAATCTATACCCTAAGAGAATCATTAAGAATTCGTTTAAATAATTGATTAAGTCGAAACATTTTTCATTAGTTTGGATAATCGTTTCTGGTGAAAAAAGAAAAGTTCCTTCATAGAGCTCATACATTACTGGGAGAGGAATAATAGAACTCATATCTATACTTTATTGGTTATTCGTCCTAATAATCTTTATGTTACTAAAATAAGACATTTAATCAAGGTAAACTTCAAGAGAATACACATATTACTGGTGAGAATCCGAAGTGGGATTAATTAGTAAAAATTTAATCTAATAATTCATTGGAATATTTAATATTAAAGGTGTGTTAAATTGAATCTAAAATCAAAAATTTTGTTTATAAAGATTGTGTATCTTATAGGATCCTTGTTAGATGGTTTAACTGGGCTTGATATGATACTTTCTACATTTATGCCAACTGCGGTTGCCATACCATATACCAGCACGACTCCAAGTTTTCAATTTGCAATGGGATGGGGCGCAGCTCTCATGTTTGGATGGACGGTGTTGTTATTATGGGGTGCATTAAAGCCAATAGAACGGAGGAGTGTCTTGCTATTTACAATTGTTCCAGTAGTTTCAGGTTTAATAATAACTGAACTTTTGATAGATCCAATTTTTATGGCCAACTTGCTTATTTTTCAATTCATTATAATCATTCCACTTTTCATTGCCGGATACATTTTAAGCTTGTTAATAAATACAAATTCTGAAATATGATTAGCAAGTCTTTAGGTTATCGAGCGTGAAGATGAAGGAGGTTAATATTTATGAAATTAGAAAAAAAGCAGTATAAGAGTTATAAAACTTGGTTCCTTCATCATCTTTACAAAAATAAATACTTGATAGTTGGTGTCATAATAGGTATTCTAATTGTTACTTTTACAAGAACTTACATACCTATAATTATTGGCGAGATAGTAGATGATGCACTCATTGCTCTTGATTATAATAAGTTCATAATGCTTCTTATTATGGGGTTAGTATTTTATCTCATCCGGAATCTTATGGATTATGCAACGATGATGATTGGTCACTATCTTGGTTTGAAAACCGAGCAAAATATGAGGCAAGAGTTTTTTGATAGTATCCAACATAAACCTTTAAAATATCACGATAACGCTAAAGCTGGAAATTTGCAAGCTCTAGCAACCAATGATGTACGTATAATCAATACGATGATTGCCCATGGAAGCTTTTTTTTCTATCCCTTCTTTCAAGTGGCAATAACTTTTCTCCTCCTAGTTACTACACTTGATTTAAGATTAGCTCTAGCAAATATTCCTTTTGTATTGTTTTATATTTACTTTATATTGCATTATCGTAGAAGTATTGCACCATATGCCGCTAAAAGATTAAGGAAACATTCAGATTTAGCAGTTGTATTACAAGATAGCATAACGGGCGCTTCTGTAATCAGATCTTTTGCTGCGGAAGGTTTAGAACGTAAAAAATTTCAGAAAGCTGTAAACGCTTTTAGAGATAACTCTATTGGAGAATATCGGGTACAAGCAAAATATCTTCCTATGTTAGTTCTGTATATGACCATCGGAATTTCACTTATTTTTAGTATTGTATTTGTGTTCCAGAATTCATTAACTATTGGAGAATTAGTAGCAACCAATCTCCTTTTATTGACTCTTGTAAATCCAACCAATCAAATCTGGTGGGCAACTAATGATATGATGAGTGGATTTGCGGCGTGTTCACGCTTATTCAAAGCATTATCCGACGAAAATAATGAGGAAGAACAATCTAAGGATCAACCATGGCCAAAAGAATTCCAAGGAAAAATTGAATTTAAAGATGTAACTTTCACATATGAAAATGGAGAAAAAAATCGACCTCCTGTGCTTAAAAACCTCAATTTCACCATCGAACCGAATCAAAAAGTCGCTTTAGTCGGACCTACAGGTTGTGGTAAAACAACGATTGCTAAATTACTGCTCCTCCTTTATAAACCTCAAAGTGGTGCTATTTTATTAGATGGGAAAAACATTGAAAATTATCCCCTTGAAGAACTAAGAAGAAAAATTGGCTATATAGAGCAAGACATCTACTTGTTCTCACAAACTATACTTGAAAATATTGCGTTTGGAAATCAAACAGCAAGATATGACGAAATAATTAACATAGCAAAACTTGCTCAAGTTGATGATTTTGTACAAAATTTCTCCGATGGATATAATACTATTGTAGGTGAGAGAGGTACGCGGCTTTCAGGAGGCGAAAAACAGCGGGTGGCTATTGCTCGAGCTTTTATAACTAATCCCGCTATGCTAATCTTGGATGATTCTGTTTCTGCGATTGATAGTGAAACGGAGGAGAAGATAGGGAGAGCGATGGAAAATATAATAAGGAACAGAACTACCCTAATTATTACTCATCGCCTTCATGCCATACGGACATCAGATAAAATTTTAGTTCTCAAGCACGGAAGAATTGTCGCCGAAGGAAATCATTCAGAATTATTCCAATCTTCTGAAGATTACAGACGAATTTTTGGGAAACGAGTGTCATTATCTGATTATAAAACAAATAAAGGTTAACAAGGTATCATAATGGGACTATACGCAGGAATATTAAATGATGAACAGAAACGAGAATATTCAGATCGTGAATTATTTGCCAGATATATTAGGAGTATTGTACCTTTCAAGAAAAGTATTGCTCTAATTTCGTTTTATATCTTCATAAATACGATAGCGGAAACTATAAATCCTCTTTTAATTGGAATTGCAATTGATGAATTATCTAAAGTCAACAGGAATCTTTTAATTGTATTTGGAGTAGGTGGGCTCTACTTAGTATTTTCTATTTTAATCTGGATACTTTTCTTTTTACGGCGCAAAGAAATAGGAAAATTTGTTCCATATTATTTAGAAAAGCTCCGAATGAAGATCTTTGATAAATTACAAGAACAAGATTTGAGTTTTTTTGATAAGCATCTAAGCGGTAAATTAAACACAAGAGTTTCTAACGATGCATTAGACTTTGGGAATACAACGCTCTTGTTAGCAGATACTCTCGGCAACCTTCTTATAAGTATTTTAACTTTTGGAATGCTCCTATGGTTAAACCTCACGTTAGCTCTCATGACGTTATTAGCTATTCCCTTTATTTTCTTGCTTGTTTTTTCTCTAAGACGGCTAGTTAAAATTGTCAGTAGAGCATATAGAAAAGCTATTGGCAGTGTGAATGCTGCCATGGTAGAATCAATAGAAGGAATCCATGTAAGTAAGAGTTATGGACAGGAATCTACGGTTTCAAGGCAATTTCAAGAAACCAATAGGCAATATTTCAAAGCAAATTTTAAGTTAACTTCTGTTTCTCACATGTGGAATCCCATGCTGGAAACAATCGCGTCAATCACCCTCACTATCATCATATTTTTTGGAGGTCAATTCGTCTTTCAAGGTATTACTAATCCCGGAACAATTTTCATGTTCATTCTTTATCTTGATAAATTTTTCCGTCCTATAATGGTTCTCTCTGTATTCTTTCCTCAACTTAGTGAAGGAATGGCCGCATATGAGAGAATACTGGATATTCTTGATTCTAAGCCCAAGGTTAGACAAAATCCAAACGCAATAGATATCGAATCTTTGGAAGGAGAAATTGTATTCAAGGATATCGACTTCTTTTATAGAGAGGGTGATTGGATATTCAAAGGATTAAACCTACACATAAAAAAAGGAGAAAAAATAGCGATTGTGGGTCACACTGGGGCAGGAAAAACTTCATTGGTATCGCTTTTAGCTCGATTTTATGAGTTTCAAGGAGGATCAATTGAAATCGATGGAATTGACATTAGAAACATGGCTTTAAATACATATAGAAGAAACGTTGCCAATGTGCAGCAAGATGTTTTCTTGTTTTCAGGTACTATCGAGGAAAATATACGATATGGCAGACAAGAAGCTTCAGAAGAAGAACTCTTGAAAGCAATTAATATCGTGCACCTTGGAGAACTAATTGAATACCTACCAGAAGGGCTGCAAACACAAATCGGTGAGAGGGGAAAAGGATTATCAGCAGGCCAACAACAGCTAGTTAGTTTTGCTCGAGCAATATTAACTGATCCTAAAATTCTTATTTTAGATGAAGCCACTTCCAGCGTTGACGCATATACAGAAGCAATCATCCAGGAAGCTCTTGAGGTTCTATTAGCAAATCGTACTTCGATTGTTATTGCACATAGGCTCTCCACTATCGTGAATGCAGATAGAATTATTGTAATGGATAACGGGAAAATTCTTGAAGAGGGAACCCATCATTCTTTACTCGCGCAAGGAGGAAAATACGCTAATTTATATAAACAATATTTTGAGCATCAGAGCCTTGATTGGCACCCGTCTAAAGTTTCTCAAGATGTCAATTGATTTTGCTAAGTAACTTCAAATAATTCGTTTTTTTAAATTCAATAAAAAAACTTCCAATCATTTCGATTCAAGCTATCAATAAAATTTAGGACAAATTTTGCCATATCGGGGTCATTTTTCATTTCATCCTTTAATTCTTGTAAAATTTTATCTTCTCCGAACTTAAGAACAGGAAAAACTGCCAACTTTTTTAATCTGTTATCATCAAACATCTTGAAGTTGTTCAAGCAATAATTAACCAATTCTTTTTCTTGCAAGTCTATAATAAGTTTTATAATCATTTCTTTCTTATCTAAAAGCATTTTATTCTCATTTTTAGCAGGTCTTTTCAATATTTCTACGAATTCATCCCTCACTTCTTGCCAATTTTCAAGCAATTTGGGATTTTCATTAAAAAATTCCCTTATGAAATCTAATGACCATTGTTCTCCTTCCTTAAACAGATTTAAAACAAATTCTGGATTGATGAGATTCGAATCTTGCATATCCTCGATGAGGTAACCATCAACAATCTGATATTTCTTTACATTTTCGATTACGATCTCTTTCCAATTATTAACTTTTTCCCTTAAAACCATAATTGCTTTTAAGATTTCTGAAATGAAATTAGGATTATTAATTTCTTCCAATTTGGCTAGGATTGTAGTTATAAATTTTTCATTGTTCTTGTATCTCTTCGCTACAACATCTAAAGAATTGTATGGATATTTTAATGAAGTGATGAACTCTAATGTTTCTTCCTCAAGAGCTAAACCCAATAGCGCACCGACTCTAAAAATGCTTTCTTGAAGTGATTTCACACTTTTAAGGAAATCTTGATCCGTAATTTTGTTTTCTTTTATTTGAGTCAAATACATCTTAAATAAAGCAGTGATATCGGTTAAATTCTTAACTTCTCTCTTTCCAAACAAGTTTTCAAATGATTTAACCATTTGATTTTTGAGATGGAAATCTCTAATGCTCGTATTACTAGCAATTCTTAGAATCAACGATTCTATATTATCGTCTGCAGTTTTAGAGACCACATTTTCAATTAGATCTGAAACTACACTATCAGTCACTCCCTCAAACGATGAGCAGTATTCTAAGCTTGGTTGAAGATTTAAATTTGTATTTAATTCGCAAATTCTCCTTACGTGGTGCTCACGTAATGAGGTTCGAAGTTCATTTGAGCCCCCAAAATAAGTGATCTCTCTCTGATCCTTCAAAACCTTCAAGATGATTTCTCGAATTTTCTGAATTCTATCATCTTGATAAACTGAATTTTCCTCTAATATATAATATAAACCTAAAAAACTCCATGCTCTTAGGATTACTTCGTTCGTTTCAAACAACTCAAACAAGAAATTAAAATCTTTCTTGTTAATTAGTGGTTTGAATAAACTTTTATAAGTGGATGTTAACTCAGCTTTTGGGCTTGATTCTGATGGTGTATATCCCCTTCTTAACGCATTTATAATTTTTTGCTTAGTTGTACTACTCATATCCCTTCAATAATTAGTATTTATATTTCTTTTTCAATTTTTCAATGAGATGGTATTTTTCTCATTCTTCTTTCTCACATTCAGATTTAATTATTTTATCATTTTTTGAATCGATTGTTATTTTACAGTTAAACTCATCTTCATGAGAATTACTACACTTGCCTTCAATAGATTCTTTAGAAATGCTGAAGAATTTTGGATCGTCGAAATCACACTTCTTTAAACCCATCTCATTTTCAAATTTTTCTTTAATTTTACTTTTATCTTTCATCCAATTACCTCTAAATAATGCATAATTTTTAAAGGAAAAATGTTTAATATTTGTTCTCCTTATAATTGAAAGATCTATGAATTGGATTTTTTTCAAATGATTTCATAAAAATGTAAATAATTAGCAGTAAGCCAAATTAGAAACCAAAATTTTGAACCTATTACTACTTTCTCAACTACTTAAATTAAAAAAATAGATGCAATTTTTTTTTAAATAAAATTAAGTTGGTTGAGTAATCAATACAGTTTCATTTGTCTCTCTTTTATACTTTTTAAGTGCGCCTATGCCTAAAAGGATTAGAATAATTCCTGCTGTTGCTACTAATAGGGTAATCGACCCATACATTGCAAACCAATTTAGCCAATAGTTCCATGGACTTATAGAGGGAGGATTTCCAATTGGGCCACCACCTGAATAAAAAACCTGATTAAATAGTACGGAAAAGATGGTATTTCCCACGGCCAAATATCCGCCAAAAACGATTAAGACAATTCCTAGCGCTTTTTGATTCATATTAGTAATACTACAAAACTGTCATGTTTCTAGGAATTATTAGTTCTCGTAAATTAAAAAACATTTGTGTCCTATAATACAATAGTAATAAATTAAATTGATAGGAGGGAATGAAATGGGTGAAATTCAAGATTCAAAGGATGATATTATAGTTAACGAATTAATGAAAATAAATAAACGGTTAGATAGGATTCATTCGTGGATAGCAGGTTTTATAATTATTTCTGTGGTTTTCATTTTCATATCCATTTGGCTTATGACGATAGGACGTTAAGATATCGCAAATTTAATTTTTTTAATCCCTTTTTATTTTGTCTTTTTAAGAATGGGCACCTACCTTTTTTAATAAAAAAATGCTATCAATGTTATGCATGGTCTTGTTTCGTTATTAGATGTAGATCACTATAAAATAGTTGAGGATATATGGAATGAACAATTATTCTAATTCCTTGATCAAACCAAGGAAATCTTTGTATGGAATTGCTGTCCAACTTTCTGCAAACACAGCTCCCCGCGATCGTGATAATAATGATACTTTTGCGGCTTCATTTTCATTTTTCGCCTCAAAAATGTCTAGAAAATCATAAGGCCCAAGAATTGCATAGTGCGCGATCCATTTGATATCGGGGAGTTTTTCTTTCACAAATTTTAACCACTTTTCACCAGTTTCCTTCCGCTTTTCAATTAATTCAGGATTTTGCAATTTTGTTGCAAGCATGTATATTGGCATGATACAAGTGATGATTCTTGAAAATATATATATTTGTCCCGATTCATTTCAATTTTAACGCTTATTAGAAGGAGTTATATCACAAGTACATTGATTGAACTCAAAACCTAAATAATAAATCATTCTCCCAATATACTCTTTTAAAATTGGTTTTGACAAGCGTTTCGTTAATTCAGAATGTTTAATTACGGTAATATGATAATGATTATCAACTACGGATGGTTCAAGATATATGGTATCATTTATTTTATTTCTAATTCGATACTTATGTTCCATGTCCAATAAAAGTAGAATGTCAGAAAAATTATCATACCTTTTATCTATTAATTCAATTTGAGTACTCATGAAATATATTTATGGGATAACTATTTAAAATCAACTAAAGTTTTATTTATGACTGGAACTATCAGATATCATCATGTTTTAAGTTCCTTTAATTCAGAAATATTAAGACCTTTCGTAAAAATTCCATTTATAAGCTCCATCACATTAGGAATGTTAATATTTTGAGGACATTTATCTAAGCACTCACTGCATTGAGTACAAAGTGCTGCTGCTCCTTCAGCTTCATCGCCAGATTCCAATCTTGTTTGTAAGTCTTCGGGGGTGTTGGCCATTCGATTATATATCATTTCATATCGATGTTTATCTTTTTCCCCCCAATAACCGATTTCATTAACAACGTTCATTATGCTAGGAATCGCAACACCATTAGGACAAGGGATACAGTATCCACAACTCGTACAAGGAACAAGATTAAAACTTTCGAATGCACCTCTTAAACCATGTATTGTCTTTAGTTCCGATTCATTTAACTTATTAATTCCAGAGTTATTTGCTGATTGAATGTTTTCAATAACTTGTTGCATGTTACTCATCCCACTTAACACTACCGACACTTCTGGTTGATTCCATAGAAATTGTAACGCCCAATCTGCCATGGTTCGATCAATACTGGCATTATTTAGAAAATTTTTTATTTCTGGCCTATTATCTAATTCTTCCTTTGATAAGGCTAATTTTCCTCCTCGAATTGGTTCCATAATGATAACAGCTATACCTTTATTACTAGCATAGCGTAAACCTTTTATTCCAGCTTGGTAATTTACATCTAGGTAATTATGTTGTATTTGACAACAATCCCAGGAATAGCTATCAATGATTTCCTTGAAAACTTCATAAGAATCGTGAAAGGAGAAACCTATATGTTTTATTTTTTCCTCATCACGAGCTTTTTCCATATTTTCCAATAAATTTAATTCTTGAATTTTTTCAAAACGCTGTTTATTAAGCCCGTGAAATAAGTATATATCGGGATTTGATTGCAACCTCTTGACTTGACGATCAAAATAACGTTCAAAATGATTTTTTCTTTTTACCATCCAAATTGGTAGTTTCGTTGTTAGATGTACTTTTTCACGATATCCATCTTCTAATGCCTTTCCGACAATAACTTCACTTTGCCCGCCGTGATAAGGATAAGCCGTATCAATATAGTTTAATCCGTGATCGATTGCATAGCGAATCATATTGATTGCTTCATTTTCTAGTAGGTGAGAGTGATCAACTGGGAGACGCATTGCACCAAATCCTAATGCCGATACCTCCCATCCTAAAGAACCCATTTTTCGATATTTCATGTAAAAATCACAATTTAATTCTATAATTTAGTAGATATACCAAAAATTATTAGTTTTTAGTTTATAATTCTGTTGAAAAAAGATTTCAGAAAAAATCAATAGAAAAAAATGATTCTAATGTGTTCTAAGAATTAATACTAAAAATATAATTAATATAATAATTATTCATATTATTTTGTGTAATTGCATTTAACATTAGAAAATTAGGTTTTTGAAATGAAAGTAATAATGGTATTGTTTGATACATTAAATAGACAATTTCTACCTCCCTATGGCTGTGAATGGGTTCACGCACCTAATTTTACTCGACTTGCAAATAAATCAGTGACCTTTAATAATTGCTATTCCGGGAGTTTGCCATGCATGCCCGCAAGAAGAGAACATCACACGGGCAGATATAATTTCTTGCATAGAAGCTGGGGCCCTTTAGAGCCCTTTGATGAATCCTTACCATCTATTTTAAGTAAGAAAGGGATATATACTCATCTGGTAAGTGATCATTACCATTATTGGGAAGATGGAGGCGCTACATATCACAATCGATATGACAGCTATGAACTTGTACGGGGACATGAAGGAGATTTATGGAAAGGAGAAGTAAAAAATCCCGAGATCCCCGACCATGTCGTTTCAGCAAAAGAAGGGACACAGAATTGGCGCCATGATTGGGTAAACCGAAAGTATATGGAAAAAGAAGAAGACATGCCCCAGTCAAAAACATTTAAACTTGGTTTGGGGTTCATTAAAAAAAATTGTGAAGAAGACGATTGGTTTCTGCAAATAGAGACATTTGATCCACACGAACCTTTCTTTGTTCCCCAGAAATATAAAGACCTTTATGAGGATACTTATGAGGGGCCGCATTTCGATTGGCCAGATTATAGTACCGTTG
>Ga0307445_10000352_pt1 | contig 24441 bp, 22 predicted proteins | sample SalMarSW160330MG_FD_202147 | JGI IMG/M metagenome (GOLD analysis project Ga0307445, IMG submission 202147) | Salt marsh sediment microbial communities from the Plum Island Ecosystem LTER, Massachusetts, United States - SW1603-30 | ecosystem: Environmental > Aquatic > Marine > Intertidal zone >... | reverse complement strand
GCCCGACTATTCCTGAAACATCCGAACCGAATACCTTGCGAATGCCGACTTCCTTGGTCCGCATTTCGGAAACGAAGGAAGACAGCCCGAACAGTCCCATGCAGGCGATCAGCACCGTCAGGATGGAAAAAGAGGTATAAACCACTCCCCGTTTTTCATCCGCCTGGAACTGCTCGCCAAAATCCTGGTCCAGGAACGTGTATTCAAAGGGAAACCCGGGATAAAGCTCTTTCCAGACCCCTTCGATGTACTGCAGGGTTGAGGCCATATTCCTGCCGGATGTTTTCACGTAAACCACGTAGCAGATCGGATAGTACATGAAAAGCTGGTCTTCCATGACGTTGTACAGCCCGAACTGGTAATAATCGGACATAAGTCCCACTACCGTGGCAATCGTGCTGGTATCTCCCGGCAAAGTGAATTTTTTGCCCACGGGGTCATCCCAGTTGAGCCTTTTCGCCAGGGTCTGGTTGATGATCACACCCACGGCCGTGTCGCCCGGGAAATCCTCTGAGAATCCCCTTCCGTCTATTATCCTGATGCCAACGGTCCGGATGAAATCCTGGTCCACGCGAAAGTTGTTAATACCGCGTTCCACCATTCCTTCAGGGGTTTCCACCCGCATGATGGTCTTGCCTGAACCTTCCCCGATGTTTGCATTAGCGGCCCCGACGGACAGGATGTCCGGGTTGGATTTTAGCCTCTCCTTGAGGACCGGGACTTTTTCTGCCATTTCCTCGGTTGTCATTCTAAGGGTGATCACATTCTCCTTGTCAAAGCCAAGGTCGATGTTTTTCAGGTAATTCAGCTGGTTGTAAACGATCCAGGTACTGATGACCAGGACGGTGGAAAGGGTGAATTGTGCCACGACCAGGATCTTGCGGATGCTCAGGTTTGACCGGCCGATGTTGAGCTGTCCCTTGAGCACATTGACGGGGTTAAAGGAAGAAAGGAAAAAAGCCGGGTAGGATCCCGCCAGGATCCCAGTGATAAGCACCACCCCGGCGAGGCATAAAAGGATTACCGGGTTAAGGATCTCCGAAAAACCGATCGACTTGCCCGCAATGTTATTGAAGGAGGGAAGGAAGAGGTACAGAAGCAGCAGGCTGAGGATCAGTGCAATCAGCGTCAGCACCATGGATTCAACAAGGAACTGCCGGATCAGGGCAGTCCTCGGGGAACCCACCACCTTGCGGATCCCGATTTCTTTCGATCGCCGGGTAGCCCTGGCCGTGGCCAGGTTCATGTAATTCATACTGGCGATCAGGATCATCAGGATGATGATGGCAATAAAAATGTAGACATAGTTCATATTGCCCACGGGTACAGGTTCCCCCTCGAAATCCGAATGCAGGTGGATCCGGGTGATGGGAATCACTTCGTACACGATGTTGATCCCCATGCGTTCAAAGATCTCGGCCATGTGGCTAGTGTAAAGCTCCGGAAGTTTGGCTTCAAAAGCCTTATAGTCCGTGCCCTCCCGCAGCAGGACATAGGTGAAGATGTGAAAACTACCCCAGCTTCCCCAGTCCTCCGGCAATGTATTCCTTGAGATCAGCGCCGAGAAGGTGTAATTGGTGTTATGGGGGAGGTTTTCTATCAGTCCCGTTACATTAAGCGAACGCCCGTCCTCGCGGACGATCTCTTTTCCAATGGGACTCCCGTTGCCGAAATATTGTTCCGCGAAGGACCGCGTAAGAACAATGCTGTTCGGTTCCTTCAGGGCCGTCCGGGGATCCCCTTCCACCCATTCAAAGGTAAAGACATTGAACACATTGGAGTCTGCGAAGGAAACATCCTCCTCGAAAAACTCCCTGTTTTCATAATGATAAAGATGTCGCCCCGACTGGATTAAACGGACTGCCTCCTCCACTTCCGGGTAGTCGGTCTTCAGCTGGGGGGCAAGGGGCACCTGGGTAACCGCCCAGTTGAAGGCATCGTCGGGTTCGGTGATGTGTGAGGAGATCCGGTAGATCCGGCCGGCTTTTTCATGGTAACGGTCATAGCTGAGATCGTCGTAAACGTAGAGGATCAGCAACAGGCTGCCCGTAATTCCGATGGTCAGCCCGAGAATGTTGATCAGGCTGTAGGTTGCATCGCGCCTGAAATTGCGCAATGCAACCCGCAATAAACTCCGAAACATGTTGAATCTATTTGTTATCTTGCATCTTTCCGTAATAAAGGTTATAAATTATCGCCGGGGAGCCATAGAAAAATCCTTAAAAGATGTTAAATATGCTGAAGAATACCATTGTCCCTGCAGTGTGCCTCTTTATTGGGTCAGCGGGATTTGCGCAGGACCGGGTCACGGGCCGTGATTTCGCCACCCGGTCGGAGGTCATCGCAGTTCACGGCATGGCCGCCACCAGCCAGCCCCTTGCCACGCAGGTCTGCCTTGACATTCTCAAAGCCGGGGGGAATGCCATTGATGCGGCCATTGCAGGGAATGCGGTACTGGGACTAATGGAGCCCACCGGGAACGGGATCGGCGGGGATCTTTTTGCGATCATCTGGCATGCGGGCACAGGCCGGCTTTACGGGCTCAATGCATCGGGCCGTTCACCGGGCTCCCTGACGCTCGAATACTTCCTGGAAAACGCTTACTCCTCCATTCCTCCTTACGGTCCCCTTCCCGTATCCGTCCCCGGCTGCGTGGACGGCTGGTTTGAAATGCACGACAGGTTCGGGTCCATGGATATGCAGGCCATCCTTGCCCCGGCCATCCGTTACGCCCGTGAAGGATTTCCAGTGAGTGAACTAATTGCCTACTACATGCAGGCCGGTGCACGCAGGCTTCAGGAATACCCAGGGTTCAGGGAAATTTACATGCCCGGGGGCAAAGCTCCCGCCAAGGGGGAAATTTTCAGGAATCCCGACCTTGCCGGGACGCTTGAGACCATAGCAAGGAATGGACGGGATGCCTTTTACAAGGGAGAGATCGCCAGGACCATAGCCCGTTACATGAAGGACCAGGGCGGGTTTCTCAGTTACGAAGACCTGGCCGCACACCGGTCCGAATGGGTGGAACCACTGTCGGTCAGCTACCGGGGGTACGAACTCTGGGAGCTTCCCCCGAACGGGCAGGGAACCGCGGCCCTTCAGATCATGAACATTCTCGAGGGCTACGATTTAGCCTCTATGGGGTTCGGCAGCCTGGATTACATCCATACCTTCGTGGAGGCCAAAAAACTGGCCTACGAGGACAGGGCCAGGTACTATGCAGACCCGGCTTTCAGCGATGTTCCGGTTGAAGAGCTCATCTCGAAGGAATATGCCGGCCAGAGGAGAAAGCTCATCGACCCGAACAGGGCGGCCAGAACATACCCCGCGGGGGAGCTGGAACAGGGCAACACCATCTACATGACCGTGGCGGACGAAGAGGGCAATATGGTCTCGCTGATCCAGAGCAACTACCGGGGAATGGGAAGTGGGATGACACCGTACGGACTGGGATTCGTCCTTCAGGACCGGGGGGAACTTTTCAGCCTGGAAGAGGGGCATCCTAATTGCTATGCCCCCGGGAAAAGGCCTTTTCATACCATCATCCCGGCCTTTGTCACAAAGGATGGCAGGCCCTGGATGAGTTTCGGGGTCATGGGAGGAGGCATGCAGCCACAGGGACATGTGCAGATCCTGGTGAACATGATCGATTTCTCAATGAACCTGCAGGAAGCCGGGGATGCCCCGAGGATACAACACATCGGGTCATCGGAGCCGACGGGGACAAAAATGGCCGATGGGGGGACGGTGCTGCTGGAATCGGGTTTTGATTATGAGGTTATAAGGGGACTGATGGAGAAGGGGCACAGGGTGCAGTTTGACCTGGGAGGGTACGGAGGGTACCAGGCCATCCTCTACGATGAAAAAAACGGGGTCTATTACGGCGCTTCCGAGAGCCGCAAGGACGGCCAGGCTGCCGGTTATTAGATAGAACCGGGAATTTCCGGGGAAGACAGCTGCGTGGGCGATCAGATATCAATTCCCGACCTGAAACAGCCTGTGGGAGGCCCGGCTATTAATTCCCGGCCGGAAAAAACCTCCGGTCCGGGTCCCGACCTGTACCTACTTCTTGATGATCTTCCTGGTCAGCACCGGCTGTCCCCCGCCATCCAGTATCCTTAAATAGTAAACACCGCGGTCCAGCTTCTCCAGGTTAACGGGATTGGACAGTTCCGTCCTCAGGACCATCTGTCCCAGCAGGCTGTAGAATTCGATGCTGCCTTCCCCGGGATTGAGTCCCCTTATATAAAGAACATTTACCACCGGGTTCGGGTATATTGAAACCGGTGATGCGTGGGACTCGAGTCCGGCCGGAGTCCCGAAAGCAGTCTGCAGGTAAACCGTATCTCCGGAACAGCCGTTTTCACTCGTTTCAATGACCTTTACCCTGCCGGACATGGAAGACCTCCATTCGATCTCTACCGATTTGCTGCCCTGCCCGGACCAGATCTCCCCCCCTTCGACCGACCAGGCATAGATGCTTTGCGTTGATGCATCTTCTACCATATAGACATAGTTAGAATCGAAGACATACCGGGTCTCGCCCTGTATGGCACCGGTGATGACTTCAGGAGGCTGGGTGAGGAGGGTATCCTTTACCCCGGAACAACCCTGGGGATCGGTGATGGTTATGTGGTAATTTCCGGCCTTAACACCGCTGGTCATGAAACGGAAGGGGGAGGTAAACCCGTCCGGACCGGTGGTATAAAATGTGAAACCACTGATGTCGCCGTACCCGGGCACGCTCAGTATCTTTATGAAACCGTCAGTAGATCCCGCACAGCTTACATTATAATCCCCGAAAACAGAAACGGCCAGGATCATGCCGATGTTTTCGACCTGGACAAGGGCGGTTTCGGATAGCGCGTTGCAGCCATCCGCGTCCGTTACGGATACCTCGTAACTTCCCTTGGAGAGACCGGTGATGTCCTGTTCATTGCTGGTAAAACCACCCGGCCCTGTCCAGCTGTAAGAAAACGGTTCCTTTCCGCTTGTAAGGCTGATGTAGATGGCTGAATTCAGGTCTTCGATGCAGGGATTGCTGAGCACAGAATCATATCGAATACCGAGGGAAGAAGGCTGGGTCAGGGCAATGGTCACATCGCTGCGGCAGTTTAATGAGTCGAAGACATTCAGGTAGTAGTTTCCTGCTTTCAGGTTGAATAACTCGTGTTCATAGGCTTTGTACCCGCCGGGACCGGTCCAGATGTAAGTATAATCCTTCCAGTCAAGCCCGTTCCCTACAACCGTATCCACCCGGATACTGCCTGCTGCATCACCGTAACAGAGCAGGTTGAAATCACCGTACTCCGAAACGGAATAACTGACCGAGATAGGATCGCCGTCCACAAGGGAAGTATTCGTTTCATACACGCAGCCCCGTGCATCGGTAAGTTTCAGGTTGTACATACCTTCCTTCAGTCCCGTGATGTCCTGAAATGTACTGCTGAAGCCGGATGGTCCCGTCCACAAATACTTGTACGGCGTCACCCCGCCGTCCGGGGTAACGTAAACCTCCCCCTTTTGCAGTCCGAGGCAGGGATTCGGAAAAACCGAATCGATGCTGATCTCCACACGGTCCGCCTCGGTCAGTTGGAGGCTGTCGATCAGGCTGCAGGAAATGGAATCTATGATCAGGTAGTAATACCAGCCCGCCGTAAGGTTGTAAATGGAATCTGAAGAGGAGGTGATCTGCCCGCTCCACTGATAGGCATGGGGACCGGTACCGCCGCTTGAGGAGATTTTCAGGTAGCCTTCAGCGGGACCGTAACACTGGATTGTTTTCAGTCCCTCTATCTCATACAGGATCTGATCCGGCTGTGAAAGCATTACACTGTCGAATGCGGTCTCGTCGCCTGCATCGGTGACCGAAACCCGGTACCAGCGTCCGGCCGATAATCCCGTTACCGTGGCATCGGTTGTAAGGGAATCGTCATTCCAGAGGATTTCATAGGGGACCGTTCCACCGTTGATGGCAACGGTCGCCGTACCGTCCCGGGTTCCGAAACAGCTCAGGTTGGTACTGTCGTTTATGACTGCGGTCAGCTGGCCAAAAATGCTGCCGCAGGGGATCAACAGGCTGAACAGGAGGAATACTTGTTTCTTCATAGGGGGTTTTGCAGTAGTAATTTAACAGTTCTTACGGATTTTCAGATGATTGGTTATCAGAATCCGGCGAATAATTTGATTTGCAGCACTTCTTAGAATGCATATAAATTGGCCGGCACCCCCATCAATCGTTGAATGATTGGCTAAAAATTGTTTTCTTTATTTTCCTGATTATGAAGCGCCTTTTGTCATTCAAAAAGCCGCGGATATTTTTCTGGACCGGTCTGGTGCTGGGGATCCTGCTGGTGTCTGCCGGGGGCATTGCTGTTGAAAAAACTTCCACCGATACCTTTTGTGCCGCCTGCCACGTTCATCCCAAGGCTACCCAGAGCTGGAAACGATCCACCCACTACGACAATATGAGAGGAATACGGGTTCACTGCGTGGATTGCCACCTGCCGCCCCCGGGTGAGGGTTACCTGTGGGAGAAAATCAAAACCGGGTCCCGGGATGTCTGGGGAAAACTTTTCAAGGACCCGGAATCGCTGAACTGGGAAGCCAAATCACAACCGGAATATGCCCGGCGTCATGTATTCGAGACATCCTGTATCCGCTGCCACCAGAGCAATTTTCCCCTGGGACTGTCCCCCGAGGGTAAGGAAGCCCACCTCTATTACGAGCAACGGAGCAAAGACCTGAACTGCATCAATTGCCACATAGCGGTGGGACATTACACCGAGGGCATCACACATGCCAAAAATGTGGATTTCGGGAAGAATGCTGCCACGTCCGGGGAAATCTATCTGGAGCCTGGCAGGATAGAAGGGTTCAATGATTTTACCGAACGCATTCCGGGAACCCGGGTAAAATTCGAAATGATGGCCATCCCGGGAGGAATATTCACCATGGGAAGCCCGGGAAACGAGGCTTTCAGGTCACCCGACGAAGGACCCCGCAGGGAAGTTTCGGTCAACTCCTTTTTCATGGGAAAATATGAGGTAAGCTGGGATGAATACCTGACCTTTTTCAAGGAAACTTCCTCCCAGGGCAAAACAGCTGATGCTTACCTGAATGTGAGCGAACGGGTGGATGCCATTTCGGGTCCCACTCCCCCATGGGGTGCGCCGGACCAGGGCTGGGGAAAGGAAAGCTCACCGGCCATCACGATGACCCACCACGCCGCGGAAGTCTATTGCCGGTGGCTGTCTGATGTGACCGGGAAACATTATCGCCTGCCCACCGAGGCGGAATGGGAATATGCCGCAAGGGGGGGCACTGAGGGACCCTACTTTTTTGAAGGAGATCCCCGGCAATATTCAAATGAAGGTCTGTGGCACCGGATATTTGGCGCGGATACCAGCCGGATCGCATCCTATGCCATCTACCTGGAAAACAATCCGGGCCGGACCGTAAGGCCGGGAAGTGTCCATGCCAATCCATTCGGATTGGTGAACATGCTGGGGAATGTGGCCGAATTCTGCGGGGACTGGTATGCCCCGGACACTTACGGTAAGTATCCCCCGGGAGTCGTGACTGATCCTTCGGGTCCGGCGATCGGTACGGAATACGTTATCCGCGGAGGCTCCTACCGGGATGGGGCTGAAAAACTTCGCTGCGCCGCCAGGGATTTCACCCGGACGGAATCCTGGCTGAAGACCGATCCACAGATCCCGAAAAGCATCTGGTGGTATTCGGATTGTACCTTCGTAGGATTTCGCGTGGTCTGTGAGGCAGAAGAATAAATTACACTGTCAAACAAACATACTTAACAAATTATGAAAAAGATTGAAAATCAAAGCCGTAGACGCTTTATTGAAAATGCTGCTTTAATAGGCGCAATGGGAACGGTCGGATTCGGCCAGTTGCTTCATTCCTGTAAAACTACCATTAAACCGGAGGATCTTGGCCTGAAGCCCCTTCCGGATAAAGCCCCTGACGGGCAGCTATTGAAAGCCGGAGTGATCGGCTGCGGGGGCAGGGGTACCGGAGCGGCATTCAACTTTCTGAATGCAGGGAATGACCTGACCATCACCGCGGTTGCCGATGTATTCCAGGACAGGATCGATAACATCCGTAAAGAGCTGAAGGAAAAGCATAACATTGAGATCGATGATGCAAATGCCTTAGTGGGATTTGATGCCTTTAAACGCCTGCTGGAGACGGATGTTGATGTGGTGATCCTGGCCACGCCACCCTATTTCAGGCCGGAGCACTTCCAGGCCTGTGTCGATGCGCGCAAGCAGGTATTTATGGAAAAACCGGTAGCCGTGGATCCGGCAGGGGCCCGTATGATCATGGCGGCTTCAAAACAGGCCGAAGCAGCGGGACTGGTGGTCATTACAGGTACGCAACGGCGGTTTGCCAGGGATTACCGGGATATCTTCCTGAAAGTCAGGAACGGAAGCATCGGAACACCGGTGGCTGCCAACGTTTACTGGAACCAGTCCAAGCTCTGGCACAGGGATCAGCAGCCGGGGTGGACGGAAATGGAATACATGATCCGGGACTGGGTCAACTGGATCTGGCTGTCGGGTGACCACATCGTGGAACAGCACATTCACAATATCGATGTGGCAAACTGGTTCACCGGGAAAGTGCCCGTATCTGCCACAGGTGTCGGATCGAGGCAGCGGAGGCTGACGGGGGACTGCTACGATAATTTCAGCATTGATTTCATTTACGAAGACAATGTGCATATGAATTCCATGTGCCGGCAGATCAACGACTGCTCCAATAATGTAAGCGAATACCTGAGGGGTACCGAGGGGTATACCAATTGTGCGAACAAAATCTGGAAGCCGGACAACAGTATTGTCTATGAATTCATCTATCCCCTTAACGAAGAGGGCGAGCCCGATCCCAGGGCCCTGATAAGTCCCTACGACCAGGAACACATCAACCTGGTCACCGCCATCCGCAACGGGGAATCCATCGTGCAGGCCGAAGAAACGGCACGATCCACCCTGACCGCCATCATGGGCAGGGAAGCCGCTTATACGGGAAGGACCATAACCTGGGAGGAAATGATGGGGGCAGAATGGAAACTGGGTCCGGAGAAAATTGCAATGGGTCCCGTCGACATGGAGGTCGTGATCCCCAAACCCGGAAGTGCTCCACAGGGATAAAAGGGAAACGAAACTGTCAGAAATTATCCACCGTAGCATAGGCCTCGATCAGGGCAAGCTCACCTTCTTTGCCCGGCTTTGAATTGCCGTGTTCCATGCCGATGATCCCGGTGTATCCTTTTTCATGGATATACCTGAAGACATTGTTGTAATTGATCTCCCCCGTGGTGGGCTCTTTACGGCCGGGATTGTCGCCGACCTGGAAATAGGCAATCTCCTCCCAGGCAAGGTCGATGTTGGGGATCAGATTGCCCAGCTGGATCTGCTGGTGGTAAATATCGTTGAGTATTTTACAGGAGGGACTTCCGACGGACTGGCAGATCTGGTAGGCCTGGGGTACCGTTTTCAGGAAAAGTCCCGGGTGATCCCTGAAATTCAAAGGTTCCAGAACCATTACCAATCCATGTGGTTCAAGAATACCGGCTGCCCTTTTCAGGGCTTCGATCACGTTCCTGGTCTGGTAATCCATATCCTTTCGAAAGTCCATGTACCCGGGTACCACAGTCATCCACTTTGCATTCACACGTTTTGCCACCGTTACGGAATCCCTGATCTCATCCAGAAATTCCTTCAGCATGTCGGCATTTTCGCTGGTCAGGTTGGGCTCGGTCCAGTAAATGGTATGGGCCACAAAAACCCCCATCTCCAGGCCCAGGTTGGCCATCCTGGATGCGATCCTTTCCTGCAGGGAGATATCCCGGTCCTTCATGCCATTGTCTTCAAAGGCCCGGAATCCGACGTCTGCCACGAACTGCAGCTGGTCGAGCGGATCTTCACCGGCATGCTGGCTGAACATGCCGAAATGAGGGGCATATTTGAGTTTAAACTGGTGTTTGTCAGGAGGAATGATTCTATTAGGGGCCAGGATGGTTCCGGCCATTGCATTTGTACCTGTTAACAGGGCCGCCGCCGATACGGCACCATTTTTCAGAAAGGATCTTCTTTGCATAGCTTTACCGGATGATTCGTTTAAAAATACTCAATCTCGCAGAATACACCATGCCGGATTGACACTTATTTGCATTTTCGCGTATGCCGGAATCTCTCTCAAGCTTTGACCTGAACCCGGTCCGGTGGCTCGTCGTATTCTCATGTGCCGTTCTGATCGGCATGTCCAAAACGGGTTTGTCCGGACTGGGACTCATGGTTGTCCCCATTCTTGCTTCGGTTTTCGGCGGAAGGCCCTCCGTTGGACTTCTTCTCCCGATGCTGATTTTCGCCGATGTGTTTGTCGTTTCGTGGTACAACCGCCATGCCGAGTGGAGGCATGTACTCAGGCTGCTTCCCTGGGCATATGGCTGGTACGGTTTTCCCCGGAGAGGGCATACCGTATTTTCATAATGGCCAGTACGCTGGCTGCGGCTTTGCTGCTTTTCTGAAATGCCTAGGAAGCCATCAGTTCCCCGACCGCTGAAACAAGTTCCTGCTGCCTGAAGGGTTTCTGAAAAACTCTTTCAGCACCAAAATGCCGGGCACATTCCAGGTAGCTTTCCGGCGAAATTCTGCCACCGCCTGAGATGGCAATGATCTTCAATTCAGGACTCAGCTTTTTCATTTCAAGGATCAGTTCGAGTCCCTCCTTATCAGGCATTATGATGTCGGTAATGACCAGGTCGGCCGATTCTTTCACGAATAATTCCAATCCTTCCCTGCCGTTTGCTGCGAGGTCAACTTCATAGCCCGCTTTTTCAAGCATTTTTTTCAGCATCAGGAGAATGTAAGGTTCATCGTCGATGATAAGTATTTTTCCCATGGTTATACCTCCATTATTTCTTCCTTGTCAAGCACTTCTCTGATTAGTTTACTGAAATCACTGAGTATAAGGGGTTTTAATATAATCTCGGACACGCTGAGTTCGCTGTTTGATTTATTCGGGATGGAATCCCTGTAGCCCGTGATGATGATCACTTTCAGATCGGGCCGGATCTTCCTGGCCGCTTCCACCAGCTCGGTCCCCAGCATTTTGGGCATCGCCTGGTCAGTAACCAGCAGATCGTATTTATCCGGATCGTTCCGTAATTCCCTCAATGCGGACAAACCGTCGGTTTTTATATCAACCGTGTAACCTAGGCTCTCAAGCATTTTTTTCCCCATATATGTTATTTCCTTTTCATCATCCACAAAGAGGATTCGTTCTTTCCCCCTGGTTGCAGCTTCCCGGGTTATATCATCATCAGTGCTTTCGGGACTGTGCTGAGGCAGGTAGATCATGAACCTTGATCCCTTTCCCGGTTGACTTTCCACCTCGATTGCACCGTTGTAATTACTGACAATACCGTGTACAACGGATAATCCGAGACCGGATCCCGAGCCAACTTCTTTTTTGGTAAAGAAGGGCTCAAAAATCCTGGCCAGGGTTTGTTTATCCATCCCGTGACCTGTATCCGAGATGGTCAGCCGTACGTAGGTTCCGGACTTGATTTTCCCGGCTGTTTTAAGTTTCCTGGCATCAAGGTCAAGAACATCCAGGTTTACCTCCAGCCGGCCACCTTTTCTCATCATCGCATGGTAAGCGTTGGTACAGATATTCATGACGATCTGGTGAATCTGTGTGGAATCCGCCAGTACGGTACCGCAATCTTCCCTTAAATTCTGCTGAATTTCGATGTTTGACGGAAAGGATGCCCTGATCAGGTTCATTACTTCCTTTATCACGTGGTGAAGTTCAAGCGGTTTCTTTTCAACGTCCACCTGGCGGCTGAATGTCAGGATCTGCTGCACCAGGTCCTTACCGCGGGTGGCTGCATTACTGATTTGTTCAACATCGTATTTGAGGGTGCTTTCATCGGGAAGCTCTTCGAGAGCCATTTCCGTGTAACCGAGTATGGGCGTAAGGATATTGTTGAAATCATGTGCTATTCCACCGGCCAGTGTGCCAATGGTTTCCATTTTATGCAGGTGGAGCAACTGGGCCTCAAGTTTGGCCTTTTCCTTCTGATGATGTTTACGCACTTCAATTTCCTTCTTAAGATCCCTGTTGGCGGTTGTTAACTGGCGAGTGCGTTCCTGCACCCTTTTTTCAAGGGTAGTATTGGCACGTTGCACCTTCTCCTGTTCTTTTTGCAGTAGCCTTCTCATATAAAAATCACGACGGGCCGATTGTTCCATAAAATAGGCTATGAACATCCCGATCACATTGGCCGAAATGAAGAAGTAATTACTGTTAATGAAGATCTCGATCGGCGTTTTGGCAATCCAAAGGGCAGCGATTTCATAGGAGATTACGATCGACCAGCCTGCAATTGTGGCATATACGAACCTGGCACGGATGAAGGTATAACCAAACATCAGGATCAGGAAGAGTCCCGCATAATACGAATAATCATTGGCCAGGTTGGATGCGTAGATGTTCATAACGATTATCCCGAGTCCCGTGAGATACATTATCCCCAGTATTACGGGCTGCATGTATTTCTTAAAAACACGGGAATAGGAGAAAAAGATCACGGCGACCAGTACGGGTGTTACGAGCCCGAACCGAATGAACCAGAACAGCTCTTTCAGCTCGGGGAACATGATGGCATCGAGAATTGCGAAAATCCCGTAGAAAAAAATAGCCAGGACAATGGAAAACCGGAACGGCATTATTGACCTGTAGAAGTAATCATCATTGAATTCCTTTTCCAGATCGGATAATTTACCGCTGAATACCAGGGATAATCCGTGCAGTTTATAATCCTTGGAGATGGAAACAGGAAGACCAAGTAAATTTGCCGGAACCTTGTTTTTCATTTTTCCAGATATGAATGGCCATTTAAAGAATTTCTTATTCTCAGGAACAGGTTAATCCCAAGTTCCTCCATATCCACCCTGACCTGTTCTTCCCTTGCTTCCGCTTCAACGGCCATCCGGATCAGATCGTATTTCGACCGGTGATGAAGGTACCAGTCGGAGAGGACTTCCATAAGTCTTTTTGTCGGATTGCCATGTGAGAAGTTGCCGATTACATATTCTCCTCCTTCCGCAAGATACTTCAGGTATTTGTTAATCAGGTAGATGAAGTGTTTTTCCTTGAAATAATCGAAAAGGCCTGCGCTCCAGATCAGGTCGTATAATTTGAACGGCTTGAAACGAAGCACGTTGATCCTGAAATACTCAATACTCCCATTGACTATCCTGTTCTGTTTGCTTGCAAAATCAATGGCATGCTGGTCGAAGTCGATTAGGTGGAACCTGATCCTGCTGTCAGGATATAAGCTGTAAAATTCCTTAACATCGGTTGCCGGTCCACAACCAAGTATCAGAACATTCACTTCCCTGCGGCTGCTTTCTTCGAGTTTCCTGCAGCATCTCAGGAAATAATCTTTCCTGTTCCGGACGGCCTGTGCTCCCGGCTGGTTCTGAAAGAAACGGTCCCAATTGCTGTATCTGGGATCCGGATTGACATACTGCTCATAAATGGCATGAATGAGCGTAAAATCACCGGGATACCCGTATGGTTTAATAAATCCGTGCCCTATAAGGGTATTCTCATTTAAGGAATCTTTAATGATATTCCTGAAAGGTTCGATCTGATGATCTTTGAGGTTATTTACAATGTCGGTAAATGACTGGTATTCATGAGGGTCGGGTCCCCCTTTCCGGGCCAGGCGGGTAAGAAAACTTATGGTTTCCTTCTGAAGCGGCCTTTTCGTGTTCAGTGAAAGCATATATGTGAGATGATCCAGGTTTGTTACTATTTGGCTTACGCGGATTGACTATACGATTCATTGGCAGACAAGGTTACAGGCGGCCCATTCAGCCGGAATGTTGCGCTCTTAGTAATTCCGTATTAAATATATGGTAAAACACACCACGAGTAAAGCCTTCCGGGATAACATTACTTACCTGAAAGCGGTGATATATCTCATTTTTGGAGATAAAAAAAGACCGTCTGAATAACGGTCTTTTGGGTGTATGGGAGTAGTCCCGGATTATTTTTTTCCCGTTTTCGATTCACCTGACCCGGGGGACTTGGCAGCGGATTTTTTAGACGCTGGCTTGGCAGCTGCTTTTTTCTCTGCTTTTGGTTTCTCTTCTGTTTTTTTTGCAGTTTCTTTCTTCTCTTTAGCCGGCTCTTTCTTTGTTACCGGTGCTTTCTTTGTTGCAGGCTCTTTTTTTTGTGTCTTGACGGGCTCTTTTTTGGCCTGGGACTCTGGTTTTTCGCCTTTTGTTTCAGGTGCCTCTTTTTTCGCTGGTACGGATTCCGTTTCTTTTTTTACTTCCGATTCTTTTTTTACTTTAGCTGCAGGCCTTTCGGGTTCTGTTTTTAAAGCAGCTTCATCCTTCGCAGCTTCCCCGGCTTTTTCTGGCTTCTCTTCCGGAGTTTCAACCCTGGCTTTCTCCACGGGGACTGCTTTCTTTTCTTCAATTTTCTCCGATGGAGAATGTGCATGGACTTCTTCCTTAACTTCTGCAGCCTCACGGGTGGCGGGGGATGCCTGCTTCATTTCCTCAGTGGCTTCGGCTGCCTTTTCCTTCTGGGCAGCCCTGGCCCTGGACTTGGCTTCATCCCTGGGGACATCTTTCATTCTGGTCATTTCTGGAACAGGAATGCCTCTGATTTTTCTCTTGCGGGAACGTGTCACTCCGTAGGATCCTCTGAATAATTTTCCCCGTCTTGTTTTGATGTCTCCTTTACCCATGTCTGATAATTGTTAAAATTTGGTGATCTGATGCATTGATTTAGATCGAGTTGACAAAATTAAAAAAACTTTGACAGGAAAGAAACATATGTCTATATTTGTGCACCGTTTTCGGCACCACACCCACACTCACACCCACACTCACACCCAAACCCATGCCTTCCTGGCTCCATAGTTCAAGGGATAGAACGGAGGTTTCCTAAACCTTAAATCCAGGTTCGAGTCCTGGTGGAGCTACCATAAAATTTCACAAAGCCTTGTAATCCAACAAATTATGAGACTTTTTTCGATGCAGGTGCGGAGTTAGGTGCGGAATTTTGTTGTTTCCTTCACAATGAAGCCGAAATATAGTTATACTGCAAGACATTACTCTCCCAGAAAGGCCATAATCGAATACTATGGTTCCTCCAATGGAAAAATTGGAGGCATTGACCAGCCTTCGCCGGAATTAGGTGACTTCGGTAAATCCCAGAAGACTAAGTTATTTGGTTGGTCAGTTAGAATCGGCCCGAGGTGGTCAGGCGGTCCGTTTTTTTCCATCCTTGTATTTAAAACAAATTAAGTCCCATTTTAACAGCCATAATTAATAGAATAATTGCAAGAATCTTTTTCACTATTTTTGGATTCAAACGCTTCTGCATGAAAATTGTACCAATTGTTGCCCCTGCAACACCTGCAAGGGATGTTATTATCAATAATTTCCAATCAACTGTACCAATTGTCCAGTAAGTAAGAAATCCTGATAATGAAGAAAAGGGAACGACAAAAGCAGTTATTGTGGTGATTTTCTTAGGATTAAATCCCATCATAAGTAAGAGTGGTGAAATAATTCCACCACCACCTATACCAAGCATTCCAGATATTAAACCTGCAACTGCACCAATTAGTGAAAGAGAAATGTAGGGAATATCTTCTCGAAAATTAGTTTCCTTTTTATTCTTAAAAAACAGAAACATAAATCCTGAGAATACCAAGAATGCAATGAACATCAGCAGGATAATCTGTGAAGCAATGTATTTTGACACATAAGCACCAATAATTGCAAAAAGAAATGAAAAGATAATAATTTGGATACCTAATTTAAAATCAAGTCGTTTGTTTCTAATATTGTTAATACTTGCTCCTGCTAGACTTATGGTGTTATAAAATAAACCCACAGGTTTTGCAACAGATAAAGGGATGCCAAATGCATGCAAAATTGGAATTAATATAATTGCTGCTCCTATTCCTCCAAGAGAGAACAAAAAGGCAGCAACGAAAGAAATCGCTGCCAAATAATACTCCATGCTATTCTATTAATTATTTCTCTGCACAAGGAATACATACTCTATTACCATCAATAATTTTTGATTGATTGTCAAATACGATCTCATTACATATCGAGCAATTGTGCCAGTCAAAAGTTCCTTTTGGTAGTTGTACATCTTTTTCGAAAACTTCACTTACTGTGAAAAGAACATTTTCGTCAAGTTGTTGCACGTTTTCAATAAGCGGCAGTACCAATTCGGGTTTAATGTCCTTAGGTTCAACTTTTTGTTTTCTGAGTTTGACAAATTCAGAGTTCAAAGCCTTTTCAAAAAACTCTGGTCTCATGGAAACTCTTACAGCCATTTTTGTTTTTAAATCAACTAATACAATGGCATTCTTCCCATAATTTAACTTTTCCGCTATTCCCTTTCCATAAGTGCAACCTGTTGCAGCCATCACCCCGTCTAAAAAGCAAGCAGCAGCATGTGCAGGTCCATTTTCACAAATAAGATATAACTCTTTGTTACTGGCTTTTTCAACACCAAGTTTTTTCATTGCAGTCAGACCTGCTCGATACCCAATAGGCATCGCAGGACATTTATGTCCGTGAAATTCAAATGCCCATTCGGGTATTTCAACTTTTTTATTATCCATAATCATGAATTTAAATGAATACTATGTAGTTAAAGATCAATCCGACAATAACAATTCCGATCGCAACAACACCGATAAATATTCCAATCAATTGCCATTTCAATACCTTCTTAAGTATAATGATCTCAGGAAGTGACAATCCAATCACCGACATCATAAAAGCCAGAGCAGTTCCTAAAGTGACTCCTTTCTCGATCAGAACACTAACAATGGGAATGATACCTGCCGCATTGGAATATAATGGAATGCCCACAAGAATCGCCAATGGCACAGAATACCAGTTCTGACTACCAAGTGCTCCAGCCAGATATTCATCAGGTACGAATCCATGTGCCCCTGCTCCTACGGCAATACCGATCAGAATGTATATCCATATTTTCCCTACGATCTCTTTTACAACTTCTCCACCAGCAGATAACCTTTTATTAAAGGTCATTGATCCCTCGTCTTCGAGAGTTTGGTTCGCCTTTGTTTTGTAGACCCAATCCGCTACATATCTTTTCAGGTTAAGTTTTTCAAGGATGAATCCCGCCAGTATCGCAATGGTAAGACCAGTCAGTACATATATAAAAGCGACCTTCCATCCAAACAATCCAATAAGCAGGACCAATGCAACCTCATTGATCATGGGGGCTGCAATAAGGAAAGAAAACGTCACACCTAAGGGTATACCCGCTTCCACAAATCCTAAGAATAAGGGAATGGCTGAACAAGAACAAAACGGTGTAACAATCCCCAATACGGATGCCATCACATTACCCACAAACAATGGTTTCCCTTCAAGTGTCTTCTCTGGTGAAAAATAAGTTCTGATCACCCCAACAATAAAGATGATCAATACCAATAACATCATCACCTTGGGAACTTCATAGATAAAGAATCTGACGGTTTCAGTCAGGTGCTTCTCAGGAGTCATCTGGAACACTCTAAATACAATGAAATCTGCCATTTCTTGCAGATACCTGTAGACTATGATCCAGAGCGGGATCAGAAGAAGGACAATAATTATTTTATTTTTTACTCTACTCATAATTTCATATCCGTTCGTAATTCTACGAACTTCCAGATTAAAAAATTTAGAACCAAATTGCTATAACATAATACACTCCAATACCGATAAACAAGACTGCGACTACTTTCCTGAACCAAAATTCAAAGGACTTTATCTTCTTATATAGATTTCCCACGCCCGATAAGGTATAAGCAATCACCCAAGCAAAGATGATCACAGGTATTCCGGTAGCAATAGCAAATGCAATTGGTAAATGAAGTCCTGACGTTGAAATTGTCAGAGGAATTAGCATACCAAAATAAAGTACCCCACTATAAGGACAGAAAGCAAGTGCAAAAATCAACCCCAATATGAATACATCCCAAAAGTTGAATTTGTTCCTGTTTTGGTATCGTTCTGATAATTTTTTGAAAGCAGGAAAATTCAACTTGATGACCCCAAGCATGAAAATTCCAATAATTATCAGAAGCGGACCAATGACCTTTTCTCCGTAGCGTTGAAAGACACCTGAAATTTTTAATTGATCCGCTCCATAGAAAAGTATCAGTGCCAATACTGTATAAGAGACGGTCCTTCCTAATGTGTAAATCAACCCGTTGTAAAAGACCCTATTTTTGTTAGCAAGGTCTTTCCCGATAAATCCTATCGCAGTAATGTTCGTTGCCATTGGACAAGGACTGATGGCTGTTAAAAGACCTAAAACAAGTGCCGAAACTATAGGTACTGATGTATTTGCATATAAGTTGCTGAGAAATTCCTCCATGCACTATAATAATTTATCGATATTGCTTTTCAGAATTTCATGGAACTTATCGGGTTTGGTTCGGGCATTCATGAATCCATCATTGGTAAGATTTACCATCTCATTGCCCTTGACCAGTAAAAGCGTCTGACCAGATACATTCAGTTCTTGAGCCATCGCTTTACCATCCTCTTCTTCAAGATTCAGCGAAGTAAAGGAAATCTTTCCCTTTTTAACCTGATCACTATAAAACGTTTCCAATGCCATTCTGGTTTCATTTTCCACCGCATTACAAGTGGCACAACGCTTGGTGAAATGGAAATAATAGACCTGCAGGTCACCATCACGGTCATTAGCCATATTTTGATCCTTTGGTGATTGGGCATTACATGCAATAACAAAAACTGCTATTAGCATGAGCAGGAAAGATGATCGTATTGCTTTCATTTGATTATAAATTATTGGTTAACAAATCTTTTAACTCTGTAATTTTGGGCACTTGACCTGTCATGACAACCTTTTCGTTGATCACAAGTGCAGGGGTTCGCATGACAGCATACTCCATAATTTTCTCAATATCTTCAACCTTCTCAACTGAAGCATCAAGACTTAACTCTTCTACTGCTTTTCTGGTAACTTTTTCCAGCGATTTGCATCTGGCACATCCTGTACCCAATACTTTTATTTCCATCTTCTAATTTTTAATTCGTTTTTCGCAAAACTACGAACACATTAAATAAAAAATTTTAATGTTTAAGGAATTTGGCAAACAGTTGCTGTGCCAGTTTCCAGTTTTCTGTATTTAAACAATACTTAATTTTTGGTGCTTCAATTTCACCCTGAATCAAGCCTGCATCCTTTAATTCCTTCAAATGCTGTGAAAGCGTGGACTTGGCTATTGGAAGCACGTCAGTCAGGTCTCCACTATAACAGCAAGTCTGATTTGAAAGCAATTCAAGAACATACATTCTGATTGGATGCCCCATTGCCTTTGCAAATCGTGCGAGGGTTTTCTGATCTTCCGTTAGAACTTCTTCTTTTTTCATCCTGTTCGTTAAATACCGAACAAAGATATGACATCTTTTTAAAATTTACAATTTAATAGAAAATTAATGTTGTATATATACGTCATGTTTAATGATGTCGTATATTTACGGCATCAAAACTATAGATCATGATGAAATCGAAAACTGAATTATTCAAGGCACTTGCCCATCCTGTGATACTCGTCTTTTCTATATAACTATTTGAACCACAAAATTATTTTTATAAAAAATTCTAAATTTTTCCTAAAAATTTTCTAAGAGAAAATTTATCTGTGATTATGACTTATATCGGTTAAGTTCCTGGTGGAGCTACAAACACATGTTAGATATCAATCAGTTACAAACAGTTTGAACTGATCTTGAACCAGCAAAGATCCTCAAAGATGAGGATTTTTGATTTTTGGGAAAATTTCAAGAATCATCTGGTTCCCATATCGGAAGCCGATGCAGTGAAGTATACTTTCTGAAACCGCAAAGCCACATTTACCAGAAGGATCAATACGGGTACTTCAACCAGGGGACCGATCACTGCTGCAAATGCTTCTCCCGAACTGATACCGAACACTGCCACTGCCACTGCAATCGCCAGTTCGAAGTTATTGCTGGCGGCCGTGAAGGCGATGGTGGCGGTCCTGGGATAATCAGCCCCGATCTGTTTCCCCATAAAAAAGGACACGAAGAACATGATCACAAAATAAATGACAAGGGGTATGGCAATACGTACCACATCCAGGGGTATTTTCACGATGTATTCCCCCTTAAGGGAAAACATTACAATAATGGTAAAGAGCAAGGCGATCAGGGTCAGCGGACTGATCTTCGGAATGAATTTCATGTGGTACCACTCCCTTGTCCGCAAACGGATCAGGATGAACCGGGTAAGAAAACCCGCAATAAAAGGAATGCCTAAATAGATGAATACACTTTTGGCTATCTCACCGATGGAAACACCCACAACGTAAGACTCCAATCCGAACCATTCTGGCAGCAGGGTAATGAACACATAGGCATAAAGTGAAAAGAACAAGACCTGGAAAATGGAGTTAAAAGCAACCAGTCCCGCTGCATATTCAGTGTCCCCTCTGGCAAGGTCGTTCCAGACAATTACCATTGCAATGCATCGTGCCAATCCGATCAATATCAGACCGGCCATGTAATGAGGATAATCCCTAAGGAATACGATGGCTAAAACAAACATCAATACGGGACCGATCACCCAGTTCTGGATCAAAGAAAGCACCAGAATCTTACGATTACGAAACACATCTTTAAGCTCTTCGTACCTGACTTTGGCAAGAGGCGGGTACATCATGATAATCAGGCCAATGGCGATTGGGATATTCGTTGTGCCCCTGCTCATCCCATTCCAGAATTGCGCTATGCCAGGGAATAAATACCCTGATAACACACCCAACAGCATGGCAGCAAATATCCAGATGGTAAGATACCTGTCCAGGAAAGACAGCCTTTTTCGGTTGGCATCCATATTCTACTTTTTTATTCGTTCAAGATAAAATTCATACATGTTCTCCCTGATTTCATCCCGTATGGTTCTGAATGCCGACAGGATTTCTTCTTCCGTTCCGGTGGCTTCTGCCGGGTCTTCAAATCCGATATGCAAACGGTGCTTTAATTTACCGGTGAAAACCGGACAGTTCTCTCTGGCATTGTCACAAACCGTAATGACATAATCGAACGCATCATTCAGAAATCCATCCACCCGTTTTGGCAGATATGACGAGAGATCAATCCCGATCTCGCCCATTACTTTCACTGCCACAGGATGCACATGTTCAGCAGGATGCGTACCTGCACTGTAAACTTCCATTTCGTGATCAAAGGATTTAAGGAATCCCTCCGCCATCTGGCTGCGGCAACTGTTACCCGTGCATAATATCAATATCTTCATAAGTCAATTTTTGCTAACAAATTAAATTTTCAGGTAAATCCAATTGATCCAGAAATTCAACCGACATTTTTTTTAATTTTTTAATCATTTCCGGATTCAGGCAGTACTTCGTATTCACACCTTCAATATGCCCCTGAATAAGACCTGATTTTTTCAATTCAGCAAGGTGCTGGTTTACCGTGGACCTGCTCAGGGGCAGCTCGTCAGAGATATCCCCCGTGATGCATGTTTTGGTTTCTGCCAGGTACTTCAGTATGGCAATCCGGGCCGGATGAGACAACGACTTGAATAGTTCAGCACACGCCTGCATATCTGTATCAAATAAGTCTGTTTTTGATTTTACCATATTGGACTATATTATTATGACGTAAATATACGTCACATATAAATATAACGTTTGCATAAAATATTATTTACTTCATAAAAATATTGTGGTTTACGGGTTGAGCTACTGAGACCGAACGTAATAACTGCTGGTTATGTGTTTTTTTCAATTATGGAATCCGGCTTTTGCATTTCTTTGGCGTATTTTTGAATTAATAATTTCCCCTAATCATTTTCGGAAGATGATCAAAAAATTGAAATACAAGATACTGGCCGGTTTTGGGCTGCTGATCGGCATGCTGATCCTGGCAGGCACAGTCTCAATACTGGAGTTTGCCAGGTTAAGCAGGTCTGTAACTTCACTGCTCGAGAATAACTATAAAACGATAAAGGCCTCAAAATCAATGCTGGAGGCCCTTGAGCGGGAAGACAGCGGCATCCTGCTCCTGATCCTGGGACAACGGAAGGAGGGACAGAATATCCTGAGATCCTCCGACAGTTTATTTGAAGCAGCCTTTATAATAGCCAGCGATAATGTCACCGAACCGCATGAGGATGAATACATTGGTGAGGTAAGTCATGATTATTCATCATACAAATCGGAATGGGAACACCTGCTTGTTGATGTGAAAACTGAGGCATCCATTGCCTGGTATAACGATACGATACACAAGGAATTCCTTGAAGTAAAAAATGCTGTGAATGAGCTTATGACTCTGAACCAGAATGGCATGTATAACATGGCTTCCCAGTTAAAGGAAAAGTCGCACCGGGCCCTTATGCCGGGGATCGTCTCGATCATTGCAGCAGTGGTTTTTTCCCTGTTATTGAATTTTTTTATATCAAGGTATTTCGTATCCCCGATTATCCAGCTCGTGGAGGCTCTCCAGAATCACAACATCACCAGCCGGTCCCTTAAGGTAAGCATCACATCCAAGGATGAGATAAAGATGCTCGAGAATGAGATCAACGGGCTGATCCGGCGCATATCCGGCTAATTTATTAAAATCCATTACCGGATGAGACGGGAATATGTCATAAAATACCTGGGTTACGTCTTATTGTTCAATGCAATATTCCTTTTTATTTCCTGCCTGATCTCCGTATCAGCCGGAGAATCTTCTGCTCTGCCCCTGTTTTTCAGTGGAATGATCTGTATGATATTCGGATTCTTCCCCATGATATTTGTTGAGCCGATCCCTGAACTGTCTTTTAATGAAGGGATATCCATCTCCGTGATCGGCTGGCTGATCAATTGCATCGTCGGCATGCTTCCATACATTATGTGGGGAGGGGAATTTACCCTGGCCAATGCCTGGTTTGAGAGTGTATCCGGCTTTACCACGACAGGTTCAAGCATTTTAAATGATGTAGAAAGCCTTCCCAGGGGATTGTTGTTCTGGCGGTCCTCCACCCATTGGATCGGGGGCATCGGGGTGATCATGTTTGTCCTGCTTATCCTGCCTACATCACAGAATGCCCGTTTTCAACTGCTGTATACGGAAATGTCGGATCTTTCAAAAACCAATTTCGGGTTCAGGGCAAAAAGGACCATTTATGTGATTGCCATTGTCTACATAGGCCTGACTGTCATGGAAACCCTGCTGCTTACAATTGCCGGCATGGATTTTTTCGATGCCGTGAACCATTCCTTTGCAACTGTGGCCACGGGGGGATTTTCCACCAGGAACCTGAGCATCGCTTCCTATAATAATCTTATGATCGAAGTGATCATCATCGTATTCATGATCCTGTCCGGGATTCATTTCGGCCTGCTTTTTAATACTCTTGCCGGGGAAAAGCAGAACCTGTTCACCTCAAAGGTTGTCAGGGCATACCTGCTCTTCCTTTTTACCGGGACAGTGCTTGTGACATTCAAGCTTTATTTTGACGGGTACTTTCCTTTCGGGGAATCTCTGAGGGCTGCTGCTTTCCAGGTGGTTTCCCTGGGCACGACGACCGGCTTTGCCACGAAAGACACGGCACACTGGCCGGCCTTCACACAGCTCATACTGATTTATTTTATGATCCAGTGCGCTATGGCCGGATCGACTTCAGGGGGACTGAAATTCGACCGCATGTTTATTTTTTTCAAATCCATAAGGAAGCAGTTTGTCCTGATAAGGCATCCCAATGCGCTGATCACTTTAAAAGTCAATAATCAGACCCTCAGCGAACAGATGGAAGGCAAGGTGATGGATTTTATCCTGCTTTATATCCTGACCTTTTTCATTACAACCCTCCTGTTAACTTTACTGAATGTTGACCTGTTCACCGCCTTTTCAGCCTCTGTTGCAACGATTGGTAATGTGGGACCGGGATTCGGACAGGTGGGTTCGATGGGGAATTTCGCCGGCCTGCCGGATGCCGGAAAATTTATCCTTACCATTAATATGCTCATGGGAAGGCTTGAGATCCTCAGCATAATTGCCTTCCTGATGATTGGCAGAAATCGTTAAAGGCCGGATTCTATTTCATTAAGATACACGTATGATTCAGCGAACCGGGGAATAGGCGCCGGTATACGGGGGGGCTTTTGGAGATATACCCAGGATCCTGATGATTTCTTCAGGTAGACGGCCAGCGGCGGATGATCCGGGGAATGCCTGTAAAAGCTGGTAATTGCCCAGTTCGTAACTTTTGAAAAGGGGACCGTTATAATTAGCAAAGTACCGGCTGTTGACCGAAAATCCCGGGCAGAGTTTTTCA
>Ga0307445_10000347_pt1 | contig 24588 bp, 19 predicted proteins | sample SalMarSW160330MG_FD_202147 | JGI IMG/M metagenome (GOLD analysis project Ga0307445, IMG submission 202147) | Salt marsh sediment microbial communities from the Plum Island Ecosystem LTER, Massachusetts, United States - SW1603-30 | ecosystem: Environmental > Aquatic > Marine > Intertidal zone >... | reverse complement strand
TACCTTTTCCGCCAGTTCGTCCGGTGCGGGCATCTCGGCACGGGAAATGCCCGCTTCCCACCCATAATCCTCGAATAGCCTGCGCAAGTCGTATGCGCTGGTTGTGTGTCCGACGTTCTGAAGGACTTGAGTGCCGGTGTATTCAGTTTTACTGCCGTCGAGATTCCAAAAACCCAACCCCCGGAGCTTCGCAAACCGTGATAATCCCGCCTCCAGATCCGTCTCGCCCACGGCCCTAAGAACGGAAAGCTCCCCGCAAAGGTTGCTGTGGGGCGTCATCGGAAACGCGGCCCCGCCGAGGCCGTTTACTTTCATCCGGCCGAGGATAAAATTTTGCCAGGGATCAGCCGGATTATGCCAGTCCGGATTCGATCCGACTTTAGTAAACGGAGGCGGTACATCCACCCCGGGAACCCTTTGCCCATCGGCGTATACGCCTTCCCGATCTGGGATCTTCGCCAGATCGATCCTTGCGCTTTTCTTTTGCCGGGGGATGTAGGCCAACCGGCCTCCGCCGGTATCCACGACAAAATAGGCCATCCCGGTCGCGGGATCCGTCCAGGTTCCGACGACGCGGTCCAGAATCTTTCCGGTGTGGAAAGTTCCGGTCTGGGTCAGACCGTGCTGACCCTTCACGTATACCGGCACCCAATTTGAGAGGAGAATCCAGGTTTGGGGAACAAAGCAGGGTTCGAAGCCTGCAAAGTCGGGCAGGAGCGGGGACGGGAAAAATGTCTGCAGAAACCAACCCTCTCCCCGCAGGGCGAGAAGGATGGATACGGTTTCATCGTCGATCGATCGGAAAGCGCGGGCCAGCGCCGCCAACCCATCCGCTTTGATCTCGAGCGGAATATGAACGGATTGGATAGTCTCCCGCGCGGCGTATGCATCCCGCCGGGCCTGCGCGGTCAGCTCGGCATATTCGCTGCCGACGCCAAGGATGCCTAACAGAAGGGATTCACCGTTTTTCTGAAAATTTTCTGCGCGGAGGTGAATGGATTCGGCGTTATTGAGAAGAAGATCGGTGTCCACACGGATTCTGGTCATATTCTCCCCCCGTCAATAATATTGCGTCCGATGGATTGGATTATAATACACGTATGCATGGGGGTGTTGAAATGTCAGCCGAAGATAGCCCGAAAAGAACACTCAAGCGAATTACCGTCCACCCGTCGGAGGCGGATCGGATTGCCGGTGCTTTCGGCGAATCCCGCACCGCCGCCGAACAGGACTTGGCCGCATTGGAACACATCGCCGCCTTCCTGGATTCCGGTTGGGAGGGAAACCAGAAAGCGCGCTTCCTGGACGAATTAAATTCCCTCATCGGGCGCATCCGGAATATCCTGCTGCCGCAGCTCCAATTATTGGAAAAGAAATATCAGGATTATTCGACCGAGATTGTCATCGAAGACAACGGGACCGGCTGAGCCCCTGCGGGATTATTCCTCGCCTACCAGCGAATCATAAAATCCGACAAAATCTTTATTGTTATCCCCCTCAATGAAGGCAATCGCGGACCGCGGATGTATGTTCAGCTGGCCGGTGATAAGGAGCGGGAAGTCGTAGCCCCAGAATATTTTTTCCCGCAACGGGATGAAGTGCTCCTGGATGCACTGGAGTATGGGACGCAGGTGGAACTTCGGATTTTTCAGGAATCCCAGCAGGAGTTCCGTCGCGCAATTGCCCGCCCCGCGCCCCAATCCCGCGATTGTCGAATCCAGGTAGCTTGCGCCGAGGATCAGCGCTTCGATCGTGTTGGCATATGCCAGTTGTTGGTTGTTGTGGGTATGGATTCCCACCTTCTTCCCTGAGTTTTCGGCGTATTTCATGAACTTGCGCGTCAGCCCCTGAATATCCTCCGAATACAGCGCTCCGAAACTGTCGACGATGTAAAGCACGTCAACCTCGCTTTCGGAGAGAATTTCCAGCGCTTCGTCGAGTTCGTGGTCGTGGACGGCCGAAACCGACATCAGGTTCAGGGTGGTCTCGTATCCCTTATCGTGCGCGGCCTTGATCATATCCAGCGCGGTCGGGATTTGGTGGATGTAGGTCGCCACACGGATCATGTCCAGGACGCTTTCTTTCTTGGGCAGGAAATCCTCGTGGTAGTTGGTTCGCTCGGCGTCGGCCATTGCCGAAAGTTTCAGGCCGGATGTATTCTCCCCCACAATCCGGCGGATGTCGTCTTCCTGGCAGTGCTTCCAGCAGCCGTATTCCGCCGGCGAGTAGATCTTGCGGTCGGCTTTGTAGCCGATCTCCATGTAATCCACGCCGGAATCCACCAGCGCCTGATACACCGCACGGACAAATTCATCCGCGAATTGGGAATTATTAATCAGCCCGCCGTCCCGGATTGTGCAATCCAGCACTTTGATATCCGGCCGGTAGGTCAGCCAGGTTCCCTTCTTTCCTGTTGCGTCTGTAACGGTTTTCTTCTTCATCGCTCGCTCTCTCATCCCGGAAATTAGTGGGCGGAATTATAGCCGGTTTATGGGAACAAAGCTCATGGGTAGAAATACTCCGCCATATACAGCATAAAAGGCACAAATCGGATTTTTTGCGCTTTTTATGGCCGAGATAATGTTATTTGAAAGGAATTATTTCTGAAAACTAGTGTTGAATGGACCAGGCGCTTCCGAAAGGGCTTTGGCGCAACGTCACGCCGGCGGCAGTTCTTCATCGGCTTCTATCTAATCCGCCTCAGTCTGTTGTGCGTTCGCCGGTTCTGCTTCGACCGGCGCGCCTGGAGTCCAGCGGCTATGCTCATATACGCGCAGAAGAAGTTCGACCGCGAGGAAGGCGCCGAAGAAAATCCATCCCAGGAAGGGCGTGAACATCCGTCCCGCCTGCAGCCAGATCAGAAACACTCCGAGCGAGGCCGCCTCGATCGCTTCGCGCACCAGCACGCTTTCGGCCGGGAACCGCTCCGCGACAAACCGCCGGTTCAGGTACCACACGGCGGGGAGCGCGGTGCCGGTAAAGGCGACGAACAGCGAGAAGAAGAAAACCCAGCGCGGACCCAGGAACGGCAGGGTGAGGAAGATTACCGCCGCGACGCCGCCCCATCCAAGCACCGCGAACAATCCTGCCATGAGGAACAGGCCGGCCGGGAAGGAGGGTTTGGGCGCGGAGGCTGGTTTCGTGGGCATAGGTCAATATTATAGCCGCTATCGCCGAGCACCGTCATCATTATTGTTAATCTCTGTGATCGTTTACGGCAGCCGCGACCGCCGATCGAAGGGGATTGTTTCGCCTGCCCCGGCTTCGATGCCTTCTTCAACAACCTGCTAAAACAATTGTAGCCGCGATCGGTGATCGCGGCTACAATAAAGGTGTTCGTGGTTGAAAGAAAGTTCACGATGCGGAAATGAACCAGCGGCTCGGTGGTGCGTCCTCATTCACCGGCAGCACGTCGACGAGTTCGTATTTCCGTGACCCCAGCCCAAGCGCTTCCCCATACTCCGTCACCTTGTACGGGTCCTTCATCGGGCCGTGCATCCGCGTGAACGGATGGCCGTCCGGCCACAGGTGCTTCCGCAGTGAGGCGGTCATGTTCTCGTCGATCAGTTTCAGCTTGGCGACATTATCCAGCACGGCCCGGTCGATCGCGACGATGTCATCGGACCCGAAAATACCCGCATCCGGAAGGATCGACATGCCCGTGAATCCGAAGCAGTCGCAAACGGGGGTCATCTGCGTCGCCAAGCTGATGTGGGTCGCCTTGCCCGGCGCGAAGGTCGAGAGAGTGATGGACGTGCTGATGGCGCAGGCTTCCTGAAAAGCGTGGAAATTTACCGGATCGATCTTAAGCGAACCGGCCGGCGCAACCTTCAGGCAGCGGCCGCACTGCATGCACGGTTCGGTGTGCAAATGTAATTCGCGCGGATCCTTGCGGTCGACCACCAGCGCGCCGACCGGGCACGAGTCGATGATCTTCTTCCGCACCGCCTCGTCCGGGCATTTCTCGGCGAACCAGTATTTGTCGAAGTGGACCGTGTCATGCATCGCGCTGCGCGTTTCGCCGACCATGCACCCGAGGGCGATGTTCTTGAACGCGCCGCCGAAGCCGCACGAAGGATGGCCCTTGATGTGCGAAAAATTGATCAGGAAGGAGGTGTCTTGGATCAGGCCGGCCACCTTCCATTCCTTCATGCCTTTAAATTCGCGTTTATGGGTATAAAAATATTTTTCCTCCGGGCCGGACGCCGGATAAACCGGGCAGCCGAGCGTCTCGGAGGAGTACCCGCGCTCCTCCGCCCCGGCCGCGTCCCAGTTAAGGTCTGTGACGAACGGCTTGCCCCCGCCTTCCTTGACCGCCTTGACCACCTTGCGCACGAAGACGGGATGGATGGTCGAGGTGATGATGTTGTTGCCGGTGTGCATTTTGATCGCCACCGTCTCGCCTTTCACCCGGTCGCGCACGTTTAGCTTCTGCAGTATCAAATCCAGTTTGGCCGGGAGGGTCTCCTCGGCTCCGATCACCGTTTGGCGGGGGGATCCCCAATATACTGTGCTTGGCATAATCAGATTCCTTCCCTCTAAAAAGTTATACAGAAAAGGCTCTATTCAACCACCCGTATTTTAACAGGGTGTGGAAAAAAAGAGAGAGCTGACATTGTGCGCCCTGCCCCGGCCCGCCCCGCCGGGGCAGGCGAAGCCATCACCCTCTTTTTCCTCGAGAGGATTGCCCTGGGAGATCACCAGGACAGGCTTCTCTCCCGGAGCCTGCCCTGCGTGCGGCGAAGGGATCGCTCGCAACGACATCCTTCGTATTTTTCAACAATCTGTCAGCTGCGCAGGGCCGCATCCACTTCCGGAAAATCCGCGCGCGCGGTGAGATCCAAGCTGAGCGGCGTCACGGAAACCTTATGTTCAACGTGAAGTGTGTACACATCGGATCCCGGTTCTTCCCCATGGGGATCGAACCGGATACGAAAGGGGATTTGCGCCGTATCGGAAAAGGATTTTCGTTCGGGACGCACCGGCTCATAATAACGGGCCCGCGAAAGCCGGGCCAGAGTCCACGGGGTTTCCGGTGTGGCACCCAGCGGCACATCCACTTTCCATGCCGCCACATCCGACGGCACCGGCCACACGAGGATCTTTTCCGCAAACAGCCTGGCAAAGTATGCGGCGGCGGAAAAATCCACGGTACACCCGAGATCTTCCTTCTGATCCACGGGCGTCTCTTGTGAAACCGCGAGCGCCCGCAGGCCGCCGGCGGCCGCCTCGAGTACGGCGCCCACCGTGCCGGAAATGGTGATCCCGTATCCCACGTTCTCCCCGAAATTGATGCCCGCCACGACGATCGCCGGAGGGGATGGCAGGATATCGAACAATGCGTACAGCACGGCCTGTGCGGGAGATCCATCGACGGCATATACCCGATGATTTTCTCCGCCGTAGGCTTTTTCACGGACACCGATTTTTCCGGAGGTTGTCCTTGGCAAGCTGCGCCCGGCGCCCGACCACTGTTGGCTCGGTGCAACAACGGTTACGTCGCCGACATGGGTCAGCGCCTCCGCCGCGGCCCATAACCCGCGGCTTTCGATGCCGTCGTCGTTGGTCAGCAGAATCGACGGACGGGTCACAGCTTCTTCCGCACGATCAACCGCAGGCCCTCGACCCGGACCACATCCACGCAATCACCCGCCGCGAGCGTCGAACCGTCCTCACTTTCGGCACTCCATAACTCCCCTCCTGCCTGCACCGTTCCCTTCGGATCGAGCGTTTCCCGTACCTCGCCCGGTTTCCCGGTCAGCACCGTACGGCCCACGGCCGGCGGCAGCCGCCGGGTGCGAAGCGCAACGCCGATGACCACCGAGAACACCGCCGCCAGCGCCATCCCGGTTCCGACAACCAGCGGCACGGAGACGCGCTGGAATTCCGGTGTGACCGGGGAATTAAAAAGGATCAAGGCACCGGCGATGAACGACCCCGTGCCCGCCGCGGTCAATGCGCCGTGCGTGGGAGTTTGGAATTCCATGAAGAAGAGAATGAATGCCAGGACAATAAAAGCCAGCCCCAGCCAGTTCACGGTAAGCAAACCCATTCCATAGAAAGCCAGCGCCAGGCATACCGCGCCGATGAAACCCGCCACCCAGCCGCCCGGCTGCGAGAGTTCGATCAGGATCGCCTGCACGCCGATTGCCAGCAGGATGAAAACGATATTCGGGTTGGTGAGCACCCCGAGCAGGATTTCGATGAAGTTGAGATCCAATTCGTCGACGACCGCGAATTGGGTATCCAGCGTCACCGCGCCGGAGGTCAGCCGGACCGTTCTCCCGTTCAATTGACGGAGCAGATCCTCCCGGCTGTCGGCGATGATGTCGATCAACCCGGCCTCCAGCGCTTCGCTGGAAGAAACCGCCTTGGCACTCTGGATCGTGCTTTCGGCGAGGGCAACCGCCTCCGCAGGCCGCCCCTCGGTGAGCGACCGCACCAGCGCGCTGAGGATTTCCTTTTCCTTGGCCGCCAGGGTCTCATTCAGGTCCTCGCCCTGCGATCCTACCGGGCTGGCCGCGCCGATTGCCGTTTCGGGCGCCATCGCCGCGAGGTGTCCGGCCAGCGTGATAAGCGTTCCGGCGCTCCCGGCCATGGCGCCCCGCGGCGCCACATACACCACCACCGGAACGCCGCTTTCCCTCAGGGCTGTGACGATCCTTTCCATCAAGTCGATCTGCCCGCCCGGAGTGTTAAGTTGCAGGACGATAAGCGAGTACCCCGCCCGTCCGGCCTGTTCCACTCCGCGCTCGATATATTCAGTCATCACGGTGGAAACCGCGCCCTCGGCCGTCAGCCACAGGACGCGCGGGGTTGCTGCGGCGCGAACCTCCGTCGGGGAAAGGAACAGGATCAGGAGCAGGAAAAGAAATTGGGTTTTTCGCATGCGGGTCTCATTTGGAATTATAATCCCACCGACCCTGATCTCTCCGCGCAGCGGCATGTTCGCGCCGGCGGTAACCCGGCTCCGGAAACCATCGGAGCGGCATTTTCAGCGTTCCACCGCCTGGAATAGGAGATCGTATGCCTGCTTCCCCGTACGATGTCATCATCATCGGCGCCGGCCCTGCCGGGTACGTCTGCGCCATCCGGGCCGCCCAGCTGGGGTTGAAAACGGCGGTGGCGGAAAAGGAATTCCTCGGCGGCGTCTGCCTTAACGTCGGCTGCATCCCCTCCAAAGCATTGCTGCGCAACGCGGAAGTCATCCGTACCCTGAAAACCGGCGGCCGGGAATTCGGCTTCGAAACCGGCGATGTGCGTGTGGATTACGCCGCCGCCGTCAAACGATCGCGCCAGGTGTCGGGCCGGATGGTCAAGGGGGTGGAATTCCTCCTGAAGAAAAACGCGATAGACATCCTGCGCGGAACCGCCCGCATTTCCGAACCGGGGGTGGTGAGGCTCACCCCGCCGGATGGCGGAAGCGAGATAACGGTTCAGGCCAGGAACATCGTTGTGGCGACCGGTGCGCGGCCTTCCGCTCCGCCCGGTTTCACGCCGGACGGTTCACGCATCCTCACCTACCGTGAAGCCATCCTGCAGGAAACGCCGCCATCCTCGGCGGTCATCGTCGGCGGCGGCCCGATCGGGCTCGAATTCGCAACCCTCTGGAGCGCATACGGCATTCCGGTGACCATTGTGGAAATGCTGCCCCGGGTCGCGCCGTTGGAAGACGAAGAGGCGAGCGTGGAACTCGCGAAGATGTTCGCCCGGCGCGGGATCGAAATCCGCGCCGGCAGCACTGTGAAATCCGCTGAAATCTCCGGTGTTGGCGTGAAATTGAAAATCCAAACGGGCGCCGGGGAAGAATCGCTCGAAGCCGGACAGGTGTTGGTGGCTGTCGGATTCCGGCCGAATTCCGAAAACCTCGGCCTGGAAACCTTGGGGGTTGCCGTGGAAAAAGGGCGCATCTCCGTCGACGAGCGCATGGCGACTAACGTTCCGGGAATTTGGTCGGTCGGCGACGTCACCGGCAAACTGATGCTTGCGCATGTCGGGTCCGCAATGGGCAAGGCGTGCGCGGAGAACATCGCCGGGAAGGACGGCGCTGTCCTGGAGTACGAATTCCTTCCGCGGGCCGTGTATTCGCATCCGCAGATTGCCTCCTTCGGGCTGACCGAAGCCCAGGCGGCGGCGCGGGGGATATCCGTGCGAACGGTGCGATTCCCATTCCAGGCCAACGGGAAGGCGCTGGGGCTTGGGGATTACGGCGGCTGGGTGAAACTGATTGCCGGTGAAACCGGAACGCTGCTCGGGGCGCATCTGGTCGGCCCGGAAGTGACCGAGCTCCTGCCCGAACTGACGCTGGCCTATCGGGCCGGCCTCGGCATCGAAGCGATTGCGCGGAACGTTCACGCCCATCCGACGCTGAGCGAGGTGTTGATGGAAGCGGCGCACGGATTGGACGGCGGTTACATACATTTATAAAAACGGACCGGCATAATCGAAGCCGGACTCCATAAAGGATCGTCTTGCCTGCCGGCTCGAAGTCGCATTCCGGCCAGCCCAGCGGAACGCAATCGACGGAAAACCCATCCCGAAACGAAAAGGAGTTCCCATGCTCCACATCGAGCAAATCGACAGTAACAAGCGCTCCGACGTCATCCGTTTCTATAAAATCCCCTTCCCGATGTACGCCAATTCCAAATTCTGGGTGCCGCCGCTCTGGTCGGACCTGGCCATGCAGCTCAACCGGAAGAAGCATCCGTTCTATGATCACTCCGACGCGGATTTTTTCGTCGCCGTCAAGGACGGCCGGGATGCGGGCCGCATCGCGGTGCTGGAAAACAAACCCTATAACAAGTATCACAAGCGCAAGCTCGCCTCGTTTTTCCTGTTCGAATGCATCGATGATTCCGAAACCGCGAACGCCCTCTTCAAAAAGGCTTTCGATTGGGCGCGCCAACGCGGATTGACCGGTATCCAGGGGCCCAAGGGGTTCGGCCCGCTCGACGGCTACGGAATGCTGATCGAGGGGTTCGACCGCCGGCAGACGATGATGATGTCGGCGTACAACCCTCCGTATTACCCCCGCTTCATGGACGCCCTGGGCTTCCGCAAGGAAGTCGATTTCATCACCTGCCTCATCCACCGCGATCAGTTCGTCCTCCCCGCGCGTGTGCGTTCCATCGCGGAGCGGGTGATCAAGCGCGGCTCCTTCAAGGTGCTCTCGTTTAAAAATAAAAAGGAACTGCTCCACTGGATCCCCAGTTTTATCAAGGCCTATAATGCCGCCTTCGTCAACAACTGGGAATATTACCCGCTCACCGATTGGGAAGTGAACTTCGTCGTCGATAATATTATGCAATTCCTCGACCAGGATCTGATTAAAATTATGATCCACAAGGATGAAGTGGTGGGGTTCATTCTATCCTTCCCCGACATCTCCGCCGCCTTGCAGCGGACCCGCGGATACGTCCCTCCCGTGGCGCTCATGGACAATATTCCCCCACCCCTGGCGATTCCGGATATTCTCCGTGAAGTCTCCCGGACCGAATGGCTCGCGCTGAACGGCGGGGGGATCCTCCCCGAATTTAAAGGGGTCGGCGGTAATGCGCTGATGTATGCGGAGATGGAAAAAACGATCAACAGCCATTTCCGGCAGTTTCATTACGGCGAGTTGTGCCAAGTGGCGGAAACAGCCAAGGAAATGCGCTCGGACCTCGCCAATCTCGGCGGGGCGTTCCACAAGAACCACCGGGTGTTCATCCGCGAGATTTGAAATTTCCGCGTTTGGCAATCGTGATGCGGAATGCCGTGCGGAGATCTTCCGCCCGGACCAAGTCCATCGAACGGCCAAGGAGAGGCCAGTGATAACAATCGACCGAATCGATTCCAACAAGCGGTCGGAGGTCATCCGCTTTTTCAGGGTTCCATTCCCGATCTTCGCCGGGAACAAACAATGGGTCCCGCCGATGTGGGGCGATCTGTCGATGCAGCTTAACCGGAAGAAGCATCCCTTCTACGAGCATTCCGATGCGGATTTCTTCATCGCCGTGAAGGATGGAGCCGATGCGGGACGGATCGCCGTCCTGGAGAACAAGCCATACAACAAGTACCATGGTCGCAAGGTGGCTTCGTTCTTCCTGTTCGAGACCATCGATGACTCGCAGGTTGTACAGGCGCTTTTCGACGCCGCCGAGCGATGGGCACGCGATCGCGGATTAAACGGGATGCTGGGGCCGAAGGGGTTCGGTCCGCTCGATGGCTACGGCATGCTGGTGGACGGCTTTGAACACCGCCAGACCATGATGATGATGTCATACAATCACGCCTATTACCCCCGCCGGATCGAAGCCCTCGGTTTCCGCAAGGAGGTGGATTTCATCACCTGCGCCATCCCGCGCGAAAAGTTCACCTTTCCGGAACGCGTCTACCGTCTGGCGGAAAAAGTGCAGAAGCGCGGCACGTTCCGCGTGCTGCAATTCCAATCCAACAAAGACATGATGCGATGGATCCCGAAATTCATCACCACTTACAACAAGACCTTCGTAAAGAACTGGGAATATTACCCGCTGTCGGATCGCGAGGTGAATTTCGTCATCGACAATATCACGCAACTGATCAACTTCGATTTCATGAAGATTATCGCCCACGAGGACGACGTGGTCGGTTTTGTGATCGCCTTTCCCGACGTATCCGCCGCGCTGCAGCGCATCCGCGGATACATTCCTCCGTTTTCCTTTTTGGATCCCATTCCCTCTCCGCGGGCGTTGATCGACATTCTGCGCGAAGTGAACCGCACCGAATGGATGGCGGTCAACGGCGCGGGGATCCTCCCGGAATACCGGGGGCTCGGCGGGAACGTTCTGCTCTATACGGAACTGGAAAAAACCCTCAACATGCGCCACCAGCAATTTAAATACGGGGAGATGTGCCAGGTGGCGGAAACGACCAAAGAAATGCGCGCGGACCTTATTAATATGGGCGGAACGCCGTATAAAAACCACCGCGTGTATTTCCGCGAACTCTAATCGGTGTTTTTGTTAGGAATATTATTTCAATGACCCGCCGAACATTTCGCTGGGCGGGCTTTTTCCAATGCCGAATGGCAATAGAATACGCGATGGGAGATATAGCGAAAATAGGGCTCCGACCCGTTGGTCGGAAATCCGCGAAGGGATACAAGATCGCAATAAGAATCCCGCAAGTCAATCCCGCCTTGGAACAGAAAAGTAATAAAAAAGGCGTCGCATTTTTGCTGAATCTCATTCCAGGCCGTCCGGTATGCGCACATTCAGCGGGCCACACCGGATTCAAATTAACGATAGTTTAATCTTCGAATCCCTTGCCTATGATAGAATTTTTCCAGACAAGTCTTCGGGTGCCCCCCTCACCCGAGGACTTGTCTATTTTTTAGGAATTTCAATTTCGGTCGGGATTGCCTATTCCTCCCTCCCGGGGTAGACTTCTCCCGGTTCATCATGCGGATCCTGGTTGTCTCCGATATCCATGCGAATCTCACCGCCCTGGACGCAGTGCTCGAAGACGCCGGGATGTTCGATGCCGTGTGGTGCCTGGGGGATCTGGTCGGGTACGGACCGGATCCGAACGAATGCGTCCAGCGGATCCGGGATTTCCCCGAAATCCTGTGCATTGGCGGCAACCACGACAAGGCCGCCATCGGCGACCTTTCATTGGATGCGTTCAACGGCGAAGCCCGCCGTGCGCTCGAGTGGACCCACCGTCAACTTTCTCCCGAGACGATCCAATTTCTGCATGCGCTTCCGGAACGGCAGGTGCAGGAGCCGTATACCCTCGCCCATGGAAGCCCGCGCCGCCCGCTCTGGGAATACCTGCTGGATGCCCCCCGGGTCCAGACCAGTTTCGCTTTCTATAAAACCCTCTATTGCCTTGTCGGCCACAGCCACGTCGCCATCGCATTCCAGCTTAATGAGCGGAACCGGTGCGTGACCTATCTTCCCTCCCATGCCAGCACATTCGTCCTCGGGTACCAGCGGATGATTATTAATCCCGGTTCCGTCGGCCAGCCGCGGGATCAGGACCCGCGCGCCGCGTATTCCATCCTCGACACCGACGCCATGGAATGGGAATGGCACCGGGTGGAGTATTCCATCGAGACGGTCCAATCCCGGATGCGGCTCGCCGATCTTCCCTCCCGCCTGATCCTCCGACTCGAAGAAGGCTGGTAAGCCCTCCGGATCCTCCCGGAACCTTACATGCCGCTGCGTCGTCGGTAAAGGTGTAAGCCATCACACCGGAGCAAGTTCAAGGAGGAGCAATGAAAAAAGCTGTTCTTTCCCTTTCCTTTATTCTCATTTTGCTGCTCAGCGCCTGCGCGGCGGCCGCCATGGCGCCCCGGAACGCCGATTACAATCTGGCGATGCAGGCCGGCGCGGCGCCGGAGAGCGCAGCGATGGAAAAGGCCGCCGCCGCATCGGATGCCGCTCTCCCGGAACCGGCGGTCAATCCAACGGACCGGATCGTCTTGATGGATGCATCGTTGACGCTGGTCGTGAACGATCCCGCCGAGGCCGCTTCGAAAATCACCGATATGGCGTTTGCCAAAGGCGGCTGGGTGGTGGAATCCAACATCACCCAGAGCGTTTACGGTACGGCCGGTGAAAAATATTACACCGGTCAGATCTCCATCCGGGTTCCCGCCGACTCCGCGGACCAGTTGAAATCCACGCTGGCGGAGATCGAAGCCCTGGCGGTGGAAGTTAAAAGCCGTTCGCTCAACGGGCGGGACGTCACCGCCGAATACACCGATGCGCAATCGCGGCTGCGCAACCTGCGCGCCTCGCAGGACCGCCTGTTGAAAATCATGGAAACCGCCGCGGATCCCGAAGACGTCCTCGCGGTGGAATCTCAACTGCGACAGGTGATGGGCGAGATTGAAGTCTTGGAAGGCCAGATCAATTATTACGACACGGCCTCCAAATATTCACTCATCACGATCACCCTCCAGCCGTTCGTCCCCTCGCAACCGATCAGCATCGGCGGTTGGCATCCGGAGGGTGTCGCCAAGGAAGCCCTCGAAGACCTGGTCCATGGCTTGCAGAGCCTGGTGGATTTTCTCATCCGGCTGGGTATCTGCGGAATCCCCGCGCTGCTGGTGATCGCGTTGTTCGTAACACCGTTTGCCCTGTCCGCGCGTTTCTTCGTGCGCCGCTACAACAAGCGGCATCCGCCGAAAACGTCCGCGTAATGGAAAAAAAGCCCGGCGGCCGCCGGGCTTTTTATTCCGTTTGATTCCCGGCGGCAATCGGGTAGAATGCGCACATGGCATCCGCATCCTCCGCCGCGTCCCCCCGCCGCCTGCTCGATGAACGATTCGACTCCTTGCAGAACGATTTGCTGCGCATGGGCCGGCAGGTCGCCCGGGCCATAGACCGCGCCGTCCAGGCCTGGCGCGAACACGACCGCTCCCTCGCCGAACAGGTCGTCGCCAGCGATGCAGAGTTGAACCGGATGCGCTACGAAGTGGAAGAATCCTGCCTGGCGCTGATCGCAACCCAGCAGCCAACCGCCGGCGACCTGCGTGCGATCCTGGCCATGGATTCCCTCGCCGTGGAACTCGAACGCATGGGCGATCACGCGGAGGGGATCGCCAAGATCGTTCTGCGTATGGGCGACGAGCAGCCGATCCAGCCGCCGACGGAAATCCCCGCCATGGCGGCGCTATGCCGCACGATGCTCGCCGAGAGCCTGCAGACGTTTGTCGCGCGCGATCCGAAAGCCGCGCACCGGGTGGGCGAACAGGACGACGAGATGGACCGCCTGTACCGGGAATTGTTCGATCAGGTCGTGGCCTCTATGGCCAAGAATTCTGTTTTTATCGAACGTGGTACGTACTTGTTGTGGATCGCGCATAATCTCGAACGCATCGGCGACCGGATCACCAATATCTGCGAACGCGTAATCTTCATGACCACCGGCCGGATAGGAATGGTTTACCCGTAATCCCCCGCCGGTAATTCGGATGCGGCCCGATTCTGGCTGCGCCTGGGTGGTCATTCCCGGTTCCGCCTCATCAAGTGCCCGCCGGAGAACCGAAGTGACCCTGCGGCAAACTTTTCCGCCCGATCCATTATTTTCCAAGCGCGAACGCATGGTCCGTGACCAGGTAGAGCGGCGCGGTGTACGCGATGCCCGGGTTCTGGAAGCAATGCGCGCCGTGCCGCGGCACCTTTTTCTTCACGGACCGGATCAATCCTCCAGCTATGACGACATGCCCCTGCCGATCGGCTGTCATCAAACCATCTCCCAGCCGTATATCGTAGGGTTCATGACCGAAGCTCTGAAACTCAGGGAAACGGAAACGGTTCTTGAGATCGGGACGGGCTCCGGTTATCAAACAGCCATTTTGGCCAGTCTGGCCCAATCGGTGCTCTCGATCGAGCGGATTACCGATCTGGCGAATCAGGCCCGGGAAAACCTGCGTGCGCTCGGCATCGATAATGCCGAAGTACGGATCGGCGATGGGACCGTCGGCTGCCCGGAGCGGGCGCCGTTCAACGCCATTCTGATCGGCGCCGGCACTCCCGCAATCCCGCAGCCGCTGCTCGAGCAACTCGCCGACGGGGGACGCCTGATCGCTCCCGTCGGCGGACGCTCCTTGCAGGAATTGGAGCTTTGGACACGCACCGCGACCGGTTTCGATCGGCGCCGCCTGATGGCGGTCGTGTTTGTTCCGCTGATCGGTGAACACGGTTGGAACGCGCCGTAGGTTTCCAGGACAGGGCCTCCCATGTCTTCTTCCGCCATCTCCGTCCGCGATCTGCGAAAAATCTACGTCGTCACCGAGCGCGAATCCGGCATCGCGGCATCCCTGCGCAGCCTTTGGCACCGTGAAACGGAAAAGGTCTCGGCCGTCGACGGTATTTCCTTCGATATGGTTCCAGGGGAAATGGTCGGTTTTCTCGGGCCGAACGGTGCGGGGAAGACCACCACGCTCAAGATGCTTTCCGGACTTCTGCATCCCACCGCGGGGATGGTCGCCGTGCTTGGCCGCATTCCCCACAAGCGCGAAAAGGGATTTCTGCGCCGGATCACGTTCGTCATGGGCCAGCGCAATCAGCTGGTATGGGATATTCCCGCGATGGATTCCTACGAGCTGAATCGGGCAGTTTACGGCATTCCCGCAGGTGATTTCCGCCAAACGCTTGGCGAGCTCACCGAGCTGCTGGAACTGGGGCCGTTGCTGCGCAAGCCGGTGCGGAATCTCTCGCTCGGGGAACGGATGAAGTGCGAGATCGCAGGTGCGCTGCTCCACCGGCCGCAGGTGGTATTCCTCGACGAGCCGACCATCGGGCTGGATGTGACCATGCAACGACGTATCCGCATCTTCCTCGCCGAGTACAACCGGCGCTATGGGGCGACCATCCTTCTTACCAGCCATTACATGGCCGATGTCGAGGCGCTCTGCCGGCGCGTGATTGTTATCCATCACGGCAAGCTGTTGTTTGACGGCAACCTGGCGGATTTGGTGCGGCGCTTTACGGCCCATAAAACGATCGTCGTCCGGCTGGAGGATTACGGGGCGGATTTGAAGCGTTATGGAGAAGTCGTCTCCTGCGAAGAGGGTTCGTTTACCCTGCGGGTTCCCAAGGCGGAAACGGCCCGTATTACGGGGCGGATCCTCGCCGAGATGCCGGTGATCGATCTTCTGGTGGAGGATCCTCCGATCGAGGAAGTGATCGAACGGGTATTCGCCCAAGGTGCCCCGTGAACGGCATTCGGGAATTGTATGCACAGCAATTCAAGACCACCTTTGCCTCAATGCTGCAATACCGCGCGTCACTAGTAATCTGGATGATCGGCCATGTACTCGAGCCGCTCGTCTATCTCGTCGTTTGGTCGACGGTGTCCAATTCCGGGGGAGGCAGCGTTGGAAGCTTCACCATCGGCGACTTTGCGGCATACTTCCTTCTTATGATGCTGGTAAATAACGTCACGTACACCTGGATCATGTATGAATACGAGTACCGTGTGCGGGAAGGGAACCTTTCGTTCGCTCTGCTCCGGCCGGTGCATCCGATCCATTCCGACATCGCCGACAATATTTCCTCCAAATTGATCACCCTGCCCCTCATGCTGATCATCGCGGTGATCCTGGGATGGTTCTTCCACCCCACCCTGACGGTAACCCCTTGGGCGATTGCGGTTTTTCTCCCGGCGCTGGTCCTCGCCTTCCTGGTGCGGTTCTTCCTCGAATGGACCCTCGCGCTTTCAGCGTTCTGGACCACGCGGGTGGCGGCTATCAACCAAACCTATTTCGTCATGGTGCTGTTCCTGTCCGGCCAGATGGCTCCGCTCGCGCTGTTCCCGTCGCCCGTGCGGGTGGCGGCGGCCATCCTTCCGTTCCGCTGGATGATCAGTTTTCCCGTGGAGCTTTTACTCGGACGCCTGACACCGGCGGAAGCCCTGACCGGCATCCTGGCGCAGATTGTCTGGGTGATGATCGGTTCCGTGCTGCTGAGAATCGTATGGCGCGCGGGTGTGAGGGTTTATTCGGCGGTGGGCGCATGAACATCCTGCGGCTTTTCCGGGCGTATTTTCGCATAAGCCTGATGGGCGAGGCGGCCTATCGCATTAATTTCTTCATTCAGTTGTTCCAATCGCTGTTGGAATTGGCCACTTCCCTGACCGGCTTAACGGTGGTTTTTTCCTACACCGGAACGCTCGGCGGATGGCGCCCGGATGAGGTGCTGGCCCTGGTCGGCGTATATTTCCTCGTTGGCGGATTGATTGGACTGGTGATCCAGCCGGCCATGGAGGAATTCATCGATTCAGTCCGCGAGGGCACCCTCGACTTCACGCTCACTAAACCGGAGGATGCGCAGCTGCTGATCAGCATCCGGATGATGGACGTCTGGCGCTTGATCGATATCGTAATGGGGGTGGGCGTCCTGACCGTTGCGCTTATCCGCCTCGGAGAGCATGTCGGGGCCGCGGAGGCGGCGGCGTTCGGGCTGATGCTGCTGGCCGGCGGCATCATCATCTACAGCTTCTGGCTGATGTTGGCGACACTCTCGTTCTGGTTCGTCCGCGTGGAAAATATTCTCCAGGTTTTTCAGAGCATGTACGAGGCCGGGCGCTGGCCGATCAGTTTGTATCCGGCCTGGCTGCGGTTTGCGCTCACCTTTATCGTTCCGGTCGCCTTCGCCGTCACGGTGCCCGCCGAGGCGCTTACCGGCCGCCTGGGCGGGCTGACCATTTTGGGGGCGGTTGCACTGGCGGCCGGGCTGTTGGTGATATCCCGGGCCTTTTGGAAGATCGGGCTTAGGCAATATTCCGGCGCATCCGCTTGAATACGGAACGCAGGAAGAGGATGACACCACCGTATGGTTTATCACGCGGGGTGATAGAATTCGCTCAATGACCCGGCGACGATTCACCACTCTCCACGGCGGAAACATAAAATGATACGCGAACGGTTGATTCTGCGGAGGTCGTCGCGATTCCTATTGGTTCTGCTCGCAGTCGGATTGTATTCCTGCAATCCATTGGCGTCGACCGGCACGCTCCCGCCGGTGCCGTCGGTTGCACCGTCGGCGACGGACGCCCCGACGGTCACCCTGACGGCGACTTTTCCGCCAACCACATCCCCAACCCCGCGCCCGACGGCGGAACGTATCGTCATCATTTCCATCGACGGCCTGCGCCCGGACGGACTGCTGCAGGCCCGCATTCCGCGGATCAGCGAGATGATCAACGGCGGCGCCAGCACCTTCACTGCCCGGACCATTCTCCCCAGCGGAACGCTTCCGGCCCACGCGTCGATGGTTTCCGGCCGGTGTGTTTCCAAACACGGGATCCTTTGGAACGACCTGGTCCCCTCCGAAGAACCGCTTCAGGGCGCGACCGTTTTTTCCATTGCCAAGGAGGCGGGCTTGCGCACGGTGATGGTGGTGGGGAAGGAAAAGCTGGTGACGCTTGCCCGTCCCGGTACGGTGGATACATTCCGTTTTGAGAATAGCGGCGATGAAGATATCGTGCGAGCCGCATTGGAAGAAGCCGCCGACGGGTTCGGAATCCTCTTCGTGCACCTGATCCTCCCGGATTTTTTTGGACACCTGGACGGTTGGATGACACCCCCATACCTGCAAGGGATCGGCCGGGATGATGCCGCCGTCGGCACCCTGATCGACGGTTTGCGCGTGCGCGGCCTTATGGAAAATACACTCGTCATCCTGACGGCCGATCACGGCGGTCACGACCAGACCCACGGAACTTTTCAAAAAGAAGACATGACCATCCCCTGGATCATCTACGGTTCCGGTGTCCTTGCCGGCGTGCCGATTAATGTCCCAGTCTCGATCATGGATACGGCGGCGACTGCGGTTTGGGGGCTGGGGCTTGCCATACCCGCCGATTGGGACGGGCGGCCGGTGGTGGAGGCATTTGGGTTGCAGGCGGAGCTTCTACCCGTGGCCACCGCCGCAGCAGAGCGGTGCGGGATATAGTGCGGTCGGAAAAATTTTCTTGGTTTCCACAATGTTCAGTATCGGTTCTTAGGCTGCGCAGTAACCCGCGGATGGCATGAACGCATGGCGGGTTCTATTCGCCGACCACGACCACGCTATTCCGCCCCTGTTCTTTTGCCTTATACAGTGCCGCATCCACCGCCGCCAGCAGCGCATCGCGCGTTTCACCATGCAAGGGGAAGCCGGCAACGCCGACGGATACCGTCATGGGGTCCATTAATCGGCCCTGGTATTCGATTGTCAGCGACCGGATACCCTCGCAGATCTGCCGGGCTCTCTGGGTTGTGGCTTCCAAGGAAGCATCCGGAAGAATAAGAACAAATTCGTCTCCCCCATACCGGCAGGAAATATCTCCCGCCCGGATAGTAGACTGCAGCCACCGTCCCAATCCCTGCAGCAACACATCGCCCGCTTCGTGGCCGAACGTGTCGTTAATCTGTTTGAACCGGTCCACATCCATCATGATCACACCCAGCGCCATCCCTCTGCGTTTTGTTCGGGCCAGTTCGGCATGGAGTGATTCCTCAAGGTAGCGGCGGTTGAACAAACCGGTCAGGGAGTCGCGAATCGATTGCACGCGAAGGGTTTCGCGCAAAGATAAATTGGCCAAAGCCAGCGTAATGTGGTCGGCCGCCGTGATGGCGAGTTGTTGTTTGCTGTCCGTAATCGTTTCCGCCTCCCCCGTCACCCGCCGGTTCCGCAAGTGAAGCAGGCCAATGACATCTCCTTGGGCGATCAACGGGATGCATAAATAATCCGCCGGTCCTATCATTTCCGGGCGCAGGTGGGCGCACGAGATTCCAGGATGGGTCGTGGTCGCCACATACATGTGTCCATTTTGAATCCCTAGGCAATCCTGGGGCGGGAAAGACTCCGCCGTTCCCGGATCCTCCCCCCAGCTTGAGGCAATTTCCAACCGCTCGGGATCTCCGCTAAGCACGAACAGCCTGCCCGCGTGAATGGGAATTAATTTTTCCATCTGGCGAGAAATTACTGGATAAGCTTCCTCCCGGGTACGGCAGCCCTCGAGCAGCTTTCCCATTTCATTCAGCACGTTGATTTCCCGGTTTCGCCCCTCGAGCCATTTGACCATATTCGCCAGCTTGGTGTTGGACAATTCAAGGGTGAGTTCTATCTCTTTGCGTTTGGTGATATCCCGGGAGTTGCCTGCCAGCCCGATCAGCTTCCCCTGGCTATCGTATAAAATCACTTTAGTGGTCAATGTCCACATGGATCGGCCGGTCGAGTCCCGTGTGGATTCCTCGTGTTCGATTAACGCCTGACCTGAGCGGAGGAGCGCCTGTTCGTCGGCGTAAAATTGTTTCGCCAAGTCCGGCGGGTAGAAATCAAAATCTCCTTTGCCGTAGAGATCCTCGGGCTTGTTTACCCCCATGTGGTGCGCCAATGCAATATTACCCAAAGTGAATCGCCCCTCGGTGTCTTTGGCAAAGATAAAATCCGGCAGGTTGTCTATCAACTGATGTAAAAGTTCGCGTTCTCTGTCCAGCTCCTCCTCCACCCGCCGTCGTTCGATGATTTCCGCTCCCAGCGCCGCATTGGTTTTTTCCAATTCCTCATTGGTCTGCAGGATCGACTTTTCGATCGCTTTGCGCTCGGTAATATCGCGTGAAATTCCAAAAGTTCCGACGATCTGTCCCTCTTGATCCCGCAATGGAAATTTGGTAGAGGAGGCCCAGGTATCGTGACCATCCGGCCAGGTTTCCTTCTCTTCCATTCCCACGAACGGTTGGTCGCTGGCCACGATTTGTTTCTCATCGGAATAGGCCTGCCGGGCATGCTCGTCGGAAAAGAAGTCGAAATCCGTCTTGCCCACCGCCTCCGACGGATCGCCCAACCCAAACTTTCTGGCCTGTGCCCGGTTGATGAGAAGGAAACGGCTTTCTTTGTCTTTGAAATAAATGCGATCGGATGTGCTTTCCATCATGGTTTGGAACAGTTGGCGTTCGTAGGCCAGTTCCTCCTCCGCCCGCCGCCGTTCGGCAACTTCAGCCTGCAAGGCGGCGTTGGCTTTCTCCAGCGCCAGCATGGATTCGCGCATTGCCGCCGCCCGAATACGTGCTTCTTCCCCAAGTTTTAACTCGGTAATATCTCGCGAAATGCCAAAGGTGCCGAAAACCCGGCCCTTTTGGTCACGTAATGGGATTTTTGTCGTGGAGACCCAGGTAACACGACCATCCGGCCAGGTTTCCTTCTCTTCCATTCCCACGAACGGTTGGTCACTGGCCATGATTTGTTCCTCATCGGAATAGGCCTGCCGGGCATGCTCGTCGGAAAAGAAGTCGAAATCCGTCTTGCCAACAGCCTGCGACGGCTCCTCCAACCCCAACCAGGCGGCCGTCGACCGGTTAATAAGGATGAATCGGCTTTCCGTATCCTTAAAATAAATACGGTCGGTCGTATTATCCATCATCACACGGAGCAGATTACTCTCGAGTTTGGGAGTTATTTTATTGGACGGGAGTGGATGGCCGCTTTGCGCCGGAGAGTGTCGTGTTTTCTTTTTCGGAACAGGGCGGGGGTTGGTTAACGCGTGGGCGGGGTGTTTCGTCCGGCGGGCTTTTCCAATAAGAGGTTTTCTCTTGGGCATCGGTATTCAGTCCGCAACGGCAGTATTGGCTTCGCAAATCCTGCCCTGTTAAAAAGCCTCCGTTGGTATATTTTTATAAGCGATTTCTCTCCGTCGTCTACTTTCCCAGATGCATCGGCATGATGACGTGAGTGAAATCTTCGCGTCCGACCGGGCGGATGACGCCCGGGCTGGCCGGGCCGGTTGTCTCGAGCGAGACATTGGGGGTATTGACCACCGTCAGCACATCGACCAGGTATTTCACGTTGAACGCGATCTCGATTGCGGCGCCTTCCACCGTGGCATCGACTACGGTTTCGCCCGCGCCGGTTTCCGCGGCCGTAGCATTCACCTGCAGCTTTCCCGGCTCAGATCCGCCGCCCGGAGTAATGGTGATGCGCGCTGAATGGGAAGCCTGGCGCGCGAAGATGTCCGCCGCCTTGCAGGCCTTCAGGAATTGCGCGGTCGAAAGCACCGCGTGCGTGTTGTAGGAACGGGGTATGATCGGCTGGAAATCCGGGAAAGTACCGTCAATAAGCGATGAGGAGAGCTCCGCCTCTTTGAGGCGGAAAACCGCTTGCCCCCTGCCCGAGGGAAGGACCATCCAGACCGTTTCGTCCTGGTCGCCGACCAAGCGGGCAAGCTCGCTCAGCGCCCGGGCCGGGATGATAACGCTGACCGAATCCCTAACCGAGGCAGATAATTTGGATTCGCGCATCGAGAGCCGGAAACCGTCGGCGGCCGCCAGGGTCAACCGGTCGCCTTCCAGCCGGACCAGGACGCCGGTCAACACCGGACGGGTATCGTCGGTGGCGGCGGCGATGGTCGTCTGGGTGATCATCTCGCGCAGGTCCGCAACATTAAGGGCGATTCCATCCCCGAGATTGGCGCCCGGCAACAGCGGGAATTCCTGGGCGTCGACGCCTTTAATGTCGCTGGTAAAGGCTTCGCAGTGTAAATTCAGCGATTGCCGCCTGGAATCCAGCACCATGCGGATTTTTTCATTGGGGAGGGTGTTCACAAAATCTGTGATCGTCCGGGCGGGCACGGTAATGGAGCCTTCCTCTTCGACCTTGGCGCCCAGCCAGTAGGTGATCCCGATTTCCAGGTTGGTGGCCGCCAGTTTCAAGCGTCCGTCCTCCGTCGCCAGCAGCACATTGCCCAGCACAGGAAGCACGTTCCGCGGTGAAACAGCCCGGGTGACGATCCCCAATCCCTTGGAGAGATTTTCCTGCAAGCAGGTCACTTTCATGAACGTCATCTCCTCCGCACGGCAATGTCTTGCAACCCTACAGGCTCCCCCGGATGGTACTGAGTATACAACGACTCGCGAAAATCCGGGTTGGCCGTCCCCTTAAGTATGATTGGCGGCGTACCCGTTCCCGTTGGCCTGGGTGAGATAAGCGACCGCCGTCTCGCCGTCCATTACGATATCCAGTTTGCGGCCGCCGAATTCGCCCGGGATATTCACCAGCCGCACGCAGTCCTTTGGTCCGGAGATCTCCGGTACAAGATCATCCATCCAGTTTCTGGCGCGCAACATCCAATCTCCACGGAACAGGTCACCGGGCTGGTCCGGAAATAGGGCCACGGGATATATCTGCGCTTCCACCAGATCCTGAAAGAAATGGGTGCCGTAGGAAGGCTCGGGAATGGCTCCCTGCTGCTCCACGGCCAATTCCACAAGCACCTTGGTATTGAAGATGTCTGCATACGTGACCGGGACCCCCAGCAGCGGGTCCACCGAACCCCAGCGGCCCGGACCGATGAGAATGAAGGCCTGATTTTCAAGGACCTTGTTCAACTTCCCGACCATATCGGCAACCGCTTTTCTGTCAGCGGAATTCTCCAAACGGCCGTAGGCTTCCGGATCGACATAGCAGATGTATTGCACCTGCTGGACCGCCCCCTGCGGGACGACTCGGGTCGCTACGAAGAGCTTATCCTCTTGGGTGATCCCTTTTGGTACTTTGCACGCCGATCCTTCGCGGATTCCGTTTTGCACCCGGCACTGTAACAGATGCACGATGATTTTTAGGGACGTAGAGGAAGGATCCGGCGTAATGGCGAATTCCACGTCGACCGGCACATCGTACTGCCGTGACAAAGCCGTTAACACCCCTTTGATCAGGCTGACGAAACTGGTTTTCTGTAATAGATTATCGAACGAGAGGATCATACGTTCCGAGGCAAGCTGGGGACCGAGGGAAAAGATCGGCATTATCGTGTCGCCCTGGTCGATCGACGCCAGCCAGGGCAGCGCCGGAAAATCCTGATCCAGGAGTTCCGTAACCGGAACGGAGACCATCTTGGCGGAATGGAGATCGATCACATCGGCCGATTTTTGCGAGTACCGCCGCACTTCGGCGGGAGTGGTTTCCGGACGGAGGGCGGGATGGCTGAGCGTGACCAGACGCGGATAATCCTCCGCGACACGGTTCACGGCGCGTGTCCCCAGCCCCATCACGATCCGGCAGAAACCCTCTTCCCGGCGCAGCCGCGGATTCCACACGATCGGGCTGTAGGAAAACGCCGCACCGGCGAGTGCCGGGAAAAAATAATTCCTATATGTCTGCCCCTGGACCTCCTGCAACAGCACCGCCATGCGCTCGTCGGATTCAAGGAGTTCCATCCGCCTCCGGTATGCAAGCGCGTCCGGGGTATACACGCTTGCGTAAACACGGCGGATCGCTTCCGATACCGCGCGATGGTTTTCTTCCGGCGATCCCTGATTGGGGCAGAATATCGAAATGTATTTTCCAGCAAAGGCGGTCCCGATTCCATCTTCGAGCAGGCTCGAGGAACGGACAACCATCGGAGTTTTTCCCGTCTCGCATAAAATTTCCCGCAGGCGCTCCTCCACCGGGTCCGGCAGGGCCCCGCGTTTAAATTCCTCCTGGATCTGCGGGTATTCGGCACGGATCTGATCCAGCGGTTTGAACTTGTGGTTGTAATAATCCAAATGGTTGATCGCCAGGAATTCATGGAAAACGTTCGCCCCGATGAAATTGGACCGCGGGATAGTCATTTGTCCGGCCAGATCGGGAGCTGATGCCCGGAGGATTCGCCAGGCCAGCAGCAGCCCTCCGGCTTTTCCGCCGATCTTGCCCGAACCGATCAGGCAGGATTGGATTAATTTAAAATCTTCCGCGGTGAACCACTTCTTCGCGATCTGCACGTATCTCGGGTGATCGCTGATGATCGCTTTCACCAGGACTGCGGCCATTTCCTCGAGCAGCGGACGAAATGGTTCGCGCTGCTCACCGGGCAGGCACTCGTACCGGTGCAACTGATCAATCAACAATTCCAACGGAGCCAATTCCGGATTGAAGTACCGGATTCGGCTTTCCGGATGCCGTTTGTTTCGCTCGGCCAGGACCTTTTCGATAAGAGTCTCAAACAGGTCCAGCGGGAGGTTGTGCGCAAAATAAAAGTCGGTGAGATTATCGCGGATGTGCTGCAACCGCTCCTCCCACATGTTGTCGTTCTCTTCCGAAATAGGGTCAACCAACCCCTCGCGCTTCTGGGAGAGCACGGCTTTTTCCCGCG